>Ga0070697_100000385_pt1 | contig 34486 bp, 26 predicted proteins | sample KBSK1501metaG_FD_65475 | JGI IMG/M metagenome (GOLD analysis project Ga0070697, IMG submission 65475) | Corn, switchgrass and miscanthus rhizosphere microbial communities from Kellogg Biological Station, Michigan, USA - KBS K1-50-1 metaG | ecosystem: Host-associated > Plants > Roots >...
CGGCGTCGCCGCCGCGCCCGTCGCAACGCCCCGCTGCCCGCAGGCCCGCACGGCAACGCCCCGCTTCTCCCGGGCCCGGCGCCCCGCGGCCATATCCCATTCACTCCGCGCGCCAAGAAGAGCCTGGAGCTCTCGCTGCGCGAGGCGAAGGCGCTGAACGACACCTACATCGGCGTCCAGCACCTCACCCTGGCCCTGCTCGCCATGAAGGACGGTATGGTCCCGGTGATCCTGTCGGCCCTCGGGACACCAGCCACACCGCTGCGCGCCGCCATCCTCACCCGCTACCGCAAGGCGAGCTGATCCGCGCGCATCCCTGACCGCCACCGCCGCGAGTCCCCAACGGCCATAAGTCGATCACGACCACCGTCGACCTGTATGGTCACCTGGTCCCCGAGGCCACTGGCCGCGCCCGGGACGCGCTCGATAGCGCCTTCGGCCGCGCGCAGGCACATGTGCCCGGAATGTGCCCGGCCTGACCGCGTGTGATACTGCGCCGCAGGTTAGGACCATATGAGGGGGTGAGCCGGCCTGTAGGCCGGGTTCTGTCACCCGCTTTCCGTGACCTGGTGGCACTCCCCCCAAACGCTGGCTGACCTGCGGTTTCACCTCTCACGGCTTCTCATCAGTTCCTGTGTCCTTTCACGCTCTGGCGGAACAGAGACGGAACTGGCGGATCTCGGGCCGCCGGTCGGCCTGCAGTCGCGCCAGCCGATCGCATCCGAGGTGCTGGCGGCGGCACAGGGCGCCCGTTAGCTCGCTCAACCAGCCGTGGCGTTGAGTGGTATAGGTCAGGGCCGACCTGGATGGCGGCGGGCGTAGACGATGTTGATGACCGCGATGACAGCCCAGATCAGTACGATAAGGACCACCTGGGCGGTGCTTACCGAGTTGGTGCTTGTCATCAGGGATGCGTGGAATGATCCCAGGTCGAGTACTGCCTTAGGCGCGACTCCGCTGGCCGGCCAGGAATGCAGTGTCACAGCTGTGGCGCCGATGCCAAGCCCGACTGAACCCAGGCCCATGGCGACGTTCGCCCACGCGGCCCGGCCGGGCTGGATCCCACGTTGTGCCAGCCTGGCGTCCACTTGCTTGTCGATCTCCGAGCTGATCCTCTCGACCAGTCCCTCGGCCACCGCGCCGTTTTCCTTAAACCGCTTCAAGAGACACAAAGAGAGGCGCGCAGGATTGTCAATGACTGGGCACTCAGTGACGATGGCGTCCGACTTCTTAAGAGAAGCATTGACCCTTCTTACTATGCTTCTAAAGATGAACAATCACAGAGAAGCTTCGCCCGCTATCAAGAAAACATGGTTGAACATACGTGGCCAGCACTTGTCGGGCCTCATGATATTTTCGAGGACAGGAGCATACGGATTATTTCTCGCGTAACGGGTGTTCGGCAGAGGGAGCTACGTGCGGCTTATAGGGAGTCAAAGGACATTCGCAATCTCCGTCGATTCGCTAACAATATGTCTCCAGACGATGAGCTGTTCGTTATAATTTGGGATGCGTATTTGGTCGATCTATTGATTCGTGGGAGGTATCACGATGAAGCCGCGCGCCTTGAAGCCGCCCGCTTGCGAGGTGGCCGAGCCAGCCGAGGTGGTCTAGTCCTACATCATCCAGCGCGGAATCCGGTTCTCAGACAGCTCTCCGGAGGTCAGACCCGATATGAGGTGACGAATACCGACCGGGCTTTCCTCGAACATCCTTCTTGCGGGAGCATTGGCTGAGCGTAACCAGCAGAAGCGCATCGATTTGTGGCTGGAGAACGTTTTCACCGTAAGAAAAGCCGCTAGGTCCGGTGAACTCAATTTCGCTGCTCAGAATGATAACAAGGTTGCGGAACGTATCGCCGTTGAACAGGCCAAGTCTTTGGGGATACGAACACATACCCGAATGTTCGATGAAATTACGGATGTGACCCTCTCTGGCGACAAGGGGGATCGAATGAGTGACCTCCTCGGCGTGAACTGGTGGCAGGAAGGTCAGTAGAGGTCATCTGTGCTGGTCAGTGGGACTATGCGGGATGATCGCGGGCACCTGCGGTCGGTGCGGTTGCTGCCGTTTGCTGCTGCCGCAGTAGATTCGCTGACGCTCTCGATGCAAACTAGTCGCATGGTGGTCGCTGGCGGTCGTTGAGGCAGCTCAGAAGTCTTTCGCGGTTGTCTGAGGCCAGTGCTGGGCTCTGCGGTTGCTGCACTTTGCTGCTGCACGGTTGTTCCTGCGCACCACTGAAACTCGCTAAGTTAGGTCGGGAGCATGATCATCATTGTGCCCGTATCTATGTTCGACCACAAAAATCGGAGCGCTGTCCGTACGGTCACTTGCTGTGGCCCGGTATGGCGCAAGTCAGTTGGCAGCCGTGCCTCTGCGCACCGGCACCGGGATGGACCGAGTGGGGGCATGCCGCGTTCGGCCATGACAGGTCTTGCGCCGAGAATTGAGCCCATCGTCGGTAGCCGCGGCTAACGTGGGGCTGGGCTGGTACGGCAGCCGCCATTTGTGCTGCGACCTGGGCGCTGAGTACAGCGAAGATGCTGGTGCCGCGGCGGGCAGCCGCCTCGCGATCCTGCGTTTGTGAAGACAACAAGATCGGAACAGGCTGCCCGCCGCCAGGATAGGCGCCGAGCTCGCCGATCGCCGTACTAACCGCAAGTCATGTGCGGTTTGTCGAACGTGATGCTCCCGCCGCTCGCGCTCGTGCTCATGTGGGCTACCTCGTGGACGCCCACCCGCGAACCGTCGGAGCCGGACAAGACCGCGTTAAAGGTGCTCGTTGCGGTCCCGTTCTGCAGGTTGACGTTCTCGCCGTCCCAGGTGGCGAAGTGACCCGAAGCGCTCGCGTCGGCCGGGTTGTCCGGCACGAACGTGATCGTCCCCTCGGCTGTGAAGGTCGCCCAGGAGGTGCCGTTGGCGAGCGTGGTGATGTGGAAGACGCCGTTTTTGGCGATGCCGGTGACCGTGCCGGAAGCGCCAGTGCAGGGATTCGCGCTGGGGTCGCTGAAGATCACCTCGTTGTTGAGGTGCTGCGTGAAGCTGACCGCACCAGCACCGGCGGCACCAGCGCTTGCCGCTGATAGCACCGCCACGATGGCAGCAACAAGGACTGCCAGTGCACCTGTCCGGATCCTCATTTTCTCCCCCCTTGAAGAGACGTCGGCCGCGGAGGCGGCAACAGGGTTCGATCCTCCCAGCCCGCCAGCCGCTACTCAAGGAATGCGTGCCGCCTCCATGCCGTCTCCATGCCGTCTCCATGCCGTCTCCACATGCCCCCTGCTCGGTGCCTGCTGGTTAGGACGGCTTCCGAACAGGCCGCTTTGTTGGCACAAATGCATGATCGTGAGGCTGCTGCGCCGCGTCGAACCGGGTTCCCCTCACTCCTTACCCAGGTCACCGCTCAGATGGCAGTCAACAGATCCTCTACGGCGGTCAGGCGCCGATGATCTGCCCTTTCCTGTGAGCTCAGAGAGAGAGATGACCTCCTCGGTGTCAACGAGTGGCATGCCGGTCAATGTCGGTCGTTGGTGCAGGTCGTGGGCCTAAGTAAGTCGTCGGAGGTCGGTGCTGGCCGTTAAGGTTGCTGTATTTCCCTGTTGTACAGCTGTACCGATCCTTGGTACTAAGTGCCAGGTAGGGTCCACTTGATCAAGGGTTGGGAGAAGAGTTCATGGGAATTACGATACGGCGCCTGACGCGAAGCGGGCAGCCAATGACGACTGGTCGGAGCGATGAGCAAGACAGACGAATCGCCCACCCGGGGATTCCAAATCTACCTGTGCGATAAGGACGGCAAGGTTAAGAGCGCCGCTCGTTTCGTGGCGATCGTAATGGGAGGCAAGGGGACGCTAATTCTAAGCGTCGTCGAGTTCCGGTACCTGTGCAATGCCATCACCAAATACCAGAAGAGCGCGACGGGCGACCTACGCACTAGGAGATTTCGTCTCTACGATTGCGATAGGGATAGCAAGGAGAACAGCACCGCTCGTAACATGGTTCATTTTGTCGCCATCGTAATGAAAGGCAAGGGGACGGTGATCCTCAGCAGTGCCGAGCTCCGGTACTTGTGCAATGCCATAGTCCAGTTCCAGACGCCTGGGCCCAGGGCTGAGCCGTACACGGTGAGCGGCGGTGCGCTCGAGTCGAGCCGGAGGAGGCACTGAAGGGGAGGGCGACCGGTCACCTTCTCTTTACCATCTAGGGGCAAGGCGGCCGATGAGGGTCGTTGACGCAGCTCAAAGGCTTATGTCGGTCATATGAGGTCGGTGTCGTGCGGTGCGGTTGCTACACTTCGCCGCGGGATAAACGTTGAACGTCTTAAGTCAGCCTCCTGGCGCCCGGGGCACATCCCCGTGGGGCAGCCGACCATCGCCCGGCGGGTCATGGAGCCATAGGCGGGCCGCACATCGCGGACGATTTCCGGCAGAAGGTGAACCGGATCGCCGTGCAATACGTATATGGTCGGACTGTCTTCGCGCCGCGGATGATGGCCGCGGCCGGCCTGCAAGGGAGACTAGCCATGAAATCGTTCGTCATTCGTCTCGGCACCCTGGCCGTTACCGGCGCCCTCGCCGGAGGGCTGGCCCTCGCCGCCACCGGCACGGCTGCTGCCGCAACGAATCCGTCCGGCACGGGTCAGCCCAGCCAGACCTGTCTGAGCAGCACGGCCCCGACAGAGCCCGGGAACGCAGCCTCCGCGCCGGGATCGGCCTTCAACGAGACCGCTCCGGGCACCGCCGGGACCGTGTATGCGGGCAACGGGGTTTCCGCCACGACCGCTAACAGCGGGAATGCCGTTTCCCAGTACGACGTCGCCTGCTACCAAGTGTCGCAGTCGCACTGACTACGCGGGGGTGGGACCAGGTGCGGCACCTGCCTGCCTGCGGGCGTGCCACCGCGTGAAACTGGCTGGATCACCCACCGCCCCGTGACAGGCTGCGAGGCCCCAGTTCATGTAACGGCGGGCCGGACTTCGGCGTTGGCGCCGGTCATGTCCCTGTGACTGCCGGAAACTGTGTCACCCTATGCGACCTGCGCGTATTCGTGGATCAAGCCGCCGGGCCGGTTCTGAAGCTTGGTGTTGTCATCTTCTGCCTTCCTTTGTACCGGGACCGTTGGGTCGCCTTTGCTCAAGCTGGGTGCACTTGGGGTGTAGAGACCGGCGGACGGTGGCGTACGGTGTCGGGTCCTGGCGGAGCGGCAGATCGCAACCAGAATACGTTCTGGCTGGTCATAGCCGGTATTGGCTGGTCACAGGCTGGCTGGCGCCCCCAGCAGGATTCGAGCCTGCGCTCACGGCTCCGGAGAGCACTGCTCGGCAGGCTTGTGACCTGGGAAAGCGGTCCCACTTGCCAGAGTCCAGGGGTGCACCTGGGGTGCAGGCACGCGATTGGCACTTAAGCGTCAACTGGTGAAGCGGTAAGGACAGTGCGTGGTCACTTCAGAGGGGGCGCGGCTTGGTAACTGTCAGGAAGCGGCGTTCCCGTCTCCGGTGACTCGACCTCGACGATGTCATCGCGCATCGGCCTCAGCAGGCCGACCAGCTCGTCCTGCTCGGTCTTAGGGACATTGAGCTCGTCGAGCGCCGCGTCCAGATGCTGCATGACGACGTCGAACTCGCCGGCCGTGACCTTCATCCCGGCGTGCGTCTCCAGCATGCTCCGGCCGGTGTACGTACAGGGACCGCCGGTAGCCTCGCACAGCTGGTCGACAACCTCCTTCATGAGCCGCTCGATGTCAGTCCGTGCGAACTTGCCGTTGGCCCGGTCATCGCCCCCGACACGGGCCACCCACGATTCCGTTAGCGCGTTGATCGCGTCGCCACCGCCGAGCCGGTCATACAGCGACTTCGTCTGCGTCGTCGTCATCTGCTTCCCCTCCCGATCACCTCGTGAGGCCATTGCTCCCGTCTGGGAGCCGTCTCCGCCCCACTCAGGTCACTCCGCGGACGCTACTCACAGTGACGGGTAACGTCCCGGGCGGATTACCCTTCAGGAGGAACGCACCGGCTTGCCGCAGCCGGGCCACGCCACCAGCCGCCGCCGATTTCCCCCTGCGAGCCGTGGCCTTTGTTACAACACCGCAACTCGCGCGCGTGCAGGAGCGGTGCAGGACGTGTGCAGATGGCATGGAGACCTGTTAACCGCCACCAGGACAGTAGATGGGGATCTCGTCCAGGATGTGCAGACTGCGCCTGTGCAGCCAGAGCCGGCTCCGGCGCACGGGAGGGATGCCTGTGATGAAGCTCTGCATTGTTGGAAGTCCCGCGGACCAGACGACCTCCTCGGTGTGAACTAGTGGCAGGAAGGTCAATAAGGGTCATCCAGGCAGGTCATGGCGTTGAGGTCGGCCGATCGCGGACAGCTGAGGACGATGCGGTTGCTGCCGTTTACTGCTGCCGCAGACGAGGCCGCCTGGGTCGCAGAACCCCGGCACGATCGTCAGCAGGGGCCAGCAAGTCGGCCTGTAGGCCCGGGTCCTCGCCGTCACCTGGCAGCACGCCTCCGCCGGAGACTGGATGACCTACGCCGCCGAGGTCAGCCGCCGGCAGAACCACTCCTGAGACAGGCATTCAGACAGTTCCAATAACCGACTGTGCCGTTACACCTCTTCCCCGACGCAGAAGACCTCGGCCGCGGGGCCATCGACGCGATCTTTGCGGTGGCTCTGACGGAACAGGAACGGAACCAGGAAACGTGGTGACCATCCCGTTCCCAGGTCAGTGACATAAATGGGGGTGAGCCGGCCTGTAGGCCGGGTTCTGTGCCCCCGCTTGCGCGGGGCGGCGGTCATCCATCTGGGACTGCCGTTGCCGGCAGCCTCGTGCGGTCTACCCGCGAGCATCGGGCGGGCCGCCCTCGATCGCTCGCGCAGGGAACCCAGCGGTTCCCCTCTTGACCTTGCTCCGGGTGGGGTTTACCAAGCCGCCGCAGTCACCTGCGGCGCTGGTGGTCTCTTACACCACCGTTTCACCCTTACCCCGGCTGACGCCGGGGCGGTCTGCTTTCTGTGGCACTGTCCCGCGGGTCACCCCGGGTCGGCGTTACCGACCACCCTGCCCTGTGGAGCCCGGACCTTCCTCACCGGGCTTGCGCCCGGCGCGACCGCCCGGCCGACTCACCCGTGCTCAGGATACGCCGGGTGTCACCGGGCCCGCGTAGCGGACCGAACCGGCGCCGGCGAACGCCGCCAGCGATTCGATCGCCGCCGCCACCGGGGCATCCGCCATCGACCCGGCCGAACCCTCCTCGGCGAACACTCCCTCCACGACGAGCTCGCCCCGCTTCCGGTCCATCCGCGGCACCACGCGGCCGATCAGCCGCTCCCCCGCCAGCATCGGCATCACGTAGCAGCCGAAGCGCCGCTTGTGTTTCGGCACGTACATCTCGTTGCGATAGGCGAAATCCCAGAGCCGTTCGGTCCGGTCCCGGTCGCAGATCAGGTTGTCGAACGGAGACAGCAGCGTGGTTCGCGGCCGCCACTCCTCGTCGAGCAGGGCCAGCGTGTCCCGGTGCACCCACCACTGGTCGCTGCCGCCCTCGACCCGAACCGGCCGGGCCCAGCCCGCGTCCTCCAGGTCAAGACCCGGATACCGGCCGATGGTGAAGTGCCGCTCGACATCCCGCGCCCGGGCGACGCCCAGCGCGCGCAGCGCGTGCCCGGCCGCCAGTGCCACCACCTCCTCCCGTGGCAGGTCCCCGGTGGTGGGAAAGTCGGCCAGCCCCCACAGCCGACGCAGACCATCACGGCCCGCGACCGTGACGACGCCCTGCTTCCACAGGGTGTCCAGCATCCGTTCCACGTTCCGGCCATTGGTCCAGCCGGTCGATGTCCAGCTAACCGCGGCGCGGTCCTCGATGGCGTCGCCGGGCAGTGGCCCGGCGACCCGCAGCCGGTCCAGCACGTACCGGCGGAAGTCATCGTTCGCCGCCAGCCACGCCCGCATCCGCTGGTTCTCGACCGCGCCGTACGCCCGCATCATGGTGCGGTGGATCGGGTAGTCCTCGGTGAGCACGATCGAGGCCGCGTGCGCCCAGTACTCGAACAGCCAGCGCTCCCGCCACAGCAGCGTGTCCAGGTCGTCCCGGGCGAAGCCGCCGAGCCTGCTCCACAGCACCAGCAGGTGGCTGCGCGCCACGACGTTGACCGGATCGAGTTGCAGGACCCGCAGACCGCGCAGCACCTGCCGCATCCCGTCGATGCCCGCCGCCGCGGGCGGCCCCGCCAGGTACTGGCTCCGGACCGCCAGCCGGCGCGCCTCCCCCAGGCTCAGCACGAGGTCATCCGCCACGGCCCCATTCTCCAAGATCTAGGAACCGAACGGGCGGCGGTTCCCGCCCTTGCGCCCGCCAGCAGCGCGGTCGACTCGTCCAGCCCGAAGCCCTAGGCTGCGCCGGGCGCCTGGGCGGCCAGTGGGTCTGGCTCTTGGGCGGGCGCGGCTGGCGGCGCGGGGCGGATCCGGGCGGGGGCGAACGCCAGGCCTGCGGCTAGGCAGGCGAACGGCAGGACCGGGAGCAGGTAGCGGTAATCGAAGTCGGCGACCGCGATCGGGAACACGAGCAGCACCACCGCGGTCGCCCAGGGCAGCATGCTCCCGGCCCGGGGCGACCAGGCCAGGACGGGCCGGCGGCCGGGGCGCCGCCTGATCCGCAGCACCCCGCCAAGACCGGTGAGCAGGATCAGGCCGAACAGCGGCCCGTAGGTGTAGAACACCCGCTGGTACCCGTCGATCAAGATGGCGACCGGCCGGACGACGCGGCTCGGGACGGCGTGCCCGTACTGCACCGCGTCGGAGTAGGCGGTGCCGCCGGCCACCCAGGTGTGGTGCGCCGGGACGGAATACGGCGTCAGGTGGAAGTAGTAGAAGTACACGGTGCCGGGGTCCGGGTACGGGTGCCGCGGCCACTCCACCGACAGCGCCAGGCCGCCGAGCACCGCGTGCAGGTAGCCGAGCGGCTGTGCCTTAACCGCCCGGATGGCGAAGTCGCGGAGCTTGGCGTCGTTGGCGGCGGTCACGGGGCCGCCGTTCGCCATGTGGTGCACCTGCGGCGCGTGCCAGATGTAGTCGCCGGGTGGTGTCCGGCTGGACGGCGTGCCGGACGGGCAGATCGCGACCTCATTGGCCGGCGGCTTGATCACGTCGCACTCGGCGAACGAGGACACCCGACCCCACAGGTAGAACCCATCGGCCCGGCTCAGCGTGTACGAGCCCCACCAGGATCCGAACCACGCCGCGTAGGCCACCACCGGCGCCGCGCAGCCGACGGCCATCGCGGCGGCCGCCAGCCAGGCGCGCCAGTTCCGCCAGCGCCAGGCGCCGTCCTGGCGCAGGCCGCGGACCAGCAGCACGACCGGGAACATGAGCAGCACCGGCAGCCCTTCGCTGCGCACGTCGACGGCGCACCCGGCCAGCAGGCCCGCCAGCAGCGCGACCGGCCACGCGACCCGGCTTCGCCACAGAATAAGCAGCATCGACACCATGACCAGGAAGATGAACAGGGCCTCGGCCATCACCATGTGCTCGTCTTCGATCACGAACCCGTCGAGCAGCACGGGCAGCGTGGCCGCCGTCGCCCAGAGCTGCGACACGCCGTTGCGGCGCAGCAGCAGGTAGATCATCACCGCGACGGCCAGGCCCATCAGGTGCTGCAGGCCGACCACGAGGGTCAGGCTGTGGAACGGCTCGACGGCATGCAGGAACACCGAGTAGCCCGTCGTCTTGGACAAGTTCGGCCGCGGCCGCAGCGCGGCGCCCAGGTACACGTAGGAGTCCCCCGCGAACCACAGCGCGCCCGGGTAGCCGATCATCGCTATCAGCCGCAGCCCCGCCCCCGCCGCCAATGCAACAACAAAAGGGAAAGGCAGGGCGAACGGAAGGTGAATTCTGCGGACGCTATTAAATCCGGGTTTCATAACGTGCCGCTTCCGGATTTCGCCCACGATTCAAGCTGGGCGACGAATTCCCTGGCATCCGATGGCCAGCCTAGCGAGGAATAGGCTGCTTCATGTCCGCGGCGCCCCATCTTCTGTCGCAGCGAGAAATCCCGGTCCAGTTCAAGCACTGCGGCGGCGGCCGCGGCCGGGTCGCCGAACGGCACCACGAATCCGCATTCATGCCCGCGGGCGAGCTCGGCCGCGGCGGGCAGCGCGGTGGTCACCACCGGCACGCCGCGGGCCATGTACTCCACCACCTTGGTGGGCATCGAGTGCCGGAAGTTCGGCTCGTCGTGCAGCAGCGACAGGCCGGCCAGCGCGCCGTCCAGCATCGGCATGGCCTCGTCGTTCGGCACGAACCCGTGCCAGCGCAGCAGGCCGGCCGCCTGAGCAGGCTCGATCTGCGCGCGGGCGCGCGCATCGGCCGGGCCGATCAGTTCCACCGTGATGCCGCGCTGGCTCAGCAGCCTGGCCAGCTCGACCATCTCGGCGATACCCCGGTCCGGGGACAGGTGCCCGACGTACACCACCCGCCGGCCGTCCCCCGGCGGGGCCGGGACGTCCGGCACGTAGGTGGTGTTCGGCACCACCGGGTGCGCCCGGGCGAACCGCTTGACGTATCCGTACTCGGCCAGGATCAGGTGCACGTAGCGCTCGGCCATCCGCTCCGCGGTGTGCACCGCCACGGCCGCGGGCGGCCGGAGCGGGCGCGGTAGCCAGGGCTTGGTGCTGAGCGCGGCGGCCGTGTCCTCGTGCACGTCCCAGATCACCGGCGGCCGCCTGCGCCGCGAGGGCAGCGCGAGGAGCAGTTCGGGGTCGTGGATGAGCAGCAGGTCGGCGCCGGTGGCGTGCCGGGCTAGGGCCGAACGGGCGGCGAGTATCGCCCCGGTCCGGCGCCTTCCCGAGGCGCGCGGAACGGGCGTGAGGTAGAGCGAAGGCCAGGTCCGTTCGGCGTGAAAATCCTGCATGCCGACGGGCGCGATGTACCGGACCTCGTGCCCGGCGTCGAGTAGGGCGCGGATCTGCCGGTGGTAGATGCGCGCGTCGGCGGGGTGATGAACGATCGTGCACACAACCACCCGCATCGCGGATCACAGGGCTTCGACGTGAGGGGCCGCGGGCACCACGCCGCGGGTGTCCAGCAGGAGTCGTGCGCTGGCGGCGATCCTGGCTAGGTCGTAGTCCCGGTGGGCCTGCAGCACGATGACCAGGTCGGCGGCTGCCACCGCGGCCTCCAGGTCGGAGGCCCGCGGGACGTCCTGCCCGTCAACCTGCCAGGCGGGGACGTACGGGTCGTGGTAGGCGACCGCGGCGCCGCGGCCGCGCAGCTTGCGGGCGATCGGGCGGGCCGGTGATTCGCGCTGGTCGGCGATGTCCTTCTTATAGGTCACGCCGAGCAGCAGCACGCGGGCGCCGTTGACGGGCTGGGCGTTGTGGTTCAGCAACTCGGCGGCGCGCTCGGTGACGTAGCCGGGCATCCGGCCGTTGATCTCCTGGGCCAGCTCCACGAACCGGAACGGGTAGCCCAGCGTGCGGACCTTGTAGGACAGGTAGTTCGGGTCGATGGGGATGCAGTGACCGCCGACGCCGGGGCCCGGGTAGAACGGGGCGAACCCGAACGGCTTGGTGGCCGCGCACCTGATCGCGTCGTGCAGGTCCACGCCGAGTTCCCGGCAGAAGATCGCCATCTCATTGACCAGGGCGATGTTCACGTGCCGGTAGGTGTTCTCCAGCAGCTTGGCCATCTCCGCCTCGCGCGCCGAGGCGGCCCGGACCACCTGCTCGCAGATCGTCCCGTAGAAGGCGGTGGCGGCATCCGCGCACGACGGCGTGACGCCGCCGACGATCTTCGGCGTGTTCGCCAGGCCGAACTCGGGGTTGCCCGGGTCGATCCGCTCCGGGGAGAACACCAGCGAGAAGCCGATCCCCGCGGTCAGCCCGGACGTCTTTTCCAGCAGCGGCCGCACCACCTCCTCGGTGGTGCCCGGATACGTGGTCGACTCCAGCGACACCAGCATCCCCGGGCGCAGCAGCCGTCCCGCCGCCCGGGCGGCGGCCCGGACCGCGCCCAGGTCGGGTCCGTCGGCCTCGGACAGCGGCGTCGGCACGCAGATCACGATCACGTCCTGCGGCCCGGTGTCCGCCTCGGCGGCCGTCGCCCGGAACCCCTGCGCCCGGGCGGCCGCGACCTCGGCATCGGACACGTCGTCCACATGGGATCGCCCGGCGTTCAGGCCCGCGGCGATCCGGGCGCTGGTGTCGTAGCCGGTCACCCGGAACCCGGCCCGGGCCGCCTGGACGGCCAGCGGCAGGCCGACGTAACCGAGCCCGATGACCAGAACGTCCTGCGCCGGCATGCTCGTTGCCCCTACCTAGGTCGCCCCCAGACGCGCGTACGCGTCCCGATACCGCGCCGCGTTGTGTGCCCAGGTGCGGTCTCTGGCCACCCATTCACGCGCATTGTCTCCGAGTTTTCTGCGGATATCCGGACTGTAAATCAGGCGCTCCAGGCAATCGGCGAGTGACACCGGATCTTGCGATACTGTTTGCATTCCCGTCACTTCGTGTTTGACGATTTCGGTGAGTGCCTTCACTTCACTAGTGACCACGCACAGTCCGCTCGCCATCGCCTCCACGGGTTTCAACGGGGTGACAAGCTGACAGACCCGATCTGGCGTGCGCGGAACGACGAAAACATCGAGGAGCGCGTGGAATTGGCGTACTTTCGACGCGGGCACGCGGCCGGTGAACACGGCCGCCCCGGCCAGCCCGGCCTGCGCCGCCTGGCGTTGCAGGGCGGCGCGTTCGGGCCCGTCGCCGACGATCAGCGCGCGGACCGGCACGCCGCGGGCGCGCAGCATCGCGGTCGCCTCCAGCAGCGTGCCTATCCCCTCGTGCGGGACCAGGCTGGTCACCTCGCCGACCACCGGCTCGTCCGGCTTGATGCCCAGCTCTTCGCGGAGGGTGGTCGCGTCGGGCAACGGCCGGAGGAACTCCGCGGACACCGCGTTCGGCACGATGAGGACCTTCTCCGCGAGGACGCCGCGGGCCACGATCTCCTCGCGCATGGCCTCGCCGAGCGTCACCACCAGGTCCGCGGCCAGCATGCACCGCGTCTCCAGGTCGCGGTTCCGCTGGTAGAGCTCGCTGTGCGCGCGCTCGGCCGCGTCCAGGTAGCGGGACAGCCAGGTGTCCTCCCAGAATCCGCGCACCTCGTACACCACCGGCAGGCCGTACCGCTCGCGCAGGGCGAGGGCGAGCCTGGCATTGGCGAAGTTGCTCGCCGGGTGCAGGACGCTCGGCCGGAGCTGCCGCGTCAGGCTGTCGGCGAGCTCCAGGCCGCGAGGGCTGGGCGCAGTGCTGGGACCGGCGGGGCCGACGGGCATGCGCCACGGCAGCAACCGGTGATAGGGCACGCCGTCCAGCTCGACCAGGCGGCGGCCGTCGAGGCGGCCCTGGGTAATTGGAAAGCCGCACCGGGTGGCCACGTGCGGGTCGAGCCCGGCATCGCGCTGGGCCAGCGCGATCTCGTGCGTCCTGATCGTGTACCCGGCGCTGGTGGCGGGCAGCGCGTCGGTGACCAGGTGCAGCACCCGCCCGGGCACCCAAGGGGCCGACCACGGGGTGGCTGTTTCATGATCGTGAGCAGTTTTGGGCGCATAGCGCCCATTTCCGCTCACGATCATGGATTGGCCGGGTGGGGGCTGTTCGGCGGCGAGGGCGGCGCGCAGGCGGCTGGCGTTCCGCCCGGGGGCGCGGTCGAGGGCACGGAGGGCGTCGGTGAGGCGGCCTTCGCGCCAGGCCAGGCGGGCGGCCAGGGCGGGGCGGGCCCGGTCGTCCCTGGCGAGCCGGTCCACGGCGGCCGCCGCCGCGGCGGGCTGGTCCGCGGCCAGGGCGAAGGCGGCCAGGCGGCGGGGCGAGGCGGCCAGCGATGCCATCGCCGCGTCCCGCTCCCCCGCGCCCCACAGCACCGCCGCCCGCCCGTACGGCCCGGCGAGCCTGAGCCAGCCGCGCAGCGGGGCGGGCAGCACCCGCCAGGCCAGCAGCAGCGCCCGTACCGGGTCGGCGGCCACGTGCTGCCAGCCGATCGAGGCGGCGAGCGAGAGGGCGCGGGGCGACGGATGCATGCCGGGCGTGGTCACGGCGGCGGATGCTAGCGGGTCCAGATGAACAGAAAGGATGCGATGCGCGCACCCATCACGCACGTGCTCGGCGCGCGGCCGAACTTCATGAAGGCCGCGCCGGTGATCCGCGCCCTGGCGGCGCTCGGGCACGACCAGCGGGTCGTGCACACCGGGCAGCACTACGACGAACGGATGTCCGAGGTTTTCTTCGTCCAGCTCGGCCTGCCGCGCCCGGACGTGAACCTGGAGGTAGGTTCGGGCAGCCACGCGCGGCAGACCGCCGAGGTGCTGACCGGCATGGAGCTGGAGTTCACCGAGAATTCACCGGCGCTGGCCGTGGTCTACGGTGACGTCAACTCCACCCTCGGCGCGGCGCTGGCCGCGGCGAAGCTCGGCGTCCCGCTGGCCCACGTGGAGGCGGGGCTGCGCAGCTTCGACGACTCGATGCCGGAGGAGATCAACCGGCGGCTGACCGACCAGCTGTGCGCGCTGCTGTTCGTCACGTCAGCGGAGGCGATCGGGCACCTGGCCCGCGAAGGCAGGCCGGCGGACGCGGTGTACCTGGTCGGCAACCCGATGATCGACACGCTGCTGGCCAGCATGGACCGGTTCGAGGTGGACGCGGCCCGGACCGGGCTCGGGCTGCCGGACAGGTACGTGGTCGCGACCTTGCACCGGCCGTCGAACGTGGACGACCCGGCGGCCGCGGCCGCGCTGGTCCTGGCCCTGCACGAGGTGGCGGACGAGCTGGACGTGGTCATCCCGGTGCATCCGCGGGGCCGCGCCGCGCTAGAGGCGGCCGGGCTTGGCGCGCACCCCCGGCTGCACATCGCTCCTCCGCTCGGCTACCTGGAGTTCGTCGCCCTGGTCCGGGGCGCCCGGGCGGTGGTCACCGACTCCGGCGGCGTGCAGGAGGAGACCACCTTGCTCCGGGTGCCGTGCCTGACCCTGCGGCCGAACACCGAGCGGCCCATCACCGTGACCAGCGGGAGCAACCGCCTGGTCACCCGGCACGAACTGGCCTCGGCCGTGCTCAAGGCGTGCGACGACGGGCCGTACGCGGGCGAGCTCCCGCCACTATGGGACGGCCAGGCCGGCCCGCGGATCGCCCGGATCATCACGGCATGGCTGGATCAGGAGACCCGGTGAGCGAGCAACTGGGGCCCGGTGCCGAGGTCGGCGCGCTGCTCAATTCCGGCACCGAGGTGGACGAGCCGGACGCGGCCGCGCTTCCCGCCGCCGACCCCGGGCTGGCCGCGGAACGCGACCGGCTGGCCCGGACGCTGCGCGAGACCAGGCTGCAGCTGGCCATGACGCAGGCGCGGCTGGCCGCGCTCGAGCAGTCCGCGACGATGGAACTCGGCCGCACCCTGGTCCGGGCCGCGCGGCGGCCTTGGTCCCGGGGCGTGCAGCTGCCCGCGGACCTGGTCCGGCTGTGGCGGGAGCGCGGCGGCCTCACCGGGCCGGGAGCGGCCACCCTCGCGCTGGCGTCGGCGCAGCTCGGCGACCTGGCCGGCGGCGGGGAACGATTCCTGTCCGCGCTGACCGCGCCGGGGCTCGGCGCGCCGGGCGCCGAAGCGCCCGGCTGGACCCCGCCGGGCCTGGTCATCACCGGGGTGCTGACCGCGCGGGCCTGCGCCACGCTCGCGCCGGACGCCGCCGTGCACCCGCTGCTGCCGCACGACGCGGACGTGATGCTGGAAAGCGCGGGCGCCGACCTGGTGCTCATCGAAGCCGAAGCCATGCTGGCCGGCTCGGCCTGGGCCTACGCGGGCGATCCGGCCGCGACCGACCGCGGCCGGCGGCTCGGGCGGATGATCGCGGCGGCCCGCGCGCTGGGCAAGCCGGTGATCTTCATCAGGAACGTGCCCGCGCACCTGGCACCGGGACTGGACTGGGTCGCCGCCAGCTGCGACGCGGTGTCCGAGGAAGGGTTCGGCGTACAGCTGGCCCGGTTCAACCCGATCGGGCTGGACGGCTCCCGCCCGGGTCACCCGGTTTACGCCGGACCGCGGGATCCCCGCCAGGCGCCGGCCGTGCGGGCCCTGCTGGACGCGGTCGCCGCCGATAACGGGCCCGGATCGGTCCAGGTGACCGGGGCGGTGCCCTGGCGCCGCCTGCCGCCGCTGTACCGGGAGCACGCCGTGTTCGTCACGGCGTCCGGTGAGCAGGCGCGCGAGCAGCTCGCCTGCGGCGCCCGGGTCATCATGGTCGGCGGCGAGCATGCCGCGGGTACCGTCGCGGTCGGCGACGACCTCCCGGCGCTGCGGGAGAAGCTCGCCGAGCTGGCGGCCTGTCCGCCGCTGTCCGCGGCCGAGACCTTGCCGGTGCTGCGGGATATCTTCACCGCGCAGGCGACGCCGGCCCGGCTCATGGCGCTGGCCCGGCTGGCCGGGATCGGCGGCGACGTGATCGCCGGGCGCCGGATCGCGGTGCTTTCCCGCGCCGCCGACGCCGCCGCGGCGGCGGCCTTGTCGGCCGGCCTGGCCGCCCAGCGATTCCTGCCGTCCGAACTGGTCGTGCTGGCCGAGGCGCCCGACGCAGCCTCGGCCGAGCTGTCGGCCCGGGCGGTCACCGGCACGCTGGCCGGCCTGGCCGACCGCGGCGTGAACGTCTGCGCCGTCCCGGTGGTGACCGGCGGCCCGGACACGTCCGGCCTGCCCGGAAGCGCCAGCCCTCCGGAACCGGCCGATCACAGGGAACCGGCGAGCTGGCTGCGGCGGGCCGCGGCCAGGGCCCGCTCCCCGTGGGTGGCGCCCTGGCAGGCCGGGCACGAATACCGCGACACCTACCTGCTCGACCTGGCCTGCGCGCGGGAGTGCGCGCAGGCCGACGCGGCCGGATACGGCGGGGCCGGCTACGCGTTCACCGCCGCACTCGATCCGGCGCTGGCCCGGCGGGAGTACTTCGCCGCCGGGAACCCCGGTCACGGGCTACGCCGCTTCTCCGTGAGCTAAGGAGTATCCACGTTGACCTCTCGGGCGCTCGTCTACGGCGACATCGACCTGAACCTCATCGACGGTTCCGCCATCTGGCTGCAGTCCGTGACGCAGGCGCTGGCCCGGGCGGGCTGTGCGGTGACGCTGGTGCTCAAGGCGCCGGTCCGCACCAGCCGGCTGATCGCGCCGCTGCTGGCCGAACCGGGCATCACCGTGCGCCGGCCGTTCGAGGAGCACCTCGTTGAAGGCCCAGGCCCCTTGCGGCCCGCGGCCGCGACCGACCTGCTGGCCAGGCTCGACGCGGAGCGGCGGCACGACCTGGTGGTGCTGCGGGGCCGTGCGCTGACCGCGGCGGCGGCCAGGGGCGGGGCGTTCACCGGGCGGCTCTGGCCGTACCTGACCGACGTGCCGCAGTCCGTCCCCGGCCTGACGCCCGAGACGGCCGGAGAGCTCGAGACGATCGCCACCGCCGCGCGCTACCTGCTGTGCCAGACCGAGGAGCTGCGCTGCTTCCTGGAGGGGAGTATCCCCGCGGCCTGCGGCAAGTGCGTGCTACTGCCGCCGATGCTGGCCGACATACCCAGCGCCCGCGGCGCCGAGGCGGCGGGCACCCCGCTCCGGCTGGTGTACACGGGCAAGTTCGCGCCGCGCTGGAACACCCTGGAGATGACCGAGCTGCCCGCTCTGCTGGCGGCCCGCGGGGTCGCCTCCGAGCTGCACATGGCCGGCGACAAGATCCACGACGACGCGACCGGCTACCAGCAGCGGATGCGCGACGCGCTCGAGGGCGACGGCGTGACCTGGCACGGCGGGCACTCCCGGGAGGAGGCGATGCGGCTCAGCGCGTCCTGTGACATCGGGCTGAGCTGGCGCCATCCCGACCTGGACGCGAGCCTGGAGCTGTCGACGAAGGTGCTGGAGTTCGGCGCGCTGGGCCTGCCGGTCATCCTCAACCGGACCCCGATGCACGAGGCGCTGCTCGGCACGGACTATCCGCTGTTCGCGGTCAGCCTGGCCGACGTCGCGGCGGCCGCGGCCGCGGCGGCAGCCGACCCCGGCCTGTACCGGCTGGCGGCCGACAGGACCGGCCGGGCCGCCGAGCAGTTCACCCTGGACCGCGCCGCGGAGCGGCTGCGCGGGTACCTCGCAGCGGCGGTTCCGGCCCGCCGGGCCCGGCAGGCGAACCCGAGCGGGGCTGACCCCAGCGGGACTGGCCCCGGCGGGACTGGCCCCGGCGGGACTGGCCCCGGCGGGACTGGCCCCGGCGGGATTGACCCCGGCGGGACTGGCCCCGGCGGGCCTGGCCAGGGTGAGGATGGCCTCGCGCCCAGGCTACGCGTCGTGGTGGCCGGGCACGACCTGAAGTTCTTCGCGCCGCTGCTGAGCTACCTGCGGCGGCAGCGCGACCTTGAGGTCAGGCTGGATCAGTGGGCCGCGCTCGGCCAGCACGACGTGGCGGCCAGCCGGGAGCTCGCGGCCTGGGCCGACGTGGTCATCTGCGAGTGGTGCGGGCCGAACGCGGTCTGGTACAGCAGGCACAAGCGGCGCGGCTCGCGGCTGCTGGTCCGGCTGCACCGCTTCGAGCTGCGCTCGCCCTACCCCGGTCAGCTCAAGATCGGCGCCGTGAACCAGGTGGTGTGCGTGAGCAGGCACTACGCCCGGCTGTGCCGCGAGTACACCGGCTGGCCGGAGACGAAGGTGGCGACGGTGCCGAACGCCCTCGACGTCGCCCAGCTGGACCGTCCCAAGCTGGACGGCGCCCGGTTCCATCTCGGCATGGTCGGCGTCGTGCCGTCCAGGAAGCGCCTTGACCTGGCCCTGGACGTGCTCGAGGAGCTGCGCCGCGAAGACGACAGGTACCTGCTGTTCGTCAAGTCGGGCATGCCCTGGGAGCACTGGTGGGTGTGGCAAAACCCGGCCGAGCGCGAGCACTACGCCAGCGCGCTGCGCCGGGTCCAGCGGTCCCCGCTGCTGCGCGGGGCGGTCGTCTTCGACGACGCGGGCCCGGACGTCGCGGCGTGGCTGCGCCGGGTCGGCTTCGTGCTGTCCACCAGCGACGACGAGAGCTTTCACGTCGCCCCGGCCGAGGGCATGGCGTCGCGCGCGGTACCAGTGCTCCGCCACTGGCCCGGCGCCGAGACGATCTACGACATGCGCTGGATTCACCGGGGCCCGGCCGAGATGGCCGCCGCGGTCATGGCGCTCGGGGACGAGCACGACTGGCGCGCGGCAGGCGACGACGCGCACGCCCAGGCGGCCGCCGCGTTCAACCTGGCCCGGGTCTGCCAGGCCTGGCACGGGCTGCTCACCGCGGACCTTGACCCCGCGGTGCCGGGGCCGATCCTCGAACTGCTCGGCTCGCCCTGACCCGCATGTACTTCACGCTCGCCGTCAGCGCGGCCACTCGCCAGGGGTGCGCTGCGCTGGCCGAGGCGGCCGGGCGCGCCGACCCGCGGATCATGCCGATCCCAGGCCCGGCGCGGGTGACCTGGCGTGCTCCCGGCGGACACGCCGCCGTGCTGCACTGGGGCGACGGCCACCCGCCCGACGCATACGGTCCCGGCACGTCGCACGCCGGCACCATCTGGGCCGAGGGGGCTACGGTGCACGCCCGCACCGGCCTTACCCGCGTCGACCCGGTCTACCTGGCCGAGGTAGCCGGGGCCGTGGTGGTCAGCGACCGGGCCTGCTGGGCGGCCGCGGTCGCCGGGCGGATGGGCGATCCCGACCCGGCCATGGCCGGCGCCTTCCTCAGCCTCGGCTACCCGCTCGGCGCCGCGACACCCTTTCGCGGCGTTCGCGCCCTCGGCGGCGACCGGGCGCTGCGCCTGACCGACGGACGGCTGGTTATGGCGCCGACCCGCACGGAGGAACAACGGCCCGCGGGAGCGGAGCGGGTCGCCGGGGCGCTGACCGAGGCCGTTCGGCCGCTGGGCGGAGCGGGCGCACCGGTCGAGCTCTCGCTGACCGGGGGTAAGGATTCCCGGCTCGTCGCCGCCGCCCTGGCGGCGGCGCGGGTGCCGTTCCGGGCCCGAACCCACGGGTTCGCCGGTCATCCCGACGTGGTCGTGGCGGGCCTGATCGCCGGCCGGCTCGGCGTGGAGCACACCGTCACCCAGCCGAGGCCGCCGGGCGCACCGGGCGAGGCCGACGTTCTCGGCCGGCTCCGCGCGGCCGTGCTGGTTTCCGACGGGATGCTGTCCGCGTTCGAGAACGTCGGCTGGCCGGACCCGCGGATGGCCGACGGGCCGGCCGAGGCGGGCGGCCACGGCGGCGAGCTATTGCGGGGCGGCTACGCGCAGGCCGCATGGCGCACCCCGGCCGGCGCGGGCGTCGCGGCCGCTCCCCTGAATGCCGCCGCCGCCGCCGAACTCTTCCGCCGGATGACCACGCGCCGCCTGAGCCTGCTCCGGCCGGGCCCGGCGCGGGCGTACCTGGCCAGCCTGGCACCGCCGGCCGCGGCGCTGGCCCGCGCGCCGCTGGCCGCGCTCGATGACTTCTACCTAGTGAACCGGGCCGGCCGGTGGTCGGCCGCGGCCCGCCAGGCGTACTTGCTGCGGTCGCGGCTGATCCAGCCGCTGTTCGCGGAGCGCGTGGTACGAGCCGCGCGGGCGGTCCCGCTCCGCGACCGGATGAGCGACCGGCTGCACCGCGACGTGCTCCGCGTGCTCTGCCCCGAGCTACTGAGCCTGCCGCTGGCGGGCACGCCCTGGCACGGCGAGCCGCGCACCGCGGCGACCGTGCTGACCGCCCCGCCGGGGGCCGCCGCCGACTGGCGGCGGGACTACGGCGACGCCGTGGCCGGGTTCCTGCGCGGCTACGTCCTGGACCACGGCGAGGCGAGCCCGGTGTTCGGCATCGTCCGCCGCAGCGCCGCCGAGCGCCTGCTCCGCGCGCCCCAGGCCGACCGGCACGGGGCCTGGGCGCTGGCCACCCTGGCCGCGCTGCTGTCCGGTGACTGGCTCAACGCCCGCGAGCCGGCCAGCCGGGCCCTGCTCGGATAGGCCCGCTCAGATAGGTGCCGCTCAGCCGCGGCCGTATCTAGTCTCGGCCTGCCAGAAGTAGAGCACGCCCGCGACGAGGATGACGGCCGCCCAGCCGAACCCGGCCAGCCATAGCTCGCTGGTCGCGATGTCCGGGTGGCAGTAGGCCTGCAGCGACGGGGTCTTCTTGGCGTTGAAGATCGCGCATCGCGCCGCGTCGTAGGGCTTCGCGCCCGGGGCGTCGGCCCGGTACGTGGCCATGATGGCGTACCTGCTCAGCGAGATGTACACCGCCGCCGGGTTGAAGGACAGCACGTTCTTGGCCCACTCCGGCAGCGCGGCCGGCAGCGAGGCGATGCTGTACATGACCCCGCAGAAATACCGCCAGACCCGCAGCAGGAACGGGACCAGCTGGCTGATGTCCTGGGCGCCCGCGCCGAGCCTGGCCATGATCAGCGCGGCGCCCACGTTGAAAGTGGCCTGCATCAGCAGGGCCGGGAGCAGCAGCAGCCAGTACAAGGTCAGCGGCTCGCCGGTGCCCAGCACGATGGCGAACAGCACCACCATGGACAGCAGCAGCTGCTGGAACTCCACCAGCACGTACGCGAGCGGCAGGCAGGCGCGCGGGAAATGCAGCGCGCGTATCAGCGTCATATTCGCCCGCATTACCGTGGAGCCAACCACGATCGACCGCTCGGTGAAGGCGAATATGAAAACCCCGGTGACCAGAAAAGCGATGTAATTGCCGATGCCCCGGTTGGCCTTGAAAAGGACCCCGAAGATCAGGTAGTACACGGCCGAGTTGAGCAGCGGTGTCAGGACCTGCCAGAGCTGGCCGAGCCGGGCCTCGGTGTACATCGACACGTTGCGCGCCGTGGCGTAGGCGAAGATGAAATGCCGCCGCTGCCACACCCTGCCCAGGTAAGAGACGAGGCTAGGCCGGGCGGAACTCGGCCGCAGGCCGTACTGCGCGGCCAGGGCGGCCAGCGGCTCCCCGGCCGCCGGCTCGTCCTGGGACACGTCCGCCAGCTCGTCCCGCAAGCCGCCTGGAGCAATCAGCCGCCCGCGGTTTCCCATGGCTGTGGAGTTTATGAGAACACCTGCGGCCAGCGCGGATATCCGAGGTCCGCAGCAAATCATTCGCCCGGAATTCGATATCCATTAACCTGCTGTACCCATGACCCTTTCGGGCCGATGGTTTCAGTGGTTCAGGTGGGCGGTGTCGTTGAAGGAGCGGAGGACGGCGGGGCCGTCGGCGTACCAGTCGATCTCGCAGAGAGCCGCGATGTCCAGGTGCATCCGGTAGAGCGCGGCGGGCGGGGCGAGCAGGGCGGCGGCGACCAGCGTCTTGATCGGGGTCACGTGGCTGACGATGAGGACGGTCTGGTGTTCCCGGCGGTCTAGCACGCGGTGCAGGGCGGCGGTGACCCGCTCGCTGACCTGGGCGAAGCTCTCGCCGCCCGGCGGCGCGACCGACGGATCGGCCAGCCACGCGGTCATCTCGGACGGCCAGCGCTCCCGCACCTCGGCGAAGGTCAGGCCTTCCCAGGCGCCGAAGTCGGTTTCCCTGAAGCCGTCGTCGGTCAGCACCGGGACGCCGGTGACCGCGGCGACCTCCTCGGCCGTGCGCACGGTACGCTGCAGCGGCGACGCCAGGATCGCGTCGATGCGGGCCGGCGCGAGCCGCTTGGCGGCCGCGGCGGCCTGCCGGATCCCGGTGTCGGTGAGCGGGGCGTCGGTCCGGCCGGCGTACCGCTTCTGCACCGACATCGGCGTCTGGCCGTGCCTGAGCAGCAGGGTGACCGTGGGCTCGCCCCGGGCGGAAACCCAGCTGGTCCTGGCGCCCACCTAGAGGCCAGACTCCGGGGTTCGGACCAGGATCCGCCTGCACTCCTCGCAGCGGACCACCTCTTCGGGCGCCGACGCCCGGATGACGTTGAGGTCGGCCGCGTTGAGGCTCAGGTGGCATCCCTCGCACCGTCCGGCCCGCAGCATGGCCGCGCCGACGCCCTTGGTCTTGCGGATCTGGTCGTACAGCGCGAGCAGGTCGGCGGGCACGTCGGCGGCGATGCTGGCCCGCTGGTCGGAGGCCTTGGCCGCCTGCTCGTCGATCTCCTTGAAGGCCGCGTCCCGCCGCGCCGCCACCTCGGCCAGCTCGCCGCCGAGGCTGTCCCGTCCGGTGGTCAGCTCATCCCGCTGGCTCTCGAGCGTCTCCCGGCGCTCCATCAGCTCGAGCACGACCTCCTCCAGGTCACCCTGCCTGCGGTACAGGTTCTCGATCTCCGACTGCAAACTGGCGAGCTCGCGCGCGGCGGAGACCTGCCCGGCGTCCAGCCGGGCCCGGTCCTTGTCGATCCTGGTCCGGACCTGCTCCACGTCGCGTTCCGCCCGGCTCTGCTCCCGGCTCAGGTCGCCGAGCTCGGTTTCGGTCGTCACCAGGGCGTCCTTGACCTCGCCGGCCCTGGTCTCCAGGCGGGCGAGCTCGGCGACTTCGGGTAGGCCCCGCCTGCGGCGGTCGAGGCGGGCGAGCTCGGCGTCCAGGTCGGCCAGTTCGAGCAGGCGGAGCTGGATCTGCGGTGATGCCTTCACGGGTCCCAACGTTAGTCGCCCTGGAGGACTGTGTCGCGTGGTAGACCTGGCGCCATGGAGATCCCGCACGTGAGCCGGCCCTACATGCCGGGGTACGGCATCGCCGGGCCGGCCGAAGGGAGCGGACTCCTGCACTGGTCGTGGGCTGCGGAGCGGCTGACCGCCGCGCGCAACTACTGGGTCGCGACGGTCTGGCCGGACGGGCGCCCGCACATCATGCCGGTCTGGGGCATGTGGGACGACAGCACGCTGTGGTTCACGAGCAGCGCCGGCTCCCGGAAGGTCCGTAACCTGACCGCCGACCCGCGGTGCTGCGTCACCACGGAGGACGCCTCGGATCCCGTGATCATCGAGGGCACCGCGCACATCTCCGCTGAGCTGCCGGTGCTGCGCCGGGTGGTCGACCTGATGAACGCCAAGTACCGGACCGACTACCGGGTCGACTTCCTCGATCCGGCCAAGAACGCGACCATCGGGGTCCGGCCGCGCCGGGTGTTCAGCATGCGGGCCGGGGACTTCGCCGGATCCCCCACACGCTGGACTTTCGAAGACTAGCGGTAATAAGAGCGCGACCTTCGCGGAGCTAACTAAGCGCTGCCGGGCAGGTAGCTTGGAAGGGCGCCTACCCGCGCCCTTCCGCCATGACATCAGCGTCCGCTCCCGCCACCGACCAGCCCCGGGCTCCGCATGCCCTTGCCGGGGCCGTGGCAGGCGTGCTCACGGCGGCGGTCGCGATCGGAGCGGCGCAGCTCGCCGCCGGGCTCACCGTCCCGCAGAGCTCGCCGGTGCTCGCGGTCGGCCAGGCCGCCATCGATCTCACGCCGCCGCCGGTCAAGAACTTCGCCATCTCCGCGTTCGGCACGTCGGACAAGACCGTGCTGCTCGGCGGCATCCTGGTGGTGCTCGCCCTGTACGCGGCGGTGGTGGGAATCCTGGCGGTTCGGCGGCTCGCGTTCGGCATGTGGGGGCTCGGGCTGTTCGCCTTCATCGGGCTGATAGCCGCCCTGACCAGGCCGGGCTCCACGGCGGAGTACATCGTGCCTACCTTGGCCGGCGCGGCGGCCGGGGCGTTCGCGCTGGCCAGGCTGGCTCGCGCGGCGGGACGGCTGAGCGCTCCCCGGCCCCGGACCCCGCCGCGTGGCGGCACCGCCGGGCGAGGTTCCGTGCCGCCGGGGCGGTCCGGGCCCGCCCCGGAGACCCTGACCCCGCCGGACCTGCCGGCTCCCCCGGGGGAGACCGCCCCGGCGCCCTCGGGGTACTCCTTTACCTACCTTCCCAACCCGGACGATCCCGGGCCGCCGCGCGGGCCCGCACGGCGGCAGTTCCTGGTCAGCAGCGGGATAGCCGCAGCCGCGGCGGCGGCCGGCACGCTGGCCGGACGCGAGCTGGCTACCCGGCGCAACGTCAGCCTGGCGCGGGCCGGGCTGCGCTTCCCCCGGCCGGCGGTCGCCGCGCCGCCGCTGCCGGCAGGCAGCGACCTGCACATTCCCGGCCTCAGTTCGTTCATCACGCCGAACGACAGCTTCTACCGGGTCGATACCGCCCTGCTGCTGCCCCAGGTCGACCCGTCGACCTGGCAGCTGCGGATCCACGGGATGGTGCAGCGGGAGGTCACCATTACCTTCGCCGAGCTGCTCAAGCGCCCGCTCATCGAGGACTACGTGACGCTGACCTGCGTGTCCGACCCGGTGGGCGGCCCGTACGTGGGCAACGCGAAGTGGCTCGGCGCCAGCCTGGCCGGCCTGATCAGGCAGGCCCGCCCGCGGGCGGGCGCCAGCCAGCTGCTGTGCACCTCGGTCGACGGGTTCACCTCGGGAACGCCGCTGCAGGTCGTGCTGGACGGGCGCGAAGCGCTGCTCGCCGTCGCGATGAACGGCAGGGCGCTGCCCGTCGAGCACGGGTTCCCGGCGCGGATGGTGGTCCCGGGCCTGTACGGCTACGTGTCGGCGACCAAGTGGGTCACTGACATCGAGGTCACTACGTTCGCGGCCGCCTCGGCCTACTGGGTGGGGCGCGGCTGGTCGCAGCAGGCGCCGATCAAGACGGAATCCAGGATCGACGTACCCGCGATCGGCTCGACGCTCCGCCCCGGGCCAGCCCAGGTGGCCGGGGTGGCGTGGGCGCAGCACAAGGGTGTCGCCGCCGTCGAGGTCCGGGTCGACCGCGGTCCGTGGCACGAGGCGCGGCTGGCCGCGGTCCCCGACATCGATACCTGGCGGCAGTGGGTATGGGAGTGGCAGGCCACCCCGGGCAACCACCTGCTCGAGGCGCGCGCCACCGACATGACCGGTTACACCCAGACCTCGGTGCAGGCGCAGCCGGAGCCGAACGGCGCCTCCGGTTACCCGTCCGCCGCCGTCACCGTCCGCGGCTCCTGACCTCGGCGTGCCCCCGGCTGGCGGCGGGGCGGGAGGCCGCGCCCGTTCGGGATAATCCTGGGCAGGACCTGAGCAGGTCGCAGAACGGAGGGCGCGATGACCGCGGATGCTGAGTTTGCCGGGCTGGCCCGGGAGTACCTGGACGACCGGGCCGAGCGGCACCCGGATACCGCCACCGGCCTGGGCGACCACCGGTTCGACGCGAGGCTCCCCGACCCGTCGGCACCGGCCCTGGCGGCCGAGCGCCGCGCGCTGGACGGCTGGGCCGCCCGGATCGCCGCGGTCGACCGTGGCGTCCTGTCGGCCGAGCATCAGGTGGACGCGACCATGCTGGCGGACAGCGTGGCCCGGCGGGTATTCGAGCTCGACGAGCTGCATGAGCACACCTGGAACCCGCTGCTCGCCAACCCGGGCAAGGCCATCTACCAGCTGCTGGCCAGGGACTTCGCCCCGCTGCCCGACCGGCTGGGTTCGGTCGCCGGGAGGCTGGCGGAGATTCCCGCGGTGCTGGCCGGGACCCGGCGGCAGCTCGGGCGGATGCCCCGGGTGCACCTGGAAACCGCGATCGGGCAGTTCGACGGCACGATCGCGATGGTCACCGACCAGATAGACGCCGCGCTCGAGGTTGAGGGGCCCACCCCGCAGTGCGCCGCCCAGCTCGCCCAGGTCCGCCCGGCCGCCCTGGAGGCGCTGACCGGGCACCGGGCCTGGCTGTCCGCGCAGCTCGCCGAGGCCGAAGGCAATGGCGGCTTCGCCGATCCGAGGATCGGGCCGGAACGGTTCGCCCGCAAGCTGTCGCTCACGCTGGGCGCGGCAGCGGACGCGGATGCCATCCTGGCCCGGGCCGAGGCCGACCTGGACCGGGTGAGCGAGCACATCGCGGAGCTGGCCGCTCAGATGACCGGCGCCGCCGGGCCCGGCGCGGTCCGGCAGGTGCTCGACCGGCTGGCCGGGGACGTGCCCGACGACGCCACGATCCTGGAGTTCTGCCGTGACGCCCTGGCCGCGCAGACCGCGTTCGTCACCGACCGCCGCCTGATCACGGTGTACGACGACCCGATCGAGCTGATCCCGATGCCGGAGATCGACCGCGGGGTCGCGGTGGCCTACTGCGACTCCCCCGGCCCGCTCGAGCCGGTGCCGCAGCCCACGTTCATCGCCGTCTCGCCGACCCCGGCTGACTGGACGCCCGAACGGGTCGCCTCGTTCTACCGCGAGTACAACCGGCACATGGTGCACGACCTGATGGTGCACGAGGCGATGCCCGGCCACTACCTGCAGCTGCAGCACTCCCGCCGGTTCGCCGGCTCGGACACCGCGATCCGGGCGGCGCTGCGGTCGGGGGCGTTCACCGAGGGATGGGCCGTCTACGCAGAACAGGTCATGGCGGAGCAGGAGTACCCGGGTGAGGGCGATCCGCGCGCGGTGCGGATGCAGCAGCTCAAGATGCAGCTCCGGATGACCATCAACGCGATCCTGGACGCCAGGATCCACGCGCACGGCATGACCGAGGCCGAGGCCATGGCGCTGATGGCCGACCGCGGCTACCAGGAGGAGGGCGAGGCGGCGGGCAAGTGGCGGCGGGCCCAGCTCACTTCGGCTCAGCTGTCCACGTACTACGTTGGGTACCGCGAGATCTCCGACCTGGCGGCCGACCTCAGGGCGGCTGACCCCGGCCTGACCGACCAGCAGGTGCACGACCGGATGCTGGCGCACGGCTCGCCGCCGGTCCGGCTGCTGCGCACGCTGATCGCGCCGTGAGCGCGTACCTAGATCGGGTCCCGCCGTCGCGGGACCCGATCTAGGTAGGTAAATCGGTCATTCCACCGACGCGGTCCGGCGGCGCCAGGGGCGAGACTGAGTCAAGCTGGGCCGCTCCGGAGGGAACCTCTGGCTGCGCGAACCGCAGTCGGTGCTGAGAGCGGTCCAGCCCTTCGATTAGCCGATCGCGAGTAGAACATCCGCTCGGCCAGGGACCAGGCCAGCGTGGTGAGCAGGTAGATCCCGGCCGCGAGCGGCGCGAACGCGGCGATGACCACGGTCAGGTACGGCAGCGCCCTGACCAGCAGCCCGGGGCTGCCCGCTGCACCCGGAGCGGCCCCAGAGGCGGGCGTGGCCCCGGTGGCCCGGGCCGTCATCAGCCTGCCGAGCCGGGCGGACAGCCAGCACAGGCCCGCCAGCAGCGCGAACAGGCCGAGGAAGACCGCGCCCTGCGCGCTGGCCGGGCCCGCGCCGCTCAGCCAGTGCGCGCCGAGCGGCACGCCGAGCAGGTCGTGGGTGAGCAGCGTGTTCGCCATCCCGCCGACCACCGGCGAGCGGAACAGCAGGTACATGACCGACAGGAACGGCCACTGCAGCAGGAGCGGGGCGAAGCCAGCAAACATGCTGGTGCCTTCCCGCTTGTACAGCGCGGCCATCTCGCGCTGCAGCCGCTCCGGCTGCTTGCCGTACCGCTGGCGCAGCGCCACCAGTTGCGGGGCCAGCCGGGCCTGGGCGGCCTGCCCGCGCAGGGCGCGCAGGCTGAGCGGCATGAGCAGGAGCCGGACCGCCATCGTGAAGGCGACGATCGCGGCGACGGCGGCCGGGCCGCCGAGAACGGGCGTGAGGATACCGGTCAGCCCGGAGACAAGGTGGTACGCGGCGTCCACCGGGACGCCGAGGAAACTCGACATGAGGAAACGGCCTTCCAGCTACGACGGGATGAGGGCTGGAGGCGGCCGCGGAATCCGCCGGTCAGCGAGGCTCGGCTGGTACCGAGGCTGCCAGCGCTGTCAGCGTTGTCGGGGCTGCTAGCGGACAAGGGCGGCCGCCGGGGCCGCCGATGGTGCTCTGGGCCTGGACCGGCCCGCCGCGTCGGGATCGCGCTGACGCAGGAACGCCGCGCTCCAGGACTTCTCGCGCAGCGCCGAGGCGCGGCGGATCATCGGGAGCGCGGCGGTCGTCCGGGACAGGCTGGCCACCGAGGTGAGCAGGGCCAGCACGGCCGCGAACATCGCCCCGGCCAGGACGGCCGCGGCCAGCGCGGTCAGGCCCGAGGGACTGACCGCGAGCTGGGTCAGGTCACGCAGCAGCCCGGCCAGCATGGCCAGCACGCCGCCGAGCACCGTCATCGCCTTTCCCGTCCTGGAGAGCGGAACCTGTTTTCAGAGTACGCCGTCAGGCAAGCTCCGCGACCGCGGCCAGCAGGCGGTCGACGTCGGCCTGGTCGTTGTAGTGCACCAGGCCGGCCCGGACGGCGCCGCCCGAGTCCCGCAGTCCGAGCGCGCCGGCCAGCTCCCAGGCGTAGTTGTCGCCGCTCCAGACGTTGACCTGGCGCGCGGCCAGGTGCTCGGCGACCTGCCGGGGCGTCCGGCCGGCCACGGTGAAGAACGCGGTCGGCGCCCGCCGGGCGGCCCGGCCGTACAGCGTCACGTGCTCCATCGCGTCCAGCTCGTCGAGCAGCCCGGCGAACAGCCGCGTCTCGTACTCCTCGACGGCGGCCATCGAGGCCAGCACCCGCTGCCGCCTGGTGGCGACGACGAGATCCGGGCCGTGGCCGAGCGAGGCGAGGTGCTCCACGGCGGCCACGACGCCGGCCAGGTCGGCGAAGGCGGCGGTGCCGCGCTCGAACCGGCCGGGCACGCCCGCCGGTGCGGGCGCGAGCTTGTCCGGGTGCAGGCTGTCGAGCAGGGCCGGCTCGGCGACCACGGTGCCGATGTGCGGGCCTGACCACTTGTAGGCGCTGGTGGCGTAGAAGTCGGCGCCGAGGGCCGCTACATCCACCGGTACATGCGGGGTCGCGTGCACGCCGTCCACGTAGACGAGCGCGCCGACCGCGTGCGCGGCCGCGGCGATGGCCGCCAGGTCCGGCCGGGTGCCGACGACGTTGCTGGCCGCGGTGACCGCCACCAGCCGGGTGCGCTCGGAGAGCAGCTCGCCGTACTGGGCGGCGGGCAGTTCGGTGGTCGCGAGGTCGACCTCAGCCCACCGCACCGTAGCGCCGCGCCGCGCGGCGGCCTGCACCCAGGGCCTGATGTTCGCGTCGTGGTCGAGCCGGGATACCACGATCTCGTCTCCCCGCTCCCAGCGCCGGGACAGCGCCTCGGCCAGCCGGTAGGTGAGGGTGGTCATGTTCGGGCCAAGGATGACGCCGTCCGGGTGGCCGCCGGTCAGGTCGGCCAGGGCCTGGCGGCATTCGGCCACGATGGAGCCGGAGCGGCCGCTGGCCGGGAAGGTGCCCCCGACGTTGCCGAGCCCGGCACGGTAGGCATCCGCGATCGCCTCGATGACCGCGGCGGGGACCTGGGTGCCCGCGGCGCCGTCCAGGTAGGCGAATCCGTCGCTCAGTGCCGGGTAGGCCGCCCGGACGCGCTTCACATCAAACGTCACGAACAAGAGACTCTACTCCGGCGGGCCGCCCGGCTCCTGAGCCGTGCCGGCCTGCACGTACAGCTCCTGAGCAGTGCCTGCCTGCGCGTACAGCTCCCTGACCCGGCCGGCCAGCGCGGTGAAGAAGCCGCCGAACCCGGCCGCGGCCAGCGCCGCGCCGACGGTGACATCCAGCCGCGCCGCGCCCGTCCACCGGGAGCCGGCCGGCTGGTAGCGCAGCACGAACGGCGCCGCGATCAGCCACGCCCCGGCGGCGAAGATGGCCGCGAGCCCGGCCAGCGCGAGCCTGTTCACCATGCTTCCTCCTCGCCGCAGCCGACCATCAGCAATTCGGCGCCCGCCAGGATGGACTCCATGGCGGCCAGCCCGCCGGAGCGCGCGTGCGGGACCGCGGGCAGGCCGGCCGTGGCAGGCCCGGGCCGGCGGTCCTCGCAGTGCTCGCCGGGGAAGGGGTGGTATCCGGGCTCGTCGTAGTCCGGTCCGGGCTCGTCGTAGTCCTGGTCGTCCTGGTCGTCCACACGCTCAGCGGGAGCCTCGGGTCCGGGCTCTCCGGCCGGGTGCGTCCCGGAGGCCTGGCCGTTGGCGCCGTTGGCCGCCTGGCCGTTGGCCGGCTCGGCAAGCAGCGGGATAAGCAGCGCCCGCAGCTCGCTCAGCACCTGCGCCGGATCCGGGGGGCGCGCCGCGGGCTCCCCGTCACGCTCGCGCCGCCGCTGCGCGCGGGCCTCGCGCCGGACCTGCCGCCGCGAGGCGCTGGTCAGGATCCCGTCGGCGCGCAGCCTGCGACGCCAGGCCACGATCCAGCAGGTCAGCGTGACCAGCGACACCGCGGCGAGCCCGGCCGCGGTGGCCTGGTCGGCCAGTGCCGCCCGGTGAAGCGACGCCCCGGGCTGACCGTTGCCCCGGTAGCCGAACGCCACCGGGGCCAGCGCCAGCCAGCCGGCCGCCCACAGGCCCAGGGTGGCGACGCACAACCCGGACAGGTAGCGCCTCATATGCCCGGGGAACCCGACGAACCCCATTAGTGACTCTCCGAAGTTTAATAATCACACCTAGTTTCAAGGCGCACCACTCTAACACCTGAGACCAGCCCGGATCCCGGCCTGACGCAATCAGCAGGAAGTGCCAGGGATCCTCGTCGTCCCACCCGGTGACCTCGGGCCACAGCTGTGGCATGCCTCCGCGCCACGCCGTCAGCACGAGCTCCGGGTCGGCCGGCCGGTAATCCTTGCCTAGCGACCGGGCCAGGTCCCACGCGTGCAGGTGCCATTCGGCGCCGGCCGCGCCCGCCATCGCGCCCACGGTGATGTCCGTCCCCCGGTACCTGTGGTGGGCCAGGTCCCAGGACTGCGGCAGCCGCCGTCCGTAGGACCGCGCCGACTCGGCGAACGCCATGATGTGCTCGGGTCCTGGCGCGTCCGGCAGCGCGGCGAGCTCGGCGGCGTTCTGCCTGGCCAGCTTGCGGGCGAGTGAGTCGGCGGGCGCGTCGGCCGCCATCAGCCGCGCGAGCCTGCTGGCCGGAGCGTCGTCAAGGTACTCGTGATAGTCGTCGGCGACGCAACGCAGGTGCCCGGCGAGGTCCACGGCCCGCCATTCGGCGCACGGCGTCGCCGCGAGCCAGGTTGCGTCGCTGAACTGAGCGGCCAGCTCGCAGATCACGGTGACCCCGTCGCGGTAGCAGGCCAGGACCCCCGCGCGGGATACCCGGCTCATCTACGCCTGGGGCGACTGGTACTGCTGCTGCTGCGCTGCACGGTTCCCTCCCTGCCGGCCACCCGGCAACCGGTTCGCGAAGCCTCCGGGGCAGCCAGCGTGCCAGAGTTGCGCGCCGCAAACAAGCCGTACGCCTGAAGAAAATGAGGTGACAACCTTCCAGCCGCCCGGTTAACGTCGCAAGTAATGCCCTCTGTTACCCCTTCGCTGGTCACGCACGCCTTCGCCAGGGTACGGCCAGTCGGGGCGCTGTGGCGGCTACGCGGCTACCTGAAGCCCTACCGCACGCAGCTGATCGTGATGTTCGCCGCCGCGCTCGGCGCGGTCGCCGCCGAGATTGCCATCCCGCTCCTGACCAAGGTCGTAGTCGACGGCGCGATCGCGCACGGCGACAAGAGCCTGCTGATCCCGCTGTCCCTGGCGGCGATCGCCCTCGGCGCGTCGGTGGGAGCGCTGAACATGATCCGCCGCTGGATCCAGTCCGGCGCGGTCGCGAACATCGAGAAGTCGATCAGGGACGACCTGTACGCCCACCTGCAGCGGCTGCAGGCGTCCTTTCACGACGACTGGCAGTCGGGCCAGCTCCTGTCACGGGCGACGACCGACCTGTCGTCCATCCGCAGGTTCGCGGGCTTCGGCCTGATCTTCCTGGTCACCAACATCATGACGTTCGTCGCGGTGGTCGCGCTGCTGATCCACCTCAACTGGTGGCTTGGCCTGGTCACCGGCGTGGTGTTCGCGCCGGTGCTGCCGGTCTGCTTCCGGTTCGAGAAGCGCTACCGGGTGCTGTCCCGCCGGGTCCAGGACCAGCAGGGCGACCTGGCCACGCTGATCGAGGAGGCGGCCACCGGGGTCCGGGTGCTGAAGGCGCTCGGCCGGGGACGCCAGGCGGGGGCCAGGCACGACGCCCAGGCCGCCGAGGTCTGCCGGACCCAGGTCGAGAAGGCGGGCCTGCTCGGCTCGTTCTGGGCGCTGCTCGACCTGATCCCGAACGCCGTCATCGGCCTGGTCATCGTGCTCGGCGCGCTCGCGGTCAGCACCCACTCGCTGACCCTCGGCGGCTTGGTGGCCTTCATCACGCTCGCGCTGGAGCTCGTCTGGCCGGTCGAGGCGATGGGTTACATCATCGCGTCGGGCCAGGAGGCGGCGACCGCGGCGCAGCGCGTGCTGGAGATCTTCGACACCGATCCGGAGATCACCGACAAAGATTCCCCCGAACGGGCGGGCGTCCACGCCCTCACGCCGGGCCGGGGGCCGCGCCGGGCGGTACCCGGGCCCCGGGAGCCCGCGGCTGGCACCCGCGGCCACCTGGTGTTCGACCATGTCGCCTTTTGCTACCCCGGGGCGGCCGAGCCGGTGCTCCGCGACATCGTGCTCGACCTGACACCCGGCCAGACGCTTGTGCTCACCGGGGCGACCGGCTCGGGCAAGTCGACTCTGCTGCAGCTCGTGCCGCGGCTGGCCGACCCCACCTCGGGATCGGTCCGGCTGGACGGCGCGGACGTGCGGGACCTCCCGCTGGCGCGGCTGCGCAAGGCGGTCGGCTGCGCCTTCGAGGACGCGACGCTGTTCTCCGCCAGCGTCAGGGAGAACGTGACGTTCGGCGCGCCGGACGCGGACGACGAGGCGGTGGAAGCCGCGCTGACCGCGGCGCAGGCCAGGTTCGCCTACGACCTGCCGTGGGGCCTGGACACCAGGATCGGCGAACAGGGCATGGCCCTGTCCGGCGGCCAGCGGCAGCGGATCGCGCTGGCCCGGGCCATCCTGGCCCAGCCGGACGTGCTGATCCTCGACGACCCGCTGTCCGCGCTCGACGTGCACACCGAGGAGCGGGTGACCAGGGCGCTGCACGAAATCCTGGCCGGCTCGACGGCGCTGGTGGTGGCGCACCGCCCGTCCACCGTGGCGCTGGCCGACACGGTGGCGCTGCTGTCCGGCGGGGTGATCGCGGCCAGCGGCAGCCACCGGCAGCTGCTGGCGTCCAACCCGGAGTACGCCGCGCTGATGGACGTCGAGGACCTGGAGGCGAGCGCGTGACCGCGGACACCAGCGCCTGGCGGGGAGTAGCCGCCGAGAAGGCCGACGATGTCAGCGCCGGGCTGGCCGCGCTGCTGCGCGAACGGAGCAGGCGGCTGCTCGGCGACCTGCTGCGCCCGTACCGGCGCCAGGTCATCACCACGATCTCGCTGATCGTGGTGGAGAGCCTGGCCGCGCTGGCCGGCCCGTGGCTGGTCGGCATCGCCATCGACACCGGCTTGCCGCCGCTGATGCACGGCGGGGAGATAGGGCCGCTGCTCGGCATCGCGGCCGTGTTCGCCGTCGCGGTCGGGGTGCAGGCCGTGACCACCCGCATGTTCGTCACGATGACCGGGCAGGTCGGCCAGAAGGTGGTGCTAGAGCTGCGCCGCCGCCTGTTCGCGCACTTCCTCAGCCTGGAGGTGGCGTTCCACGAGGACTAC
>Ga0070697_100000386_pt1 | contig 34388 bp, 36 predicted proteins | sample KBSK1501metaG_FD_65475 | JGI IMG/M metagenome (GOLD analysis project Ga0070697, IMG submission 65475) | Corn, switchgrass and miscanthus rhizosphere microbial communities from Kellogg Biological Station, Michigan, USA - KBS K1-50-1 metaG | ecosystem: Host-associated > Plants > Roots >...
CATCCATTTGGCCGAGAGAGTACGACCGCGACGGTTTCCCGAATCACCCGGGATGACCTGGTGGCCTTTCACCATACGTACCTGACACCGGGAGGGCTCATGCTCGCGGTCAGCGGCGATTTTGACAAACTGGAAATGCTGGCCGCGCTCCGGTCAGCCTTTGGGGACTGGCCCGCAAAATCGGTCAGCTTGCCGGTAATTCCCCCGCCCACGCCCGCCATCTCGAATGCAGGCAGATCGGTATTCATCGTACCTCGCAGTTTGACGCAGACACATCTGCGGATCGGACAGTTATCGGTTCGTGAAAATGATCCCGACTATTTCGCCTTGGCCTTGCTGGACGATATTCTTGGAGGCAACTCGTTCACGTCGAGGCTGTTCCGCGATGTCAGGAACCGCCAAGGCCTGGCCTATTCCGTTGGAAGCACGATCCGGCCGGGGCACCTCGTCCCCGGCGCCCTTGTCCTCCATGCGCTGACAAAAGCGCCGACCACGTATCAGGCATTGAGCAGCATGCTGGAACAGTACGATCGGCTGCGGGGAGAGCTGGTTTCAGACCTCGAGCTGCAGCAGGCCAAGGACGCTTTTCTGAATTCGTTCGTCTTCTCGTTTGCGGACGCCGGCCAAATCGTGAACCGGCTGATGGAATTGGAATACTACGGCCTGCCTCCCGACTTTCTACAGCAATTTCGCGACGGAGTCGTGCGGCTCACCAAGGAAGATCTGCTTCGCGTAGCACAGAAGCATCTAAATCCCAGCCGTCTGATCATTCTCGCGGTCGGCAAGGAGGAGGACTTCGAAAAGCCACTGACCGCCTTCGGCAAAGTGACAGTCCTATCACTTAAGCCCGGCGGGTGAAAAAGGGGACACTCTGCTTTTTTAGGATGAAGGCGCATGGTCGGCATGCTGATGGTCCGTGAAAAAAGCAGAGTGTCCCCTTTTTATCAGAATCCTACTCGAACTCCGTCGGCAAGATCTGGTACAGGAGCTCCAGGTCAAACTCCGAGATCAGGTCATTCGCGGTCTCCCGTCCCAGATCGCTTCGAACCTCGTTGATCACGAGATCAATCGCCGGCGCCGCGTGAGCGCCATAGTGGTCGATCGCGCTCTGGATCCGTTCCTTCGCGTCATTGATTGTCATACGTTTCCCTGAGCCAACCGTTTCAGATTAGCTATATCGTCTGTATGCTGTGATAAGCCATATCGTGCATCCAACAGCACGACTCTCTCGAGGCAGCGGATTGCCGATTCTTTATTGACTGACTTTACGTAGAGATCAGCTAAGAGTCGCAGCACCGCGGCTTCTGCTGGTTCGTTTCCCAATTTGATGAAATGCTCGGAGGCATTGTTGAGGCACTTCTCAGCCTGCCCTCTCTTGCCGGCCTGGAGGAATGTCTTCCCCAGCTGACTATAGGTGACGGCCAAGCCCTCCTCATCTCCTACCGCGCGATGCAGTTCCAACGCCTTCGTGAAATTGACAATAGCCAGGTCCGTGTTGCCCGCTGCGGCCTCGTGAAGTGCCAGGGTGGAATAGAGGATGCCGAGCGCGCGCCGGTCCTGCAGAAGTTCGAGAATGTCCAGCGCCTCGAGATAATAGGCTTTCGCGCGGTCGGGGCGGCCCGCCTCTGCCTGCAGATTCCCAAGATTCACGAGCGTCTGGCCGATTGCGGTCTTGTCCTGTTGCCCTCGTTGAATGTCCAGAATTTCCCGATAGCACTGCTCCGCCTCCTGATAATCGCCCAGCATCGCGCAGACGTTCCCGAGATTCCCCAAGGTATCGGAGAGCGCCCGCGGAGAATCGTCGTGGCGGTCATCCTTCAAGGCCTGCTCATAACACAGACGCGCCTGCGCAAGGTCACCTCGATGCAGGAAAATCCGCCCTCTCTGCTTGTCGGCTTCGGCCATGCCCGTAGCACCTGAACGGTTTAAACGATACCGGCCTGCTCCCATTACGTCAATGTCCAGATTGATCGAATCAGGACGCTTGCCTATGATAGTGGCATGCTTGAAGACGATTTCTGTGACATTATCAAAAAAGCGCGGACCGGTCTCGGCTTAAAAGTCGAAGATGTTGCCATGCAGGCAAGACTCGAGGCATCCGCGCTCCGTGAGCTCGAAGCCGGGCGGCGCTCGCCGGAGCGCTCGGAGGTGCGCGCCATTGCCTCCGCGCTTGGCCTAGACGGCGCGAAACTGGCGTCCATTGCTTGCGATGCCTGGACACCTGCTGCGATCGAGCACGTCAGTAAACATACCGTGACGACCATAGACGGAGATATCGGCGGGTATGCCGTCAAAGGCTACATCGTTGGCGATACGGAAAGTGGCGAAGCCGCCATCATCGACACCGGCTATAACCCCGAGGCGATGCTCATGGCTCTGGAGCGAGAGGGTTTGCGTCTCAAGGCCGTGTGCCTCACCCATGGCCATCACGATCATGCCGGGGGGCTGGATCAGATTCTTTCACGACTTCCGGTGCCCGTCTACATAGGCGAAGAAGACTGGGGGATGCTGCAGTGGAAGCCCTCTGGCTCGTTACGCAGATTTGTGCAGGATGGTGAAGGCGTGGACCTCGGTAAGCTCCATCTGAGGTTTTTGGCGACCCCCGGTCACACCCCCGGCGGCGTGTGCTATCGGGCGCCTGAATGTGTCTTCGTCGGCGACACCTTGTTCGCCGGCAGCATTGGGCGCGCGAACCCCGCGTCGCTCTATCCGACCCATCTGCAGAGCGTTCGACAAAAGCTCCTGACGCTTCCCGACGATCTCGCCCTGTTCCCTGGCCATGGCCCGGCGACGACAGTCGCGCAGGAGAAGGCTCATAATCCCTTCGGGTAGGCTACGCAAAGCCCGCAGCGGGTCCTGTCGCCGAACAGCCCAGACGTGCTCGCGCTCCGCGAAGCGCAAGCAAGTCGCGCTGCGCTCCGCCTGGGCGCCCGTTCGTCGCCACCCGTTGAGTTTTGCTCCGCTGGTTGTAAGAAAAGCTAAAAGGGGACATTCCGATTTTTCTGAACGCGATTTTTCTGAACGGATTTCAGAACAAAAATCGGAGTGTCCCCTTTTAGCTTACATCTTTCGTATTGTCAGGAATTCCCTGACATCTCTATGCCAACTGTTAGGCTTCTCCCGGATGTAGGAAAAATAGGCACTAGGGTGATGCATCCAAAGTACTAAACACTATTCCTAAACTTTTAGTCAGATTTGTAAACTTTATTACGGAGATATTGACGTTTATCTTTTGTGCCCCTGCTGGGGTCAGGGGTGACGGAAAACTTTACACTCCCCACAGCTCTTAATTTCCTCACGGTAAATTTATCTGAATATTCAAATAATTCGAGCATGGCACGCGTTATGCCACCCATAAGGGTAGGTACATGTCTTTTGAGGTAGCGTACCTATGGAGATATGCAGTGGGTGTCGGAGTCACTTCCTAATTTTTAAAAATTCGCGATTGCCAGGAAACCCTAACACCGAGAAGTGACGAAACTCAAAACAGATAAGAGGATGATATTTATGATGAAGAGAATAGAGCTAAGAATCATCGGCTTATTCTTTGTCGGAGTGACGATTGGGAGCGGCAACGTCGCATGGTCCACCCCGATAGACGTCGGTATCGACGAATTCCACACATTGCCGGGAACGTTCGCGACTCTCCCACCAGAAGCTGGGGGAGCAATACTCAACTTGAGGAGCCGACCGATCAGTTGTAACGGTTGTGACACTGATACGATCGTTCGTCGGCTCGACCCTCTTCCCGGTCTTAATGTCGGTGGGGCAGGGACTACTCGTATCCAAATCACTGCTCTTTCATTAGAGAGTGTCTCGCCAGTAGGTATCGGCGGAAGTTTCTTCGATGTCTTTGTGACTCTAGATCCAGCAGTCACACAACGAATAGGGGCCATGACGATTTCTCAGACAACCTCGGATGGTGGCACATTTAATGCCAACCTTCCAGTTGATGCCCGTCTGTTCTTTACCCAGGTAGGAAACCCCTCAAACATGTTCAATCTGCCGTTCCCTCACATCGAGTTTACGAGCGAGACTGGAACCTGGTCCTTTACGCCTCTGCCCTTTTATCCCGTTGGGATCGGGGGAGGCTTCAATCCAACGAGCCCTAGTTTGCGTGAATGTACGACGCCTGGCTGCATAAACGCGGCCGTTGTGCATATCGTGCGCCCGGAAATGGTCCCCGAGCCCAGCACCCTGCTGCTTCTAGGCTCTGGACTGGCCGGCATCGCGGCGTTTGGGAGAAAGAGGCTCGCAAAGAAAGGATAGGTACCTGTCTTTTGAGGTAGCCCCACAATGAAGGCACGCACTTAAATGAAAATCCTAGCTCGCTTAGTGCTAATGCTCGTTGCGCTTGCATTCGGCATGCTTGAGCCGGTGGACTCCAGTGTGAACACAGCTAATTGGGGGATAGTGGCGGAGGACAGCGATGCCGATGTGAATGAAACCGAGTGCGATTTCTTTCCTCACGATGACGCCGCCCTCTTCTCGGCACGCCGCAAGGCGGCGAGCATCCTGACTCTTGCGCAAGTGACAGCACAGCTAAAACGTCGATTGGCCGGTCTGTTCCACTGCCTGCCGCGTGTTTGAAAATAAAGGCTGGAAGGAAATGACCTTTGGTGTCAGCAAGGGTCCCCTTACGAGGAGAAAGAAAGAGGGATTTGCCTGATAGACATGGCGTCGTTCTTATGATTATAGGAACGAACCTGGGTCAGTCCCAAAAAGGAGTGGTATGAACATGAACACCCTATTGTTTTGTACCTCTATTTGTTCTAGGACCGGTCCTGTTGTCGGCAGATTCGTGAACCGGGCACGGAAAACGATTGCGGCCACGGTCTGGTGTGTTCCGCCGCTGGCCGTAACGCTGTTATCGTCGTCCATAGCATGGAGCGCGTTTATCTCTTCCGACGATCTGTTCCTTGCTCCTTCTCAAATCCCTACAGCTATCTATGACCCCATCAACGTCTCCCCGGGAGGGACGGCGACCTTCTCCGCTTCGCAAGTTCCTGGCGCAACCCAGTTGCTGGATTTGCACATCCTGCCAGTCCTCAATCCGGACCCCTTCACCCCTGGAGGCGATTACACGGCGAGCGATCTCGCAGGCATCAATGTAGGCAATTTCGGCACCTTCTATGCCTTTCAGCCCAATGTTGATTATTTTGCGACCACCATCGCGGGGAACTCCTCGAACGTGACCTTCGAGCCGAGCGGTTCTTATTATGTGGAACTGCACACGACCAACGGAACCTCTGAAACGAACACTTTTTTCCGCGTCCAGGCTAGCGACTTTCTGGGCGAAGATCCCGCTGCCGGCGTCAAGGACGCGACCGGCGCGGACCGCAAACTCACCTTGCCGGCTGCTGATCTCACCATCATCAGCGATGGCGATCCGAATGATAATGGGTTTCTGACAAACGCCAAGAAGCAGTTCCCGGATGCGGTCAAGGCCAAGACTGTCCAGGAAGTTGTGGATGCTATCAAGAAGTATTTCAACGATCACGGCATGAAGAAGTTCGAGGTCATGATTATCGGGCACGGGAGAAGTGGGAGTATCAAGATCGGCACGGAGCGCATCAACAACGCCTCAGATGGCACTGTCAAGCCCGCGGACTTCCAGAAATCCATCGACTCCTTCGTCAGTTCGGTTCACTTGTTAAGTTGCAATACCGCCTCGGATCCCGCGGGTGTCCAGTTTCTGAAGGACATCGTGTCCTCGGTCCCAATCGTCACAGCGTACAATTCCTACGTCACGGCGGCGGATACCTATTTCGACATCGGTGCCACAGGCAAGTTAATCAAGGGTGCCGACGTCATTCCGGAGCCCTCTACCTTGCTGCTCATCGGTACGGGCCTCATTGCGCTGGCCTTCGTCAGAAGGAAGCTTGTCGCCTCGCCCTTGTCTAATTGATTGCAGAAAAGAAAGAACAAAAACTGGGACAGATTGAGCTACCCCAGGTTTTACAGACATCTCGAAAAGGGACTATAACGAATCCCGGAGGTGTCCGATGGGAAAGCGACTGGGCGTGCGATGCAATCACCAGGCGGTCCGTGTCGCCCGACACGGCCGTGGCAGCGAAAAGAGCGTCGCTGAGGACGACGATGCACCACTTACCCGACCTCAGATGCGGGAGTTGGATCGCCTCGCGAAAGATTCGCGCGATCGGACTCGATATCTGCTGATCAGCTCCTTCAGCCCAAGGCTCGCTTTGTACTACAATGTCTCGGAGGATACATACGGCATGAACGAGCCAATCCACGCTACGCTCTTCAAGAGACGCGCGACCGCGCTCGCTGTCAAGCGCCTGCTCGGTAGTGGTGAGAAGATCGTGCCGTGTCGGGTCGATCAGCGCGGGCGGCTTGTCCTGGATTCAGCGGCGGTGCAAACCAGAAAGCGGCGGCGAGAGAGAAATTAAGCGGACCTGCGCGAAACACCCGCGAAGAAATTTGCGGAGCTTGTCAGAACGAGATTCTTCGCTTTCGCTCAGAATGACACGGTTACGTGCCGGCGATGACGCTGGCCATCGCTTCGTGGATCAGGCTGTTCGTCGCCAAGGTCTGAGAACCATGAACCGAGAAGGGATGACCGAGGAAATCCGTGACCTTGCCTCCCGCTTCGGTCACCATCAAGCTTCCCGCCGCCACATCCCATGGCCTCAGATCCAATTCCCAAAAGCCATCAATGCGCCCGGCCGCCACATAGCACAGATCAAGCGCGGCGGAACCGGTGCGGCGTACGCCTTGTGATTCCAAAGCAAAACGCGAGAAGTACGGAAGGTTTTCTTTGCGGCCGGCATGATCATATGGGAAGCCCGTCACCAACAACGCTTTGTGGAGGTCCGCCACCTTGGAGACGCGGATGCGCTCTCCATTTAAGAAGGCGCCCTGCCCCGTTTCGGCCTCAAACAACTCCCGGCGCAGGGGATCGTACACGACGCCCAGGATCATGTGGCCATCGGCCTCAAGCCCGATCGAGACGCAGAACACCGGGAAGCCGTGCGCGAAATTGGTGGTCCCGTCCAGCGGATCGACATACCACCGGTACGGCGAATCCTTTCGTGATGCTTCGCCGCCCTCCTCGGCGAGGATCCGATGCTTCGGAAAAGCCGCGCCTATCACCTCGACAATGGCCGCTTCGGAACGCCGGTCCACTTCTGTAACGAGATTCGTGAGCGTTCCCTCCTTGTAATAAACCTGAAAGTCCGTGCGGTAGGCATCGGCAATGATTTTGCCGGCTTGCTGCGCGGCCGCCGCGGCGACCTTTCGATGGTGCTGCATGGGCTCTCCAGCTTGCATGACTGTGCACTATATCACGGCTGGATATCGTCGCTGCTGCTTTGCAATCGAAGCCCTTACCCTGAATAGTATCCTTTACTTTTACCGACGATATGCTTCGTGCTACATTCACTGGCCATGCGTATCCTGATGCTGTTTGCCATAGCTGCCGTGATCGGTGGCGCTATCGCTTTGGCAGACCCTTATGGGCCGCCCCATGCTGTCACCGATATGGCGCCGTTTTGCGCGAGTTGCCACGCTTCCACGGGCGTGGAGCAATTGCCGGATCTGCGGCCTGAGATTGCCAAAGCTGAAACGATCGAAGAGAAGCATTTGAAATTCATCGAGACGGACGCGGCTTACAAAGACCTGATAGCCACCGAACGACAGAGCCTCATTAACGCTATCAAGTGGATCGATGCACATGCGACGGTGAGTATTACCGGCCCGGTGCGAGCCAAACGCAATAACCGGATTGAAGTGACGGTGGTTACCAAAGGTGGCGCCGGGCCTGTCATCGGCCTTTCATTGGTGGACAGTCTGGTGCGGTTTCAAGCCCGTCCCATCAGTTCAAGCGGCTTTAAAGTTCTTGGCCCCCCTATGGTCGTCGGGCCTGATCACAAAGCGCAAGCCGATTGGATTGACCGGAGAGTGCGAGGTTCCGAACTGAGCCTCAGCACAATCATGATCACAGGGATCCATGGCGATGCGGAAACGCAACAGCTCAGTGAGACTCGCACCACCTGGAACCTGCGGACGCCGGCAGAACCGGGAGTTTACCGCATTGCTGTGGCGTTCTATTATGGAACGGAAAAGGCCCATCCGTTAGGAACGGTGATTCGAAACGGCCGGCCTGAACCGAGAGGCGGCCTGAACGGGCCAAGCGGCAGGATCATGTTTTCCAGTCTCTTGTCGATCACCGTGATTTAATAATTAAAACGCGGCTTGCCCAAGGGCTCCTCTACCGTTCGCCCTGAGCTTGTCGAAGGGCTCTTAATGGCGGTGGTTCGACGGGCTCACCACGAACGATTGGCAGATAAATGCTATGCGATTACGTCCGGACAGTCTGCCCTATCGGAAACCAGAATTGGGCAAGCATTATTGGATCACGGACAACATCCTGCCCAATCCGCTAGACGTGACCGAGCGGTGCTTCAACAAATCTTCCTGGACCTTGGGATCGCCGCTTCGGCATGAGGCCTGGCCTGGTGTCCGGGCGGGCGAAGCCCTCCTGCCTGATGAGCTTGCCGCCCTGGAAGACTCGGTCAAAACACAGATCGGGGTGAAGGCCCTGCGCTCTCAGCAGGACCCGGTCGGCGCCATCTCGGGACACAATCATGTCCAGATCGTCGCAGGTGACGCCGTGGCTCGCCCCCACGTGGATTCCAGCAAGCTCTGCGATTACGCCGGTGTTCTCTATCTTCATCCCTATCCGCCCACCAAACACGCCGGCACTTCGTTCTTTAGACTGAAATTTCCGGACGGCACCCTTGGCGGAAACGTCTGTCCGCCGCCCTACGAAAGTCTCAGTCAGGTGCCGGGGCTGGAAAAGGGCTCTGATTTGACGATGTGGGAAGAGGACATCGAGGTGCCGAATGTCTTCAATCGGCTGTTGGTATACAAGTCGGATATCGTTCACTCGGCCACATCCTATTTCGGGTGGCATCACGAGCTGGGATCGCAACGGATTGCGGTCGTGTTCTTCTGGAAGACAGTGCCGAGGTAGAGGCGCCCTTCCGGGGATTCTTCCGGAAAGGCCGATCAGAGGCACGCTTCCTTGCCGGCATGTCCTATCACATGATTACCAGCTAACCCTGCTTGCGCTTTTCTCAAATTGTCGTTGGCTTTTTCATAAAAAGTGGGGTGCGCCGTTATGGCCTTTTCGAAGCAACTTGCCGCTCTTTTGAAGTCCCGTGCCTCCAGGTGCGCGACGCCAAGATTGTTATAGGCGGCCGCCGATGTCCCCGCTTGTTCGAAAGCATCGAAGGCCTCCTGAAAATGCCCCAACTTGGTGTGAGCCAAAGCAAGATTGATGTAAACCTTCGGCTCCTTCGGGCCCTGCAATGCCTGTATGAACTCCGGCAGCGCCTGCTCATATTGACCATTGAGATAGTAGGCCATCCCAAGATTGTTGTGCAGTGCCGTTTCCTGTGGCTTCTCAACAAGCGCCGCCTGGAATTCTTTGACAGCTTCGGGGTAACGGCCTTGTTGATCATGCAAAATCCCTAGAAAGTTGTGAGCGCGCCAGAGAAGAGGATCTAACGCCAGGGCTTGCAGAAAATTGTCCTCCGCCTCCTTGAGATCGCCACTGTAGAAGAACGACTCTCCCATCCCTACACGCGCAGCCGCATACTTTGCATCTTGGTTCAAGATTTCCTTAAATTCCTGTCTTGCGTCTTGCCAATACCCCTTTAGCAAAAACAGGTGGCCAACCTTGTAGCGGACGCGTAATCTGCTCGGATCCATCCGTAAGGAACGGTCATATTGCACGAAGGCCATCGGAATATTACCCTGGCGGGTGTAGCTGTCTCCTAGGCGCTCGTATTCCTCGGCAGACAATTCCGGCGGCTGCTGAACCGTTTGTTCATCAAGCGCGATGCCTGCCTTCTGCCGCTCCAAAAGCTGTTTGTAATTTGCAGGGGTGAGGGTCGGCGGCTTGTTTGAAGCGCATCCCAGCACTCCATTTATGGTTAATGCGACAATGCCGAGGATCATTGAGAGGCGACAAGTTTCTGCGATAGCATTTTTCAAGTGCATCATGTTCTCCCTATTCGCCCAATTACCGGAAACGACGCGAGTACCAATTGACGCTAATTATTCCCTAACGCGGGCAGCAACACCCGCATAAGAGTAATAACAGCGGGCCCCATGAGGATGACAAAAAAGCTAGGAAAAATACAGAAAATCAGCGGAAAAAGCAGCTTGATCGGAAGCTTATTCGCAAGCTCTTCCGCTCGGAACTGCCGCGTCTTACGCATGTGGTCCGAGTACACACGCAATGCATCGCCAACGCTGGTGCCGAACCGATCGGTTTGGATGAGTACTCCCATCAAACTTTTCACATCATCGACCCCTGTCCGAACCCCCAAATTTCGCAGGGCTTGCTGTCGAGGCAAGCCCGTCCGCAGTTCGAAGGACAGCACGTGCAACTCGTCGCTTAGATGTTTGTGCGCGAGTTTTATTTCTTCCCCTACACGCTGAATCGCCGGCCCAAGTCCCAAACCCGATTCCAGGCAGACAACGATCAAATCAAGGGCGTCGGGGAATCCCTCCGAGATTCGCCGCTTCCGTTCTCTTATGCGAAGGTGCAGCCAGAGTTGCGGCGCATAGTATCCAACCATGGCCAGAGTGACGTAGAGAAGGACCGACGCGGCTGGAGTCCAGAGCCGCACAGAATCCGGGCGGAACAGCAGCATGCAGAGCGGGAGGGCCAGCGCTAGGACAAATTTCGTCCCGGCCAAAATCATCACGGCCTTAGGATTCCGGTAGCCGGCTGTAACCAGCTGCCGAAGGTTGGGTAACCTTGCATCATGTTGAGTGGATGTAATAGTCCCGCATCTCGTCATAACACCTGAAATAAAGGTTTTAATGGGATCCGCCGTGTCTCCCAGCCGTTCGAGCAAGTTCCTCGACTGTTTTCCTTCCAGTCGCTCGGTCCAGAGCCGTCTGAATTGGAGAAGATGAAGATATGAGGCCAGGCCTAGCAGCAGCACCATCGTGAGGAGAAAGACCAGGATGCTTATGAGTACAGGAGCTTCCATATTTCCCTTTACTTTCAGACTCGGAAGGCGACCATTTTTCTCATAATCACTATGCCGAGAACCAGCAGGAGGGCGCCCACCATCACCATCATCCGTCCTAAAGGATCTGTAGCCAGAAGGCTAAGGTAGTCCGGAGCCTGAAAATAAATCGCAACGCCGGTGACAAACGGCAAGGCTTGCAATACTAAGGCAGACATCCGGCCTTGCGCGGAAAGGGAACGTACGCGGCTCTGCAACTCAAACCGGTTACGAATCAGCCGACTGAGGGAGTCGAGGATCTCTACTAGGTTCCCGCCTGTTTCCCGCTGCACAATAATGGATGTCACAAAGAATTTCAGGTCCTGGGAATGGATGCGGTCGGAGAGATTTTTAAATGCTTCGGGCAGATCCATTCCGAAGTTCACTTCCTCGACGACCTTATCGAATTCCCTGCCAATCGGGTCAGGAAACTCTTCACTCACCATTTTCATGCCGACCAAAAACCCATGTCCCGCCCGCATCGCCCGGGCCATCAGATCCAAGGCCTGCGGGAACTGCCGCTCAAACTGTGCTATGCGCTGATTTCTTCGCCAATAGAGATAGAAGAACGGGGTACACGCGACAATGAGACCGATTCCTAATCGGGCGAGGATATGGGTCCTGCCTATAGTGGCTATAGAAAAGGCGGTCGTTCCCAGGAGCGCGGCAAGGGCTAGGTAGACGCCGACCGGGGTGCGGACGTCCGCTTGTTCCATCAACCGACGCAATGGTGAGACCCACAACATCCGGGCAAGCAGCTTATTCAGCCACGGCAGTTCGCTCAAAATCTGCGTCCGCATGAGCTTTACGCTTTTGAGGTCCGACTGTCTGGTCGACACCGTCCGAAGACGCCGTTTAACACGCCGGACTTCGGGATTTAAAAGCAGATCGTAGACTGCAGAGGCCCCATGAACGAACAGGGCGATGCTCAGAAAGATTCCCATGGCCATCAGAAAGGTCATGTGGTCGTGAAACAGCATCAGACCTCGTGGACGTGGAATGGATCAAAGAGGTTCGGACTCAGCTGAATGCCTAAGGCTTTAAAGCCGTCAACAAAGCGGGGCCGAACACCCGTTGCCTTAAACCGTCCATGCACACACCCGTGCTCATCGATACCTGTCTGCTCGAAGCAAAAGATCTCTTGCAGGGTAATCACCTCTTGTTCCATACCGACGATTTCTTGGAGGCTGACAATCTTTCTGTTGCCGTCCGATAGCCTTGCCACCTGAATGATGATGTTCAACGCCGAGGAGATGTAATGCCGCAGCGCTTTCGTAGGCAAATTTAGACCGGTCATCGCGACCATCGTCTCGACGCGGGACAAGGCATCCCGAGCAGCACTCGCATGAATAGTAGTCAGCGAGCCGTCATGCCCGGTGTTCATCGCTTGGAGCATGTCCAATGCTTCGGCGCCACGGACTTCTCCCAGGATAATCCGGTCGGGACGCATTCGCAGGCTGTTTCGCAGAAGTTCCCTTTGTGTGATCTCTCCTTTGCCTTCGATGTTGGGCGGCCGGGTTTCGAGTCGAACTACATGGTCTTGACGAAGCTGAAGTTCGGCAGAATCTTCGATAGTGATGACGCGTTCCGAAGATGGAATAAATTCAGACAGCACATTCAATAGCGTGGTCTTTCCGGAACCTGTCCCTCCCGATATCAGCACATTGCGTCGCGACAGCACGATTCCGCGGAGCAATTCCCCGATTTCCGGCGTGACCGACTTTCGTTTTTCCAGATCCTTGAGATGGAGGAGGTCACGGCTGAACCGACGGATAGAGAGGATAGGACCGTCAATCGCGAGGGGTGGAATGATGGCATTGACCCGAGATCCATCGGGAAGCCGGGCATCGACCATTGGGGAGGATTCATCGATTCGACGACCTACCGCCGAGACGATCTTGTCGATGATCTTCCGCAGGTGCGTATCGTTCCTAAATTGTTTCGACGTAAGTTCAAGTTTGCCCGCGCGCTCGATATAGATCTGCTTCGCGGTGTTGACGAGCACGTCTGAAATCGTGGGATCCTGAAGAAGTGATTCCAGAGGACCGTATCCCAGCACCTCATGCTGCACCTCTTGGACCAATTGCTCGCGTTCCCGGGTGTTTAATAGCGCGGATTCCTGCGCCAGCACCTGCTCAATTAATGCCGTTAATTCGCCTTTGAGGCGCTCGGGGTCCAGAGTAGCTACAACCGACATATCCATCAACTCGATAACCCGAGTATGAATCCGCTCCTTCAGGTCAAAATACTGTGGCGAACCGCTGGCGCAGCTTTCGGTCTTGAGCCCTCCGTCGTGTCTATGGGGCTCCTGATGTTTTTTCCACATCATAGGACTGCCACCGCATCAGCGGCCTTTTTCGACCACATGCCTTTCAGCGACCTGAAATAGCCGGCGGTTGCCGAGGTTTTATCCTTTGACGACCGCTCGCTCAATGATGCCGCAAGGCGCTGGTAGCTTTTCGTCAAGTCTGAATTAGGAGCGAGGCGGCTAACGGGTTGACCGTTGTTGATAGCGCTACTTGCCAAATCATAGTTATTGGGAATAAAGGCAAACAGCTTGTGTTGCAGGGAGGTTTCGGTGTTCTTTAAAAGCGTCTTGACCTTCGCGTCGTAGCGATTCATCACCACTTTCAGCTGTTGGGAGGGTTGCCCCATGCCTTGGAACAGATCGAGAAGACGCTTCGTGCTGCGAACTACCGGCACGTGGAAGGTGGACACCACTATGATGGATGATGACAGCTTGAGCACTGTCCGAGTGCTGTCGTCCAGCAACGCTCCGCAGTCTACTACCACATAATCAAACATGCTCCGCAGCAGTGTAAGGGTATGCTCCACACAGCGAGGGCTGAGGGTCTCATCTGTCCGATCGTCATACCCGGAAGGCAACAGATACAGTCCGGATTCATGCTTCGACAGCAGGTTCATCACAAACAGCTTGTCGACGCGCTCATAATCGTCGGCGATTTCCTTCAGGCTATGAGTCGGCTCAATGTCAAGAAACAATGGAAGATCGCTGCTATGGATGTCCAAATCTACGAGCACGACCGATTTGGAATTTTCTACGTGGAGTAGGCTGCACCCCAAGTTAACGGTGAGGCTGCTCGCGCCGAGACCACCTTTGGCTGCGATGACCCCGATAATTTCCCCTTTTGGCTTCTCGGCTTCCGGGTGGGATTCCACGACCCGCTCCTTCAGCCGGCGTAACGCCTGCTCGGCCTCGTCCTGAGTAAATGGCACTGGGAGGAATTCTTTGACACCCGCCCGCAGGGCGTCGAGAAGAACCTGCCTGTCCGCCCGGGAAGTGGTGAGGAGGATTTGTGTCTGCGGCGATGATTTCTGCAGGCCGCGAATTTGCGTAAAGGTCACGATGGGATCGGTTTCATCGAGCTCAATGATCAAGACATCGGGGTGTCCGGTGCTTTGGGCGGGTCTCGCAGTGAGTTCAGGATGCCTTGCCAAAAGCTCCACAAATGATCTCCTCAGCATTTCGGAGTGGAGTCGTAAATCGATCAGGACCCGACCTTTCATGCCTGTCTCCTTATTGCACCAATCCGGGCAAAGTGCCTACCGTCCCGAATGCGGCGCCCCCGCCGCGACCCGTCTCTAACAACTGGCATTGCACCGTTCCTTGGATCAACTGACCCGCAGGAGGCGCCAGGACATTGGTGATGACGACTGTGGCAAATCCGACAATCGTGATCGCGCCGCTTGGATTTGAACAATCCGTGCTGCTGTACACCGCCACAAAGGTTTTCCACTCGAATACTCCCGTGTTGGGATTGACAGCTCCCTTATCCAAGAAGAGTTGCCTGAGATCCGGTAACGCAGACGCGACATTCCCACCGATAAAGTTAAGTTGCGTTTGACCCGCCGTCACTCCAGGCGTCTGGAATGTCCCGGCATCCAAGCCGTTGAGGATGCTCCTTAACCCACTAGCATTTGCCGGCGATGCTTCAAAAGTATTCCATCCCGCGCAGCCGACCGCGCTATTTGTGGGATAAAATTGAATGTTATTGTTACAGCTGTTGGCCTGAAACCATTGTTGGGAAATCCCCACGGGAAGGTCTAACTCTCCGGGAAGCGTGGTGCTGATCGGCGTCAGCGCGGCGGTCGCCTGAGCCGAAATGTTCATGACAGTGAAGCCCATAACCCCAGCTAAAAAGGTCGTAATGGGTCCGTTCGCCGTACCGTCGCGCCGGGATTTTACCCGCACGGCATCGGGATGCGTGGCCGTCACGGTCAAACTTTTGGTAGCCATGTTCCACTGACCGATGCTAACATCCGCACTGTTGATCGTAATGGACGCACTCCCCGCTCGGTTAGCACTTCCAACAGCATTGACCGCGTTGATAATAGCGGTCCGATCAGCCCCTGACATAACGTAAGTTTGCTGTTGGCTGTAAGGAAGCGCCTCATAGATGACTCCGAGTTGTCTGGTCCCCGCCAGGGCAGCGCCGTCGGCAATGTTATGCAGTTCATTTCTGGCTACGAAAGCAAAGCCGAGATCGACCACCAGAGCCGAAAACGACATCAGCATCAAAAGGCCTACGGCTGAAAAGACCAGGACACTTCCCGTTTTTGACATGATTCGATGGCGTGTCCAATATGAGCTCTTCGTCATCATTCATGCCTCATTATGGTTTGTGCCCTTAGAGTTTTCGTGGCAGGCAGTCCAGGCACCAGTCCGCTGAGAATGGAAAAGCTCGTATTGAACGTGACGGTAACAGTGACATTAGTCCCAAAAGCTCCACCTGCGCCCGTAGCGGTCACTGTGGCCAGGGCGGCATTCCAGCCGGCATTCGTAAGATAGTTCGTGACGACGCTCTGAATTTGAGCGGTTGTGACAGGCGGCGTGGAGAGGACAATGCCGGCCCGCGCCCCTTCGCGACTGGCATTGGTGAGGACCTCCTGTCGATACAAAGCGATCCCGAACTCTGCAATGCCAAACACGAGCAACAAAAGCAGAGTTAAAACGAGCGCCATTTCGACCGTTGCAGAACCACATTGCTGTTTATATCGCGACATGGAAAGTTCCACTTTAACGACCGCCGCCTACTTTCGTCGTGACTATGACGCCACCGGTCCCGCCGCCTTCCGCTTTTCCAAAGCTCTTTCGGTATTCGTCTATGACCATTCCGGCGGCAACGCCGTCAAGTCCTGTGACGGCTCTAAGGTTGCGGGCCGCATCCGCATCATACATTTGATTCTCTATTGCGAGTCGCAACGACGCACCTGTATCCTCTCCGAGGGTGACGGGATGGGTACACCCTGCAAGAGCCAGAAGCGTCAAGGCGCCTAAAGTCAATTGGATCGTTTTCATCATGGCTCCTTCCTGCCTTATCGTGTGAGATGACCCGATTCGCCTTCCAGCCCGCCTTCGGTTTTTAAAGACTTTATTGGAGAAAGCATTTGTGGACCTGGCGATGAACCCTCCGTTTGACCCATGAGATAGAACTCAAGATCATTCGGTTCAATGAACTGCCCCGTCGGCAATGTTTGCTTGGCGAGATCCAGGGGCTTTACGAGATGCGGCGTCACTATGATGATGAGTTCGGTCTCATTTTTCTGGAAGCTTGAGCTTCGGAAGAGAGCGCCCAGGATTGGGATGTCCCCTAGGACGGGGAACTTCGAGATCTGCTCTCGCACCGTATCTCGCAGAAGCCCCGCAATGGCAAAGCTCTGACCGTCGGCGAGTTCAATCGTCGTCGAAGCGCGTCGGGTGGTAATCGAGGGAATCAGAAATCCCTGGATTGAGATGGCATTGGCAAAATCGAGGTCCGAGACCTCCGGCGTCACGGTCATATTGATCTTGTTTGGGCTCAGGACTGTGGGGGTGAAGACAAGGCCGACCCCAAAAGATTTGTAATAGATGGTAACAACACCTAATGCCTGTGGCACGGGAATTGGAAATTCTCCGCCTGCCAGAAAACTTGCTTCCCGCCCGCTCAACGCGATCAAGGTCGGTTCCGCGAGGACCTTGACAAGGTTGTGTTGCTTTAGCGCGTCCACAAAGCCGGTCCAAGTCGCAGATCCGTTCTGAATGCGGAACAGGGCATTAATCGCCTGGGAAAGTGCTATGCCGAAGGGTCCACCCGCAGCCGCCAACGGGGCATCGCTGGGTTTGACTAAGGTTGTGAGGTTGTTCAGAGCCGAGACACCGAAATCGTTGCCCCTCACATAATTAACGTTCAAGCCTAGTCGTCGGAGCAGCTCGCGGTTCATCTCAGCGACGCGTACTTCCAACATCACCTGATGGATGCCGCCCACTTCTAAGAGATTAGTGACTTTTTTAGGAGCATAACTCTCGGCGAGTGCCAGCACCTGGGAGAGATTGCCGGTGTTGGAGACCTTCCCAGATAAAGTTACCCTATCCTGGCTAGCCGTCACACGAACGTCCTTTTCCTCTTGGAGCAATTGATGAATCTGTTCCTTAAGGCGAGTGAGATCAGGAGCGACCTCCACATCGAAAATCGAGAAAATCTTTTGATTGTCCTGCCACAGTGTAAGATTTGTCACTCCTGCTGATTTTCCTGTCACATAAAGTTGCTTCGGTGACAATACAAGAGCATCAGCAATTTCAGGATTGGCAAGCGATGCCCTGGTAACAGCTACGGGCAGATCAAGAACAAGCGATTTGCCGACGGAAAGGTTCAGTTTTTGAGGCTCGTTGGCCTGAACCACCGACATGGTGAGGCTTTGCCCCCATGTTTGCGTGGCTGCACTAATGCAGAGCCCGATGCCGAGAACCAGGCTCGACAGTAGTCGGTAGTGGCGCATCATTATTTCGCTCCTTCAGAGGCAAACTTTACGCTGCTCTGGGTGCCTCCCTTGATCAGATCTACGCGGATATCTTGTACCTCTGCAGGCCGCATTCCCGTGACCTGAAGCATGTTGATGACTTTTCCCTTGGCATAAGCCTCCGCAAGTGCCAGTGCCTCGGACCGGCTCACTTCGTTCGATGCGGTACCTTTCAGTGCAATGTGGTCATGGCTGGCCAGCACCTGAATGTTTCTCTCCTCGGGCAACAGTTGCCTGAGTTGCTCCTGCAACCGTGTCAAGTCAGGCACGACTTCCAGATCAAACACCGAGAACACCTGCCCATTGTCCCAAAGAGTCAGGTTGGTGCTCCCGATGTTTTTCCCAGTGACATAAAGCTGTCGGGGGGACAAGACAACTGTATCTGCGATTTCGGGATCTGCCAACGACGCTCGCTTGATCGACACCGGCGTATCTATCACCACCGATTTTCCATGCACGATTTGCAGTTTCTGCGGCTCATTTGCCTTTGCGGCAGGGAGGGTGAGTCCTTCAGCCCAGGCTGTACCGGCAAGCAATAGGAGTAAGTTCCCTATTGCCAAAAGATGAGTGGTATGTCTTCTCAAACGGCTGTGCATGGTCTTTCTCCTTTGTCCTTCACGCAGAGGGCAATTACATCTCATGCCCGAATTTCACGCTCGTGACTGTTCCCCCTTTAATGATCTCCACCCTGTTGTCGGCTTTAGGTTCCACCAGTTTCTTGGAACGCTCTTGTGCCTTCTCCGGCTTCTCAAAAACTCGATAAGAGGAGAGGAGAGAATTAATTGTCGCCCCTTTAGTCAAGGCCACATCCGTGTTCATGGGATTTCGCAAGGCCAGCCGCAGCTTGCCTTCTGTCGTGGCGAGGGCTAGTTTTTCGGCTTCTTCCGGAGTCACTTCCAGCGTGATGACGGTTACAGGGGTTGCTTTCTCGTTACCGCCCTTTCGCTCCGTCTCTGTTCCCGTAGCGAGGACCAAGGTGTTGGACAAGACAAGTTTTGCGAGCACGCTTTCCCCAGAACGGGAAGGATTGATGGTCACCATGACATCGACGCGATCGCCGGGTTTGATAAAGCCAGCCACCCCAACCACCTCATCTACCTTGACCGCCATCGCCCGTTTTGCGGGGTTTGTCACTGCTGAAACACCCCCTGTCGTGATGCTTATCGGCGCCAGCTTGGACTCTAAAATCGACTCATTTCGCTTAAGGTTCACAAGTACGACCCGGCCCACAAGTAATTCCTTATCTTGAAAATACCCTTCTGGAAGGTTTCCGGCCGGGAATGGGATAACTTCGATCATCTCTCTGGTCAGCTTTGTCCCCCATGGAAGCTCAGCGGTCGCCACTGAAAGAGCTTCGGTCTTGATAGCCTGGACAGGCCCTGGTTGTGCTTTCGCTTGGTTGAGCCATTGGTACATCATGGCGCTGGTAACCAGAGCGATGATGACCGCAACTCCTAGGATCAAAAACGGCCGATACCGGGGCATGTGCACCTCCTAAAAGCGTTCAAGGGTCAGATCAGGCTTCGCCTAGCTGGACGAGAACCGTTCCCACCGCGAGCACAGGCGCATATCGTAGAATCGAATTTCGCTGATCCTGGCCGGCATCCGTCAATATTCGTCCGGTTCCATGCCAGATCTTCATCCATATCCATGTGCGACGGATAGTCTGTTGAAGTCCCCAGCTTTTAAGAGCGAGTGCCAGGGCCCATAATCCACCGACCAGGGAGGCAACGACGAAAATTTTCATAAGATTGGCCGGACCGACAAGCCCTCCCACGGCCATCAGGAGCTTTACATCTCCTGCTCCTATACCTCCCATCGCATACACTGGTACAAGGAGCATGAAACCTAGAGTGATTCCCATCAGCCAGAACTGTAAACCGGCTGACCCCTGGGTGGCGGTATGAAGGACCATCGCGCCAATGATTCCGGTGAATGTGACACTATTCGGAATGCGTCCCCTGCTTAAATCTGTTAAGGATGCAATAAGTAGGAGTCCCAAAAGCGACACGTTTTTTATGACTGCAAGTTCCAATTGCCTTCTCGTTTCTAGAGGCACTCTCCATCTTCTTGAATCAATGAAGAGCGCCTTGGTGAGCTTCTAACAACCCTCTTAGGCACCTTATTACTAGGGAATGCTGCCATTGACGCTGGTAAAGGCAGCCAATATTTTGGGGCCAATTAGCGCGATAGTCCCTATCGATGCCGCGATAACCAGCGCCAACCAGATCCCGACTTCAACGACTTCCGCTCCCTCTTCTTCTTTGATGAATCGAAGCATCCTCGACATGTCGTAACTCCTTTCCTCACGAGTTAATCTTTTGGCCCCGCTCTCGAGGATTTTCGGGGAACTGCCAGAAACGCACCTAAGAGAGGCGCTCTCCATTTCTCGAATCAAACGAAGAGCGCCTCAGTGACCTACTAAGGCAAGCTGCCATTGACGCTCACAAAGGCAGCCTTTATCTTAGGGCCTATCAGGGCGATAGTCCCTATCGATGCCGCGACAATCAGCGCCAGCCAAATCCCGACCTCAACGACTTCCGCTCCCTCTTCCTCTTTGATGAATCGAAGCATACTCGACATGCGTAACTCCTTTCCTCGGCACATTGTGAACTGACCGTTGCATCCTAGCTGTCTTTTTCCGTGAGCGTGTTGTACGCGCTTCAAGGGGTCCTGTCTACATGAAATCACCTAAAAAGATTTATCATTAGTAGAATACCCCCCATGAAGGTATCAGAGCATAGGGTTAAATCCTGCATCAACCATACTCCGGACCAACTCTTCGACATGCCTGAACCTTGACGTTGTAGTTTTACTGCTTTTAATCGTATGCAAACCAGGATAGAGTGAAGCGAACGAGTGGGATCTTCCATGCGACAACAGCGAATTTCTTGGATCTTCTTGTCCGTAACCCTGACCTTTTGTGCCTTGTCATCGACGGCGGCGAGCCACGAAAACCGACCAGGACACTTTCAGTCGAGCATGGGTACGCCGTCGCCGAGTACCAGCCTCGCCTCCTCGTTTGGACGGGTAACTTTGGGCAGCACTGCTGCCAATCCAGGGCTCATTTCGAAGACTCTACGACTTCGCCACCTTACCTTCTTCCCGTCGCCGTTTGGGGTTGTGGGCATGCCACAAACCAGCATCATTGTCGTTGTGCCGCCGGCAGCCGATCAGCAAGAGCCTCCAGTTGTCTCAGAGTCAACTTCCGCCAAAAGCCAGCCGCTGTTCATCATCCAACGCTGTGGTGAGTTCGTCCGCGTTCCTCCTGCGGAGGCGATGCGAGGAGCTGAAGAGTCCTGCCCGTGATCCACGGCATCTTCCTTCCCGGTTAGGTTGGTACACTGATGTCCCTCGTTCCGGGCCTTACAATGATTGATCTCCGCAGCGATACGGTCACCAAGCCCTCCGCCGGGATGCGCGAGGCCATAGCGCGCGCCGAAGTCGGCGATGATGTCTTCGGTGAAGACCCCACAGTGAATCGATTGCAGGACGTGGCGGCGCGTTTGTTGGGAAAGGAAGCGGCTCTATTCGTGCCGTCCGGCACGATGGCGAACCAGCTTGCGGTACGCCTGCACACAAACCCCGGCGATGAGATGATCGTGGAGTCCGGATCGCACGTGGTCCGCTACGAGAGCGGCGCCGCGGCAGGGCTGTCGGGCGTTCAGACCTGCTGGGTCCCAGGCATCCGGGGCATCCTTGAACCGGAACAGATCGAGGCCGCGATCCGGCCCTCCGATTACCATAATCCGCCCACGACCCTCATCAGCCTGGAGAACACGCACAATCGCGGGGGAGGCTCGATTTATCCTCTGCCTACGATCCTGGCGATTCGAAAGATCGCCGAAGCTCACAAGGTGGCCATGCACCTAGACGGCGCCCGCCTGTTCAACGCCGTCGTCGCAAGCGGCATTTCGGCTGCCGAATATGCGCGGTCCTTTGAGACCGTCTCCTTCTGTTTATCGAAAGGGCTTGGCGCACCGGTAGGCTCGCTAATCTGCTCTGACGCCAGCCGCATCGGCAAACTTCGCCGGTTGCGAAAAATGTTTGGCGGCGGCATGCGGCAGGCGGGAATTATCGCGGCCGCGGGCCTCTACGCGCTCGAATACAACATCCAGCGGCTTGCGGAAGACCATCGCCATGCGAAACAACTCGCCGGTGCGCTCGTCGGACTGCCGGGCGTGCGGATCACGCCGGAGCACGTCGAGACCAACATCGTCGTATTCTCCATTCATGAAACCGGGCGCACGGCTGAAGATGTGCTGGGCAGACTGAAAGCCGAAGGCCTCTTACTCGTACCCTTTGGTCCCGTGACCCTTCGCGCGGTGACGCACCTCGACATTTCAAACAGTCAGATTGAAGAAGCCTGCGCCATCTTGAAGAAAGTCTTCACGACTTAACCTCTATTCGAGGAACCGATGAGTAACTTATCTTTAACCGCTCATCTCTCTGATGTTGTGGGCCGACACCCGACGCTGAAAACCCTTCAAGCTTAAATCGCCAAGTGGCTCAGTGCGGACGAGAGTTTCGACGAGTTCCAGAAACCGGCCGGTAGCAAGAATTTGGCCGTCTTTCGCCTCCTGGCAAAGGCGAGCGGCAAGATTAGTAACGGGACCGATGGCCGCATAGTCCTTGCGTCCTTCGAATCCGATCACCCCTAACGTGGCATAGCCTGTCGCAATGCCGATGCCTATGCCGAGATCGATGCCCCGCTTGCTCCATTGCGCTTGCAAAGCGGCCACCCGCTGTCGTATCGCAATCGCCATGCGCGCAGCTTGTTCGGCATGGTTCGGCACGGGGAGGGGGTCGTTGAAAAATATCATCAAGGCGTCGCCGGCAAATCTCTCGAGTGTCCCGTTGTATTGAGAGATCAACGGTCCTATCTCGGCCTGGTATTGCCGCAGCACGGTCATCAAGTCCTCGGGGTCCGCGGTCTCCGAAAAGGTGGTAAAGCCACGAAGATCAACAAATACCGCGGTAATTTCAGTTCTATGACCTCTGAGAAAATCTTCACGATCTTCGGAGATGATCATGTCAGCGAGGTGGGAAGGCAGGAATCTTGCCATTTTCTCCTTCTGGAGCTTGGCGAGCTCTCGCTGCTGATTCCGCGCCCGGATGAGGTTATCGACACGTGCCAGGAGCTCATTCTCATCAAACGGCTTCGCCAGGTAATCATCCGCCCCCGCGTCGAGGCTTTCGATGCGCGCCTCTGTTCCTGCCCGGGCGGTGATGAAAATCACAGGGGTCGAACCCAGAGCCCGATCCTCGCGAACAGCTTTCAACAGATCAGGTCCGCTCATGCGGGGCATCATGACATCGGTAAGGATCAGGTCCGGACGCAAGGTCTTGGCCTGTTCGAGCGCTTCTGCTCCATCCTTCACGAGAACTATTCGGTACTGTTTTTTCAGCACCCTCTCCAAATAGCGTCGCATGTCGGCATTATCGTCGGCCACGAGCAACAGAGGATGATGGTCCGAGGTAGGTGAGCTAATTTCTCCGATGTGTTCTTGTCCGCTTTCCACAAAGACAGGAATCAGAGTTTCATCCTCTTCAAGCTCCGCTGTATCGCCAGGCGTGGTTCGACCGCGAGGCAGTGTGATAGTAAAGATCGAGCCGTGACCGGATTCGCTCTCCGCGGTGATGCTCCCCCCATGCTGCGTCACAATCTCTTTTACCAGGGCCAACCCTATTCCACTACCCTCATACCGTCGTGTCGCGCTGCCTTCCACTTGGGTGAAACGGTCGAAGATGCGGTCTAACTGATCACGCGGAATACCTATGCCGTTGTCTTCGAACTCAAGCTCCACCACATCCCCCTTACTGCCCAGCCTGATCCATACCTGGCCCTCGTCCGGATCACTAAATTTGAAGGCGTTGGAAAGCAGGTTGTAAAGCACCTTCTTCATCTGGCCGGGATCGACTTCGGCAGCGATGGATTGGCTCACACCTTTGAGATGGACGCGGCTCTTTTGACTTGACTCAAAGTTTGCGGCCACGCTGCGAACGAGCAGCGCCAAGTCTATACAGCGCTTCCGAAGCTCGCCCCGCCCGCTGTCATACTTTGCAAGATCCAGCAGCTCGTTGATGAGGAACAGAAGTCGAGACATGTTCCGCATACCAGACTGGATAAGTTGCTGGCACTCCACGTTTGGGGAAAGTTTCAGGAGGGTCTTAAAGGCAGCCAGACTGAGCGTTAGAGGGGTGCGAAGTTCGTGACTCACATTGGCGAAGAACTCGCTCTTCAGGCGGTCCAGCTCAAGGAGTTTTCGATTAGAGGCCTCCAGTTCCTGACGGGCCCGGCGCTCTGACACTCGTGCCACAAATTCAGCGCGTTGTAACCGCTCGTAGAGATAGACCGAAAAGAGCAGAGCAACGCACGTCCACAGCAGAAAGAAGGAATTTTCTATCGCCGCATTTAAATCGGCAGCCGTGGTGGGCCTAAAAAAGTTGGCGCCATAGTAATAAGCAAGAGTAATGCCTTGGGCCACCAAATGGCTTCGCCACGAGACAGGGACGATCACCGCCGCGGCCAGAAACACCAGATTCAGGCCGTTGTAATACTGGGCCGTGAATCCACCCAAGACGACGGTCATGTGAGCGATACAAAGGTTGCCGATCAATATCCAAAACACCAACGCCACGTTGGGCGTGAGCCATCGTTTTATGAACGCCCAAAAGGCGATTCCTAGGCCGAGTTCAAGAATGACGCGTATGATGAAAAGTTCTTGCAGATGCTGGCGGTACAGAAGAAGATCTGCGGCAAAAAAAACCGGATTGGCAATAAGCCCCAAAAAATATAAGACCCGTAGACGCTCGGCGGCGAATGCGCTCTGCGACGTTTCGTAGCTGTCGGCGCTGGTCATCTCCGGATTCACGTGCCCTCCTGAGAACGCTTTATGGAAGACAGCGAAGGCTAGGCTGTCGGCGGGTGGGTGTCAAGCGACCGAAGTGCAGAAGGTCACGCACGGATATAAATAGGATTGGCAAAAATCCACGGCCGCCAGCGGTCAACCACCCTGAGCGACACTTCCACGCGGTAGACGCCCGGTCGATCGACCCCGTGCCGCAAGAGCCGCCCCTGCTCACGGCGAATCGGGACCCCATCACGCAGGAGGATCAGGGAACCCGGAATAGGGCTCTGCACTTCCAGCACCAGGCCGTCCTGCATCTTGAGTTCCCCGCCAAGGACGGCTCGTTGTGCCCCCGTCGGAATTTCCCGGGCGGTAAACTGAAAGCCGGCGGCGTCCCCAAGCAAGCCGAAGGAGGCGAAGCACCGGCCCTCCCGAAGCCCGGCGATGATGTTCTCTTCCGTCAAGGAGGGAGCGAGAACATGCATGTTCAGCGCCCGAAAAATCAAATCGTACCGGTCGAGCTGACGGCCCAAGAGGGCAAGGTTTTGATGGGCATCATTGCCCGCAACACCGACAAAGCGGCGGTCCCGGGTCAACGTGTCCCACTGCGCCAAATGCCAGTTCATCCGTTCCACCACAGGCAGCATGAACTCTTCCGGGTATTTGTCAGATGTCAGAATGAACTGCAACAGTTCCCGTGGCACGTCGATGATTTTCTCTCGCATCGCGTCTGCGATGTCATAGATCTCTATACCATCCGCCTGTTTGAAGTAGCCGCTGTCCGGCAAGCCGCGCGGGTGGGCGATAATGGAGAGGCCCCCTTGCGCTCGGATGGTTTTGAACAACGCCTCCCAGTCCCAGCCGTTGCGATCATCCGCCATCAGAGGATCCCGACAGCCGAATGCCAGAACGGAGCCGCACCGCCGCGTAAGGCCCGAGCTTCGCGTGCAACCCATGCCGATTTCAACCCCACGGATCACCAGCACGGAATTGTGAACACCTTGGATCCCTTCGGTGTAGATCCGGGTGGTGTAATGATCCGTCGTGATCAGGAAATGGAGCCGGGCTTGGCGCGCCGCGGCGATGATCTCCTCGACCGTACCGTGACTATCGTGGGAGAGACTCGTATGGGCGTGAAGGACACCTCGGAATTCGGTCAAGCCTTCCAAGGGAGACAGCACCAGCTTTTGGCGCCGGAGGGCCGTCAGGGAGTCTCGAACGGCCTGGAGAGAGGATTTGGGACTGTAGGTGAAGGCCGGCCAGAGCAGGCTGATGCCAAGCGCCACTCCAGCTTGCAGCAGTCGGCGTCTGGTCCACACGGCGCCAGACCTTAACAGATCATCTGCTCTCCTTCAACTTTGGTACAATGAGCCATGTCGCCCGCAGCCGGTGAAATTCGAAGCTCTTTGGAATCGACCTTTCGCCATCGGATCGCACTTTTTTATCACGCTTTGCAAGTGACTCCTCCATACCACAGCGTGGAAAAAGCGATGCTGGCTCTGCGCGATGCGTTGGCGCCGCTCAGCTTGCCGGCCCTGGAGGCGTTAGCCGCCGATGAGACATCCCTCGGCACCCTCTATTCGCAAATCGTGCGCGATTCGGGCTTGGCGAAAAAACACAGGGGTATCATTAAAGGATTGCTGCGAGATGGTCCGGACCGCCTTCCGGCCGAGTGCCAATCCTTTGCCGACGCCTACCGGACTTAATCAAGCTTTTGCGATGGTTTCTCGCGCAACACGGAGCGCAACTCGTCATAGACCACCATGAGTCGTTTATCCTCCATCCGATAAGCGGCCACGACCACGATGAGCCCAAACAGCAGCACCAGTGACCCCAACCCGCTCAATGCTACACCGAGAAATGCGCCGGGCGCCGACGCAAAACCTCCGGCCCGAGCGTAGGAGACGAGATAGGCGATCAGGCCGCCCATGACCGTGAGAAACCACAACGCCGTCAAGAGCGCCGAGGACCAGGGCATGCGCTTGATGAACCGCAGTTCTGCGCAGTCGCTGAAACTGTCATAATGAAGAGCGCCGTTGAGCGGCCAGGCGGTGCGGAACCTCAACCCGAATCGCTTCCATTCAGGCAGCAGGATAATAGCATGCTGTCCGGGGCAGAGCCACGCCAAGCCATGCGGTAAGGGCAGGCAGCCATTGGCGTCGAAGTCGTCGGCTAATACCCGCAACGCCTCCTGCTGGCGGCTGATTGCATAGCCATAACCAAGGACGCGGGGGCTCTTGCGGGTAAATGCTATCCAGTCTGCAACCACCAAACCTACTACGATCACCGCTCCCAAGAGAATCACGGCCTGCATCGATCGATGCTACCACAACCTTCTAGTACCCGCGATGACATCGCTCTCGCCTCAGGATCAAGCTTCGAAAGTCCCCCCACATCTTTTTGAACCTTGACAAAATTCACACCCTTTCGCTAGAGTGGCTCGGTTTGTCTCATAGAACGTCTGCGCGAGCCGCGAATCCCTGCCACACGGAAGCGTCGGCCTTACGTAACAGAGATCGGATAGTTCCAGGGAGTCAGGAGCTACAGGTATGAGACGCCATGGACGCGGCTAAAGTTGAGCGAGTCTATTCGAGTTACGCCAAGGTTTACGACCATATTTTCGGCAAGATCTTTCATGACGGGCGGGAGCATGCGGTCCGCCATTTAAATTTGTCTCCCGGCGAGCGGGTTCTGGAGGTCGGCGTCGGCACGGGCTTAGGCTTGCCCTCCTATCCGCGCTCCTGCGAAATCGTCGGAATCGACTTGTCCGATGGCATGCTGAATAAGTGCAGGCAACGGATCGCCGTATATGGCTTAAAACAGGTGAAAGTCATGCGGATGGATGCAGGGGCGATGGAGTTTGCCGATGACAGCTTTGACGCCGTTATGGCGGCCTACGTGGTGACGGCCGTGCCGGACTATCGGAAAGTCATGCTGGAGATGATCCGGGTCTGCAAGCCGGGGGGGCGGATCATCCTGCTCAACCACTTCAGCAATGGGAATCCTCTGATCGCCGCCATCGAGAAAGTTATTTCCCCTTTGTGCAAGCAACTCGGGTGGAGAACCGATCTGTCCCTGGCCTCGGTGCTCGACGGAACGCATTTGACGGTCATTCATAAGCAAAAGGTTAATCCCTTCCGGATGTGGCACCTTGTCAAATGTGTGAACCATAAATCTGTAAATGGGAATGGGCAACCGCATTCTCATAATGCGCTGATTTGACTTTCGCAGAGATCTTCCGTATACTTAGAAATTCTTACCGGTTTGTCCTCAGGATTTTCCTGCCAGGTCAGTATCCGGTCCAACAAACGTCAGCAGCCTAATCCCCAAATCGAGCGCGGGTTCGGTGTGCGGTCGAAAGAGGAGGAAGAATGATAACGCAATCTGCCCGTAATTGGATTTCCTATCTGGCCGACGCGCTCATCGATGCCCGGACCATGCCGAGCTGGGAGGCCGCCGACTATTTAACCGATAATCTGTTCGACGCTTCTCCAAATACCAAGCTCCTTGAAGCCAAAGAGCCCCATGAAGCGGTCGCCCAGTTTCTGCAGCGCATCTATGCTCCGATCGTGGAAGCCGCCGCGCGAGAGGCCGGGACCCAACAATCTTCCCGGGTGCGGGTCTTTACCGATATCAGCCTGACCAGCGAGACAACGGTGTTGATCGTGTCCATCTCAGAACATACGGAAGCATCCGAGTTGGTCCTGATTGACTGGGTCCGTGCATGGGATTTCGTTTTCGCCAACGCCGAAGCCTTCAACGCATGGGCGGAAACGCGCTATCAACAGATTCGTGTGGCGCTTTCCCGGGAACCGCTTGCCGCCAGGGGAACAGGGTCGGTCTTGGCCGACCCAGGGTGGGCGGGTGAAATGGCCGGCGATAGAAAATGATTCCGACGCAGAGCTAATGCGGGCGTCGCGCCTGTAGCAGCCGGTCTGAGACCTTCTTGCGGAGCCTTGCCTTTTCCAGGCTGGTCAGAGCGGCCTCGATCTCCTCGCGGGAGCCGCTCGCCTCGAGCCGGGCCTCCGCCTCGAGAACCTTGGCCTGGGCACGTTCAATATCGATGTCCTCGGCCTTCTCGGCCACCTCGGCTAGAATTGTAACCCGCCGGGGCGTCACGTCGGCAAATCCCCACATGATCGACATAAAATGCATCTCTCCGCCCACGCGGTAGCGCAACTCGCCAACGCGCAGAGAAGAGAGAAATCGACAGTGGCCCGGCAAGACGCCGAATTCGCCTTCCGTGCCGGGAGCGATGATTTCGTCCACTTCCTGGCTGAGCAGCAGCTTATCCGGGGTGACGACCTCGAGAAGAATTCGCCCGGGCATTGGTCAAACTCCTAACTATTTTCCGGTCTTCAGGCGCTCAGCCTTTTCCAGCACCTCATCGATGCCGCCGACCATGTAAAACGCCTGTTCCGGAAGATCGTCGTGCTTGCCGTCAATCACTTCCTTGAAGCTGCGAACCGTGTCGCCTAACTTAATATACTTCCCTTTCGTACCGGTAAAGGCTTCTGCGACGTTGAATGGCTGAGACAGAAACTTCTGTATCTTGCGCGCGCGACTGACCGTGAGTTTGTCATCCTCTGACAGCTCGTCCATCCCGAGAATCGCGATGATGTCCTGCAAATCCTTGTACCGTTGCAGGATCGCCTGGACACCGCGGGCGACCGTGTAATGCTCCTCGCCCACAACCAGAGGATCCAAGATGCGTGACGTCGAGTCCAATGGGTCCACCGCGGGATAGATGCCCAGTTCCGCCAACTGCCGGGACAGCACTGTCGTTGCGTCCAGGTGCGCGAATGCCGTGGCGGGGGCAGGATCGGTCAAATCGTCCGCCGGCACGTAGATCGCCTGCACGGACGTGATCGAGCCCCGTTTCGTGGACGTGATGCGCTCTTGCAAGTCCCCCATCTCGGTGCCAAGGGTCGGTTGGTATCCGACCGCCGATGGCATACGCCCGAGGAGCGCCGACACTTCCGAGCCCGCCTGGGTAAAGCGGAAGATGTTGTCGATGAAGAGCAGCACGTCCTGGCCCTCATCGTCGCGGAAGTATTCTGCGACCGTCAATGCGGAAAGCGCCACTCGCAATCGAGCGCCGGGAGGCTCGTTCATCTGACCGTAGACCAGCGTGGTCTTGTCGATGACGCCTGATTCGCTCATTTCCAAGTAAAGGTCATTGCCTTCGCGGGTGCGCTCTCCGACGCCGGCAAAAACTGAATAGCCGCCGTGGTGCGTGGCGATATTGTGAATGAGCTCCTGGATGATCACGGTCTTTCCGACGCCGGCGCCCCCGAAGAGCCCGACCTTCCCGCCCTTGGAATATGGTTCCAGCAGGTCGACCACTTTGATGCCCGTTTCCAGAATTTCGGTCTTGGTCTCCTGCTCGGAAAGCGAGGGGGCCGATCGATGGATGGGCCGCGATGTCTTCGCCTTGACCGGCCCCTTACCGTCCACGGGTTCGCCGAGCACGTTGATCAATCGCCCCAGCGTCTCCGGCCCCACCGGCATGGAGATCGGGCCTCCCGTGTCCAGCACATCCATACCGCGGACAAGACCTTCTGTTCCGGACATGGCGACCGCGCGCACCCGGTTTTCGCCGAGATGCTGCGCCACTTCCAATGTCAGGTGGATCTCGGGCCGGCCGGTCTTTGTGTCCTCCGGAGCATCCACCCGAACCGCATTGTAGATCTTCGGCAAGTCTCCATTCGGAAATTCTGCGTCGACAACCGGCCCTATGACTTGAACGACCTTCCCTGTACTCACCGTGCCCCTCTCACTTGTAGATTTAGCGCAATGCCTCGGCGCCGCCGACGATGTCCATCAATTCCTTCGTAATGGCAGCCTGCCGGGTCTTGTTGTAATACAATGTCAACCTCTTGATCAGCTCGCCGGCGTTTCTGGTCGCGCCGTCCATCGCCGCCATCCGCGCCCCCAGCTCGGCGGCGGACGATTCAAGCAACGCATGAAATGTTTGGACCTCAATGTGTTTCGGCAACAAGATCTTTAACAGTTCCTCCTCATCCGGTTCGAAGAGGTAGCCGCCTCCGAGCGAACCCTCCTCCGGATCGAGCGATTCGATCGGCAGGAGTTTCTCAACCACGACCCGCTGCTGGATGGCGGACTTGAATTCGTTGTACACAATGTACAATTCGTCGAAGGTTCCCTGCCCGAACTGTTGGATAATGTCTCCGCCGATATCCAGGGCATGCTCGTAGGACAGGCGGTCGAAAACTCCGACCCATTCCTGTCGGCGCGCCCAGGGGCGCCGGCGAAAAAAGTCTCTCGCTTTTCGCCCGATCAGGCTGACCGCCACCGCATAGCCTTCCGCCTGCTTTTCCCCCATAAACTCCACCGCCTTACGCACGATATTTGCGTTGAAGGCGCCACAGAGGCCCCGGTCCGAAGTCACCACCAAGAGCTCGATGCGAGTGACTTTTGCGGATTTTCTGAGCAACGGATGATGCGCGCGGTTCGCCCGGCTGGCGAGGCTCCCCAGAACCACCGCCATCTTCTTCGCGTAGGGACGGGCAGCCAGGATCCGATCCTGGGCGCGCTTAAGTTTCGCCGCGGCGACCATTTTCATTGCCTTGGTGATCTTCTGCGTGTTCTTGATCGAGCCGATTTTCCGGCGCAGATTCTGCAGGCTCGCCATGGCTTAGACTTTCGTCAAATACCCGAGGTTCGTTTTGAACTTCGTGATGGTCGCCCGCAACTTGTTAGTCAGCTCGTCGTCCAATTTTCCCTTGGAGACAATCTCGCGCTGAAGATCCGGTTGCTCACGGACGACATAATCAAGCAGTTCCTCTTCAAATAGGCGGACCTTCGGGACCGGAACATCATCGAGATAGCCGTTGGTGCCAGCGAAGATGCTGATGACCTGGTGTTCGACCGACATCGGTCTGTACTGCTCCTGCTTGAGCAACTCCACCATTCGCACGCCGCGCGCCAACTGCGCCTGTGTGGCTTTGTCCAGTTCGCTGCCGAACTGTGCAAACGCCGCCATCTCCCGGTACTGGGCAAGGTCCAGGCGCAGCGTGCCGGCCACGCCCTTCATCGCCTTGATCTGCGCCGATCCGCCCACGCGTGAGACCGACAGTCCGACGTTAATGGCCGGCCGGATGCCGGAATAAAATAGATCGCTGCCGAGGTAGATCTGGCCATCGGTGATCGAGATGACGTTGGTGGGAATGTAGGCCGAAACGTCTCCGGCTTGAGTCTCGATGATCGGCAAGGCGGTCAAACTGCCGCTGCCATTCTTCTCACTTAACTTCGCAGCGCGCTCCAACAGTCGGGAATGGAGATAGAACACATCGCCGGGGTAGGCCTCGCGCCCGGGCGGCCGCCGGAGCAGCAGGGAGAGCTGGCGGTAGGCGGTGGCGTGTTTCGACAAATCGTCGTAGATGATCAGCGCGTGGCGGCCTGAGTCACGGAAGTATTCCCCCATGGCGCACCCCGCGTAGGGAGCCAGGTATTGAAGCGACGCCGGATCGCTGGCCGTCGCCGAAACGACGATGCTGTAGCTCATGGCGCCGTGCTCTTCCAGGGTTTTCACCACCCGCGCGACCGTCGAGCGCTTCTGTCCGACGGCGACGTAGATGCACACGACGTCCTGGCCCTTTTGATTGATGATGGTATCGACCGCGATGGCGGTCTTGCCCGTTTGGCGGTCGCCGATGATCAACTCGCGCTGCCCACGGCCGATGGGAATCATCGCATCGATCGCTTTGATCCCGGTCTGCAGTGGTTCACGCACCGGCTGCCGGTCGATTACCCCTGGCGCGCGCACCTCGACACGCCGGAACTCCTTGGTCTGGATAGGCCCCTTTCCGTCCAATGGCAGGCCGACGGGATCCACGACCCGCCCGACCACTGCTTCGCCGACCGGCACTTCCGCAATGCGGCCGGTCCGCTTGACCGGATCGCCTTCCTTGATGTTGACGTCGGAGCCGAGAATCACGGCGCCGACATTATCCTCTTCCAGGTTGAGCGTGATGCCTTTGATGCCGCCTGGAAATTCGAGGAGTTCACCTGCCATCACTTGGTCGAGCCCATAGATCTTGGCGATGTTGTCGCCTACCTGCAGGACGGAGCCCACTTCCGCGACGTTTACCTGCTTGTCGAATCCCTCGATCTGCCGACGAATGATCGAGCTGACCTCTTCCGCTTTAATCTGCATTCTTGTCTACTCCTAGATCTCTTTACGCAATGCCACCCGCATCCGCTCGATCTGTCCGCGGATGGTCCCGTCGTAAACCGTGCTGCCGATCCGAATCTCTAAGCCTCCGAGCAGACGGGGATCTACGGCGGTTGTAAGATCGATCGCACTTTTCGTTGCCTGTTCGAGCCGTCCTCGAATTGCCGCCCGGTTTTCCTCAGAGAGGGCCCGCGCAGAGGATAATTTTACGGCCGTGCGGTTCGAGGCTTGGTCCGCCAACCTCGCGAAGGCATCGCTGATCTCGATGAGGAGCGCAATTCGGTTCTTCTGCACCACGTGCGCGAGAAAACGTTCAACAGTCGGCGGTGCGGCAGCGACGGACCCCAGTTCGCGCATCACCGCAGCCTTCTTGTCTCGACTGATAATCGGATTTTGCAGCAGCCCTTGAAGCTCTCGAGACGCGGCCAATGTCCCGGCCAACGCCGCCAGGGAGTCCGCTGCGGGTCGGATATCGGATGGCGTTAAGAGATTAAAGAGAGCTTTTGCGTATCGTCGTGCAATAGCTGTCTGGATCACAATCGATGGTCGCCTTGTAGAGGGTGGCTGTACGCTCCGGCAGGCTCAATCAAAAAGCGGCGAAACCTACCATGAGAAAGACAATTCTGTCAAGAAGTTCACTGGTTTTCATCCCGCCCTGGCAATGATCCCGCCACCCAATACCATGTCATCTAGGTAGAACACGGCCGACTGGCCGGGACTCAGCGCTCTTTGCGGAACATCAAACTCGATGTGCAGTCGTCCGCCGCTATCAGGCATCACGGTCGCGGGGACCGCCGGAGTTGCATATCGAATCTTGACGTGAGTTCGGACCGGCGCTTCCAGCCGGGCCACCCCGATGAGATTAACGTCTTCCACAAGGCAGGACTTCTCAAACAGGTCTTCGTCGCTCCCTAACACGACCGTGTTGGTCGGGGCGTCAATCCGCACTACATAGAGGCGCTGTTCCGACGCGACACCCAAGCCGCGGCGCTGGCCGGGCGTATAAAAAGCGGCCCCGCGGTGTGTTCCCAAAGGCTGCCCATTGGTGCCGACGAAAATGCCCGGCCGTTCGGCTTCAGGTGCCTGCTCGGTCAGAAAGGACCTATAATCGCCCTTGGTCGCAAAGCAGATCTCCTGGCTCTCTTTAATCTCGTCAGCGGGCAACCCGATGTCCTCTGCCCGCTTCCAGACCTGCTCCTTACACATGCCTCCCACCGGAAAGAGCAGCTTCGGAAGCCACGCTTGATTCACGCGATAGAGGAAGTAGCTCTGATCTTTCGCCGGGTCGTTACCCTTGTGCATCTGCCAGCGTCCGGTGACATCCCGAAGGACGCGCACATAGTGGCCGGTGGCAACGTGGTCGGCACCAACTTCGGCTGCCACCGTCATGAGAGAACCGAACTTCACCCGCTCATTGCAGCGCACACAAGGGTTCGGTGTCTGTCCTGAGAGATAGCCCCCGATGAAGTCCTGTACGACGTCCGTGCGAAA
>Ga0070697_100000387_pt1 | contig 34310 bp, 29 predicted proteins | sample KBSK1501metaG_FD_65475 | JGI IMG/M metagenome (GOLD analysis project Ga0070697, IMG submission 65475) | Corn, switchgrass and miscanthus rhizosphere microbial communities from Kellogg Biological Station, Michigan, USA - KBS K1-50-1 metaG | ecosystem: Host-associated > Plants > Roots >...
ACGAAGCGCATCAGGTCGATGCCCGGGGAGATCGCGCCGCCGAGGAACACGCCATCGCCCGACAGCATGTCGATGGTGGTGGCCGTGCCGGCGTTGACGACGAGGCACGGACCCGCGTGCACGGCGCGCGCGGCCACCAGCGCCGCCCAGCGGTCGGGCCCGAGCTGCTCCGGGCGCTCATAGCGGCTGCGCACGCCGCAGCGCTCCGCTTCGCCGTGCAGCCACAGCGGCTCGGCGTCGAAGATGCTGGTCCAGTTCACGAGCAGCTGGTGCGCGCCCTCGCCGGCGACGTTGGCGATCACGATGCGCTCGGGGTCCCCGTGCGTGATCGAAAACGGGTTGATATGGTCGCCCGAGGCGGCGAACTCGATGAGCGATACGGTGGCGATGCTGGTCCAGGCCGAGCCGTCATGCCAGCCCCATTTGACGCGCGAATTGCCGGCGTCGATGGCGAGGATCATGCGGGTCGCGCGGAGAGCACGTGGCCGTTGCGCACGGCGCGCAGCCCGTCGCGCGTCAGCAGGCGCAGCCCGCCGTCGTCGGCAAGGCCGCTCGCCACGCCGCTGATCACGCTGCCATCGGCGAGCCGCACGCGCAGGCGCTGTCCGGCGTACGCGTCCATCGCCTCCCAGTCGTGCCGCGCGCTGTCCAGTCCCTTGGCCTCGAATGCGCCGAGCGCATCGAGGAGCGATCGCGCGATGCGAGCGATGATTTCGTTGCGGTCCATGTCTTCGATGAATTGATCCAGCGCCCCCACCCGGCGGCGCAGGCGAAGCTCAAGACCGGCGTCATGCCGGCAGTTGAGGCCGATGCCGATCACGGCGTGCGTCGCGCGCCCTTGGCCGCGCGTCTCGACCAGAACGCCCCCCAGCTTCGCGCCGTTCACCAGCAGGTCGTTGGGCCACTTGAGCGCCGCTTGCGTGGCGCCGAGCGCGCGCAGGGCGCGCGCCACGGCGACGCCGGCGACGAGCGACAGGCCCGCCACCTCGCGCAGCGGGCGCTGCAGGCTGCGCGAGAGCGAAAACGTGATGCCTGCACCCGGCGCGCTGTGCCAGCGCCGGCCGCGCCGGCCGCGGCCGGCGGTCTGCTCCTCCGCGGCAAGCAGCACCGGGCCGGTACAGGGACCCTTCAATAAGACGGAATTCGTCGAGGCGCAGCGCTGCACGACGCGCACCTCGACTCCCGGGACGCAGATCGCGGCGGCTTCCAGCCGGTCCATGCCGCGTAGTTTACGGGAATGGCTTCTATATACTCCGGCGCGTCATGCGCTGGCCCTATCCGAGAATCGTCGCCCACCGCGGCGGCGGGTCGCTCGCCCCCGAGAACACGCTCGCCGCAATTCGGCTCGCGGCGTCGCTCGGCTTCCGCGGCGTGGAGTTCGACGTCATGCTGGCCGGCGACGGCACGCCGGTCCTGATCCACGACGAGACGCTGGAGCGCACGACAGGAATCAAGGGCGAGGTTGCGCTTACGCCGTACCAGGACCTCGAGAAGCTCGACATCCCGCGCTTTCAGGACGCGGCCAGGCTCTGCCGCGAGCTCGGGGTTTGGGCGAACGTCGAGATCAAGCCGGCGCGGGGGCACGAGCGTGCAACCGGCGAGACCGTTGCCCGCATGGCGAGCGAGCTCTGGCGCGGCGCGCCGCTGCAGCCGGTGCTGTCTTCCTTTTCGGCTGAAGCGCTCCAGGCGGCACGCCTTGGCGCGCCGGAACTGCCTCGGGGCTGCCTGGTGGATGAGATCCCGTACGGCTGGCGGGCGCTCGACTGCATGGCGCTTCACTGCAATCAACAACATTTGACCGAGGAAAACGCCAAGGCAATAAAAAAGGCCGGCTATGGGCTGCTTTGCTGGACGGTCAACGATGCTGCCGCCGCGCGGCGGCTGCTGGGCTGGGGCGTGGACTGCCTGGTGACCGACGCCCTCAAGCTGATCGGACCGGACTTCGCCTAGCGTCAGCGGCCGGCGAGGAATTTCTCGATCGAGGCGACGAGGCGCGGGTCGGTCGGCTCGACCTTCGTGTCGAAGCTCAGGACCTGGCGGCCGCCGCGGTCGATCAGGTACTTGTGAAAGTTCCAGCGCGGTACCGCACCGGTGGCCTTCGCCAGGTCGGTGTAAAGAGGATTTTTCTTCAGATCCGTCTTTGCGAACATCGGGAAGTCCACCGCGTACTGGTTGACGCAGAAGCTCGCGATCTCCTTGTTGGAGCCGGGCTCCTGGCCGCCGAAGTCGTTCGACGGAAAGCCCAGGATCACCAGCCCGCGCGAGCGGTATTTACGGTAAAGGTCTTCGAGCCCCTCGTACTGCGGGGTATAGCCGCACTGGCTCGCGGTATTGACGATGAGCACCACGCTGCCCGCGAACTCGCACAGCGAGCGCGCCCGCTCGTCGATGCTTTCGAGCGAGCGGTCGAGCAGCGGCGGGCAGGCTGCCATGACCGGGACGTGGATCAGAAACAGGAGGCTAGTAAGGCAGCGGCGCATTCGGCTTGAGCGGCTGCAGCGCGGCGCGAAAATCTCTCTTGATGCGCTCCAGGGCGGCGAGGTTGTCGGCTTCGAAGCGGATCACGATCACCGGGGTGGTGTTGGAGGCCCGGGCGAGCCCGAAGCCGTCAGCATACTCCACGCGCACGCCGTCGATGGTGAGCACCCGCTCGGCGCCGGGGAAGGGCTTGGAGGCTTGCAGCTTCGCCACCAGGGCATGGGGCTCGCCTTCCTCGAGCGCCCAGTGCAGCTCCGGGGTCGACGGCGCATTGGGCAGGCCTTTCAGCGCGCGATTGGCGTCCTTTTCCCTGGACAGGACCTCCAGCAGGCGCGCGCCGCCGTACAGAGCGTCGTCGAAGCCGTACCAGCGCTCCCTGAAGAAGGTATGGCCGGACATCTCGCCAGCGAGCAAGGCGCCGGTTTCCTTCAGCTTGGCCTTGATCAGCGAGTGCCCGGTCTTCCAGATGGTCGGCTTGCCGCCGTGGCGCTCGATCCACGGCGCGAGCAGCCGCGTGCTCTTCACGTCGTAGATGATCTCGGCCCCCGGATTGCGGCTGAGCACGTCCTTCGCCAGCAGCATCAGCTGGCGGTCGGGATAGATGATCTCGCCGTCCTTGGCGACGAGGCCGAGCCGGTCGCCGTCGCCGTCGAAGGCCAGGCCGAGCTCGCTCCCGCCGGTCTTCAGTTTGTCTATCAACTCCCGCAGATTCTTGGGCTGCGAAGGATCAGGATGGTGGTTCGGAAAGCGCCCGTCCACTTCACAGTAGAGCTCCTCCACCTCGCAGCCCAGCCGCCGGTAAAGCCGCGGCGCGAGCATGCCGGCGACGCCGTTGCCGCAATCGACCGCGATGCGAAACGGCCGCGCCAGCTTCACGTCGCCCGCGATGCGCTCGACGTAGGCATCGACGACGCTGGCGGTGCTGCGCTTGCCATTTCCCTTGCTCAGCCTTCCTGTCTCGATCCTGCGGCGCAGCTCCTGCACGTCTTCGCCCCACAGCGTGCCGCCTGCGATCACCATCTTGAGGCCGTTGTAATCGGGCGGGTTATGGCTGCCGGTGATGGCGACGCAGCTGCCGCAGCCCAGGTGGTGGGCGGCGAAGTAGGCCACCGGCGTCGGCGCCATGCCGATGTCGATGACGTCGGCGCCCGCGCTGAGCAGGCCCTCGGTGAGCGCGGCGCCGAGCTCGGGTCCCGACAGCCGGCCGTCGCGCCCGAGCGCGAACCCCGGCGCGCCGCGCTCGCGCCCGAGCGTGCCGAGCGCGCGGCCGATCTCGCGCACGATCGCCGGCGTGAGGGTGCGGCCGACGATGCCGCGGATATCGTAGGTGCGAAAGATTTCGGCAGGAACGCTCACGGGCTTAAGAATTCGAGCAGGCGGCGCGGCAGCCAGTCATGCCTGCCGGGGAACGGGCCGGCGAGGAAGCCGACGTGGCCGCCGGTGCGCGGAAATTCTAGCACCAGCGATCGGGCGGCGTAGCGCGCCGCGGCGAGCAGTTCAGGCTCCGGAAGGAAGGGGTCGTTGCGCGCGTTGAGCAGCAGCGTCGGCACGCGCACTCGCTCAAGCCACGGCCCGCTCGAGGCGCGGCGCCAGTAGTCGTCGGCATCGCGGTAACCATGCAGGGGCGCCGTCACGGTGTCGTCGAATTCCCGGAACGTGCGCGCCGCGCGCACCCTGGCGCGGTCATAGAGCCCGGGAAACACCTCGAGCTTGGCGAGCGACTTGGGCTTCAGCGTGGAGAGGAAATGGCGCGCGTAGATCTCGCGGTTGAGGCCGCGATCGAGCGCGCGGCCTGCGGCGCTCAAGTCGATCGGCGCGGAAACGGTGGCTGCGCGGCGCACGATCGAGCGCGCCTCGTCGCCGCGCTCGCCCAGCCATTTGAGAAGCGCATTGCCTCCCAGGGAAATGCCGACGGCGTGAACCGGCGAGGGGAATTTCCTCAGGATCCAGTCCACTTCCTCGCTGTCGCCGGAGTGATAGGCGCGCGGCTTGCGATTCGGCTCGCCGGAGCAGCCGCGCCAATGCGGCATCGCCAGCCGCCATCCGCTCGCGAGCGCCTGCGCGGCGAACGCGCGCGCATAATGGCTGTCGGAGCAGCCTTCGAGGCCGTGGAACAGCACCAGCAGGCGCGAGGCAGCCCGCGCACCGGCGAAGTCGACGTCGATGAAATCGCCGTCCGGCGCTTCCCAGCGCTCGCGTTGCAATGCGACGCGGGCCGGCGGATGCAGCGACGGATAGATGGTCTGCAGGTGGCCGCCCGGCAGCCACCAGGGAGCCGCGTAGCCGTTCAATGCAGAATCTTCGGCGGCGCGCCGCGCGGCGCGGCTTCGAGCTGCGCAGGCGCCGGCGAGGCGTGGTGCACGATCATGCGCCAGCCCGCCGGCGTGCGCAGGTAGACGTTGGTCGCGATGACCGGCGCCCGGGGCCGCGGGTCGCCTTCGACGGTGAAATTCTCGTGCACGCTGTGCACCGCGATCATCATCCCGGAAACGGCCACTTGATCGCTGATCTGCACCCGGGCGCCAGCCCCGCCGGCAAAGATCTTGGCCCAGCTGCTGCGCACCTCGTCCTGACCGGTCAGGCGCGGGCCGGTGGGATGGATGCAGAAGATGTCCTCGTCTTCGGCCCACACCGCCATCATGCCGTCGAGATCGCAGCGCTCGAGCGCCTCGTAGAAGGCGTTCTCGGCGTCCTGTGCCGTCGGAAAGATCTTGCTGCTCATAAGGCGCGGACTTCGGCGAGCACGCGTTCGACCGACAGGTCGTTCATGCAGCGGAAATGCCCGAGCGGGCACACGCGCGCGTAGCAGGGGCTGCAATCGAGGTGCAGCCATACGATCCGCGCGGCAGGCGAAGCCGGCGGCGTATGCTCCGGGTTCGACGAGCCGAAGAGCGCCACCTGCGGCCGGCCGAGCGCCGCGGCGATGTGCATCAGGCCCGAATCGTTGCTGACGACGAATGCCGCGCCGGCGACGAGATGGAGGGCTTCATCGAGCGTCGTCTTGCCGATGAGGTTGTTGCCCGGAATGCCGGCGCCCGACTCGCGGTCGCTGCCCGAACCCAGGAGAACGACCTCTATGCCGAGGCACTGCGCCAGCTCCTTGAAGTATGGCCAGCGTTTGGCCGGCCCGTACTCCGCGCCCGGGCACAGCACGGCGTAGGGGCCTTCGAGCCCGAAGCGGCGCGTCGCGGCCGCCACCTCGCCCGGCGCGACGCGCAGCCGCGGCGCCGGCAGCGGCTGCTGCGGGGCCTTGCCCGGCGGCTCGGACAGGCGCGCGTAATGCAGCGTCATCGCCGCCGCCTGCTTCTTGTACAGCAGATTCAGCAGGCCGTAGCGCAATTCGCCGACGTAGCCGCTGCGCAGCGGGATGCCGGCGAAAAAAGGCACCAGCGCCGACTTCCAGGTGTTCGGCAGCACGATGGCCTGGTCGTAGCCGCGCTGCTTCAGCGCGCGGCCCAGCTGCCAGCGGCTGCGCAGCTGCAGCGCGCCGTGGCGGAAAGGCGCCGCGATCACTTCCCTCACTTCGGGCATGCGCCGCGCGACCGGCGCCACCCACTCCGGCGCGAGCAGATCGATCTCGACCCCGGGCCGTTTCTCGCGCAGGCGGGCGAGAAGGGGCTGCGCCATGAGGGCGTCGCCGATCCAGCTGGGTGCGACGACGAGGATGCGGGGCAAACGCTTAGTGACCTTTTACCGGTGCGCCCTTATAGACGTACTTCGTCCCGCAGTACGGGCAGAGCACCTCGCGCTCCTTGGCAACGTCGAGGAACACGCGCGGATGGCGCGACCAGAGCGGCGCTCCCGGCAGCGGGCAATGCAATGGCAGATCCTTCTGCGTCACCTCGACCAGGCGGGCGTTGTCGGTGCTCACCGTTGTTTTGCCGCCACCGGAGTGAGCCAGTGGCGATGCTTCTTGTCCTTGCCGCTCACCACGTCGAAGAACGCCTTCTGGATTGCCTGGGTGACCGGCCCGGCCTTGCCTGCGCCGATGCTGCGGCCGTCGAGCTCGCGGATCGGCGTCACCTCGGCCGCGGTGCCGGTGAAGAAGCACTCGTCGGCAATGTAGATGTCGTCGCGCGTCAGCCGCTTCGCCCCGACCTCGTAGCCGAGCCCTTCGGCCAGCTCGATCACCGAGGAGCGGGTGATGCCGGTGAGCGCGGAAGTCAGCTCGGGTTCCCAGATTTTCCCGTCCTTCACCAGGAAAACGTTCTCTCCCGCCCCTTCCGCGACGTAGCCCTCGACGTCGAGCAGCAGCCCCTCGTCGTAGCCGTGCTGCGTCGCCTCCAGCGTCGCGAGCACCGAGTTCGGATAGGTGCCCGACATCTTGGCGCGCGCCATGGTGACGTTGACGTGGTGGCGCGCGTACGACGAGGTCTTCACGCGGATGCCCTGGGTGAGCGCGTCGGGCCCGAGATAGGCGCCCCAGGGCCAGGCGGCGATGGCGACGTGGACTTTGGCGCCGACCGGCGACACGCCCATTTTCTCCGAGCCGTAGAACGCGATCGGGCGGATGTAGCAGGCGTCGTGGCGGTTCGCCCGCACGACCTCGCTCTGCGCCGCCATCAGCTGCTCGCGCGTGAACGGGATCTTCATCATGTAGATGTGGGCGGAATTGAACAGGCGATCGGTGTGCTCCTTCAGGCGGAAGATCGCCGTGCCGATCTCGGTGCTGTACGCGCGCACGCCCTCGAACACCGCCAGCCCGTAGTGCAGCGAATGCGTCAGGACGTGGGTGGTGGCCGAGCGCCACTCCACCAGCTTGCCGTCGTACCAGATCGAGCCGTCGCGATCCGCCATGGACGGCGGGCCGGGCGGGCTTTTGGCTTGCGCCATGCGTTGGTCTCCCTGCGGGCTTAAAGGGTTATTTTATATGCTGCCATAGCTCGCGCACCGCGGCGACGTGCGACGCCACCTGCGCGTGCGGCACCCGCGCGTAGCTCGCACCGTTCAGGCGCAGGGCGTGCTGGACGCGGCGGTACTCGCGATAGGCGACGCGCGAGCGCTCGGCGAGCCCTTTCGGCAGCAAGGCGAGCTCGGCCGCCATGCCGAGCAGCGCGATATTGCCGAGATTTTTCGTCAGCGAAGGAAATTCGTGCGCGTGGGCGAGCACCAGGTACTGCACCGTGAACTCGATGTCGATCATGCCGCCGGCATCGTGCTTGATGTCGAACAGGCCGGAGGGGTTCGGGTGCGCGGCATGCATCCTTTCGCGCATCGCGAGAATTTCCTTTGCCAACGGGGCCGGCTCGCGCGAACGCCGCAGGATGCGTTCCCGGATTGATTCAAACACCTGTCCCACCCGCGGGTCTCCGGCTGAATGGCGCGCGCGGCTCAGCGCCTGGTGCTCCCAGACCCAGGCGTCGTGCTCCTGGTAGCGCGCGAATGCCTCGAGCGGGGACACCAGCAGCCCGGCAGCGCCGCTCGGCCGCAGCCTCAGGTCGGTATCGAACAGCACGCCGGCCGAGGTGCGGCTGGTGAGCCAGTGGTTGAAGCGCTGCGCGAGCCGCGCGTAGGTCTCGGGCGCCAGCTCGTGCGCGTCGTCGTAGAGAAAGATGAGGTCGAGGTCCGAGGCATAGCCGAGCTCCTTGCCGCCCAGCTTGCCGTAGCTCACCACCGCGAAGCGCGGCGCGCCCTCGAGATGCCTGCCGCGCAGCTCGCTCCAGACCTGCTCCAGCGAGATCGCCAGAACCAGGTCCGCCAGCGCGGACAGGTGGTCGGCGAGCCGCTCGACGCTGAGCAGCCCGGCCAGATCCTGCGCGAGCAGCCGGAACACCTGCGCCTGGTGCATCTCGCGCAGCAGGTTCATGCGGCGCTCGGTGTCGCCCTGGTGCGCGGCGAGCCGGGAACGCAGCTCTCGCGTGAAGGCGTCAAGGTCCGGCGGCGCGTAAAGCAGGCGATCGTCGAGCAGCTCGTCGAGCAGCAGCGGATGGCGCGTCACGAACTCGGCCGCCCAGCTCGAGGCGCCGATGATCCGCGTGACGCGCTCGAGCGCATGCGGATTCTCGGCCAGCAGGGCGAGGTAGGCGGCGCGGCTCGCGATCGCTTCGACGAGATCGACGCCGCGGGCGAGCGTGGCCTGCGGATCGGCGGTGGCGGAGCTCGCCTTCGCGAGCGCCGGCACCAGCGCGTCGAGCCGGCGCCTGGAGTCGGCAGGAAGCGCCGCGTAGCGCTGGCTGGAGCGCAGCGCGTCGAGACGCGGATGCCCGGGCCACGGCGCGGCTTGCGGATCGCGTTCGGCGAACACGTTCTCGAAGTGGCGCGAGACGGCATCGCGCACCGATTGCAGGCGGGCGGAAAAAGCCTGCCAGGAAGCGAAGCCGGCCATCTTTGCCAGGCGCGCGCGATCCTCTGCGTCCCCCGGCAGGTCGTGGCGCTGCGCGTCGTCGAGGTATTGCAGCCTGTGCTCGACGTTGCGCAGGAACACGTAGGCGTCGGCCAGCTCGCGCGCGGCTTGCTCAGGAAGAAGATTTTTCTTTGAAAGGACCGCAAGCACCGCGAGCGTTGGCCGCACCGTCAGCTCCGGATCCCTTCCGCCGCGGACGAGCTGCAGGGCCTGCGCCACGAACTCGATCTCGCGGATGCCCCCCGGGCCGAGCTTGACGTGCTCGGCGAGCTCGCGCCGCGCTACCTCGCGGCGTACTTCGGCGTGTAAACGCCGCATCGCGTCGAGCGTTGCATAGTCGAGGTACTTGCGGAACACGAAAGGCTGCACGATTTTCATCAGCTCTGCGTGATGCGAGCCGGTCAGCGCACGCGCCTTCAGCCAGGCATAGCGTTCCCACTCACGCCCATGCGCGATCAGATAGGTCTCGAGGGAATCAAAGCTGCAGGCGAGCGGGCCCGCATCGCCGAACGGCCGCAGCCGCATGTCGACGCGGAAAGCGAAACCGTCCTCGGTGAGCTCGGCGAGCAGCCGGATCAGCTTCCTGCCGGCCGTCTCGTAGCGCTCCTGCTGGTCGATCGCGCCCGGGTAGACAAACACGAGGTCGATATCGGAAGAGACGTTGAGCTCGCGGCCGCCGAGCTTGCCCATGCCGACGACCACCAGGTCCTCGGCGCCGAGCCAGCGCAGCGCGGTGGAAATCTCGAGCTCCGCAAGATCGCTCATCGCGCCGCAAACCTCGTCCAGATCTGCCCGGCGCGACAGGTCGCGCGCCATCACGCGCAGCAGCACGCGCTGCCTGAGCTGACGCAAGCGGCGCTTCAGGCTCGCTTCGTCATCGTGCTGCGCGAGCGCGAGCGCGTGCGCCATTTCGTCGCGCGAGAAGGCGGCGGGATCGGCGAGCTCGGCGGTGAGCTCGGGACGCGCCGCGAGAAGCCGCGCGGCGTAGCGTGAAGTGGCTATTTCCTCAATCGGTTCCGGCATCTACGGTTAAAATGGAAGTCTGAAACTCAATTCCACCATGAAGCCGCTGTGGCGCGCCATCGAAGCGCTCGCCTGGATCGCGTTTTTCGTCTTCGCGACGCTGCTGCTCGCGCTGCGCTTCTGGCTGCTGCCGGACATCGAGCGCTATCGCGGCGACATCGTCGCGGCGATCGAGCGCAGCGTCGGCCTGCCGATCAAGATCGGCGGCATCGAGGCAGGATGGCTCGGCCTGCGGCCGCAGATCAGCCTCTCCGACGTGCACCTCTACGATCATCAGGGCCGCGAAGTTCTGGCGCTGCCCTCGATCCGCAACGTCGTCTCGTGGCGCTCGCTGCTGTACGGCCAGATCCGGCTGCATTCGCTCGCCGTCGACGGGCCGCGGCTCGACGTGCGCCGCGACGCGGATGGCGCCTTGTACGTCGCCGGCATGAAGCTCGCGGCCGACGGCGAGCGCCGCTTCGCCGACTGGCTGCTCGGGCAGGAGGAGATCGTCATCAGCAACGCCGAGATCGAGTGGCGCGACGAGAAGCGCGCCGCGCCGCCGCTGGCGCTTTCCGCGCTGAACCTGCGCCTGCGAAATTCTGGCGACCAGCATTCTATCGGGCTCACGGCGCGTCCGCCGGAGGAGCTGGGCTCGAGCGTCGAATTGCGTGCCCAGCTGGAAGGCCGCAGCGCTACCGATCCCGCGGCCTGGAACGGCCGGCTCTACGCTCAGCTCGGCTACACCGACCTCGCTGCCTGGCGGGCGTGGATCGACTACCCGCTCGATGTGCGCGCGGGGCAGGGCGCGATCCGCGTCTGGACCACGCTCGAAAACGGCCGCGTGAAAGAGGGCACGGCGGACGTCGCGCTCTCCAACGTCACCGCGCGCCTGGCGCATAATCTTGCGCCGCTCGAGCTCGCCTCCGTGCGCGGCCGCCTGCAGGGTCGCACGCTCCGCGACGGCTATGAATTCAGCGGTCGCGGGGTAGCCCTCAGCGCTGAAAACGGACTGGCCATCCCCGCCACCGATTTCCAGCTCGTCCTGAAGCCGGGAGCGACCGGCGCCGACGCCTCGGGCGCGGCGGCGGCGAACGTGGTCGAGCTCGAGCCGCTCGCGCAGCTCGCGGCTACGCTGCCCCTGACGACGGACGTGCGTCGGCTCCTGGCCGATCTGGCGCCGCGCGGCCGGCTGCTCGATGCGAAGCTCGAGTGGGGCGGCGATCTTGCCGCGCCGAAGCGCATCGCGGTGCGCGGCCGGTTTGCCGATCTGGGCATGCGCGCGCGCGGCGAGGTGCCGGGGTTCTCGGGACTGTCGGGAAGCATCGACGCGAGCGAGGCGAAGGGCAGCGTGTCCCTGGCGTCGCGCAAGGCCGAGCTCGATTTTCCGCGCATTTTTCCCGAGCCGCGCATCGCGTTCGAAACCCTGAACGGGCGCATCGACTGGGAGCGCCACGGCGAGCGCCAGGTCGCAGTGCGGTTCTCGTCGCTCAGCTTCTCCAACGCTCAGCTCACCGGCAACGCCTCCGGGGCTTATACCTACACCGGCAGCGGCCCCGGCACGATCGACCTCTCGGCGCAGCTGAACCGCGCCGACGGCGCGCAGCTCGCGCGCTACCTGCCGCTGCCGGAGATCATGAGCAAGGCGACGCGCGACTGGCTCGCGGGCGCGATCGTCTCCGGGCAGGCAAGCGACGTACGCCTGCGCCTGCGGGGCGATCTGCGCGATTTTCCCTTTGCCGACCCCGCCAAGGGGCAATTCCTGGTTTCAGCACGCGTGGAAAAGGGCGTGCTGAACTACGCCAGCGGCTGGCCGCTCCTCTACGACATCGACGGCGAGCTGCTGTTCGAGCGCGACAGGATGGAGAGCGTCGGGCGCCGCGGCACGCTGCTCGGCGCGCAGCTCGCGAACGTGCGCGTCAGTATCCCGAGCCTGGTCGCGCGCGAGCGGCTCCTCGTCATCAGCGGCCAGGCGGACGGAAATACCGGCGACTTTCTCAAATTCATCGACGCGACGCCGGTGAAGCGCATGACCGGCGGCTTCACCGAGCCGATGAGCGCGCTCGGCAGGGGCAGGCTCCACCTCAAGCTGGAGCTGCCGCTCACCAACCTCGCCGCGACGAAGCTGGCGGGCGAGTACCAGTTCGCCAGCAACAGCGTCACCCTGCATCCGCAGCTGCCGCCGGTCGAGCGCGCCACCGGCAAGGTCAGCTTCACCGAGTCGACGCTCGCGGTGAACGACGTGCGGGGGCGCCTGTTCGGCGGCCCGCTCGCCGTCAGCGGCGGCTCGCGCCCCGGCGGGGGTGGCATCGAGGTGGTGGCGAAAGGCGAGGCGACGCTCGCCGGGGTGCGGCCGCTCTTCGACTCCGCGTGGCGCCGCTACCTGAGCGGCGCGGCGGCCTACAGCGCAACGCTGCAGGTGCGCGACGGGCGCACGCGGATCATGGTCGAGTCGCCCCTGCGTGGCGTCTCGAGCGCGCTGCCCGCGCCGCTCGCGAAAAGCGCGCCCGATACGCTGCCGTTGCGCATCGAGGTGGTTCCAGCCGACGGCGGTGCGCACGAGCGCATTTCGCTCACGCTCGGGCGCCTTGCCGCAGTGGAATTCGACCTCCAGCGCCAGGGCGAGGCGATGGTCGTGCAGAAGAGGGCGATCTGGCTCACGCCGAGCCCCGGGCAACCGGTGCGGCTTCCGGAGCAGCCGGGCACGCTGGTCTATGGCTCGCTCGCCGCGCTCAACGTCGACCGCTGGATCGCGCTGGCGACCGGTGATGGCGGCGGTGGCGGCGCGGTTGCGATCGACCTGGATGTGAAGATCGGCGCGCTGGACGTCTACGGCAAGCGGATCAATGACGTCTCGATGCGCGGCCCCGTCGATGCCGCCGGCTGGTCGGTGATGCTCACCGCCAAGGAACTGGCCGGGAACCTGTCCCACCGCAGTGGCCAGCTGATCGCGCGGCTCACGCACTTGCAGGTCCCCGAGGACTATCCCGGCGCCAAACCCCAGGAGATCAGCCAGCCCAAGGATCTGCCCGCAGTCGACCTCATCACCGAGCGCTTCATCTACCACGAGAGGGAGCTCGGCCGGGTCGAGGTGGTGGCGCAGCCCGCAGGGGAGGATTGGCGGCTCGACAAGCTGGCGTGGAAAAGTCCCGAAGCATCGCTGACGGGAAAAGGCATCTGGCGTCCCGGCAGCCCGTCGCGCACGTCGGCGGACTTCGCCCTCGACGCCGCCGATTGCGGCAAGCTCCTCGAGCGCGTGGGCTATGCCAACCTCGTCAAGGGCGGCAAGGCGAGGCTGCAGGGCTCGCTCGCGTGGAACGGCGATCCGCTGGCCATCGACTACCCTAGCCTGGCCGGCCATGTGCAGATGCAGGCCGAGGACGGCCAGTTCCTCGAGGTCGATCCCGGCCTGGGCAAGCTGGTGTCCCTGATGAGCCTGCAGGCGCTGCCGCGGCGCCTGACGCTCGACTTTCGCGACGTGTTCTCCAAGGGCTTCCAGTTCGACCGCATCGCCGCCGACGCCCAAATCGACCATGGCCTGATGGCGATCAAGGAGTTCCGCATGCGCGGCTCGGCCGCCCAGGTCGAGATGAGCGGCGAGGTCGACCTCGCGAACGAGACGCAGAACCTGCGAGTACGAGTGGTGCCGAGCCTGGGCGACTCGGCCTCCACGGTGCTGGCCTTCCTCAATCCGCTGCTGGTATTTCCTGCCGCGCTGGCGCAGCGCATCCTGAAGGACCCGCTCGGCCACATTTTCGCTTTCGACTACTCGATTACCGGCACCTGGGACGACCCGAAGGTCGCCAAAATGGGCGTCAACGCCACGCGACTCAACGACGAAGTCGTGCCGGACAGCAAGTAGCCATGCCCAGCTCGCGATTCGCCGCCCTGCAGATGGTCTCGACGCCCGAGGTGATGTCGAACCTCGAGTCGGCCGACAGGCTGATCGCCGCGGCAGCGGCGGCCGGCGCGCGCCTCGCGGCGCTGCCCGAGAACTTCTATCTCATCGGCCGGCACGAAGGCGACAAGGTCAAGGTGCGCGAGCCCGACGGCGAGGGCCCGATCCAGAGCTTTCTCGCCGCCGCCGCGCGGCGCCACCGCGTCTGGATAGTCGGCGGCACCGCCCCCATATCGTGTGCGGACCCGGGACGCATCCGCAGCGCCTGCCTGGTGTTCGACGATTCCGGGAGACGAGTGGCACGCTACGACAAAATGCATCTGTTCCGCTTCGAGGCGGGCGACGAGCGCTACGACGAGTCGCGCACGCTCGAGGGGGGCGAGAGCGCGGTCGCGGTGCAAAGCCCCTTCGGGCGTCTCGCGCTGTCGGTTTGCTACGATGTGCGCTTTCCCGAGCTGTACCGCGGGCTCGGCGATTTCGACGCCATGTTCGTTCCCTCGGCCTTCACCGTGCCGACCGGCGCCGCTCACTGGGAAACGCTGCTGCGCGCCCGCGCCATCGAGAACCAGGCGTACGTCGTTGCGCCCGCGCAGGGCGGGCTGCACGCGAGCGGCCGGCGCACCTACGGGCACAGCATGATCGTCGACCCATGGGGCCAGGTGCTGGCGGTGCGCCCCGAAGGCGAAGGGGTGTTGCTCGCCGAAATCGACACCGAGCGGGTACAAGAGGTGCGCGCGTCGCTGCCCGCCATTGCGAACAGGAGGCTGAATTGATTCTCGAGACTGCAAAGAGCACGTTGCTTGCCCCCTTCGAGCTGGAATCCGGCAAGCTCGAGCGGGTGTTCGGCACGCTCGCCGCCCGCAAAGTGGATTACGCCGATCTGTATTTCCAGTACTCGCGCTTCGAGGGCTGGAGCCTGGAGGAAGGCATCGTCAAGTCGGGCAGCTTCAACATCGAGCAGGGGGTGGGCGTGCGGGCCATTTCCGGCGAGAAGACGGCTTTCGCCTATTCCGATGAAATCAGCTTCAACGCGCTGCAGGATGCCGCAAGAGCGACGCGCGCGATTGCCGCTGCGGGCCAGATCCGAAGGATCAAGTCGAATCAGAAATCTCTCCCCGTGCCGCTGTATCGCGCGATCGATCCTATCGCCTCGCTCGACTCCGCGGACAAGGTCGCGCTGCTCGAGAAGCTGGAGAGGAAATGCCGCGCCCTCGACCCGCGCGTCACGCAGGTGATGGCGAGCCTGGGCGGCGAGTACGAGGTGGTGCTGATCGCGCGCGCCGACGGCGGCATCGCCGCCGACGTGCGGCCGCTGGTGCGCCTGTCGGTGCAGGTGATCGCCGAGCAGAACGGCCGGCGCGAGACCGGCTCCGCGGGCGGCGGCGGACGGGGGGACTACTCGCACTTCACCGAGGCCAGGCTCGATGAATACGCGCGCCACGCGGTTTCGCAGGCGCTCACCAACCTGGAGGCGCGACCCGCACCGGCCGGCACGATGACCGTGGTGCTCGGTCCCGGCTGGCCGGGGGTGCTGCTGCACGAGGCGGTCGGCCATGGGCTCGAAGGCGATTTCAACCGCAAGGGCAGCTCGGCGTTCGCCGGGCGCATGGGGCAGCGCGTGGCCTCGCCCGGCGTCACGGTGGTCGACGACGGCACGCTGCCCGGACGACGCGGCTCGCTTACTGTCGACGACGAAGGCAATCCGACGCGGCGCACGGTGCTGATCGAGGACGGCGTGCTGCGCGGCTACATGCAGGACAGCCTGAATGCGCGGCTGATGAAAATGCCGCTCACCGGCAACGCTCGGCGCGAGTCCTTTGCGCACGTCACGCTGCCGCGCATGACCAATACCTACATGCTCGCCGGCTCGCACGATCCCAAGGAGATCATCGCCAGCGTGAAGAAAGGCCTTTACGCGACCAACTTCGGCGGCGGGCAGGTCGACATCACCAACGGCAAGTTCGTGTTCTCGGCGGCCGAGGCCTACCTGATCCAGGACGGCAAGGTCACCCACCCGGTGAAGGGCGCGACGCTGATCGGCAACGGGCCCGACGCGCTGACGCGCGTCAGCATGATCGGCAACGATCTCGCGCTCGACTCGGGCATCGGCACCTGCGGCAAGGAAGGGCAGAGCGTTCCGGTGGGCGTTGGCCAGCCCACCTTGAAGATCGAGGGCCTGACGGTGGGCGGCACTGCTTGATCCTGCCCGACGCCGAGGCCATCGCCGCCGAGATTGCAGATGGCGCGCTGATCGGGCTGCCGCCGGATTATTCGTTGCCGGCGATGGAAGTGGTGCGCGCCTTGATCCGTCGGCGCGCTCGGGGACTCAAGCTTTTGGGTGTTCCCGTATTGGGGTTTTCTGCAGATCTCCTGATCGGCGCAGGCTGCGTCGCCGAGATCGAGACGAGCGCCGTGTCGCTCGGCGAGGCGGGGCTCGCGCCGCGTTTCACCGAAGCGGCGCAGAAGGGCGAGATCAAGATACGCGATGCAACCTGCCCGGCGATTCACACCGCGCTGCAGGCAAGCGAGAAGGGCGTGCCTTTCATGCCCCTCAGAGGCGTTCTGGGTTCGGACCTGGTGTCGGCAAGGCAGGACTGGAAAGTGCTGCAAAACCCGTTTGCCGAGGGCGCAGACCCGATTCTTTACGTACCGGCCATCGCGCCGGACATCGCGCTGTTCCACGCGCGCTGGGCCGATAGTGCGGGCAACGTGTGGATCGGGCGCCGCAGGGAGCTTGGCACCATTGCGCATGCCGCCAAAGCGACGTACGTGACCTACGAAGAAAAGCGCGCCGGCGACATGCTAGAAGATGAGCTTCTCGCCCCCGGGATTCTTTCTTCCGCATATATCACTGCCGTTGCGCATGCTCCGCGCGGCGCCTGGCCGCTCGGCGTCGCGGAGGTCTATGGCATCGACGACGCGCACCTCGCGCACTACGCGCGCGCCGCGAGGACGCGTGAAGGCTTCCAGCGCTACCTGGACGAATTCGTTTGTACAAGAAAGAAGAACTCCTTGCCTGCGTGATTGCCCGGCTGATCGGCGACGCGCGCCACGTGGCCATCGGCGCGGCGTCGCCGATCCCCGCGAGCGGAGCCTTTCTCCTGAAAAGCCGGAAGCCGTCATTGCGCGTCTCGCTGCATCAGCGCCGGCGCGCCAATCCCTTCACCGAAGGCTCGCGCGAGCTGTTCGATCTCGCCGGGCAGGGACGGATAGACGTGTTCTTTCTCGGCGGCGCGCAGATCGACGGCGAGGCCAACATCAACCTGGTGCGCGCCGGAGGGCAGCGCTTTCCGGGTTCCTTCGGCTCGGCGTTCATGTACCCGGTGATCCCGCGCACGATCCTGTTCCGCGAGGAGCACTCGCGGCGCGCGCTGGTGCCCCGCGTCGAGTTCGTCTCGGCGCGCGGCGACCCAGCGGCCCTGCTGACCGGCAAGGCGCTCTTTTCCTGGCAGAAGGAGGCGCGGCGCTTCCGCCTGGACAGCACGCACCCGGGGCACACTGTCGAGGAGATCCGCGAAAACACTGGATTCGCGTTTGATTGCCCTGCCCGCGTCGCGACGACCGCGGCTCCCAGTCCTGAAGACTTGAACCTGCTGCGCCGCCAGGTGGCGGCGCAAATCGCCGCCGACTATCCGCAGTTCGCTGCCCGGGTGTGGGACGCCTGATACCATAGACGGCGCGCCGAGGAGCTCAGCATGGACACAAAAACCAGGCATTTCGACCGCACCACCGAGGACGTCGGCAACATCGTGCTGCTCGAGCACGTCAACGTGACGCAGCCCGACCAGCGGCCGACGACGCTGTTCTACGTGGTGGCGCTCGGCGGCACTCGCGACCCGTATATTTTCGTCGGCCTGGAGAACATGTGGGTCAACTACGGCCGCACGCAGATCCACATGCCGAGCCGCGCCCCGCAGGTGCTGCGCGGCACGATCGGCTTCGTGGTGCCCGACCTCGAGGCCCTGAAGAAGCGCATGGCGCGCGTCGCACCGGGTCTGCAGGGAACCAAGTTTTCCTGGAAGGAAAAGGACGACGTCGTAGAAGCGACGTGTCCGTGGGGGAACCGCGTGCGCTGCCACGCGCCGGCGCCGGAGTTCGGCGACACCGAGCTCGGCCTGCAGTACGTCGAGTTCGACGTGCCGCCGGGAAGCGCCGATGGCATTGCGCGCTTCTACACCGAGATCCTGGCTGCGCCGTCGAAAGTCGTGAAGCGCCAGGGGGCTGCCTCGGCGGAAGTGCCGATCGGGCGCGGCCAGCGCCTGTGGTACACGGAGACGCGCGAGCCGATCCCGCCTTACGACGGTCACCATATCGAGATGTACATCGCCGATTTCTCGGCGCCTTACAGGAAGCTGCTCGAGCGCGGCCTCATCACCATGGAGACCGACGATCACGAGTGGCGCTTCCAGAAAATCGTCGATCCGAAATCGAACCAGCCGCTGTTCGAGATCGAGCACGAAGTGAGAAGCCTGAAGCACCCGCTGTATGCGCGGCCGCTGGTCAACCGCAACCCGCTGCAGACGAATACGGCTTATCAACGCAACCAGGACGCGTTCCGCGGCAAGTACTAGCTCGGCGTAATCCTTGCGCTTTTTCATGTACGCGGCGCTGCTTGCCGCAGCCCCGGCCCTCGCGCAGCAGCCCTATCCCGGCCGGCCGGTGACGATCGTGGTGCCGTTCTCGCCGGGCACCGGCATCGACATCCTCGCGCGCACGCTGGGCGAGAGATTCAACGCGCGGTGGAGCGTTCCGGTGGTGGTGGAGAACCGGCCGGGGGCAAGCGGCAACATCGGCGCCGAAGCCGCGGCGCACGCCGCGCCGGATGGCTACACGCTTCTCATGACCGCCACCAGCTTCGCGACCAACGTCGCGCTCGCCAGGCAGCTCCCGTACGACCCGCAGAAGAGCTTCGCACCCGTCGCGGTGGTCGCGACCGGGACGCTGGCGCTGGTGGTTGCGCCGACAAGCCCTGGCAAGACCATCAAGGAATTTGTGGAACTGGTGCGTGCAAAACCCGGCGCGCTCAACTACGCCTCGACCGGAAACGGCACCGTGCAGCACCTGACGATGGAGCTGCTCAAGCAGGCGCTCGGCATCGATCTGGTGCACGTTCCGTACAAGGCGAACGCGGGCGCGATCACCGATGTCGCCGGCGGGCATGTCGAGGCGATGATCACGCCGCTTCATACCGCGGGGCCGCTCGTGAAGCAGAACCGGCTGCGCATGCTCGCCGTGCTCTCCGCGGAGCGCTCGCCGGTGTTTCCTTCGGTGCCGACGCTGAAGGAGGAAGGCTTTCCCGATCTCGAGGTCGCGGTGTGGTACGCGATGCTCGTTCCGGCGGGAACGCCGCAGCCCGTGGTCGCCCAGCTGAACTCCGAGGTCCAGGAAATTCTTTCCACCCATGAAGTACAGGAGGCGCTCGCAAAGCAGGGCCTTGCGCCGGTCGGCGGGCCGCCCGAGCGGCTCGCGGAGCTGCTGCGCTCCGAGCTCGCGCGCTGGCCGCGCGTCGTCGCCAAGGCCGGAATCAAGGCGGACTGACATGAACAAACCCCTGCGTCTGTGGAACGACTACGATCGACCCCACTCCGACCTGCGCGAGGCGATCGAGCGCATGGAGCGCGCGGGCGAGCTGCTGCGCATCCGCGGCGCCGACTGGAAGCTGGAGATGGGCACGCTCGCCGAGATCGTCTACCGGCAGGACAATCCGCCGGCGATCCTGTTCGAGGACATCCCCGGCTACCCCGGCTGCCGCGCGGCGTCGGGCCTTACCAATTCCGCGCGCCGGATGGCGATCACGCTCGGCTTCCCGGTGCCGTCGCACCCGCTCGAGGTGGTGCGCGCCTATCGCGACCGGATGAAGCTGCACAAGCCGATTCCACCACGCGTGGTCAAGGACGGCCCCGTGCTGGAAAACGTCTTGACTGGAAAAAATCTTGACGTGCTGAAATTCCCCGCCCCCCTGCTGCACGAGCACGACGGCGGGCGCTACATCGGCACCGACGACCTGGTGATCATGCGCGACCCGGAGGAGAACTGGGTGAACTGCGGCACCTACCGCTCGATGGTGCACGGCCCGGACCGGGTCGGGCTGTGGATGTCGCCCGGCAAGCACGGGCGGCAGATCCGCGAGAAGTACTTCAAGCAGGGCAAGCCCTGCCCGGTGCTGATCAGCTGCGGCCACGATCCGCTGCTGTTCCTCGCCGGCGGCAACGAGATCCGCTTCGGCCTGTCGGAATACGACTTCGCGGCCGGGCATCGCGGGGCGCCCTACGACGTCGTCGAAAGCGAGCTCCACGGCCTGCCGATGCCGGCGCACGCCGAGATCGTGCTCGAAGGCGCGATGCACCCGGGAGACACGCTGCCCGAGGGTCCGTTCGGCGAGTTCACCGGCTATTACGCCGGCGGGCGCAGCGAGCAGCCGGTGGTGCGCGTCGAGCGCATCTATCACCGCAACGACCCGATCCTCGGCCTCGCCTGCCCGATGGTGCCGCCGTCGGACTTCTCGTACTCCAAGTGCGTCATGAAGGCCGGCATGATCTGGGACGAGGTCGAGCGCGCCGGCCTCTCCGGCGTGCGCGGAGTGTGGGTGCACGAGCCGGGCTGCGCGCGCATGTTCAACGTCATCTCGATCAAGCAGGCCTACGCCGGCCATGCGAAGCAGGCGGCGCTGCTCGCCGCAAGCTGCCAGTCGGGCTCCTACCTCGGCCGCTTCGTGGTGGTCGTCGACGACGACGTCGACCCGGCGAACCTCAACGAGGTGCTCTGGGCGATGTGCACGCGCTGCGACCCGGCCGAGGACATCGACATCCTGCGCCGCACCTGGAGCGGGCCGCTCGACCCGCGCCTGCCGAAGGGCGTGACCTGGAACTCGCGCGCGGTCATCGACGCCTGCCGGCCCTTCGACATGCTCAAGGACTTCCCGCCGGTGGTAAAGGCGTCCGACGAGCTGCGCAGCAAGGTGCGGCAGAAATTTGAGGATCAGTTGAAGCGATAGCCCCGCCGGAGTCAACGGATAGCGGCGCTAGCCGTTCTTGCGGAGGCGGCGCGAAGCGGGTGCGCCGTAATCGTCAATGCAATCTCTATGGGAGGCGTCATGCGTAAGACACTTCTAGGAATGTGCGTTCTCGGCACCCTTGCATTCGCGCAAGTCAGCTTCGCGCAAGAAACCGGGAAGAAAGAACTGAGGGAGCATCCACGAATTGCCGCCGCCATTCGAGAGCTGCACGGCGCGATCGAATATATGGAGCGGGCGCCGCATGATTTTGGCGGCCACAAGGCACAGGCGATCGCCGATAGCCGCAAGGCGATCGAGCAGCTTCGCCTCGCCATGCAGTACAGGGCATCGCAGGAAAACAGGAAAGGCAAGAAGTAAGCAGCCGCTCAGCGGCCTTAAGCGCTCGCCCAATTCCGCGAACGGCCGATGGCGTCGCGCCAGCGAGCCATTTTTTCCTGCGCTTCGGCGCGCTCCATCCTCGGTTCGAAGCGCCGCTCGAGCTTCCAGTGCGCCGAGATCTCTTCGCGCGATTTCCACAGGTTGACCGTGAGACCGGCGAGATAGGCGGCGCCGAGCGCCGTGGTCTCCAGCACTTTCGGCCGCACCACCGGCACGCCGAGCAGGTCGGCCTGGAACTGCATCAGCAGGTCGTTCGCGGCAGCGCCGCCGTCGACGCGCAGCTCGGCGAGCTTCTCGCCCGCATCCTTCTGCATCGCCTGCAGCACGTCGGCGCACTGGAAGGCGATCGATTCCAGCGCCGCCCGCGCGATGTGCGCCCGCGAGGTGCCGCGCGTGAGGCCGAGCATCGCGCCACGCGCGCGCGGGTCCCAGTACGGCGCGCCCAAGCCGACGAAAGCCGGCACGAGATACACGCCGCCGTTGTCGAGGACAGAATTTGCCAGGGCTTCGATTTCAGAGGATGAGGCAAAGAAGCCCATCTCGTCACGCAGCCACTGCACCACCGCGCCGCCGATGAACACGCTGCCCTCCAGGGCGTACTCCTTCTTCTGAACCTGTGCGCAGGCAGTCGAGACGAGCCCGTTCGCCGAGTGGACCACGCGATCGCCGGTGTGCAGCAGCATGAAGCAGCCGGTGCCGTAGGTGTTCTTCGCCATGCCGGGCCGGTGGCAGGCCTGGCCGAACAGCGCCGCCTGCTGGTCGCCGGCGATGCCGCCGATGACCAGCGGCTCGCCGAGCACGGCTGCCGGCAGCATGCCGAAGGCATGCGCGGACGGATGCACATCGGGCAGCAGGGCGCGCGGCACGCCGAGGAGCCGCATCAGCTCCTCGTCCCAGTCGCCGCGCGTGATGTCGAACAGCATGGTGCGCGAGGCATTCGAAGGATCGGTGACGTGCGTGCGGTTTCCGGTGAGCTTCCACACGAGCCAGGTATCGACGGTGCCGAAGGCGAGCTCGCCGCGCTCGGCGCGCGCGCGTGCGCCGGGAATGTTGTCGAGAAGCCAGGCGATCTTGGTGCCGCTGAAGTAAGGGTCGATCACCAGCCCCGTTTTTTTGCGAACCAATTCTTCTGAAGATTTGAGCTGCTCGCAATGCGCCGCGGTCCTGCGATCCTGCCATACGATCGCGTTGTGGATCGGCTCGCCGGTCTGCCGGTCCCAGAGAATGGTTGTCTCACGCTGATTGGTGATGCCGACGCACGCCAGGTCTTTGAGGGGAATGTTCTTCTTTTGAAGCGCTTCGCGCGCCACCGCGCGCTGCGTCTCGAAGATTTCCCTCGGATCGTGCTCCACCCAGCCGGGCTGCGGGTAGATCTGGCGGAATTCGCGCTGCGCGCTGCAGACCGCGGCGCCTTCCTCGTCGAACAGGATGGCGCGCGAGCTGGTGGTGCCCTGATCGAGCGCGAGAACGTAACGCACGAAAAATTCTAGCAGGCGCGAGTGCTAAAATCCGCCGCCATGCCATTGCCTGTCCAGGACGTCGAGCGCGAGCTGACGCACACGCGGCGCGTGCGCTTCGAGGGCTACAAGCGCGCCGACGGGCTGTGGGACATCGAGGCGCATCTCAGCGACATCAAGAACCACGATTACCACCTGAAGACCGGCGTGCGGCGCGCGGGTCAGCCGATCCACGAGATGTGGCTGCGCCTCACCATCGACCGCAATCTCACGATCCTGGATGCGGCGGCTGCCATGGACGCTCTGCCTTACCCGGGCGGCTGCGAGAAGATCACGCCGGCCTACCGCAAGCTCATCGGTCTGAGCCTGGCAAAAGATTTTCGAAGAAAAGTCAGGGAGATTCTTGGAAGCACGCGGGGCTGCACGCATCTCACCGAGATGCTCTCCGGCATGCCGACCGCGGCGATCCAGACCTTCGCCGGCGAGATGAAGGAAGAGCGCGAGGACGGCCGCAAGCCTTTCCAGCTCGACCAGTGTCACGCGCTCGAGACGACCACCGACACGGTGAAGAAGTGGTACCCGAAGTGGTATCGGGGCAAGGCGGCTTGAAGATCCACGAGTACCAGGGCAAGGAAGTGCTGCGCGAGTACGGCGTGCCCACGCCGCGCGGCTTCCCGGCGTTCTCGGTCGATGAGGCGGTGGCAGCGGCCAAGAAGCTCGGCGGCAAGGTCTGGGTGGTCAAGGCGCAGATCCACGCCGGGGGCCGCGGCAAAGGCGGCGGGGTAAAGGTCGCAAAGTCCCTTGAAGAAGTCAGGCAGCTTTCCTCAAAGATCCTTGGCATGCAGCTCGTCACCCATCAGACCGGGCCCGCGGGGCAGAAAGTACGCCGGCTGCTGATCGAGGAAGGCGCCGACATCAGGAAAGAGCTCTACGCCGGCATGGTGGTCGACCGCGGCACGCAGAAGGTCGTGCTGATGGCCTCCTCTGAAGGCGGCATGGACATCGAGGAAGTCGCCGCGAAGACGCCGGAGAGGATCCACAAGCTGTTCATCGACCCGGGGCAGGGGCTGAGCGACGTCGACGCCGACGAGATCGCCGCAGCCATCGGCATTCCGGAACGAGTTCGAGCGCAAGGCCGTGCGCTGTTCAAGGCCCTGTACAAATGCTTCGACGCGACCGACGCCTCGCTCGCGGAGATCAATCCGCTGATTCTCACCGGCGATGGCCGCGTGGTGGCGCTCGATGCCAAGTTCAACTTCGACGACAACGCGCTCTTCCGCCACCCGGAGATCGTGGCGCTGCGCGACCTGGACGAGGAGGACCCGGCCGAGGTCGAGGCCTCCAGGCACGAGCTCAATTACATCCAGCTCGACGGCGACATCGGCTGCCTGGTGAACGGCGCCGGCCTCGCCATGGCGACGATGGACATCATCAAGTTCTACGGCGGCAGCCCGGCGAACTTCCTCGACGTCGGCGGCGGCGCCACCACCGAGAAAGTGACCGAGGCGTTCAAGATCATGCTGCGCAACCCGTCGCTGAAGGCGATCCTGGTCAACATCTTCGGCGGCATCATGCTGTGCGACGTGATTGCCGACGGCCTGGTGAAGGCTTCGAAGGCGGTGAGCCTGAAGGTCCCGCTGGTCGTCCGCCTCGAAGGCAACCGGGTGGAAGAAGGAAAAAAAATTCTCGCCGACTCCGGCTTGCCGATCATCTCGGCGAAGAACATGGCCGACGCGGCGCAGAAGGTGGTCGCGGCCGCGAAAGCGAAGAAATGAGCATCCTGGTCGACAAGAGCACGCGGGTCATGACGCAGGGCATCACCGGCAAGACCGGCCAGTTCCACACGCGGGCGGGGCGCGACTATGCCAACGGCAGGAATTGCTATGTCGCCGGCGTCAATCCCAGGAAGGCGGGCGAGGATTTCGATGGCATTCCGATCTATGGTTCGGTGAAAGATGCGAAAAAGGCCACCGCCGCCACCGTCTCCGTGATCTACGTTCCACCGCCGTTCGCCGCCGCGGCGATCGACGAGGCGGTCGACGCCGACCTGGACCTGGTGATCTGCATCACCGAAGGCATCCCGGTGCGCGACATGATCCGCACCAAGTACCGCATGCAGGGCAAGCGAACGCTGCTGGTCGGGCCGAACTGCCCCGGCGTGATCACGCCCGACGAGATCAAGATCGGCATCATGCCGGGCCACATCCACAAGAAGGGCCCGGTGGGGGTCGTGTCGCGCTCCGGGACGCTGACTTACGAAGCGGTTGGGCAGTTGATGGAAGTCGGCCTCGGCCAGTCGAGCTGCGTCGGCATCGGCGGCGATCCTGTCAACGGACTGAAGCACGTCGACGTTCTACGCATGTTCAATGACGACCCGCAGACCGAGGCGGTGATCATGGTGGGCGAGATCGGCGGCTCGGACGAGGAGGTCGCGGCGCGCTGGGCGAAGGATCACATGAAAAAACCGATCGTCGGCTTCATCGCCGGCATTACCGCCCCACCCGGAAAGCGCATGGGCCACGCCGGCGCCATCATCTCCGGCGGCAAGGGCACCGCGCAGGAAAAGCTCGCCGTCATGGAGGAGTGCGGCATCAAGGTGACGCGCAACCCCGCGGAGATGGGGAGGACCCTAAAATCCATACTCAGGTAATCCGCTTCCCGCTGCTGGCGAGCCTGCCGTACGCAGCGACCATCTTCCTCTCGTCATTCCTGCTGTTCCTGGTCCAGCCCATCATCGCCAAGCAGATCCTGCCGTGGTTCGGCGGCTCGGCGGCGGTGTGGACGACCTGCCTGGTGTTCTTCCAGAGCGTGCTGCTCGCCGGCTATGCGTACGCCGACCTCACCCATCGCCTCGGCGCGCGGCGCCAGGCGCTGCTGCACGTCGGGCTGCTCGCGCTATCGCTCGCCTTCCTGCCGATCCTCGCCTCGAGCGACTGGAAGCCGCAGGGCGACGAGCAGCCGATCGTGCGCATCCTGCTGCTTCTGCTGGCCACCATCGGCCTGCCCTACTTCCTGCTGTCGACGACGACGCCGCTCCTGCAGGCGTGGTACTGGCGCCGCTTCCGGAGCCGCGTTCCCTATCGCCTGTTCGCGCTCTCCAACCTGGCTTCGCTGCTCGCGCTGGTCGCGTTTCCGCTCGCCTTCGAGCCGGCGCTCGACCTGAAACAGCTCGGCTGGATGTGGTCGTTCCTGTTCGCCGGTTTCGTCGTCCTCTGCGCGCTCACCGCGCGCTTGTCGATGAACGGCTTCGAGACCGACGAAGCCCCCGCCGCGACAGGCGCCGCGGCCGAGCCGCTTTCCAGGGCGACGCAGCTGCAATGGCTCGCGCTGGCCGCGATGGGCTCGGTGATGCTGCTCGCGGTCACCAACCACATCACCCAGAACATTGCGAGCGTGCCGTTCCTGTGGGTGCTGCCCCTCGCGCTCTATCTCGCCAGCTTCATCCTCGCGTTCGATCATCCGCGCTGGTACGTGCGGCCGCTGTTCATGGTGGCGCTGGTCGCGCTGCTCCCGGCGATGGCGTACTACGTGCCCTCGCTCAATCTCCACGTCGCGGTGCCGCTGTACCTCGCCGGCCTGTTCGTCTCCTGCATGTTCTGCCACGGCGAGCTGGCGCGGCTCAAGCCCGACCCGCTGCACCTCACGCGCTATTACCTGATGATTTCGCTCGGCGGCGCGATCGGCGCCGTGCTGGTGGCGATCCTCGCGCCGCTGACGCTGCCCGGCTATTTCGAGCTCGGCATCGCCTTGGTCCTTCTTGCCTTTCTCCTCGTTTTGAGATCGAGGCGAATTTTTATGTGGGGTGGAGTGGCAGTCAGCGTCGTCACTGCGCTCCTCGTGGCGCGGGGCGCGCACGACTACTCCGAAGGCGTGCGGGTCATGGAGCGCGACTTTTACGGCGTGGTGCGCACGGCGGACCACGACAGCCCGATCCCCTACCGCTCGATGTACCACGGGCCGATCATGCACGGCGGCCAGCTGCTCGGCGATTCGTTCCGCAACACGCCGGCCGATTATTTCGGCCCCACCTCGGGCTACGGCCGCGTGTTCCAGTCGCTGCGCGAGATGAGGCGAAAGCAGCCGCTTTCGGTCGGCATCATCGGCCTGGGGGCCGGCGTGGTCGCCGCCTGGATGCAGCCCGGCGACGCGCTGGTCTTCTACGAGATCAGCCCGCGGGTCGTCGACATCGCAACGCGCGAGTTCACCTTTCTCGCCGACACGCCAGCGCGCACCGAGCTGGTCATGGGCGACGGGCGCCTGTCGCTCGAGCGCGAGCCGCCGCGCGGCTACGACGTGCTGGGAGTGGACGCTTTTTCCGGCGACTCGATCCCGATGCACCTGGTGACGCGCGAGGCGATGGCGCTTTACCTCAAGCACGTGAAGCCCGACGGCGTGATCGTGTTCCAGGCGACCAACCGCTTCATCAACCTGCTGCCGGTGGTGAGGCGCCTTGCCGGCGAGTTCGGCCTCGAAGCCGTCAACGTCGCCGACGTCCCCGACGCCGAGGAAGGTCCGGAATACTGGTACTCCTCGACCGACCAGGTCATCGTCACGCGCAACAAGGCGCTGCTCGCCTGGCCCCGCATCGCCGAGGCGGCTGAGCCGATCGAGGACCGGCGCGACCTGCCGACCTTCACCGACTCGCATCACAACCTGCTGAGAATCCTGAAGTAGCTAGCTGAGGTCGGGCTCGCCGCAGTGCTTGAGAATCTGCTTGCGTACCTGGTCGCGCAGGCGCACGGCGGCGTTCCAATCGCTGCCATCCGGCGCCACGGGCGCGCTAACTGTCACGGAAATCGGCGCGCGGCGCGGGTACCAGGTGCCGTCGCGCAGCACCGAGCGCACGCCGCGCAACGCGACCGGCACGACCGGGATTGCGGCCTGCGCGGCGCTGAGGAAGGCGCCGGCGCGGAACGGCATCAGGCCGGTGTGCCTCACCAGCGTGCCCTCCGGGAAGACGATCAGCGATACGCCGCGCCTGGCCGCCTGCGCGAGCTCGTCGGCATGCTCGGCGCTCTTCTGCACGTCGAAGCGCTCGACGAACTGTGCGCCCAGCCCCGTGACGAAGGTGCGCGTGATGAAGCCCTCGCGCAGCTCGCGCTTGGCGACGAAGGCGTTGTTGCGCCAAGGCAGGATGGCGAGCAGCACCGCGCCGTCGAGGTAGCTGGTGTGGTTCGACGCGATCACCACGGCGCCGGAAGGCGGCAGATTTTCCTGGCCGCGCACCGCGAGCGGGATGCGGCAAAGCGAGAAAAAAAGCCGCGCGCAGCGTTGCGCGATCTGCCAGGTCCGCCTGCCGGGTGAAATCGCGGCCGCGGCCAGGACTACGATGAACAGCGCGCCGAAGAGCAGCCACGCGTAGGCGGCGAACAGCAGCCCCCGCGCGACCCGCCAGCCGCGGCGCAGCTGCGGCAGCACGCTGCCGACCGCGAGGCGCACGAACTGCCACCAGACCGCCTGCGATTTCACCGCCGAGGGTCCGCGTTCGTAGTAATCGCGCGCGGCGAGCCGGCGGATCTTGCCGCTCGAAGTCTTGGGCACGGTCTGCGGCGGCGCGAGCATGATGTCGTCGACCGGCGCGCCGATCAGGCTCACGGCAAGCTCGTTGATCTTGCGCTTGACCTCGGCGTGGCGCGAAAGGTCGGCCTCGCGCGTCTCGGCGAGCACCACGACGCGCTCGGTCCCGCTCGCCGCGTCCATGCTGCCGAACACCGCTACGCAGCCGCGCCGGATGCCGGCGAGGCCGCCGACCGCTTCCTCGAGCTCGTAGGGGCTGATGTTGCGTCCGCCGCGGATGATGACGTCCTTTTCACGGCCGGTGATGTAGAGGTTGCCTTCGGACAGGTAGGCGCGGTCTCCGGTGTTCACCCATTCGCCGTCGAACAGTCCCTTCGTCGCCTCGGGATTGCGGTAGTAGCCGCTGGTCGCCGATGGGCCGCGGAACTGCAGTTGACCTTCGCTGCGGTCGGGAAGCTCGAGACCGGCGGCGTCGACCACCCGCAGGTCGTGGTCCGGAATCGAGGCTCCGCAGCCCACCAGCTTGAGCGGCGAGGGGTCGTTCGGCCGCGCCGGCGCCGCTTCGCCGGTGCGCGACAGCCAGTCGCGATCGATGAGGTCGACCTGCCACGGCTCCCCCGGCGGCGTGAAGGCGAGCCCGACCGAGGCTTCCGCCAGGCCGTAGACCGGCGAAATCACGTTCTTTCTGAAATTCCATCTGGAGAATCGTTCCTCGAACGCGGCGAGCGTATCGGCGCTCACCGGCTCGGCGCCGTTGAACGCGAAGCGCCACGACGATAGGTCGAGCCCCTCCAGCTCCTGCTCCGGAATGCGCCGCAGGCACAGCTCGTAGGAGAAGTTGGGGCCGCCCGAAATGGTGCCGCGGTGGCGATGGATGGCGCGCAGCCATTGGCTCGGCCGCGACAGGAAGGCGAGCGGCGACATCAGCACCACCGGGAAGCCCAGATACATCGTCGCGAAGCAGCCGCCGATGAGGCCCATGTCGTGGTAAAGCGGCAGCCAGCTCACGAACACGTCTTCGGTGGTGGCGCGCGCCGCCTTGCCCATGGCCTTCACGTTCGCGAGCAGGTTCGCGTGGGTCAGCACTACGCCTTTCGGGTTGCCGGTGCTGCCCGACGTGTACTGCAGGAAGCCGATCTGGCCGCCCGCGCCGCGCACAGGGGTAAATCCGGCGCTGGAGCCCGAAAAGTCGGCGGGCACCAGGACCGCGCGCAGCGACTCGACCTGCGCGCGCAGCAGCCAGGCAAGCGCTTTCGCTTCGGGAATCGTGACCATGATCGAGGCGCCGGCGCTCTTCAGGACGCCGATGTGGCGCGTCATGTGGTCTTCGATCGTCGCCAGGCGCGCCGGCGGATAGAGCGGCACCGGGATGCCGCCGGCGAGCAGCACGCCGTAAAAGCAGAACAGGTATTCGCGGCAGGTCGGCAGCATGATCGCGACCGTCTGCCCCGGCGTGACGCCGGCTTCGGCGAGGCGCGCGCCATAAAGCAGCGCGCCGTCCCACAGCGCGCGGTAGGTCAGGCTCTTCTCATCGCCTTCCTCATAGAGATGGACCGTCACCCGCTCGGGCTGGCGCTGGGCGTGGTATTCGAGCGCCTCGGTGAGCGTTTGCGCCGCGTCGGGGGCGCGCACGCCTTCCGCCTGCGCCAGGCTCGCGACCGAGCGGTCCGCGGCCTTCGGCGCCTGGCCGGCGCTGGCGAGAAGGAAGCGCAGCAGATCGCGCGGCGTCTCGCTCGAGGCGAGTGCCTGCTCGGGCAGGCTCGCGGCGAACTCGCGCTCGAGGCGCAGCACCAGCTCGACGCGCGCCAGGCTGTCGAGCCCCAGCTCGCGCTCGAGCGAGCTGTCGAGCGTGACGTAGGCCTCGAAGTGCGGACGCGCTTCGCGCGCCACTTCGGCGACGACGGCGAGCAGCCGATTGGCGTCGATGGGCGGGCTCATGGGTGCGGGCGAGTGTACACTCGCCCGGCGTGGCCCCATTTCAGGACAAGCTGGTGTCGATCGCCCGCGCCGTGTCGTTTCCCGGTGGCGCCAGGCTGGTGCGGCAGGGCGAGGCCTCGCGCGGCGCCTTCCTGATCCGCACGGGCGAGGTCGAGGCGCAGGTAGCGCTGCCCGGCGGCGGCATGCTGACCGTCGCCGAGCTCGGCGAGGGCGACATGTTCGGCGAGATGGCGCTGATCGAGCGCGGCGTCTGCTCGGCGTCGGTCATCGCGCGCAGCGCGGTCGAGGGCTGGTTCGTCGCGCGCGATGATTTCCGCGCTCTCGTGGCGAGCCGCGACCCGGCGGCGCTGGAGGTCCAGCGCGCGATCACGCGCGTGCTGGCTGAGAAGCTCAGGACGCTGAACGACAAGGTGCGCGAGCATCCCGCGGAGGAGGACCGGCCGGGCAGCGCGGCGCCGCCTGCCGGCGATCCGCTGGCGGGCGTGGAGCGCAACGGCAAGCTCTCGTTCGACTGGCGCAGCTTCCTGCCGCTGCTGCCGTTCTTCGAGCGCTTCGACGCTTACGAGAGGGAAGAACTGCTTTCCATCGCCAACGTATTCGAGTTGCCGCGCGGTCATTGGCTGTTCGGCGCCGGCAACGCCGCCGGCGCCTGCTTTCTGGTGGTGCGCGGAGCCGTGGAAATCATCTCGCGATCCCAGCACCTGGAGAGGCGCGCGGCGCTCGCCGGACCCGGCGAGCTGGTGGGCTACCTCGCGGTGCTGGAAAGCGCGCCACACAGTGCTGCCGCGCGGGTGCGCGAAAACGCCTGCCTGCTCGAATTCCCGGCGCAGCGCTTTGTCCTCCAGTATCAGGGCAATTCCAACCTGCAGCGCGCCATTCATGAAAGCCTGCTGCGCGCGCTCGCGCGCACCAACACGCAGCTCACCCGGCTCATCAGCCACGCGCGCCTGAGCTCGGCCACTCGCGAGGCCCTCGAGCTGGAAAAGGTGCTGCACGCACAGGTCGTGAATGTGAAGAACCAGTGAAGAATGCGCGCCGGCGGGGCGCGTGAGCTTGATCCCCAGCAGGGCGGCGGGCGACCATCCGCGGCATGCAGCCCGGCATCACTCTCAAGCTGTTTCTGGCGATCCTCGCCGCGAGCGCGGCAGCCGCGGCGGCAATGGCGGTCGCGACGCGCCTGAGCTTTGAATCCGGGTTTCTCGGCTACCTCAACCAGGTCGAGGCGCAGCGCCTCGACACGCTCGCGGTGACCTTGGCCGCCGAATACCGCCGCCACGGCGACTGGAGCTTCGTGCGCGACAACTATGCGCGGCTGCGCGAGCTGGCCGCGCCGGCGCAGCCCATCCAGCGCCTCGCTTTGCTCGACGAGGCGCGCCGCAGGGTGGTCGGCAACCCCGAGCTGTCCGAGGACGCCGCGGTGCGCCCGGTGATCGTCGACGACCGCATCGTCGGCTGGATCGGGCGCGCCCCGTACCGCGGGCTCAGCAGCGCGGCCGATCTCAGCTTCCAGCAGGAGCAGCTGCGCGCCGCCTGGATCATCGCCGGGCTTGCGCTCGCCCTCGCGGCCTGCGTCGCCATCGGGCTCGCGCGCGCCTTCCTGCTGCCGCTCAAGCGCCTCGCCGATGCCACGCACCGCCTCTCGGCCGGTGCGTACGAGACGCGGGTAGAAGTGCGCTCGGGCGACGAGCTCGGACGGCTCGCCGGGGACTTCAACCGCCTGGCGCAGGCGCTCCAGCGCAACGAGCAATTGCGCAGGCGCTTCATGGCCGATGTCTCGCATGAGCTGCGCACGCCGCTGGCCATAGTGAGGGGCGAGCTCGAGGCGATCGAGGACGGCGTGCGCCCGCTGTCGCGCGAGTCGCTCGCCTCCCTCAACCACGAAGTCGCAGCGCTCGGCAAGCTGGTGGATGATCTTTACCAGCTCGCGCTCGCAGACGTCGGCGCGCTGGCCTACCGCAAGGAGCCCGTCGAGATCGCGCAGCTCTTGCAGGAGGCGGTGGAATCCCTGGGCGAGCGGTTCAACGAGCGCCGGCTCAGCGTGGAGACGGATCTTGCGCCGGCCAGGGCGTTCGCGGACGGCGACCGGCTGACCCAGGCGTTCCGCAACCTGCTGGAGAACTCGCTGCGCTATACCGATGCCGGAGGCCGCGTCCGCATCGTCGCGCGCCGCGACGCCGGAAAGATACGCATCGTGGTCGAGGATTCGGCGCCGGGGGTTCCGGCGCAGGCGATGCAGCATCTGTTCGATAGGTTTTACCGCGTCGACGGATCGCGCAGCCGCGCCAACGGCGGGGCGGGGCTGGGCCTCGCGATCTGCCGCAGCATCGTCGAGGCGCATGATGGAGAAATCAACGCGCGCGGCTCGCCGCTCGGCGGCCTGGCCGTAGAGATCGCGCTCCCGGCGGCGCCATGAGCACCATCCTCATCGTCGAGGACGAGCCCAAGCTGGCGGCGCTGATGGCGGATTACCTGAAGGCGTCGGGTTTCGCCGCGCACTGCATCGCCGACGGCCTCGAGGTGGTGCCGTGGGTGCGCGAGCATTCGCCCGACCTCGTGCTGCTCGACCTGATGCTCCCGGGGCGCGACGGCCTGGAGATCTGCCGCGAGCTGCGCGGCTTCAGCGACGTCCCGGTGGTGATGGTGACCGCCAAAGTCGAGGAAATCGATCGCCTCGTCGGCCTCGAGCTCGGCGCGGACGACTACGTGTGCAAGCCGTTCAGCGTGCGCGAGCTCGTCGCGCGCGTCAAAGCGATCCTGCGGCGCGGGCGCGGCGCCGCAGACGCCGCGGTGCGCGGCCTGGTCATCGACGAGCCGGGCCACCGCGCCGAGCTGGACGGGCGCTCGCTCGATCTCACGCCGGTGGAATTCCGCCTGCTCGGCACGCTGGCCTCCGCGCCGGGACGCGTGTTCTCGCGCGACAGGCTCCTGCAGCGGCTCTACGAAGACCACCGCGTGGTGACCGACCGCACGGTCGACGCGCACGTCAAGAACCTGCGCCGCAAGCTCGAGGCGGTGCGTCCCGGCAACGACCCGGTGCGCTCCATCTACGGCGTCGGCTACAAGCTGGAGCTGTGATGAGCGCAAGAAAAACATTCCTGGGGATCCTTTGCCTCCTGATCGCCGCGGGCATGGCGTACTACGTGTACCGCGAATTCTGGAACGCCGACGCGCAGCCGGCGCCGGGGCGGCCCGGCGGCCCGGGCGCCGGGCCCACACCGGTCGTCGCCGCTGCCGCGAGCAAGGGAGAAATCGACGTCATCATGAACGGGCTCGGCACGGCGACGCCGTTGCGCACCGTGACCGTGCGCTCCCGCGTCGACGGCGAGCTCATGCGCGTGCTGTTCAACGAGGGACAGATCGTCAAGCAAGGCCAGCTTCTCGCCGAGATCGACCCGCGCAGCTTCCAGGTTCAGCTTGCACAGGCCGAAGGCCAGCTGGCGCGCGACCGTGCTCTCCTCGAGAACGCGCACCTCGATCTCGAACGCTACCAAGCGCTCTACGCGCAGGACTCGATTGCGAAGCAGCAGGTCGACACCCAGGCATCGCTCGTGCGGCAGTACGAGGGCGCGGTGCAGGTCGATCGCAGCCAGATCGACAATGCCAGGCTGCAGCTCGCTTACGCTCGCATCACCGCCCCGGTGAGCGGCCGCGTGGGATTGCGGCTCGTCGATCCCGGCAACATCGTGCGCGCGGGCGATGCCAACGGCCTGGTGGTCATCACGCAGCTGCAACCGGTGGCCGTGGTCTTCACTGTGCCGCAGGACAGCGTCCCGGCCGTGCTCAAGCGCATGCAGTCGGGCGAGACGATTCCGGTTGAAGCCTGGGACCGCGAGCAGAAGGCGAAGCTCGCCGCGGGAACGCTGGTGTCGGCCGACAACCAGGTCGATCCCGCCACCGGCACCGTGAAACTGAAAGCGCAGTACGCGAACGACGACGGCGCCCTGTTCCCCAACCAGTTCGTCAACGTGCGCATGAAGCTCGACACCCTGCGCGACGTGATCGTGATTCCGTCGGCCGCGGTGCAGCGCGGCGCGCAGGGCCTGTTCGTGTACCTGGTCAGAGCGGACAAGACCGTGGCGCCGCGGCCGGTAAAGCTCGGCCCGGCGGAGGGGCAGAACGTCGCCGTCACCGACGGTCTGGCCGCGGGCGACCTGGTCGTCGTCGACGGCATGGATCGCCTGCGTCCCGGCGCCCCGGTGGAAGTCGCTTCGCAACGACCCGAGATCAAGCCGCCTGCGGAGAGCAAGGGACAACGCCGCAGGCCACCAGGGGGCAAATGAATCC
>Ga0070697_100000388_pt1 | contig 34298 bp, 31 predicted proteins | sample KBSK1501metaG_FD_65475 | JGI IMG/M metagenome (GOLD analysis project Ga0070697, IMG submission 65475) | Corn, switchgrass and miscanthus rhizosphere microbial communities from Kellogg Biological Station, Michigan, USA - KBS K1-50-1 metaG | ecosystem: Host-associated > Plants > Roots >...
ACGCGTCCCGCGCAGTCGCGGAGATATCAAGGACGATCGGAAGAGCCAGAGTTGGTTCTCCACCAAACCAGGATAGCGTCATTTGATCCACGTCGTTTGCTCTGAAGGCTATCCACTTCTTCAAAGCCTCAACGAGGGGGGCGGCCATGCGCCCAATCTTAAAGTCCTCGTAGCAGTAAGTGCATCGGAAATTGCAATTTTCGGTTGGCAACACAATCAGTCGAAGGACGCGAGGATCTGCTACGGAGCGTAGCAGAGGCAAGTTAAGAACTGTGGCTACCATTGTCGATCACACTCCTCTCCCTACTAATCAAGTTCGTAGTGACGCTTTGAGTGTTTTACTGCCGGGATTCATGCCTAGAACGTGAGGCCGAGGTCGGCAGGACCCGAATCAGCGCACCGACGCAAAAAGTTTGGCCCGGCTTGATACCTCGCTAACCGAGATTAATCGCGCTGCATACGTTTAAACGGGGACGGTCCTCGAGGCCCAAAATGGTCTTTAGTCCGTGAGGCAGTCAGTGAAACGTTCTGCCGCTCCACTTGAAACGGCCAAGGCAAAGTCATCGAGCCTCAAGCTTCGATTCGTTTTTTTCCACACTGATAGTTGTTGCATGAGCACTGCACGTAATTCCCATCTGCAGCACTTGCTTCGGGGCTGATTCCTGAGACCAACGCCTGCAAGATCTCTGGATCGACGAATCGTATGCGACCGCGTTCGTCCAGCTTGATACCTCGCGGGCCGAGAATCAAGCTCACGTTTGTCGCTTGCATTTCTGGAACGTCTGCCATGTCAATCTCCTCTCTTCCGCTTAAGCTCGTTTCGGGGTCAAGACACCTTTCCTAGACCTCAAGCACGCTCGCGGACAACTCACTCAGCGCTTTTCCGCATTGATAGTTGTTGCAGCTACACTGAAGATAGTTATCCGCCGCAGCAACACGCTTGTCGGGACCGGATCCCGTGACTAAGGCCTGCAAGATCTCCGGATCGACGAATAGTATGCGGCCCCGCTGGTCCAACTTGATCCCGCCTGGGCCGAGAATCAAGCTCACGTTTGTGATCTTCACTTCTGAGGCGTCTGCCATGGCAGCTCCCTCCCTTCTATGCTTCAAACGCATTCTGTGTTTTGTGACTAAGGATAGTCGTGAGTATTTTGCATGCTTCTGGATGCCAGTCGTGAACCATCCGCCCGCACTTCCTCCTGCTTAACAGGCCGATGCAGAGGGCCCGTCTGGCTAGTAGATGTGAGACGTCGTGCAGGGGCAATATGGAATCGCGACGCGTAAGAGTTTGTCATCTGGATTCCCTTCACCCCGAAAGTATGCGGTCGCCAGACACCGGTGGTCTGAAAATTACACTAACCGAATATCAGAGTTGATTGGGCTGATCAAGAAAAGTCTATTGGCCGCATTTGCTATTTATTGGCCAATTTTGCTATCCGCATCTATCGCGGTGCTAGCTCTTGAAACTTGGTTTCGTAGTGCGGTCGGCGAACAGCCATAGATTCGTTTGAAATCCCGCACAAAGTGGCTCTCATCTTGCAGTCCTACTTGGACCACTACCTGCTTAATACTCAAGAATGTGGTTTCCAGCAGCCGTTTGGCTTCCTCCATTCTTAGCTTCCTGAGATATCGGTGTGGAGGAGTTCCGATTTCAGTTTTGAAAAGATGCGATAAACGCCAATATGAAAGATTTACTTCTTTAGCCAAATCCGCGGTAGATACTCGCTGCCTAAATTTCTCATGGAACAAATTAAGGACGATTTCTATTCTATGGTCCATTAGGAACCGTGAAGACGAATTAGGTCGAACTCTGCAACGCCGGGGATATGCGTCGTTTGAAGAGTTAAGAAGCGTTGGAGGGCTGGATCGGTTGAGCGTGCGGTGTAAGGCAGCGTCTCGTGAGGATTCAGCCGTTACGATAAGGTACGGGCGGACAGTATGCTAACCTTCCGATGAAAGTCAATCGAAATTAGGGAACGTCAAATAGCGGGCATCGTAGGATTCGTTTTCTCTTTGGAGACAACAAGATCTAATCTATGAATGGACCGTGATCGCCCGAGCCTAAGCGGGTACCGGCGCATTTACAATGTTTTGGTCTAATGGAAGATATTGTTAAGCTGTTGGATTAAGCTAGATTATTCACAAGGATTCCCTGTGCCGGTCCCTTCGGAGTCTGTCTGAGTCTCAATTGCATTCTGAATGCTGCGGGCTATCTCCGAAAGGAAATTGTAACCAGTGGCCGCTTCGACTTTGCGGATCGTTGTTACATATGTGTGCCAATCGACATTCCGAGTCCCTTGCTTATTGGGCATACAAACTGCAATGGCCCGGGTGTCGTTTCTTATCCGGCTATCTCCTTCCGGCAACACTACTATTACTTTCCAAAACGTCTTAGGTACTCTGACCCTGCCTCGGGCTATTTTAGTCGCGGATACCGGCGTTCTCTTTATTATCTGCTTTCCTTTGCGCGTTTGTATCTCCCCACTACCACCAGAACCAAAAGCCCCTGCGATGATGTAAAGCTCATTTCCATTCTTTGCTAGTTTTCTTTCAAAATCCTCAAGTCTTTTCCACGGCCCCTGATTACTTTCCGGCGCTTGAGGAAGGATGTTGGTCATATTAAAAGTTGCCTTGTTGTTAGTGCGATTCTTGGTACGATCCTTAGAATTAACTACATGCCCGCGATCAAACCCGCTATTGGTGTAGTTGGCTTTTGTGATCCGAACGAAGCCAGGGGGGAGGCTAGTGTCAGCATGGAAGTCTCCACGATCTAGCTTCCCAATGTCGGACGCCTGTAGATGCCAGCTTGCCCAGTTCGGACCGCCTTTGCTGTTATTGTACGAGAGCGCGAACTGAGGCTTAACCATCAGGAAGTTGTTTTTGTTGCTACGGTCCTTTGTCGCGTCGCTCGGATTGCCCAGTGTCAGATGAATGCTGACTGATTCTTGCGCGTTAACCGACGCTGTGAGAGCTGAAGCTAAAACGAAAACAAGAATGAAGAACAAGACGCGCGAGGGTTTCATGGGATGCGGGCCTCCGGAGTTTCGAGTTGAGAGATACAAAAACTCTTGCAAGGAATGGGCAGATCTATACACCCCAACCTGAGTTTATGCAAGACTTCTTGTATGGAAGTTTCTTTGTATGGAGCTTTCGCAAGTTGACACTAGGCCACGGACCTTCAGGCACTACGGCACCCTTGTCTAGAATTATCTTCATCAAGGTAAATAGAAGACGAGGAGAAATAATCGTGATTTAGCGACATGTTTTCTTACAAGTGTTCTTGCATTGACAGATTAATTTAACTGACTACAATGCACCCAAGAAGGGTATTGGTTGCTGGGGTGAGGACAGTGACCGCGGGAGGCTGAACGTCTCCGCCCAACCTTGAGAGCCCGGTTCCACAAACCCGGGCTTTCGGTTTTAACTACCACAAAAGTCTATTCCCATGTCCACGTCTACCCCACTCAGACTCGGCAACTGTAAGTTAGGCCAAAGCGTCGAACGTCAACACCTGAGCAGATGTCGTAGTTGGCCATCGGGTGCCAGAATCTTTGTTTGAGTATTCCCCCGCACGGTTCCATGTTTGATGCCTTCAACTCTAATAATGAGAGCCCGATCAGTTGCTGGTGGTGCTATTCGTCAAAACTGCGTCTACTTTCTGAGCAAACATGGCTGCACTAGCGGCCGTGTAGCCGAATTCCATCACACGGACTCGGCCGCTGCGATCCAGGACTAGCCGAGCCGGTATGAAGGGAATCGGAATTGACCGTTTAGTCGCGTCGCCAAATACAAGCTTGAAGGGATACTTCATCTTCTTGAGGAACTGCACGGCTAACGCGCGCGTTTCCTCAGGATCATCTGACCAGGCAACGACCACCATCTGGCCGGCATACTTCCGTTGCAGTTGGTTGGTCTGCCGCATCGTCGCGCGACAAATCCCGCACCAGCTGGTCCAGAATTCGACGATCACTACCTTGCCACGGTACTGTCTAATGTTGAATCGGCGCCCGCGATCGTCATCTGGCTCAAATCGGCCCAGGTCTTGATCAACCGTGCGAACAAGCTCCTTTGCGACATCTACGCGAGCGGTGAGTAGGTCGTTAACGCGCGTTCTCTTCAGCGCATCAAGACCATTGATAGAGCCATGCATGCGCCGATAGAGTTCAGTAATGGCTGCATCCGTCTGCTTTTCATCGTCCTCCAAAGCCAGCGCCTGGAAGTACGACTCTAGTGCTTCATCCCTTCGACTGAGCTTCTCCAGCGTTTGGCCAAGTCGGTAATAGACTCCGGAACTTGCGATGTTTTCTTTCTTGCAGATTGACGCGGCTTTCTGCAACTCGACGAGAGCAGCATCGAAGCGCCCTTCGTGATAGAGTGCCCACCCGAGCGTGCTCCTGTTTACATTGACAATCAACAATTGCTTAAGGATCGCGGCCTGTTCAGCGCTGGTGGGAATCACAGCAGGACGATCCCCTACCTCAGCGATAGCGACAGCCTCCCGAGCGACTCTTTCCGCCGCCCGAGGGTTGACACCACGCGAAAGCCAGATCTCCGCAACGCGGATACGTTCGTCACCGCCTGAGTCATGTTCCGGCGGAATCCTCGCGAGCACCTCAGTCCCGACCTGTTCGAGAAGGTTCGGCATGGCCTTCGTACGAACGTAGACTTGAAAGAGTGTCTTCCAGTACTGGACGTGTTGGCGCCAGCGCTCAGGAAGAGACGTCATGTCTTCGACGCTTCCCCAATTCATGAAAAAGAACCAGACACGCTCGATCAACGCGTCATCCTCTGGAAATCGGTACAAGTAATCTCTAATTACGACGATAGCGTCGGCGTTTAGGTTCAAATGATTGAATCCGAGCGCCGCCGCTTCATACGCCCAGATGTCTGTCGGATGATCTCTCAGGAGTTGGCGGATCCTACCCACGATCTCAACTCGAGCAGCAACAGTACGTCCCGCGCTTCGGTACTCGCTATCCCATTCCTCGACAAACGGTTTGGTGATGGACCATGTGGAAGTAGGTTGCTGAGCACTTGCAACGGCGACGAACGCCATTAACGACAGCAGTAATAAAGACAAGCGCGTCATGGGTTTCCTAAGAGGTTGAAGAAATATTGTTTCCAGTTGAATGCGGGAGAGGTTACGTCAATTAAGAGTCAGCGGCCATTCGCGACTTTCCGGGCGTACAAGCCTCCGATTGAAGCTTCGCTTGGCCGACCGGGTGCAAGGATCTAGTTAATCGGTCCCAAGTGTTTGCAACTCTTTTTCCATTCTATCATTGGTATTAAATGCTTGACAGCCCACCTGCTAGTGCTATAGGGTGCGCCGCGCAGTTCTTAATATCTTCACTCGCTTCGCGACTTAAGCTGTATCATCCCCTGATTTCAGGGGCAACCTTTGGACGAAGCTCCGGCACTCAGGTAGGACCACCCGGAGATTACTCAAGCACTCCATTCTGACATAGTTTGCGCGAAGGACACATTCTTCGCAAAACAGCTCTTAGCAGAGAATGCGCAAGCCTCGACCTTGACCTTTCGAGCTGGCTCACGCTGCTCCAACGTATTTCTATCGGTTTCAAAGCTATCGAGTGGCAGATCCAAGCATAGATTCTGTTGCTCACAGAAGTCCGTATAGGGAATTACCGTTTCTCACACTGCTCTCATGTTTTACTGAATGCGCTGGACTTGGTCAGCTCAATAACAAAGAGTCTGCTCGGATGCGATTTACACAAGGCCTTTATCATGGACCAGCGAATATGCATCACGACAACGCTCATCCAAGCCAGGTTCGGGGAAGATGTATCATTAAATGAATTGGCTCGGTCTGTGAATCTTTCGCTCTCGCGCTTTCATCACATCTTCAAAGCCGAAACAGGCATAAGTCCAGCGCAGTACCTCCGGGCAGTACGGATGGAGTTTGCCAAGAAACTATTAGAAACCTCCTTCCTCGACGTGAAACAAATAATGATTCGCGCTGGACTGAAGGACCGAAGCCATTTTGAGCGGGACTTCAAAGCTAACTATGGTCTAACTCCAACGCAGTGCAGGTCGGCGAGCCAGCAATTGGTCCATCAGTTGGAGCCTGTGCTGCTTACTAGCAGAAATCGCCACAGAATAGCGGAAACGGCCATAGAATAACGGTTGTTTTGAAATAGATTGTTCGCTATTAATTACGAGTTTTAATTAATCAGAATTTCCCGAGCCACTCTAGTCAGTAATACAAGACCAAGGACAGATGCTTTGAGAAACGGTATTCACTGTTCGAGGGTCAGTCAGTATTTAACTTCACGAGCGACAACTTAAGAAAAAAGTTATGCGATCTCGACTTGTCATAAGCGTCTTAATTCTTGTCAACCTGTCCTTTGTTGGCTATTTAGCTGCGCGTCGATATGTATTCGCGAAGCCAAAACTACTCCCCGTCGCCGAGTCTCATGTGCTCCCACTCGTTGAATTCCGGGATGAGAAGGGGAGAGTGTTGCGTACTGAATTATTCATTGGGTCACCTCTATTTGTGCAATTCGTCAATCCACGCGTAGAAGCCCAGCTAGTCTCATTCCTGAATGTTCGAAACAACCGTCCTAAGAAGTTGATCTCTTGGATGCTGCTTACCGCAAACGCACATGAGCTACGAAGGCGCTTGCCACACGACAGCGATGATATTGTAATTGTTGAAGAGAACTATGAAGCGTTATGCAAACTCTTCAGTATCGCCAAGACGCGCGAGCATTGGGTCATATTCGATGAATCAGGTAAGTACCGCAGCAGCGGCAGCTACGACACGGGAGATGCCGCCATTCAGCTTAAGAACGTTGTAGATAATGACCCCATCTATTCTACTGAAACACTGTGGCAGATGTTGACTTTGATGAATGAAAAAGGACAACTCATCCAATTCCGTGCTATTGCTGCCCATTCGTCTTCGGGAAAAGCCCTGGTTGGGATGTTTTCAACAGCCTGTACGACATGTCCGGATGGATCATTAGTAGACCTCCTTAATAATTATGCTGCCCAAGACCTTAAGAACAGCTACCTAATCATCCTGCCAAGTACCTTTACTAAGCGTGACTTGAAGAACTTCGAAACCAACCTTGAGATCTCCATCCCGGTTCAATTAGCAAATCCCGATTTCACTCGACAGTGGTTTGCACTGAATGAGCAATACGGAGAGAAGGCTGTGAACGGTAGTGTATTTGTTGTGGACAAGGAAAAGGTGGTGTCGGTGGTCAGCGGCCTGAAGGATACTGAGCGTCTTCTGAAAGAGCTTATGGAGAGAAAATGAAGCTTAGCCATGCAGGAGCCTTAATGATGTCAGGGGTTTTTGTAGGGTCCTTCGCCGGATGTTTCGAAGCCTCTCGGCACGTAACTGCCGATACGCGAAGCTCTATGCCGCCTACCATCACAAAAGACATCGAGGAAACTATCAAAAGTACAACTCTTCAGGGATCCTCGATCTCCCGGCCTAAAAATTTAAAGATCGAACGACAAACTGACTACGAGCGGGGCAGTAATGGTCCATTCGTTTACCCAGTTTCGCTTGCGGCTTCCAATGATTCGGGCGTTTATGTCTCCGATAACAATGCTCATGCTATTCTATTTCAACCGCCAGATGCAGGATCAGCGACCGCCCCGGTACACACGCAGGGTGGGTCGAGGTTAGTTTGGCCAAATACAATTCAAATTTGGAGAAACTCACTATTTATCTCAGATAACGAAGGCATTAAGGTATTTGGGCGCGATGGAAGTTTCCAGCGTCTAATGAAGACCTATTACGGAATTAACAATTTTACAATAGGAATCGATGGTAAGATCTACATCAACCCTCGCTTCAGAAATCAGAAATCATCTAACCCCTTAATCGTACAAGTTGATTCGCAAGGAACACGAATACAGGCTTTTGGTGATCGGGTTGATAACTCGAACCACGGCGACTTGGATGACCAAGCGTATCTTTGCGCCTCACCTGATGTCATAGTGGCGGTCTTTAAACATCGGCCGATTGTTTACGTTTACAATTTGAAGGGAAAACTCCTTCGACAGTTTAGCCTTAATCATCCAGTCTTCGGCTCTTTGGCCGCGCTCACTGCAAACGAGTCATTTATACATCCAGAGCCAAACAAGTTCAGATTACCGTTGTACGTCGCTGGGGCGCGCTTGGTTGGGAACCGGCTATTAGTGTTGCTTCACCTGCCTGATCCAGAGATCGTCGAACTGAATCTTAAGGGCGAAGAGCTGAACCGATATAAAGCGAATGGTTCATTTTCAAGTACAGGCTATCGCGGCTTTGATGCGCATCGTTCGGGAGATACCTATCACTTCTGGGTGCTTTCAGGGGATATCCAAAAATTGGTCCTTCTAGAATTCACCGCCTTCAGGAAAAGTTACCACTCTGTAGTTCGGGGCGGGGGTAAAGAAGGGCTTTAACTTGTTCAAAAAGGAGAAAAAGAATGAAAAAGAGTTGGGTTCTCATATTCGCGCTTTCTTTGTCGGCTGTTGGCCTAACCGATGCAGCCTTCAATTCCCAGACTGTATCCGCCAACGAACCCCTCGGCCTATATTGCAGTCAGCTCAGGGGCTGCACAGGTGACGCGGGCTGCCAGAATAGCGGTTCCGCGTCAGGGTGCACCATTACTTGCGGTGACAATACGACAGTTGTCTGCCCATATGGCGGTTAGGGTAGCACTGAAGTCTGCCTGCATTAGGCAATAAACATGAACGGTTCCACAAGATTCTATTTTGCGCGCTCAAATCGTGCGCTGAGGAGGTTCAAATGAAAACGAGATGGTTCCTAATCTGTGCGCTCTTGCTATCATCAATTGCGTTGGGGAACGCAGCTGTCGGCGAACGCACAGCAAAGGCAAGTGAAGGTGGTGGCTTGTGGTGCAAAAACCTCGTCAATTGCAACGGGGAGGCTGGTTGTCCTTCCGGTGGCTCGTTAACCGGCTGTGTAATTTCCTGCACCAATGGCGGCGAGGCGGTTTGTAATATTAGGTAAAACGACTGGAAAACGCTTCCCCCTGCGTTGCTTGGCTCCGGCGGCATTCAACGAGTGTGGTTGCTGATCCAAGGTAACTATGTCCGACTCGGTCGGACGTTGACCACTTGCTTCAGGTCACGTTAGGTGTTGTCGGCGTCCGACTGAGACTCTGAGCAACTGCACTCAAACGGCATAAAGGATGTCATTCTCGATGACGCTACTTGCTTAGACTTATCTAAAGGCTCGAGGTCATCTAACTAGGGTACATGTCTCGTGACATTCTTGATGACGTGTCTTTTTCGCCTTCCGCCGGAAGGTCAGTCGTCAGCGAAGATGTTCGGTGCAACCAGAGATCCTAAGTTTAAGCACTCAAATCGAGTGTAGAGGAGATTCAAATGAAAAAGAGATGGTTCCTAATCGGTGTACTCTTGCTATCATTAGTTGCGCTGCTGTACTCAGCTGTTGGCGAACGCACAGCAACGGCAAATGAAGGCGGTGGCTTATATTGCAGCAATATCAACGGTTGCAGCGGAGACGCTGGCTGTGTTTCGGGTGGCACCGTAAACAACTGTAGTATTACATGCGCAGATGGCGGCGCAGTTTTTTGTAGGAACTGAAAGACCACTGAAAAGCGCTGTCCCTGGTTGTTCACTACAGCTAACTTCGCCAATGTGGCCTTTGATGGGAACATCTGCGTGCTATCGTGCCGAAGTTTCGCTAATTGCGTGGGTCGCGCTAGGTGGCCTAGTTGGTTCACCCTCTCAGCAACTGTTGCTCAAAAGGAACGTGATGCCAATGACTTTCCTTAGTCAGACTTCCGTAAAGGCTCGAGGCAGTGAATCCTGGGTTACATGTCTCGTGGCATGCTTACTAACACTCTCGTTTTCCCTCTCGACTGCAGGTCAGTCGACAGCGAAGAAGCTCGGTCGCCCAGAAGCCGAAAGCGAGAACTTGGACACTCAGCGATGGCGCTTCATGCTTGATGGGTTGAACGATGAAGGTCGAACCCTTTTGCTGGAAAAAAACCGTCCTTACGCAGTGGCGGGAGTAGCTGACGCGTATTGGAATCTCGATAAGATCAGATCGGCTGCATTGTTCAAGGCCGCCCTGGAAGCAGCCTTAGAACTTAAATCTGGAAACAGGGAAACCTCATTGGCACTTCGTCACGTGATCTTGTTGGCTGCGCGACGAGATGTGAGTCTTGCGAGGAAGCTTGCAGAAGAACTTGCGAGCAGGATGGCGAAGAGTGAGAAACCGAGTTCCGAATCGGTGGGCGCCGCGATCGATCTTCTTAGGATCGATGCTAAGACGGCCGCGGAACTTGCCGAAGCAGTCGCTCCTACGGGATTGTCAGATGATTCGGCTGGTGTTTTCATCCTTGAGCTTGCCGCGCGAGATCTCAGTGCCAGCGAACGCGTGTATCGCACTTACTTGAGCAAGTTCGCCGCCAAGCCAGACTTACCCCTTAACCAGATCCTTTGGCTTGGTGGCTATCCTTTCGGATATGGTGAAACGTATGGCTTTTCAAATGCGAATTTTTCCAGATTAGTAGGACTGGGTGGTCGCAGCATCAAAGGCCTCTCGGCTAATCCCACGTTGGCTGTGGCTTTTCTCAATGTTGCGTTCAACAGCGTGCAGAGTACGCTTAACCGAGCGGTGCTCTCTCCACAAGAAAAAAAAGAGTCACTAAATGGGTTATGTTTATTCGCCACTCTCTATTTGCTGCCTGAGGTTGAGCGTTACAGCGCGAACAGGAGCGAAGCATGGTGGCTTCTGCGGCAGCAGGCACTCGCGGGCACATCACAAGCCCAGCGTGAGATGTTTGAAAAGCAACTTCAGATGGTAAGTCAGAACCGCGCGACAGCAAAAAATAGAGACGACTCAGTTGAAACCTCACCGAACGATAAAATCGAAGGCGATCTTGCCGACGCGGACAAAATGCCGCAAGGATGCCCACGAGATCGCGCGTACGCCAAAACTGGTCTTCTAGTCCACTCGGCGAAGGATGACTATCGGGCGCTACGCATAGCTGATCGCATTGACAATGGATCTGTGCGGGACAGCGTGCGTCAATTCCTTTACTACGATATTTCTTTAACTTTGCTTGATGCTGGTGACTGGCCTCAAGCACAGCAATACGCGAAGCGCGTAGCCGCACCAGAACTGCGCAGTCTTTTGTATATGAAAATGGCAGGGACGGCGTTACGTCAAAAAGATCAAGCGCTCGCGGCCGAGTCTCTGACGGAGGCGCTGCATTTGGCTGAAGACATCTCGGATCCGGCCACAAAGGCTGGTGTCTTGTTGGCGACGTCCGCCGCGTTCGCTAAGTTCGACCTAATTCGAACAATGGAAGTTCTGGGTGAGGCCATTAAGGCCGTCAATCGCGTTAAGGATCCGAACGTCGACAGCTTTAGCATTATGAGAAGAATTGAGCTTTCATGTTCAGACGGACCTGCGGATATGTGGTACGGAAGCTCAGAACGCGCAGAGCGGTTCAGCCTTATGGCAACATTGACGTCGCTCTCGACCTTGGACCCCGAAGGTATGCTTGCAATAGGGCGAAATCTAGAAGAGCCCAGCGTGCGTATCCGTGCCCTCGCCTCAATCATAGGATCGCTGGCTGCGCCAAAGCCTCTTAAGAGTACTCGTGCGAGTTAACTCGTGCGTCTAGTCCGACAGTCCGTTTCCAATCATCACAAATCCGGCCCAGTAAAATGGATGTCGGTAGCGCCTGTCTTTCATTAGTTGTAGATCTGCAGCTCGTAGCGCGTCAGCCTTATAGCCGTAAGAGCGTCTGCGACTCGCTTCTCGCGAATGGTAGAAGTTCGACATTAACTCAGCAGTGCTAGATGAGTTAACTTTCCATTGGCTTACAATCATCGAGCGGGTTCCCGCTGCAAAGAAGGCCCAAGACATTCCCATGACGCCCTCACCGGGACTGATTCTGCCGTTCGCGGTTTCGCAAGCGGAAAGGACTGCAAGATCAGCGTTCAGGTTCATGTTCATAATTTCCCGAGCTTCCAGTAGGCCATCATTTTCTGGGTCGCCTTCAGTCTTCGTCAACAACAGGTGAGAATAAAGAGGCTGCCTGTTATCGAGGATGCCGTGCGTCGCTAGATGAACTGTTGCGTAAGTCGACGCCAGTGCCCTAAAGGTCTTTTCGCTTGCTTCTCGACCGATGAAAATCTTACTGCCCGCAGAACCGAAAGTCTTTGCAACGGATTTTACCTCTGTCTCAGCCTCAGGCAGCGGGCATCGTTCTTCGTTGGGTTGTTCATCTTTACCGATTAGTGGATTGCCAAAAGCGATTAGTGAAGCTTCTCGGCTTGTCTTCGGCCCTTTCTCTTTGATCATCTCACGCAGCACGCTCAGAGAAGGCGCGTAGTACAGAGCATGATCTTCAATCAGGTAATGATTGCTGTTCGTAATTAGCGCTTGAAATGGAAGGTTCCACAAAAAGCCATCAGGGACAATACAGATAGTGCTAATACCGCGAAGCTGCTGGCCGGCAGGCTCAATCAACGTAGCGTAAAGTTCACGGGCGACACCCGCGAAGTCTGGATGCCGGTTAGCCAGTCTTTGATGAAACTGGTCAACCTTTCGGGCCAGATCCTCAGGCTTGATCGCCAGACGATACGCCTTCAAATCGGGACCGTTGGTTGCGCGGTTCGTAGTCAATATAAACAGGTAGATCTGTTCTTTACTCACTACATACTCCAGGTAAGCACCGTCCTTATTCAGCGTCAATTGGTTGACATCCGTACTAGTGAGCGCGGCCGTTTCACCTTGCCGGAGCCTCAGATCGGGATGGGCCACGTAAAGGGCATCTTGAAAGGATTGATACTCGAGTCGACCAACGTCCAACTGTCGGTAGAGAGAATCCAGTGAAGTAGAATCGGTTTCACTTCGCCTGATGCGGTCGTTGATCTCCGAAATCCTTCGATTCAGGCGCAGAGTCTCACCCTTTTCAGTCGGCGTCAGGGCCTTTGCGATGTCGGCTTTGCCGCCGCTCAAGACATCCAGCAAGACGCGACCTTTTGCTCTTTCGGCGAAGAGGAGCGCATCGAGAGGTTTGTCTTGCTTGATGAACAGATCGACCAGCGAATGGTAGGACGCAACTTTGTTTTCCAGGAAGAGTTGTGACTCAAGTTCACTCCCTGCGACCTGTTCCCGCATCATTTCGATCTGCTCGACTGCCTGCTTCAGAGTGTCAGTAGCAAGCTCAATCTTCCTCTGTGCAGCATACGATTGCCCGAGAGTTGTCGTAGCAAGATAGGCAAGTTTTGGTAGATGCGATGCCCGAGCCAAAGCAACCGCGTTTGCGGCGAGAGCGACCGACTGCGTGTAGTTCTCCATCTCGTAATAGGCCTGTGCTGTTCGCCATAGGAGTTCCGTCTGACGAGTTTTGTCCTTTATGTCTTTCGCGATCACGAGGCTCTGGTTCAAGGCCTCCAAAGCGCCCGCGAAATCCTTTTTGGCCGTTAAGACAACCCCTATCCCCTCGCCAGCCGCAATCGTCACATCTGTGTTTTGAGTCGCCTTCGCCGCTTGTAAGCTTAACCTGAAGCGGCCCAATGCTTCGTCGTAGTTGTTTTGACGCTGTTCGATTACACCAAGGTTCAGAAGTACTCGAGCTGCTTCTCTGGGATTGTTTTCCGCAAGGTAGATCTCCAGACTCCGGTCGAAATGCGCTTTTGCTTGCGCGAAATCTTCCTGTTCCATGTAGAGGTAACCGACGCTATTGAGCAGATTAGCTGCTTGCTGGGTCTGGGGCGGCGTTTTAGCGAGTGCCTTCTCGAGAAATGACAGCGCTAGCCTATGATCGCCGGCAGTCGTATAAACTCGACCCAATGCCGCGTACACCTCGACCAGATAGTAGTCATAGTTAGATCCGCCATGACTCAATTGCTGGTAAAGAGCGAGCGATCTCTGGAGGTCGTCAATCGCCTGAGTAAAATCGCCTTCGCGCATGGCCAGTTCGCCCAGCGTAGATAATGCGCTGGCCATCCCATACTCATCGGGCCACGCGCCAGGGGGCGCATTGCTGGTTCGCAAACTCTCAGCTAATTTGAGGCTTTTTTCCGACCAGTCTTTGGCCGCGCTGTAATCCTCCAGAATATAGTTGATTGTTCCGAGATCGCTCTGGACGTAAATCAGATCATGCTCCATTCCAGCGTCAGCGAACACTCGTAGGCTCTCAAGGTAAGCTGCCTTCGCCTTCTCGTGTTGATTCCATCCCGAGTATGTTCTCGCGAGATTGTAATGAGTGGTGGCGAGCAGCCTGGAATCTTTCAGTTGCAACGCGACCTGCCTGGCAGCGTCATATAAGAGAAGGCATTGATCGGATTGATTCTCATAGTACTTTCGCGCCGCCAAGTCGTTCACGCTCCTCCACAGCGAGCTTGTGACAAGTTGAGCATTTGTACCGAGCAATGCCCCAGTCGTGGTAGGGTTCGGTTGTTGTAGCGTGAGAAGAGCGGTTAACAGCTCTTGCTCGGATTGGACGAGATCCGACGACGTTGATTGAGCGGAATTCAGGGGAGCAGTCGTAGTGAAAAGCACGAAGATTATTAAGGTTCGAAATGTCGGGTGTCGTACGAATGTCATCGAGATGATTGCCAACGAATCATAGATGCGCCTTCTTCCAGCAAAGCGCGAAACGCGAGGGTCAAGGCTTTACTGGAAGAAGGGAAAGAGTTTTATAACTGACAAGGCCTATTTGATCATCAGCCGGAGTATGTCCCACCAGGTTATGCCTCCTGTTGGGGGTGGCGGCGGGGGCGGCGCGCTCTTGGTTGAATTAGATCCGCCCTGCGGGCCGCCTTCGTCCGCATAGACCGTAGTCGCTGATACGGTTAGCGCCAGGACAACGGAAAGAAAGAGAGGTAGCCAAACTGCTTTTGGTTTTTTCACGGTATCCTCCTTGGGGTTAGGGCCGCGATAAGGCACGGCGTTTGTTATTGGTTGGGCTCATTTGAGCAGGAACTCTTTGACAAAGAGTATCGTTGCATACAGTCGATAATTTCGGTTGTCCTGTTGCATGAAGCCATGACCTTCATCCTTAGCCAGGATGTACCAGACTGGAACTCGATCCTTGGTCGCCGCCACAAGCCTCGCCGCCTCGGCAGCGGGTACGCGCGGATCATTCTGACCTTGAACGATCAGCAGTGGTTTTTTGATCTTTTGCGCGTTATTGAGTGGCGCCGAGCGCTCCATAAACTCTCGAATCTTTGGATCGCGCTCGTCGCCGAACTCCGCGCGTTGGAGGTCGCGTCTCCAGCCTTCGGTATGCTCAACAAAACTTGCCAAGCTGGAAATGCCGCTGTCCGAAATGGCAGCTCTGATGCGATTGCTGTAACTGACAGCCGTTGAGAGTGCCAGGTACCCTCCGTAGCTCGCGCCTTCAACCAACACGCGCTCGGAATCGAGGTCAGGTTGGGCTTTGATCCAATCCAATAAAGCCCCAATGTCTTTCACTGCGTCTTTACGGCGCACCCCGTTGTCGAGACCTAAGAATGATTTTCCGTAGCCAGACGAGCCACGCACATTGGGATAAATCTTCGCTACCCCCAGCTCATTAAGAAGGTAGTTGTCTTCGTAGAGGAAGTTGGGACGATACTGCTCCTCCGGGCCTCCGTGAATATCAATAATGACGGGTCGTTTACCTTTGAACTTGTCCGAAGGTCGATAGAGGAACCCGGACAGCTTTCGCTTATCGAATGTCTGCCAGTGGATTAATTCAGGCTGTGAAAACTTCGATGTATCGACTCCATTCGTGACACTCTTGGCCCAAAGTTCAGCCTTTGCTGTGCGGACATTAACTGAATACACATCGATGGGAGAGCGCGGTGATTTGAGATTAAAAGCTACGTCTGTGGACTCTCTATTCCATTTAGGGTCCGAGACAATACCGACCGGAAGTTGAGGTACCTCATGCTCCTTATTGTCGAGCAGATCGAACAGGTGCAGGTTAGAAAGTCCCTCCTCATTTGTGATGAACGCCACGTTCCTACCATCCGGCGCTAGCTGAAATTCTTCGACGTCCCATTGGGCAGGGGAGGGGACATAGCTGATCTTTCGAGACGAGAGATCAATGTAAGCCAATCGTCGAAAATCAGAATCATGGTCCGTAACGACGTAGACGCCTTTGCCGTCTTTGCTGAATTGAGGGAAGTCATAAAGTTCCGGCTTGTCCGACTTCTCAGAGAGCAAGATATTCTTTCCACTGCCTACATCAGCCAACCATAAGCTGCTGGCAGTGTTTGAACTGAAATCGCAATACACTACGGTCTTGTCGTCTGGCGACCAGTCATAAGCTTTAAGATAGCTACCGGAAGACTTTTCAAATAACCGATCGGATTTCGGGTCAAAAGGATTAAGCAAACGAAGGTTTACGCCTTCGGCACCGACAGGACTCGAACTGTAAACTATTCTGTCTCCTGCGTTGGACCACACCGGTTCCGTGTTTCTCGACTTCCCATCGGAAAGCAAAATTGAATTACGCGAGCTGGTCTCATAAAGGTAGAGTTGAAACGCCTCATTGCCATTTGCATCTCTTGTGTAAGCCAAATACTTACCTTGAGGTTGGAAGTAAATGTCATAGATACCACTTGATTGAATGTAGATCGCAGACGTCTCTGGAGTTGCTCCGGGGCTTGCGACACTAGAAATCCACGTCACGTTTGAAAGTCCCTTTAACCAAATCTCACGCTTGAGTGGGTTCCATCCCGCTACCGGCAATCCATAGGGGCTGTTGTATGGCTGAATTTCGCGAGCTAAAGATGCTGGGATCGGCGGGACGCCTAAAGATTCAATATTCTGGCTTGGAGCAATGGACTGCGCTTGGGCTTGGAAAAGTCCGATCGATAGAAACACTACCATAAGCATGGCCCACATTGGCCAGACAAAGGTAAAAACCAGTCTGGATGTCTGGGTTGTGTCCCTAAGTCGCATGGGTTGTTTTGAAGAAAAGACCACAGAGACGGCTGTGCTTCTCTCAGATTCAATCTGGAAATCCGCTACATTCGTTCTAGACGGGAGACTCGGCCAGAAATTCCAGCCGGATCAAAAAAGATTCGCAGGTCGTGAAGCGAATCACTTGGTACAAGAGTATGAGCATTCTTGCGCAAAGTGGAATTTCTGTCCAGTTCTCCCGTCTTGGGAAATAGACCATCCAAGAAATAGGGGTCACTCACCTGACATTTGGGGAGATAGCATCAGTGAGTTCGCAGTTCTCGCTATTTAATGGCGGTATCGTCGGCGAGTCGCCGCTGATTGATGTCCTTCTTGACGAGATCGGTACGGCGGCTCGGTGTGACTTGACTGTACTTATCTTTGGAGAGTCGGGGACGGGAAAAGAACTCGTGGCGCGAGCAATCCATGACCAGAGCGCCCGTGCAATGAATCCATTTGTATCCGTTAACTGTGGGACCCTAACAGAGACGCTCCTTGAATCAGAACTGTTTGGCTACGAGCGCGGCGCATTTACCGGAGCGAATGAGAAGCGGAAGGGACTGTTCGAGGCAGCTCAGAAAGGAACAATCTTCCTTGATGAAATCGGCGAGATGTCTGCCGCATCTCAAGTCAAACTGTTGCGCGTTCTGCAGGAAAGCACGATTAGACCAGTGGGGGCTCGTTCAGAAACGCATGTCGATGCGCGAGTAATAGCTGCAACGAACCGAAACCTTGGTCTTGAACTCCAAGCTGGCCGATTCCGTGAAGACCTCTTCTATCGGATCGCCGTATTAGCAATCAACACTCCGCCTCTGAGAAAAAGGTCGTCTGATATTCCACTGCTGATCGATCACTTTTTGTGCGAAGCGGAGAAGAGATCTAAGTGCTCTCGCAAACGGAGAGTTGAAAAAGAAGCGATTAGGTCATTGTCCAACTATCCTTGGCCAGGAAACGTCCGTCAACTAAAGCATGTGGTGGAAAAGCTCGTAGCAACCACTATGGACGGCGATTTGATAACGGCTGAGGCCGCTCGGCGAGCGCTGCCTAATGGTCACTTGGCAGGAGCGAGAGCACAGGTTCCGCTTTTGTACCATGAGAACGATTCACTCGAAGCCTTTCTCGATCGAACACTTCTTACTCTCTACGAACAATTGCTTGCGACGACGGGAAATCACAGTCAAGCTGCGCGATTGTTACGCATTGACCGCACGTCGTTATATCAACGCCTTGAACGCGCACGACGGCGCGTGCAAAACAACGGATAGCAGAGCTGCTGCCTTCATCAATTAGAATTGCAGGCTTGCTCGGCCAGAATGACGTCAGCATTTATGGCTGAACTATCCGCAGTTCGCTTTCCCGTCTTGCGGGTTGCGCCAGTTGATAACCGAACAGAAAGTCACAGGACTCTTTTTCGGTCAGTTCTAGTAAAAGTTCAGACGACGAGAGTTCGTGAACAGTCTTTTCGTTCTCAGTCAATTGCGCTCTAAGTGAGATTCATAGCACAGGGGAGTTAGTCCGGGACGGCCTCGCCTCTTCTGCGGTACCAAAACCTTGAGTCGGGCCACCGCCGCTCCATTTCATAATAATTAGATCGATTACGCAAAAACCTATCAACCGTGGCCCTTACCCAGACTTCATAGTTTTCGGTTGTCCATTCGCTCAAGTCATCCGACTCTATGATCGATTGTGAAGCCCGAATTCCGGATTCCATTGCGTTAACGAGCCCACTAGAAGAAAGGGGATCGAAAGCCGCCGCTGCGTCCCCAACAGCAATCCACCCACTACCGGCAACACGCTGCAAAGTGTAGCTGGCTGCCGAAACGCACCGAAGAGGTCTTTGCAGGTAGTAAGACCGGACTCGTTCTTGAGTTAGAACTGATTTTCGAATTTGATGTACCCAGAAGTGTTCTTTGCTGATGTTTGGCGGCAAGAGGTCTGAATCAGTCATGAAAGCAACAATTAATTTGTTACCCGGTACTGGTGCCGAGTACCACCAGCCCACTTCGGCCGATTCTATCATAGTGCTCAGATCTGATATTTCCGTTGCTTCCGCGCCTTCTTTGGGTGCGTAGACCGCAATCACACCAACCAATCGATCAAAAACTATCTTTTTGATTCCGCGTTGCGAGGCAAGCAACGACCTTCGCCCACTTGCGTCTATCAAATAGCGTCCTGCGAATTCATGCTCGTGTCCATCGGCTATAGATCGGATTAGCCACCGATTTGCTAAGAGTTGCGTGCAAGAGACGACCTTCGTCGCACAATGAATGAATACGCCGAGAGATTCTGCCTCGTGTGCGAACATTTGATCCAACCTCCGACGGTCTACATGCCATCCTTCGCCGTAGGGGTTGAAAATGAAATTATTCTCGTAAGGGACATCGCTTCCCCAAACCGAAACATTGCCGGGCGAGGCGATGTGCCCGTCGTTCAAGAAATTATCCCAAACGCCAAGTTTCTCAAGTTGTAATTTCGCTTCCGGTGGTAATGTCTCACCGATTCGGAAATCCTCGTAACTCGTGCGCTCCAGCAGCGCAACGCGCAGCCCGTATCGCGCAGCTACTATAGATGCTGCTGTGCCAGAGGGTCCGCCGCCGATCACTAGAACGTCAACTTCTGTGCTCATGGCCAGAGCTGAACGACAAAGGATTTAGAGGATTTAGCGGAGCTGGTTTGAAGGCTCGGGATTAGGATTCAGAAGTCCTGAACCGCCCCCCAACCAGTGATTGTGTCGACTATCGTTAGGTTGGACCATCCGTTTCGAAAAATAGTCCGCCCTCCTCGATGATGTGGCCTCTGGTCGACCACCCGGTTACCATGTCTTCATACTTGGTCATCCCTCGCGCCCATTCGACCATGGAATCTGTGACACCTTTCTTGAACACGTCGTCGGGCCGTTGAGCTGGCCACCAGGCATGAAATGTCGTTCCTGTTGCGTCACCCTCAAACTGCTCTTTCGCGCATGCGAGAAAATCTGCCTGCCAGGGTAATGCCATCTGCTGCGAGAAAAATCCGGCGCGGACAGTCAATGACCCGAGGGTGGCACCATGCTTGATACGGAATGGCTCGGAGAAGATCTCCTTTTTCCGAATCAACCAACTCGCCTCAATCCCAGGGAAGAAGCCTCCTCCGACGCAATTGTCCAGAGCAGCCCTATCCAACCCTTCCGGGGAAATATTTTCAGCCTTGGGTATTGGTAGAATCCCAGCCCAATCAGAACTGAATTTTCCCGTCATCCACTGTCTCATGATCGCTCCCTGTGTTCTGGTGAGTGACAGATAGCTGGTTGGCAGTGGCGCTGCCGGGTTGTAATCATCGCCAAATGCCTTTGGCATTGCTTGGGCATTCACGTTTGGGCTATCCGGATTACGCAACCGGTTAAAGATACTCTTTCTCAAGATGGGACTCCCGGGAAGCTCCGCTAATTGTTGGGCACGGGCGTCGGCGATTCGATCATGGTGCTGCGGAGGAACTGCCATAGCTTTAAGTGGCTCGTGAACCCATCGAGTAGAATACGACCGGGTAAAAACTGGGAAGATTTCATGCGTGAACGAGGGAGCAAAGTTGCTTAAAGTATTGTGGGCTGCCCAATCAGCATTCTGATCTTTTAGTCGGCTCAATCCCTTTCCTGGTTCGTATTCCTCATAAAGCGCACTGTCAGCAGGGATCGCCAACTCACGCACCGCTACGTCCCAAAGGGCGTCGTAGAGCGTTATGACATTGCCGATGGCGGGCGCAAAGTCAGGCGGACCAACTAAAACCCACGCCCCATCAACCGGTATTTCATGAGTTCCCCCCGTATTGTCCTTGACGGTCAGCACCGCAGTTACCGGACCATCCGACACGTCGTCAAACCATGTGTCATTATTAGCGTAATGAGCTATTTTTTGGGCTGGACTGGCCGATGAGTTCGATTGACCCTTGCCGCCCAGCACCAGTAGTCGGCCGGCTTCGTCTGTGCGCAGTTCGCCGAGCATTTCGATGGGAATGTGCGTCTTCGAATTCTTGAATTCAACCTTGGGAGCCTTTTTCCCCTGAATCGACTTAGGTCCTTCATCGATCTCCAGCTTTGCTACCCGATCGGCCTCGGGAACCTCCTTATTACGACGGTCCTTTATCGTAAGCGAACCATAGTTGTCCGCCTCACCCTTCCGGCCAGCGAAGTTAAAGAACGAAGCTTTGCGATTCGCCAGATGAACTGTCCATTTAATCGATACGACCTCGGAGCTTTCTAAATTCACTTCCCGCTTCGGTACCGATTTTCCGTTCTCTTCGATGTATTCCCAAACTCTGAACCGGGCTGCTTGAGCTTTAATTCTTCCGTTCAGTTTGAACGACAAAAACTTTTGGTTGACCGGATCCCAATTTGCGGGCATCCTCGGAGTTTCCGGGCCAATGAAAAAACATTCTTCGGCGTTTCGGTCAGCATTGCCGGCGCGTGCGATCCCAATTGAGGGGTGTATTCGGAAGGTCCGTTCCGCCATATCTTCGTCCTTTTAGAAGTGGAGTCTTTGGTTATCTTTCTGCACAGGCTGTGTACGCCACCGCATCAGATGCTTCGTCTTTTGGAACAGGATGGTAAGTAGTAATCTCGAGCTGGTGACCGTCAGGGTCACTAAAAAATATCGACAAAGCAATACCGGTGTCCTCTGGGCCATCGAATAGGACCCCAATACTCCTCAATTCGGTTTGTGCTGCTTCAAAACCGGGAGCATCAGCAAAAGAAGCGATGTGCGTATAAGCGATCTTATTGTCCAAATTCTCGACGGCCTTCGACTCTGGGCGCCAAAATAAACCCAGCGGCATCCGATCCTTACCCACCATCTACGTAGTCTTCCATTGGATTAGTTCAAAACCGAGCACGCGGTAATACCATTCGGCGGATCGCTCTAAATTCGTGACATTTAATGCGGCATGGTCAATGACTTGGATATCCGTAACCCGTTCTCCAGAATGGATACTAATGCACGTTCCCCATTCCGATTACTGTCCGCCTGAAAGAAAACGGCACGTCGACTTTTGCCTCTCGGATATTGTCGATCGAGGCGTTGAGTGCGGAAAGGGGTTGAGACTGTGGCGGTAAAGGTGCGGTTGGCTGGGGGGCAGCCATTTTCTACCCACCCTCTGATAATCTGCACATCATCAGCCATGATCGCTCCAGGCATAATGTTGATTAAGACGTCCCAGAAAAAAGTGCTTTCTTGCACTGATCCAGGTTCAATGAAATCGCTCTGGGCAAATGCATTCATCATCTCTTCGAGTGGTCCTTCGACAAACCCCTGTCTGACACTCTTGCCATTGTCGTCTGGTAGATGGAAGCCATTGTGGGCCGCCAACTTGGCTCGCAAGCGGCTGATATCTCCGTAGCACCTCCCTCATCTGTGCGCCGATGTCGGCTGGAGGTATCGGTATCGTCGTCTCAAGCGACTCAATCCAGTCCAGAATAATGTCCTGTTCTGCTTCGGTAAAAACCTTGTACATGGGGCCGTTGAAACTCATTAATTGCGCAATAAACGGACTGTCCCGCGGACTCTCTACGTTAATGAGCTGGCGAGGATCATTGGAAAGGGCATCGAGAAGCGCCGGAGGATCTGTGAAAAGCTCGTTCAGGCGTCTACCGTTGAGCATCGCATTCCCATGACTAGTTTCTGCAACTGGCGCTTTCTTCTGAATCAGATTAAGCATCCTCTCACGGGCGAACTCTTTTTTCTGCTCGGGTGTTCCTTTACCATCAAACTTCATGAGGTATTTGACCAAGTCTGATCCAAAAGTACCGAGCGTTGCCCATGTGACGTAACCGGTCCAAATGCGTTTCCACTGGCTTTGAACCTGTGAATTGCCACCGTCGGCTCCGATTTGCTCTAGATAGAGTTCAATAGCCTCTTTAGCTAGAGCACCATGACCGGCTGCGATGTTGTCGATCGCGACGTGCAGTTGATAGAAATGAGGGCTGATATTCCTGCCTCTTAACATTTTTACTGTGGGTGTTAATGTGGGGGTTGCCTCCCATTCCAGCATTAAGGTCATACCAAGGAGCTCAGGTAAGAATTCCTCGGGAAACAGACCAACACACATTTGAAAAACAGGACTCTCATAGGCAGACGGAAGAATATCCAACTCGGCGAAAATCTCGCGAAGTTACCGGCGGGAGGAATATATTTCCACTCCTCAAAAGCGTATCGTAGACGTTGCAATGATTCAGTTCGGTCTTTCCATTGCCGGCCTCGTCCGCCCAAATGGAGAATCGATTTGCTTGAACCTCATTGCATGGTCCCGTATGCAAAATGTTTTGCAGCCAAGCCCCGTCAGTTAGGTTGAACGGGGCCTTCTGCCGCAGTTGTTCAAGCACGGCGGCATCAGAGAATCTCCCGACCGGCTCTCCTCCTAAATCACCTGTATCCAACCAGTGAGGGTTTTCCATGTCGACCACAAAGTCGTCGTAGATTTTCTTCATTCGCTCGTTGAATGCGTCATGCGTGTAGTCGAAAGGAGTGTAGTGAGGATCGCTGAAATCTGCCTTTGTGAAGAAATCCAATGCGAGAGATCGCGCCTTGGGGATAAAGTCAGGATGATCCTCGATATTAACAAGAATGTGGTAATACTCCGGCATAGTGAGGTTGTCGAAACTCATTTTTTTCTCTCCAATCGACTTGGTTATCAAAGCTATGGGAGCTTCCCATCCTTGATCCACTGTCTGAAGGTTTCCACGTCTTTTTCAGGCCAAGCTGCGTCACAAGGCATGTCACCAGCAGCTAGTCTGTTAAGGATGCCCGATGCTTTAGCGCTCACCTGATTATAATTCGACAGATCGAGGCCTCGGGCCTCAATCATTGAATCAATATCCGAATCGCGGAAGAGAGGCCTTATGTCGCGTGCGTAGCTTAGTTTTGCCATACAGTCAGCAGTCATTTGATCCTCCTAGAAATAAGACGATGGTCAAGAATGTTCACCAGATGCAACGGGCAGGCGGCTGTCCCGTTTCTTCTTGTCCTCGAAACGGTATGGAATAAACAAAATCGGTCTGAAGGTAATAGGGCTTGCCATCCTTCTCGTACCACTGTGGGTTCGGCACGCCTCTCTCAAACCGAAGTTCATCCGTTCCCGGCTTGAAGGCGTCTTCACCAATAATCGTCTTACATCTGGCGACGGGGATACCTATATCCGGCAAGTTGGGTGTCAGTGAGCAGAGAGCTTTCGCTTGCGCGCTCGGCATGCTGGACGTAGGAGATAGGGTCGCGGTCGAATGGCAGGTAATGCAAGACGACCTCTGAAACCCAAACTCGACATAGTGGTCCGAGAAAATGGTAGCTCCCCCAGTGGCATGCGTGAAGTCGATTTGTGTTCCGCCAAGCTTGTAATTCTCCCACACCGTTCCAGCCAGCACCTTTGGCTGACCAAAGGTATCTCCGCCCTCAAATTGATTGTTGGGAGCGTCCTTGTGGTGAAAGCTAGCCCAAAACCAATTTGGGATATCTTTCGTCAATATATGCAACGCTACGAGTCCGTACTTCTTTACTCTCTGGTCTCCCACCGGTATTGGGTCTCCGTTTGGTTTTTGCGTCGCTTTGTAATCGGCTGTGTAGTAGGTTCCCCACTTCTCCTCCGGTATCTTTTCACCTTCCAAGTCCAGCCAGGCTGCCTTAACCTCGATCGATTCAACGGGGAATTTGATTGGGGATTTCTTACCGTCGACGACTGCCTTTGCGTATCTCTGCTGCCCTTGTTTGCTAAACAAACACTCTTTCCGAATGAAATCATAGGTAGACTTATTCATTCTGGTTTCCCCAAAACCACCTCGGTTATCAAAAATACCGTCAGGAGAGAACATTGGTCCTACCGTGTCGGCCGGCTTCGCGAGGTTATGCAGCGACTTGATTGGCTGACCTGAATCGTCAACGGGTCTAGGAGGTACCGATCCGGGTTTTTCGTCAGGCAAAGACGTATCCTGCCATTCGGGTGGCTCAGCCCCGTTACTTAGGTAGACCTCCGTTTCCGCATTACGCCACGTCTCCCAAACCGATGTTGTTCCCGGCGCCCCGATCCGCTTCGAACAATCAGGCTCCCCGCGACCAACTGTTTTTTCCTTTGCGGGATGGTTCAGCGTGACGAACAAGTCCCATGCGTGTTTGCTGGGATTGTCCAGAGCTTCAGTTCTAACTGGCGCATCCGCGCAGAAACCCAGAAGTGGGGAGTTGCTTGGGGCCGGTGAAGAGACGGGAGATCCACATGCCGCCGAGGCGATTATCGCGAGAAGAATCAGTATCACTCGCATTTCGGCGACCGAGTTGGTTTTGTAGGCGCTGTTACCGGGAAGATCTTTCGTGAGTGCCTGACGCAGTTTGGGCGTTAGGTCTTTGCATGATCGTGTGGGCATGAGAGGCCTCCTTGTTGTTGAGCGAGCGCGCATCCGATGGGTAGGCCAGGATGAGGCTCGCGGTTACGAAGGAACGTGAAGAGTCTCGCCCGCGTACGATTGGCGAGCCTCGTGTCCGAGAGTAATGAGTTGCGGTTACAGGCTGTTAAAGCGTGCGAAGCATATTCTCGTCGTCATATTGCTGTCAATAAATTGCCTATGGCAGCGGCAGTTTGCGAATCCTGCTGGCTCTTAGTTTTTGAAGACATTTTGCAGGCGTTGCTTACTTCGCTAATACTCAACTCCTGGACACGGAAATGTTAAGTGCGCTTGCGACAGAGCCGGGAGACAGAGCCTGAATCGTTGTGGGCAACCCAAATCCCCAGAAGAAAGCAAAGAGGAAATCCAGGGGCACTCCAAAGCCTGATTCGTTAAGGATCAGGACCGCAAGACCTGATAGCGCAGTTAAGAGTCCGTAAACCAACCAAGTCAACTTGCTGATGCTTTGTATTTCCAGTTGAACCACATCAAATTCACGAGCCGCCGGTGTTGAGGGTGCAAGTAGTGGCGCAGGCTGTCCACCAAGATTCGTCTTGAGTGTTGCAATTATTGGGTCAACCCGTTTCAGTGCTTCTTCGACACTTAGCGGAAGTGAGACCTCAGCAATCTGATCGATTCCATCGATCGCTTGTTTTACGAAATCCTTTTGAGCCGCCGTCAACGAGCCGTTATCTTGGTCAACCGCGCGCTCCAAGCCGTCGTTGACCAAAGCGGACAAGAGCCGAATCCTGGGATTCCTTTCTTCAAGGTAGACCTTGTAGCTCAACGCATTTGGGGCAGAGCCAAACGGGTTTGGAAATTTTGAAGCGATGAATTGGTTTTGATCGAGAGTAGTTTCTGAAAGCTCATCGATCAACTTTTGGATCGCATTCTTGATCCTTCGCGGAAGGTCGCGATAGTCGGCGGGGAACTTCTCGATCGTAATACTTAGTCTCTCGAGTTGCGAACGCATAAGGATAGCCGGAATCAAAGCTTGATTACGCTCTAACCGTGTGCGACCCCAAACTTTTGCCAGCCAGGCAACGAACACACCGGCGAGGATTAAGAGAAAGCCTGCTAGTTTTGCCGGGAAGCTGCTGAAGTTTGCGTTCTGCAGAATCACATCTCCATCGGGCTTTTGCAAGGATGCAAGGGTGACAGGACCGTGAAAGTCGCCATGAAAGCCGCTGGTGGTACAGAGCTTAAGTTGTGAAGTGATATTTGCGGGCAGATCGATTGGCGTAGTGCCCTTGCAATCGCTGCTGTCGGCAAAACACACTTTCAGGTTATCGATAGTCAGCGCTTCCTTTGTGGTTTGCTCAACCAGGCCGGAGGAGATTCTGACTCCGGTCGCCGGTGAGTCTCTAGGCGTCACGGAAAATGAAGTGCAAGTTTCGCCTGCGCTCCAGGTGGAAGAAACCCACGGATCAGGAGGCTTGGAGATGCTCCAGGAAAAATTGGCAGTTTGGTTGCTCAGCAGATACGGAATCGTGACCGGTTCGTTCCCTGCTGAGCGGATCTCCGCGTAACGCTGTTGAGTCGTACTGGCCGGAGTCAGGCCGGACACAATAACGCGATAGCGCCAAATATTTGGAGCAACTTCGCCTGCGGATTCAAACTTGAGAACCTTCGCAGCCGGAGGATGGGGTAGTTTATCGTCCGTTATCTCGGGCGCGGTATTCAGTTTTTGTGACGACCGAACGCTGATCTCACCCGTGCCATCCTGAGACCCGGCAAGCAGCCGAACGGTAGGATCGACAAAAGAAAATGTGACTTTCGGGGCGGGCGACGGGGCCTGTGCCGGAACCGGGGCCGGGGATATCCCGGTTTCAGCGCCGGAGATTTGCGCATGGGCCATCAGCGTCAAGCTTCCAAGTAACCCAAGCAATAGTAGACTTCGCATTGAGCTATGCATTGAGTTCCTTCCCTAAATCTGTGATTGGCCACGAGGAGTGCTCGCACTCGCCGCCAGGATCACATCACTTGATCTTCAGAAGTAAACTAAGAACTCGGTCGTGAGTCGGAGAAACGAAGTTAGTATTAGTGCAGAAAACGCGAGTTTAGAACCGCTCGCCGATAATGGTTTGACGTTGCACGTCGTTTCCCATTGACGATGACAAAAAACGACGAATCATTTCATCTTGGAAAAAAGGTCGTGCTTGAAATCCTCAATGAACCGGGTCTTGGGATCGGCAAGGCGCTTAATCTCAATTAAAGCTTGATCGGAGATATCTCTTACGATGACGTCAGGAAGAAATTCGCCGAACTCCATTTGAGAGGGTCGAAGATCTGGTTTGGCCTTGAGTGCTCGATCAAACTCATCGCGAGACTGTTCATTTGGAAATCGAATGATGTAAGTCTTGAGAGACAACGCAACTCCCTAAGGTACTTGCTGTAATGCTGCCTGGCAGTCGATTATACCATCGCCAACGCAATGGGCAGACTTACCGGCTAGCTTTCGCGCGCTATTGCGTATGATTAGTCTCAGCTGGTTGGGAGTCAGGCTTGAATCTCTTGCAAGCAATAGCGCTGCGAGGCCGGCTACTTGGGGGCAAGCGCCACTGGTTCCCCACCATTCCATCTTCTGGTAACCGCCGCCCCAAACCACCTCGCCATAAGTAGGAGCTACCACATCGGGCTTATCCAGTCTAGTAGACCACTGGCCCGGTCCGCGGCTCGAATTAGCGTGTTCGCCACCGGCACTGTCGTTGGATTCATTCCAGTCAACTGTCCCCACGGTGATAACCTCATCGATGCTATTAACCGCCCAAATAGTGTTTGGGTGATCGTCGATTTCGGGGTTATTGCACAGACCAAACGCGTGGTTATTACCCGCCGCAAATATGAAGACCATTCCCTCTTCAATACATTTCTTTACCAAATCAACGTACGGATGTCCCTGTGGGTAACTCGGTGCAGTACAGGTGTACAAGCCATACGAATTGGAAACCACTATGCCTTTCGGAAATTCTCCATTGCGCTTGAGTTTCAAGAGTTGCTGGTAGATGAGGTAGAGATCGGTGGCAAACAAAGTCGAGCGAGCCACCAGTAAGGTTGCGTCAGGAGCAACGCCGTCATAACGACCTCCGGCTGAACTATTTCCACAGGCGATCGCCGCACACATAGTGCCGTGACCAACCGTGTCGGACCATGGAGTAGCAAAGGATGGTGCATAGCTGTGAGGAGAGCGATGGATAAATTCAGGCATCGATCCGTCTGTGCCCGTGTCGACGACAGCAATCGTCACACCTTCGCCGCGAGACTTCGCCCATGCGTTCGAAGCTCTATTGTGGTCCATAACGTCTTTTTGCGTTTTTGACTGCCAGACCGGACCCAACATAGGCAGGGGTTGGCCAATCTGGCGTCGCCACCATTCCGCACCAGACGGTGGTGCGGGCTGAAACTCAATGTCGTCGTAAACTTCAAATTGAGGCGCTTCGCGTAATTCATTAATGCTCTCTTCCGGTAGGTCGGCAATCACAACTTGATTGTCTTCTTCCGAAACAATAGCTTCTGAAGCCTTATGCATTTTGAGCACGGTAGGGATGTGAACTTCATTTTGGGTCTTGATAAATACTTTCATGTCGAGGACTCCTGGTGAGGTCAAAGGGAAGTAACACTCCTCTTTGACGGAAAGGACTGAGGTCCAAAAGCGGCGATGCTAATTTGGTGACCTTATAAGACATCCGACACTCTTGTCAACAATAACATCCGTAGGTTGGACCGCTTGGTAGCAGCTTGGTTGGGGTTGTAAGACCGATCGTGACCTTAGGTTTCCAAGATTGGGTTGGTCCTAGAAACTCAGGCAGGCCAATTTTAGAAATTTTCAACAGACCCGGTTACTCTTAGTCAGCGGGTCGCAAGTTCGAGCCCTGCTTCAGCCCACCATGATTTGGAACAAAGGACAAAGCATTCCAGAATTAGGTTGGTCTTGATTTAGACCATCTGACTGGAGGCGAGGTCTTATGCTTTTAGAAGAGATGTTTCTAATTCCTGAAAGAGAAAGAAGTCTTGGCAAGATCGGAGTAGGCGACATAGCGTTGGCTGCCAGTGCAGATGGTGGAACGCAGGACATCACTGACAAGTGAAGTGTACCTTCCATTCTATGGGCCACGGCGGCGGCCCTTTCAGTCGAATGCATATAGCGGCGACATCCTCCCGAAGGACTAATTTTGCAGAACGTTTAAGATGATATTTGGATGCATCATCGAAGCTGTAAAAGCATCGTTACGCTCTACCGCAAACTGTCAGGTCTAAGCCTAGGAAAGCAAGTACCTTGTTCTGCAATGGTCTAAAAGCGTATGCGCATCCCTTGTCCGATCTCCCTAGATATTTCGCTTCCGACAGCGGCGATTACGGACGCAGCTTGACGAAGTTTAGCGGCTTCGAGTCCCGCACTGCGAATCTTTCCGGCGGCGTCAACTTGGCTCATATAGATTTGCTTGTCAGCACCAACCTCTAAGCGATAGTTCTGATCGACGCCGTCGCGTGCCTCGGCAGCGCCACGTTGGTAACCACCAATCGCTTGACCGGCTCCGGCGTTGACTCCAGCGATCTGGGCGCCCGCCTGCTTTTCTATTGCTTGGTTCATCTCAGTCTGATACTGCTGGGCAGAATAGACGATTCGGTTGGCGTTTGTTTCCTGATTCTGCACCGTCTCTGCACTGAATTCCGTGGTTGCGTAATTGGCCCTTCGGTTACGTTTAGTGATAGCATCGTACTTGGGGATCTCAACCAAGCCCCGAGCGATCGGTATTTCGGGTGGAATCATCGAGTTGACCATGCTCACGCCTTGATCAATTTTCGCTGCCGACGTGTTGCCAGCGTTCATGTAGAGATCTTGTTTTGCTCCAGCGACAATGTTCCTCACTGCCAAAGAGGCACCAATGTTAGTGTCGCGAACGTTACCGCGCGTAATAACTGCGACGAACCGAAACCTTGCTCTTGAACTCCAAGCTGGCCGACTTGCCAACGTTGGCGTTTATTCTCTTGTCGGGCAAACCAGGTGGAAACAACACGACGAAGAAACTCAGGAGAAGGATGTTTTGGAGGTTCAAGTAATTCGTGCGGTTAGTTCGACTCTGAGCGATCAACTTTTTGGTCCTAACCCTTCCCAGGGTGTTTCTGCCCAATTACCTGAAGGTTTCCTTGAAACCCAGGGCGAAACAGTGCTTTGCTTCATGGAGGGAATTTGTCAGCGGGTAACCTGGGAGTCGGTTTGGGAAGTGGCATTGAGCCCTAAACAGGCAAGATCACTTACTTTTTGCCTGTTTTCAAAAGTAGGACTTGTCTAGAATAGTGGACAGACAGACCTGCGCTGCGTCCTCTTTAGTTCACAGAGTTGATCACGTTAACAATTTGAATCTCCAATCCCTCATGTAAATCGTGCTTCTTGGCTGATGAGTTTCATTGGCACGAGCGTTGCGGTTCGCGCGACAAACAATGAAGTCCCGTAAGTGCTGTTCCGCTATCAAGATTGTTAGAACAGGAACGAGCACAGATTAAGGCCTCCACTTACTGAGAGGAAGCCAAGGTCGCAACTAACTTTTGCCTCTGAAACGTTTTTTATTTATCTCTCATAATCATCAGAGGCGAAAGGGTTGGCTTGCAACGAAATAACTAATGTGCCAAGAGCCCAGAATAGCGCACATCTACCACAATCCGTGGGCTTCTCATTACATGGGAACGGGCGTGGTTGAAAAATTTTAGGCAAGACGTTCCAAGTCGAAAAGGGAAAATCCATGTCCCGCACACAGATGATCGTAATGCTGGGTGCGACTGCGGCGGCGGGGTTGGTCGGAGGCTCGTTTGGTCCCTGCTCTGACGCAGGCAACCATGCCGTCGTCTCGAATTCCGCTCGATGAATTCGGTTCATAGGCGGCCCATCGTTGGTTGGTGAATCAAGTTCCAATACAAGCCTGTCCGTCGCGTCATGGCTGACCAAGCGACAGCTCCTGTGCCTAAGGGTTTTTCCTTAGTACTACGGAGTTCAAAAAAGCAATGGTCGGTTTCCCGCCCACAAACAATTCTGCCGAAAGATGCTCCGCAAGAATGGCTGAAACCCGCAATAGGTTAGGACTTGCTCTGGGCGCAATTTTGTTGCTCTTCGCCTTCTGTCCAGCAAAAGCTTACTCAATCAAAGAGGCGCATTCCCAAGAGCAGCGGGTCGCCGGCGATGCCACAGTCATCAGTCACGACGAAGAGCTACCAAGAGCCGCTGGACTAGAACGAGAAATCAAGAAAGGAGAAAGCCATTTTTACCGCATTTTTCTAGCGGCCGGCCAATATCTGCATGTGGATGTGGACCAGAAAGGTGTTGATGCGGTGCTTTCGCTTTATGGTTCGAACAAGAAAAAGATCTCGGAATTAGATAGGTGGAGCGACACTCATGGATTGGAAATGATCTCACTCGTTGTGGAACGTTCAAGTATCTACTGGCTAGAGGTCCGGGCATTGGAAACAGACGTGTCAGGGGGCTCGTATCAGTGGAAGAATATTGAGGTGCGAATAGCAACTCGACAAGACGCCATTCGTACTAATGCTGAGAAGACATATTCAAAAGGAGACGAACTCGCCGGTCACGATAACATTCAATCACAACTTTTAGCTATCGAGAGTCTTGAGCAGTCGTTGAAACTCTGGCAGGGCGTGGAAGACGCATTGTGGCAAGCTACGACACTCTTGTATATAGGCACGATCTACTACAATCTGGGAGATATTCATAAAGCGCTCGAGGACTACGATAAAGCGCTGCCTCTATGGCGGTCGTTGAGTGACCGTGAAGGGGAACTCGCCACTTTGAGTTCAATAGGCCTGGTCCACGAGTCATCGGGCCAATATCAGCTAGCGCTTAGTGACTATGATCTGGCTCTCCCGTTGGCTCGCACCTCCAAGAACCGCGAATGGGGCGAAGCTAATCTGTTGCACAATCTAGCCATTGCTTACACGTCTTTTGGAGATTTCCAGAAGGCGCTCGATTATTTCAATCAAGCACTTCAAATTCATCGAAACGAAGGAGATAAGGCAGCGGAAGGTCACATGCTTCACCATATTGGCGAAGTATATCTTCTGGATGGAGACAACAAAAAAGCATTTGATTTCTTGAACAAAGCGCTGTCATACAGCCGGGCCGAAGATGACTCTCTCGGAGTAGCAACGGCTCTGAACCATTTAGGTAGGCTGCATTACCTTTCCGGCGACCTACATCAAGCACTCGATTTTTATACAGAAGCCCTACAACGTAGGCGGTCCGCGGGCTATCGTCTAGGAGAAGCCCAAACTCTCAACAACATCGGCACTGTATACCAGTCGCTTCGCGAGTATCAAAAGGCGTTGGAGTATTACAGTGAGGCACTTGGGCTAAGACGGGCCACTGGCGATCGTCGAGGCGAAGCAGAAACCCTTTACGGGATCGCTGGGACAGAATATGCACGCGGCAATCTAATCGAAGCTCTTGCTCAAGTTAAGCCGGCTCTCAAAATTATTGAATCACTGCGCGGCAAAGTTACCAACCGGGAACTACGAACGTCCTACTTTGCCACTGTGCAGGACTACTACGAACTCTATATCGACGTACTGATGGATCTCCACAAAGCATCTCCGTCCAGTGGATACGACACCGCTGCGCTCGATGTCAGCGAGCGCAAACGCGCTCGCAACTTGCTAGATACCTTGACAGAAGCTCGCGTTGACATTCGTCAAGGGGTCTCGCCGACGCTAATCAAACGAGAAGCCTTTTTAGCGAAAGAAATTAACGCAAGGGCTACATTTCAAATGAAACTTCTTCAGAGAAGCCATACTGAGCAAGAAGCGAGCGTGACATCTAAAGCGATTGAGTTGCTGACCGCAGAGTTCGAGCAAGTGGAAGCTCAAATAAGGAACAGTAGTCCTACGATGGCGGCGTTGACTCAACCAGATCCGGTTACTTTACAGCAGATTCAAACGAACCTGCTCGATAGAGACACGGTGTTGTTGGAGTTTTCCCTTGGCTCGAAACAAAGTTATGTGTGGGCGGTAACTCCGACATCCCTGAATAGCTACGAGTTGCCAAAACGGAATGAAATTGACGTCGAAGCGCGACACTTGTATCAACTTCTGGTTTCACGGAGCCAACTAGCGAGGACTGGCACAAACGCCGAACAGCGGCAGCGTGTAGCAGAAGCTGACGCACAGGTTCCGGCGACCGCTGCAAACCTGAGCCAAATGTTGCTCGGTCCACTCAAAGAACAACTCGGCAACAAGCGACTGCTTGTTGTTACCGAAGGGGCGCTTCAATTCATACCGTTTGGCATCCTGCCAGATGTCTCTGGCAACAAGGCTTCTGTCTCAGAACCGCTAGTATTGGGCCATGAAATTGTCAGCTTGCCATCGGCGTCTACTCTTTCCGTGCTACGAGCTACGGTGACGGATCGCAAGCCCCCCACCCAAATGTTAGCTGTTCTGGCCGATCCGGTCTTCGAGAGTGATGATAAACGCATCACGGCTCGTCCATTAGAAGACAATCAGGACAGCAGAGCCCTTCGCAAGAGATCTGCCAGGGATTGCCGATCGGCTGCGTTGAAGAAATCAGTTCAGGATGTGGGATCAATTGACGATAGTCCGTGCATTAGAAGATTGATCGGCACACGTCGCGAGGGTGAAGGTATTCTCTCACTCGTGCCGGCTAACCTGCGAAAAAGGGCGTTTGATTTCGACGCTAGCCGACAGACGGTCAATGACGGAAAGCTAGAGAACTACCGGTACGTCCACTTTGCAACTCACGGAATCATTGACTCGGTCCATCCAGAGCTTTCCGCAATTGTGCTCTCGCTATTCGACGCGCACGGAACGCCACAGGATGGCTTCTTGCGAGCACATGAGATCTTTAACCTCAAACTTGAAGCCGACGTGGTGGTTCTGTCAGCTTGCGAGACGGGACTTGGCAAGGATGTGAAAGGTGAGGGCTTGATAAGTCTAACGCGTGGCTTCATGTATGCGGGT
>Ga0070697_100000389_pt1 | contig 34237 bp, 29 predicted proteins | sample KBSK1501metaG_FD_65475 | JGI IMG/M metagenome (GOLD analysis project Ga0070697, IMG submission 65475) | Corn, switchgrass and miscanthus rhizosphere microbial communities from Kellogg Biological Station, Michigan, USA - KBS K1-50-1 metaG | ecosystem: Host-associated > Plants > Roots >...
GCCCACCACCTCATCACTCTTGACAATCGCATTCAAAACGCAGTCGAAGTAGAGCGTCCGCGCGCTGCTTTTCAACTGGATCCGGACCAATCCTGACCAGCGCCGCTTTTCCAGAAATCGAGGCAGGCCGCTCTCCACCTCACTGCGCAGCGGTTCCTGCACAAACTCGTCCATCTTATGGCCGACCACGTCCGGGTACGCGAGTCCGAGCATCTGTGTGAGGCGGCGATTTACCGTCCTCAGGGTCCCATCGAGCGAGCTGGCAAAAGCCACGTCATCGAACGAGTCGATCAATTCCTTGAAACTCCGCTGGGAGCGCTGAATCACCTGGCTCAGTTGGTCCAGTTGCTCTTCTGAAGGAGTGACCCCTGTGCGGCCATGGAGATCGCGGAGCAGGTGCTTGAGGTCCGAGACTTCGCGCCGCCGGCCATAAGCGTAGGCGGCGAACAGGATTGCCAACACCAGAAGTCCTATGGGAATGGCTCCGAGGTGATAGGGGAGACCTTCCAGTCGTTCCCATGAAAGCGCGGCCAGGCCGGTGGCCAGCAGGACAAGAAATGCGAGGGCAAGCCGCCAAAGCCGGACTTCTTCTTTTTCCAGATGACCGTGAGGCCGGGACGGACCTTCGGGTTTATCTTCTTCCACCATACCTACCGGGCTCGATCCAGAGAGAGGAGTCTCTCCCGCCGCAAGTTCTCGAGGATGTGTTAGCTGAATCGTAGTTCACGACCAACTCCTAGACAACGGGAAGGCATGTTGGGCAACTTGGTTCTGGCCGGCCTGTCGTCACTCGCCTGTCATGTTCGCTCGTCACCCCTGGTTGTGACGGCCGTCACCGCATCGTTCGTGACCAGACTAGTATTGTCAGCACCAACGTCAGCGGCCTGATCTTCATTGGTCAAGATGATTGGTCATGATGGCTTCGGACCTGGACCGTCCGGCTGGGAGCACACAACCTCACGCTCGATAAGACCTTGAACGCAGCGGTGCATGCGTTGATGCACCATCATTGAGGTTGAGGTGGACGTCTCCGGCATCAAGACCAATGAAGATCCTTTTCACACCGTAGGATTGCCCGATGCGGCCGTCCGCGAAAGCTGCGACCGGGTGCGTGCCTGACTAAAGAACTGTAGTTACGACATTCCTCCGACCCACATCAACCATCAATCTCGCGCCCGCCGACATCCGCAAAGAGGGTCAGATTCGACCTGCCCATGGCCCTGGGAATCCTGGGCGCCTACGGAGGCCTGAACAAGAAGGAAGTTCCCGATTGCCTGTTCGTCGGCGAACTCTCGCTCGATGGCTTGGCAAAGCGGTTACGGAGCCTTCACCGTCAGCGAGTCGGGAGTCGGCGCAGTCGGGACTAAGGAACGGAAATCAGCTTGTCTCCCGCCCCACCCTAGGTTTGACCATCCCCCCCTAACATGTTATAAAAGCTGGTTTTGTATCGGGCCTCCGATTGCAAACTTAGCGTCCAACGGCGGCCTCTGCGGTACGAAACATCCGACGCGGCCAAGCTCAACACTCCTGTTATGCCGTGTAGTGGAAGCGTGTTCGGAACTCCGGCAATGCGCTCCCCGGCGCTCGCAATCAGAGCGTCCGGTTGGTGCTGCTCGCCGGGCGGAAGTGCCTAAACACGTGATGGTCCCGAAATAGGCTTCATACCGGAGGAATTCCTATGCGCACCTGGCTGGCGAAAGCTGTGTCCGACGGCTACCGATTCGCCCAAATGTCAACATTAATGAAGACGGTGGCAGCCGCATTTACGGTCTTTAGCTTCGGCGCCACCGCTGCCCTCGCCCAACCCGCGCATGAAGTAGGCGGTGAAGCCAGTCTGAAGCTTCCCGACCTCTCCCAGGTACTGTTCCTTGGCATTGACGGTCACCGATTACTGATGGTGGGCATTGGCTTTTGCATCTTCGGCCTTGGCTTCGGTCTGGTCATCTACACGCGCCTGAAGAATATGCCCGTACATCGCGCCATGCGCGAGATCTCCGAACTCATCTATGAAACCTGCAAGACTTACCTGATCACCCAGGGAAAATTCCTTCTGATCCTGTGGCTCTTCATCGCTGTCGTGATCGTACTTTATTTCGGTGTGCTGTCTCCCGTACCGGACAAGCCAATCGCCATCACTCTGCCCATCATTCTGCTTTTCAGTCTAGTCGGGATCGCGGGAAGCTATGGGGTCGCCTGGTTTGGTATCCGGGTAAACACGTTCGCTAACTCGCGCACCGCTTTCGCGGGGCTGGCGGGCAAGCCTTATCCTATCTATAACATTCCGCTGCAAGCCGGCATGAGCATTGGCATGATGCTGATCAGTGTCGAGCTGCTGCTAATGCTGTTTATTCTGCTCTTTGTTCCCCCCGACTACGCCGGGCCTTGCTTCATCGGCTTTGCCATTGGTGAGTCGCTGGGCGCGGCCGCATTGCGCATCGCCGGCGGCATCTTCACCAAGATCGCCGACATCGGCTCCGATCTCATGAAGATCGTCTTCAAGATCAAGGAAGACGACGCTCGTAACCCCGGCGTGATTGCCGACTGCACGGGCGACAACGCTGGTGATTCGGTCGGACCGTCCGCCGACGGCTTTGAAACCTACGGCGTCACCGGCGTGGCCCTGATTACCTTCATCCTGCTGGGCGTAAAAGACCCGACCGTGCAGGTGCAACTGCTGGTGTGGATTTTCGTCATGCGTATAGCCATGCTGGTGGCTAGCGCCGTCTCCTATTTCTTGAACGGCGCCATTGCGAAGGCGGGCTATGGCAATGTCAGTGAAATGAATTTTGAGACGCCACTGACCTCGCTGGTCTGGATGACATCTCTGGTCTCTATAGCCATGACCTACATCATCTCCGCCATCATCATCCCGCAACTGGGCGGTGATTCGACGCAATGGTGGAAGCTGGCCACCATCATCTCCTGCGGTACACTGGCGGGGGCTATTATTCCCGAACTAGTGAAGGTATTCACCTCAACCGCGTCCCGCCACGTGAGGGAAGTTGTGGTCTCGGCCCAGGAAGGCGGCGCTTCGCTCGGCATCCTCTCCGGATTCGTCGCTGGAAACTTCTCTGGCTACTATCTCGGGCTTTCGATGGTCGCTCTCATGTCCATCGGATACTATTTCAGCACCATGGGGCTGGAGGGGTTGATGGTTGCAGCTCCCGTCTTTGCCTTCGGTCTGGTGGCGTTTGGCTTCCTGGGCATGGGCCCGGTAACGATTGCCGTTGATTCCTACGGACCTGTGACCGACAACGCGCAGTCGGTTTACGAGTTGTCGTTGATCGAGCAGGTCCCAAACATCAAGCAGGAACTCAAAAAAGACTTTAACATCGACGTAAACTTTGAGCGCGCCAAAGATTTGCTGGAAGAGAATGACGGCGCCGGCAACACCTTCAAGGCAACCGCCAAGCCGGTCCTGATTGGAACCGCTGTGGTCGGCGCGACCACCATGATCTTCTCCATCATCATGGCGCTCACCAAGGGGCTCACGGAAAACGTAAACAATCTTTCACTTCTGCACGCGCCCTTTATGCTGGGCCTCATCACCGGCGGCGCCATGATCTATTGGTTTACTGGCGCCTCCACGCAAGCGGTAACCACAGGTGCCTATCGGGCGGTAGAGTTCATCAAAGCCAATATCAAGCTCGAGGGCGTAGAAAAGGCTTCTGTTTCCGACAGCAAGAAAGTCGTCGAGATCTGCACCCAATACGCGCAGAAGGGGATGTTCAATATCTTTCTGACTGTCTTTTTCGCCACCCTGGCCTTTGCCTTTGTGGAGCCATTCTTTTTTATCGGATATCTGATCTCGATCGCCATCTTCGGCCTCTACCAGGCGATCTTCATGGCCAACGCCGGCGGCGCCTGGGATAACGCCAAGAAAATTGTTGAAGTCGAACTGAAGCAGAAGGGCACTCCCCTGCACGATGCCACGGTCGTGGGTGACACCGTGGGTGATCCGTTCAAAGACACTTCTTCCGTAGCCCTAAACCCGGTGATCAAATTCACCACGCTGTTCGGCCTGTTGGCAGTGGAACTGGCGGTGAAACTGACCAAGGAAACCAGCAGCACCTTTAGTCACGTGCTTGCTCTAGGGTTCTTTCTGGTGTCCTTCTTCTTCGTATACCGCTCGTTCTACGGCATGAGGATCGTAAAAGAAGGATCGGCGGCGGTCGCAGATTGACGTTAGTTGCACCTTTGTCCGTGTGGGGGCGGGTCGGAGCTTGCCCCGAGCTTGTCGAAGGGGCCGTCGGGGCGGAGCGAAGCTCGGCAGGCCTCTAGCTTCGCGGCTTTCAATGTGGCGACGGACGCCCCGTCCGTCGGTCGGATTAGGCCTGGATGTCGGTGCGGGCGTCCTTCTGGTCCTTGCGAAGTAACGCTCCCCGGCGTCATCGTGGAAGCCCCTAGTTGCTTCCCTTCATCTTATCTTTCACGCTGTGTGCCAGCTTTTCAATTTCTTCCGCTTTCTTGACCACATCCACGGACAGCGTATTTTCGTTCGTCTTGTCCACATACTCTTTCAGTTCAGTCGCCAGCTTGAGCAGTTTTTCCGTATCGCGCTTGAGATCGGCTTGCCGCGCCCGGTTGGCCTTCTTCGCCATCTCCCTTTCCATCCTAACGCGCGACTCGTTTTCAGGACCGGGCTTCTGCTGCAGCGGAGGATTCTGCGGAAAGGGCGGGGTATTACTCTGAGAGACCGAAGGCAGTGTGGCCGTGACCACGAAGCACAGGACCATCCATGAAAGCGGGCAGAATCGCACAATCACCTCGAGACCTGAATTTCGAAATCATTATACGGTTCTCCACTCGCGGTATGGGCGCGAGCGTCCCGCTCTGCTTGCCCGGATCGTGGCCGCGATTGCGTGGCGCAACCGCGACGACATACTATCGGTTACTACAACTCCGATGGAGGGCTGAGAAGGATGACGGAACCCACCTTTCATCTCACAGATTTAGAAGCGGAAATCTTGACGACGATCGATAACACCGGTGATGCTCCTATCTACGGTTTCCAGTAATTTCTCGAGGGGTTCTGAACTTTGGTTCAAGGGCGCCGGAGGAAGAAGTTTATGCCGCTTTCGTCACCCTAGTTCGAAAAGGCGCGTTGGTATTGGTGCAAGGACAAGACACGGAGTGGACTGATTTACCGGAAAGAGAGTGGAGTTGTATTCCCCCGTGGAAGCCCGCTCCTGGTGCTCTAGCGGTAGCCAAAGACAGGCAAATTCTAAGTTCGGATTTCCGGATGATAAGACTCGGTCGGAGACGGATTAAACTGTGGCAAACGCATACGCCCCAGCCCGTTATAGCGAACTCATGTTCGCCAGGAACTCGCCGTTCGATTTCGTCTTGCTCAACTTGTCGATCAGCAGTTCCATCGCTTCCACGGGCGAGAGCGGATTCAGCACCTTGCGCAATACCCAGATGCGGGTCAGGTCTTCCTTGGGGATCAGCAGCTCTTCTTTACGCGTGCCTGAGCGCTGGATATCGATGGCTGGAAAGGTGCGCTTGTCCACCAGTTTGCGGTCGAGGATGATTTCCGAATTGCCGGTACCCTTGAATTCTTCAAAAATCACATCATCCATGCGTGACCCAGTGTCGATCAGCGCGGTCGCAATGATGGTCAGCGATCCACCTTCCTCAATATTCCGAGCCGACCCGAAGAAACGCTTGGGACGCTGCAGCGCGTTGGAATCCACGCCGCCGGAAAGCACCTTGCCGCTTGGCGGAACGATCGTGTTGTAGGCGCGCGCCAGTCGGGTAATCGAATCCAACAGGATCACCACATCGCGCTTGTGTTCCACCAACCGCTTGGCCTTCTCGATCACCATCTCCGCGACCTGCACATGCCGCGCGGCGGGTTCATCGAACGTCGATGAAATCACTTCGCCTTTTACCGAGCGCTGCATGTCGGTGACTTCTTCCGGACGCTCGTCGATTAGCAGCACCATCAACACGACTTCTGGATGGTTTGTGGTGATGGAATTCGCGACGTTCTGCAACAGCATGGTCTTGCCGGCGCGAGGCGGCGAAACGATCAGGCCGCGCTGTCCCTTGCCTAGCGGCGTGAGCAGGTCCATCACCCGGGCGCTGACGTTTTCGCGGGCGGTTTCGAGCTTCAGCCGTTCCTGGGGATACAGCGGCGTCAGGTTGTCGAACAGAATCTTGTTGCGCGCCTCTTCCGGCGATTCGAAGTTGACGGCTTCGATCTTGACCAGGGCAAAGTACTTTTCGCCCTCGTGCGGCGGCCGAACCTGGCCGCTGATGGTGTCTCCGGTCTTGAGGTCAAATTTGCGAATCTGTGAAGGCGAGACGTAAATGTCGTCCGGCCCGGGCAGATAGTTGTAGTCAGGCGAGCGCAAGAAGCCATAGCCGTCGGGCAGGATTTCCAGCACGCCCTCGGCAAAAATGTGGCCTTCTTTTTCGCTCTGGGCCTGGAGGATCTTGAATATCAGGTCTTGTTTGCGCAATCCACTAGCTCCGGGCAAGTCCAAAGATCGGGCGATCTTGGTTAGCTCGGTAATATTTTTTTCTTTGAGTTCTGCAATGGTCATCAATCACCTGCGAGGAGATTTTTCAAAAGGGGGGTACACAAAAGAGAAGGATCCGTCGGCGGGGCAGGAAGGCGGGCCGAACTACGCAGCCCGCCGTTGTGCCTCAGCGAAATGTTCCGGCTCGGCCAGAACTGTCTGGCGCTCCGAGCTTGCGATCCGGTCCAGGACCTCGTTCATGGTCTCCTGGATTCTGGTATTGGGCTTGTGAAACTTACGGGTAGCCTTCGATGCAAGCTGACAGAGCATATAACGGTTCCGCAAAGTATGTAAAGCATCAAAAACACGATCAGAGCGCTTCATTATCTTTCTCCTGACTCCACTAATTCGGCGAAATTCCACTTTTAAGCGACAGGGCAAGTCCCGGCCAGAGATATAAGTCCTTCAATTCTTATGGGTTGTACGGGAAATTCTCTGGCTACTGGTATAGATGCTCCGCCCGAGCCGAAAGTTTCTCCGATTCCGGATCTGGTTCCAGTTGTCGGCGGAGGTATTGGGGACAGCCAAAACCGTCCCTATATGTCCGTGGAACTCTGTAATTTAGCGGGGAAAAGGGGTTGGGTCAAGAGATTTATTTGGAAATCTTGCCAGGGGGGAAGCGATTCTCAATAGCAGCTTAGGCTGTCTTGCGCATCATAGCATCGGCCAAAATGTATCGGCCAAAGTCGGTATACTCTCTCCGCTGACTGAGGCCCCAAATATGAGTGAAAATTCATCTGGCCAAAACGAGAAGCCGAGCACCACTCTGCCGGGAACCGTCGAAAGGATTATCGAGTCTCCCCATCCTGGCATGCCGGAGAAAGCGCAGATCGGGGTTGAAGGAGCCGAAGATCTCTATCGGGAAATTCGCATTGAAAATGTGCTTACGGATGAGGATGGTCAGGAGGTCGCTCTCAAAAAGGGCGCCCCGGTAGAGGTCACAATCGAAGCCGATCCCGAACACACAACCAAGAAATCGGACTAACAAATCGGCAGTTAGTATCCAGCGCTCGGCTCTCAAGAATGTAGCTGGCCGGACGGCCAACGGGACGGCAGAGCTCGTTCGTCAAGCACTCAATTTTCGAGATTTGTGCACCGAACTCGGACTTTCACCTAACTAGAACACCCGGCCAAGCTGGAAGAACCACTTTCGGTGTCCCGTGTCTCCAACGCTTGCTCCTAGAAGCAAGGGCCCGACTGCGGTCTCTACCAGAATGCCGGCGGCAAAATCGCAGGGAAACCGGCTGGCGGCTGGGAAGCCATACATCTTTCCAAACTCAAAGCTGCCGATGGCATAGATCTTTTTTCCCGCCAGCGGTGGCAGAGTCACCAGATCATGCAAGTATCCGGTGCGGAAAAGGTAATACTGGTCGCCAAACAGTTCGTTGGTGCCATACGCGCTCAGCCGGGATGAGCCCCCAAGAAAGAACTGAGGATAGCCGTTGCGCGGGGAACCGAAAGTGGTACCACCCTCACTGATCAGAAACAATGAGGCAGGCTTCGTGATGGGATGAAAATAGCCCACCCGTGCGTCCATGACCGGAAAGCTGTTGGTCTCGCCCGGGCTGCTGTCATACCAGTGGAAATTCGATTCCACGTTTAACCCGCGCCGCGGGATCACTGGGTCATCGGTGCGATCCATCCGATAGCGCAGCCGTGTTGCTCCGGTCCGTCCGGATACAGAAGCGAATTCCGCGGTACCCAGCCGCAGCCTTGCGTCTAGAGTGCCCACTTCATAGCCAAGACGTATTTCGCTGAAACGGCTGAATCCATAGCCTATATCGCCGCCAATGTCGGCGTTGGAGAATCGGTATTCCGCCAGCGGGTCGCTTCTCCTGTAGATCTTGAAATTAGAATTTCTGGCGGAAGCGTGGGGCGCAAAAAACCACTTACTCGCCGCCGAAAGCGGCCGGTAGAGCTCACTCTCGATTCCATACGTGTTTCCGAAAATGAGGTCAGTACGCCATTCCGACCTGTATCCGGCGACATCGAGCAGAGTCAAACGAGTGGCGAAGGTAAAGTCAACGTCATTGCTCTCCGATCCGTCCACTTCAAAACCCAGTTGAAGTATCGGCGGAGCGTATATCTTTTCGTGCATGGTGACGAGCAGGCCATCCCGCCCGTCCTGCCGGGTGACCTGATATCCGGCAGTATCGTAGCGCCCGGTTCCGGTCAATCGGGTAAGCAGCCCCTCCAGCCTGTCCTTGTCGATGGGCTTGCCAACCTCGGACTGCAGCAACCCCTCCAGGTTCTCCTGCGCTTGCGGATTTGCCCCCTCTACCTGCACAAACTGGGGAACCGGTACCTCACCTTTCAAGCGGGCCTTTCGCCCCTCCATATAGGCCGCCCAGGCGGCGTCATCGAGGGAATAGGTCTCCAGCACTTGCGATTTCTGGGTGGCGGCTTCGATTCCCTTCTGGATGATTGCATCCGCTTTCGCGTAGTCCAATGAACTGAATTCCGGCAACCCGACTTTGACCACCAGGTCCGCATTGGCCAACCCGCGGATTTCGTTTCCCGCGACCACCACGTCGATCGAGCGCCCAAGAATGGAGAAAAGTGATTTAATCTTGTCAGCCTCGGCGGCCGATGTTTCCAGGTGGACGCCGATCACGATGTCCGCACCCATTTCCCGCACTACGTCCGTCGGCATATTGCCCACCAGCCCGCCATCGACATAAACGTGTTCCGATTGACGGACGGGAGAGAAGAGGCCAGGAATGGCCATGGTCGCGCGCATCGCCGTCGAGAGCGATCCATCCTTGAACACAGCCTGTTTCCCGCTTACCAGATCGGTGGCCACGCACCGGAAAGGAATCGGCAGATCGTCAAAAGACCGCGCTCCGGAGTAAGGCAATGTCTCCCGGTCGATCAGCAGACTGATCTGCTGGCCGGCGTTTAATCCCCCTGGCAAGGAGAGGCCTTTGCGCAAACCCAACAGGATCGAATTGGGGAACGCGACCTTGTCTTCTTTTCTGCGGAAGGACAGGTCTTCATAGGGCGTTGCTCCCCCCAGAATCACATCCCAATTCTGCGCCATTACCAAATCGTGCAGCTGCTGCGGACTCTTGCCGCTGGCGTACAGGCCTCCGACCAAGCCACCCATGCTGGTGCCTGCGATGTAGTCGATTGGAATATGATGTTGCTCAAACCATTGCAGTACTCCGACGTGCGCCAGTCCCAGCGCGCCGCCACCTTCGAGTGCCACACCGATGGTCGGCCGGCGCTTCGACGTCTGTTCCGCGGCGTTCAGGCTTTCAGTGGGCGCCGAGGCTGCACCCGAGGAAGGCTGGTCCTGCGCAAGCGAAAGAGGGAGAAACAGGAACAAGAAAGCAGCTGCTTGCCACCCACGGCGCATAACAGGCTCCATGCAGAAAAATTCTCGCGCGCGCCCAGACGAATGCGAGGACAAGTTTCGCCCAGTCCGGTGCTTGGCACAAGCATCGCCTGTTCCGCGTGCCCTGTCTGCCTCCCCTGTCCGCTCTCCGGTATAATCGCGTGCTTTGGTGAATCGGTAGTACAGAAGTCAGAGGAAGCTTAGAGAGTTCAGGTGGCATCCATGGAACTTGATCTGCATGCTGGAATCGCCAATGACTAGAGCGGCACGTACAGTGGCGTCTCCCCACGTCGTCTGTATTGACGACTTCCGGCCCCTGGCTCGCCGCAGGCTGCCCCGGCCGGTTTTTGATTACCTGGACGGCGGCGCCGATGGCGAGGTCACGCTTCGCGAGAACTGCCGTATCTTCGACGACGTCACCTTCCGTCCGCGTCATGCGGTGGCCCTGTCCGATTGCGATTTGCGAACCAGCGTCCTGGGCTTCGCGGTTTCTTTCCCCGCCCTGCTGGCTCCGGTAGGCTACAGCCGCCTGATGCATCCCGATGGCGAAGCGGGCGCTGCCCGGGCCGCAGGGCTGGCCGGTACCGCCTACATCCTCTCCACCATCTCCGGCCACCGGGTGGAAGACGTCAAAGCTGCTTCTTCCGGTCCGGTCTGCTTTCAGCTCTATTTGATGGGCGGTCGCGCCGCGTCCGAAGCTGTGATCGAACGCGCCCGGGTCGCGGGTTGCTCCGCTCTGGTGGTCACCATCGACACGCCCGTTGCTGGATTGCGCGAGCGCGACTTCCGCAATGGCATGAAAGAACTGATGAGCGGAGGCCTGCTGGACAAGATTCCATTCCTTCCGCAAATTCTCGCGCGTCCGGGCTGGATCGCAAGTTTCCTGCGCGACGGCGGTCTCTCCAAGTTGCCGAACGTCGTCATCCCGGGCAAGGGACCGATGGAATTGGTCGACGTCAGCGCCGCTCTAGCCAAGGCGGCGGTAACCTGGAATGACCTGAGATGGATCCGCAGTCTCTGGCCTGGCCCGATCGCCATCAAAGGCGTTCTTACCGGGGATGACGCTCGACGCGCAGTCGATGAAGGTGCCGCCGCGGTGGTCGTCTCCAACCATGGCGGACGGCAGCTCGACGGCGTTCGCGCTTCGTTGCGAGCCCTGCCCGAAGTCGTAGCCGCTGTGAACGGTCAGGCCGAAGTCTTGATGGACGGCGGGGTTCGCCGCGGCACCGACATCGTCAAAGCCCTCTGCCTCGGAGCCCGCGCCGTTCTGTGTGGGCGCGCTTATGCCTATGGCCTGGCCGCCGCTGGCCAGGCTGGCGTCAGCCGCGCGCTTGAAATCTTGCGGGCTGACGTGGAACGCACCCTCAGGCTGCTGGGATGCCCGTCCATCGCCGCGCTGGACGGTTCGTACGTGGATGTGCCCGCGAGTTGGCGGTGAGCAAAACAGCGCTTGGCAATTGGCACTTAGCATTCAGCGCTTGACCCCTTGGCCAAACGGGCCAAGTGCTGAGAACTGAGAGCGGAAAACTGAGAACTGAGAACTGAGAACTGTAGGCCACGCCGCGAGAACACACAGCCGTTCCTGAGGGAAACGCCCGTGCTCTGGACTCAAGTCTATGATCCTTTCGGCCGCTGGTGGCTTTCCACGTTGGTGGCCACGCTTCCCATTCTTGTCCTGTTCGGGTTGCTGGTTGGTCTGAAGGTCAAGCCGCACTGGTGCGCCGCCGCCGCAGCGTTGACGGCGGCAGCCGTCGCGACCATATTTTTCGGCATGCCGCCGATCCTCGCCGCCATGAGTTTCGGGTACGGTGTCGCCTTCGGACTATTGAAGATCGCCTGGATTGTGCTGGCGGCGGTCTACCTCTACGATATTTCGGTCGAAACCGGCCAATTCGAAATCATGAAGGACTCGGTCGCCGGAATCACTGCCGACCGTCGACTGCAGGTGCTGCTAGTGGCATTCTGTTTTGGTGCTTTCATAGAAGGTGCTGCCGGATTTGGTGCACCCGTCGCCATTGCTGGCGCTTTCATGATCGGGCTCGGCTTCAGACCCTTTCATGCGGCGGCGCTGAATCTGATCGCCAATACGGCGCCCGTGGCTTGGGGCGCCATTGGAACACCTGTTCACACGCTTGCCGCCGTTTCCGGGCTGCCGGAATCGGATCTCAACGCAACCATCGGCCGCATCCTCCCCTTCACCGCAATCATTGTCCCGTTCTGGTTAGTGCGGGCCATGGTGAGCTGGAAGGAAACCTTTGAAGTATTTCCCGCCATTCTGGTAGTGGGTCTTTCCTTTGCGCTCACCCAGTTTTTCTGGTCGAACCACGTGGACGGCAATCTGGTGGACATCATGGGCGGGGCGGTTTCGATTGTTGCCACAGTTGCCTTCCTCCGTTTTTGGAAGCCCAGGAAAATCTGGCGCTTCGATTATGACGAAGCGCGAACTCTACTCCCACCATCCGCGGAAGGGATCGCTGACCAGTTTGGCGGCCAATGGGCTACGGCTGATTTCGATCAGAACGTGGAAGCCCGCTCTTATCCGTTGGGAAAAATTCTACGGGCGTGGACGCCGTTCGCAATCTTGTCGGTCTTCGTACTGGTCTGGGGCCTCCCGCTGATGAAGCAGGCGATGAACCGGGCCACCACTCCGGCTTTCAAGGTGGTCTTGCCTGACGGCAAAGTTCGCTCCGGCCCACCCGGCTGGGACGTGCCCTACCTGCATAATGCGGTCTACCGCGCCGCGCCGGTAGTGGTCAAGCCAGCTCCGGAAGCCGCAAGGTATGACTTCAACTGGCTCTCGGCCACGGGGACGGGCTGCTTCTTGGCGGCGATCGTTTCGGGTCTGCTGCTCGGTTTGACTCCCCTCCGCCTGGCGAAGATTTTCTGCCGCACGCTGAGTCGCATGCGGCTGGCCGTCATGGCCATCTCGCTCATGCTCGGCTTGGCTTACGTGACCCGGTATTCCGGGCTGGATGCCGTGTTGGGCCTGGCTTTTACCCGCACCGGATGGGCTTACCCGTTCTTCGGCACCTTTCTCGGCTGGCTTGGTGTTGCGCTCACCGGAAGCGACACCTCATCCAACGCGCTGTTCGGGAGTCTGCAGCGAATCACCTCGCAGCAGCTCGGCATTGATCCAGTTCTCATGTGCGCGGCCAACAGCGCCGGTGGGGTGATGGGCAAGATGGTGGACGCGCAATCCATTACCATCGCAACCGCGGCGACGGATCAGGTGGGAAATGAAGGCGTCATTTTTCGTTTTGTGGTGTGGCACTCGGTTGCTCTCGGCGCCATCGTCGGAGTGATCGTCATGCTTTACGCCTATGTTTTCCCTCACGCCGTGCCCCACGGACTGACCTTCGTAAAATGACATTCGTGAAGTGATCGCTTCCGCAGCTCTGTTCCCGCCGACCCCGAGATTTCATGTTGCCCGGTGTATGGATGACCGTCCGCGCACATGCGCAGGCCGCGTTTCCTGATAACCTCAAAGCAGATACTTAGCCGAAGTCGTCGCGCACAGCCGCGAAGCGGCGCCAGAATGGAAAACGACATAGCCCTGAAAGGGCGAAAGAATAGTTGCGACCCAGACTCTTTAGCCTGGTTTTGAATTTTCCCGAGCCCATTTTCCCGCATACCATTAGGAGACCGCAAGCCATTGCCGCCGATCATCAACGCACAGGGAATCTCGAAAGCCTTTGGAGCCAACCCCCTCTTCCAGAATGTCTCGTTCACCGTTACAGCGGGCGAGCGCATCGGCCTCATTGGCCCAAACGGCTCAGGCAAATCCACCTTGTTGCGAATTTTGGCCGCCGACGAAACGCCGGATGACGGAGAAATAGCGTTCCGGAAACGGCTCCGAGTCAGCCACGTGGAGCAAGACTCGAAATTCATGTCCGGCGCGACGGTGCGGTCGGTGGCCGAGAACGCCATGGAGCGTGCGAAAGTTCACCAGACAGAGCGCGGAACCCGCTTCGCCGAGACCCTTGGCCGCGCCGGCTTTCAGAACCTCGAAGCGAAAGCCGCCGCGCTGTCCGGAGGCTGGCAGAAGCGCCTAGCCATCGTCGAGGCGCTGGTGCAAATGCCGGATCTCCTGCTGCTCGATGAACCCACAAATCATCTGGATCTCGCGGGCATCGAGTGGCTCGAGGCCTTGCTTGCCGAAGCCGCATTCGCCGCCGTGATCGTGAGTCACGACCGTTATTTTCTGGAAAATGTCGCCACCGACATGGCTGAACTGAGCCGGGTCTATCCGGATGGCGTGCTGCGCGTGCGTGGGAACTACAGCATTTTCCTGGAAAAGAAAGAAGAATTTCTGCACGCCCAGTCCAAACGTCAGGAAGCGCTGGAAAATTTGGTTCACAATGAGATCGAATGGCTGCGCCGCGGGGCCAAAGCCCGCACCCGGAAGTCCAAGGCCCGCATTGGCAAAGCCAACGAGTTGATGGGAGACCTCGCCGATCTGAATGCAAGAACCAGAACCGCCACGGCGCAAATCGATTTCTCGGTGACGGATCGTAAGACCAAGCGGTTGATCGAACTGGAAGATGTCACTTATGGCATAGCTGTTCACGATAACCTTGTTCACCAGAACAACGATCGCCAGAGCCAAGGCCCCACGCTCTTCGACAAGCTCAACTTCATCGTCACCGCCGGAATGCGTTTGGGATTGGTAGGCCCAAACGGCAGCGGCAAAACCACGCTGCTGCGGCTGTTGCGCGGAGAGCTATCCACGACCAGCGGAGAGATTCGCCGGGCCGAGTGGCTGCGCATCGTGTACTTCGACCAGGCCCGCGAACTCGATTCCAACGTGACGCTGCGCCGCGCTCTGGCTCCCGAAGGCGATTCGGTGATTTATCAGGACCGGGTCATTCACGTTGCCTCTTGGGCGGCAAGATTCCTGTTCAGCGGCGAACAGCTCAACCAGCCCGTGGAACGGCTCTCCGGTGGCGAACGGGCTCGCGTCCTGATCGCGCAACTCATGCTCCAGCCTGCGGACGTTCTCCTGCTGGATGAACCCACCAACGATCTCGACATCCCCACCCTAGAAATACTGGAGGAGAGTCTGCTCGAGTTTCGCGGTTCGCTGGTTTTGGTTACTCATGACCGCTACATGCTCGATCGCGTATCCACTATTGTGCTCGGCCTCGATGGACAAGGTGGCGCCGAAAGTTTTGCCGACTACTCGCAATGGGAAGTTTGGCAGGCCGAACGCACGCAGTCGGCGAAAGCTAGCGTCCCATCAGCCCCGCGAGCAGCTTCTAGCGGAGGATCGCAGACGAAAACCAGACTCTCATATCTGGAAGCGCGCGATTACGCCAGCATTGAAGAACGCGTTGCCGCCGCCGAGGAACTGCTCCAGGCCAAGCGCGCCCAACTAGAAGATCCGGCAATTGCCAGCGACGGCCCGCGCCTCCTGATTGCCCACCAAGAACTGGACGAAGCCCAGGCTAAGGTAGACGAACTCTACAGACGCTGGAGTGAGCTGGAGAAAAAACGTTAGCAAGTCGCGAAAAAACTCCAATTCACTGTAGACCTAGCTTTCTACGTCTCCGGCCACGAACCTGACGCAGCCAGCTATGTCTCTTCATGTATCACGCGTTGCTAATTGCTACTTCAACCCCGCGCCAGCGCGAAAGCAATAATCGTCTCTCCGCAGGCCCCCGTTGTTTTCCGCAGTTCCTCCACCACGGCCGCTTCGAGATTGTCCGGGTCGGGATGCATCTCAGCGGCGATCACTTCTTCTTCCGTGGCCCCGACAAAGCACAACTCACAATGCCCCAGGTCACCATCAGATTTCAATGCTGGACCAAACGCGCGGCAAGTCACCGGGCGAGATTCGTAAAGTTCACAGGTTCCGGTCGCGGGATCGAGCACTGGACAAGGCTCGGCGTTGCCAAAATCATCCCACCGCTTCGCCGCTTCGTCGGTGTCGTCTTCGTCCAGCACCCCGGAAACCGGGTCGCCAGGATAGTCCTCGGAAAGCCGTGCGACAGTCTCGAGCGCACGCTGGCGGAGACGCGCGGCCCGCTCTGGCTCTTGCGCTTCAAGTTCCGCCAGTCCCTGGCGCAGCCGGATCGCATCCAGCTGATTGATGGCAAATACCCCGTGGCAACACTGAGAGCACCCGGGCTTGCACGCCAGCCACTTGCCGCTTTTTTGCACGGCATCAGCCAGCGCCGCATTCACGATCTGAATCAATTCCTGATCTCGGGGCGGGGTGAGGTGGCAAGGCATTTGGATAGTCTCTTCTTGGATACTCTCTTCAAGGATAAATCGTCTTAAGAATAAATCAGTTGCGCTCTATCGGCACGGGCGAAAGCGGTAACCGTGCTGAGGTAACGGGTCAGTTGACATGCCCCGTTGCAGGGTTAGTTCGCCACAAATCTACCGCCGCCGGAGACGCTCAGTTCCTCACTCCGGGAATTTTGAGCTTGATGCGGAACAAGCTGGTGCTGGCCGTGATATAGAGCGTCTTGCCGTCGCTGTCGCCCCAGGCCACGTTGCTCACGCGCTCGGGGACTTTGATGGTGCCGATGTGCTTGCCTTCGGTGGAAATGATCCAGACACCTCCGGGTCCGGAGCCGTAGATATTTCCCTCCCTATCGACCCGCAAGCCGTCGGGGCCGCCATCGGCTGGGTCGGTGGAGGCATCGAGAAAAAGAGTGCCGCCGGTCACGGCGCCGTCGGGCTGAACGCGATAGCGCATCCACTGCTTCTTGCCGGATTCGGCGACGTACAGGAACTTCTCGTCCGGGGAAAAGGACAGGCCGTTGGGACGAGCGAGGTCCTTGACTACGAGTTGCAACTTGTCGCGGTCGGGCGGGATGCCGGGCTTGTGCTGGCGCGCACCGGGAATGCGGTAAACGCCGTTGACTTGCAGCTCTTTCTGCGGGTCCTTGTCGCTTTGGGTAGGCAGGCCGTAGGGAGGATCCGTAAAGTACAGCGAACCGTCGGACGTGTAAACCAGGTCGTTGGGGCTATTGAGCTTCTTGCCTTGATACGAGTCAGCCAGAACCGTGATTTGTGCTTTGGGATCGACGGATTCCATTCGCCAGACGGTGCGTCCAGCGTGGCCCGCGACACTAACCCGGCCGTCCGCATCAAGGGTCATTCCGTTTGAGCCGGGTTCGGGCCCTCGGTAGGGCTCCGAGCCTTTGTACCCGCTGGGGTGCATAAAGACCCTCGCGCCCTTGCCGGGGATCCACTGGACGATGTTGTTGGCCGGAATCTCCGCAAACAAGAGGTTGCCTTCGTGCGTCCACACCGGACCTTCCGTCCACTTGTTGAAACCCGTGGCTACCCGCTCCAGTCGGGCATCGGGTGCGACGATCCGGTCGAGAACTGGGTCGAGCTTCTGAATGTCCTGAGCAAAAGCCGACACGGTAACAGCCGTGAGAGTCACGGCCAGGAGACAGAGACGGTAGATCTTCATTCGACAGATTTTACTTCAAAACGGACCCGGGCTGGGCTTGACCATACCGAGACAATACCGAAAAGATCGCGTCATTTCAGGATCGCCTAGCCCACGGAAAATAGCATTCATGGGGGCGATCTGATCACTTCCAGGTCGGGCCAGCCGTAGGCGACTTCAGATAGCATCCCACCCCCGATTTGGATGTCTTTGGATGTTACGAGCTGCGCGCTTGATTTCACGTAGAAGTGTCTCGAAGGATTTTTCTCAAGCACCCAAACGATCATGCTTGAGAAGCCCTTGCTCAACAGCGATCCTGCAAGTTCTCTGAGAAGAGCTGTTCCGATCCCATGTCCTTGGGCCTGCTCTAACAAGTAGATTGCAAACAACTCAACATCGTATGTCTGGACTGGCTCACGGATCGGCCCTCCGCTGATAAACCCGACAATTTCTCCGTCCAGATCGGCGATATAGACCTGTAGGTCACGGCTGAGCCATTCTCGCCACAAGAGAATGCGCTCTGCCTCGTTCAAAGTGGCTAGGTATTCATCAGGGACGATGCCAGCGTACGTCGTCCGCCAGCTGCGTAAATGCACCTGCGAAATTGCGACCGCATCGTGCTCCGTTGCAGCCCGAATCGATATCATATCCCCACACTAATCTTGCTGACACGATGTCAGCAACGGGCAATACGGCCGAGCGATGGCAGACCTTCTATAATCTGATGAGGGAAGGGTTGCCGACAAACCAGCCACAACCAGCGCGCGCATGCTGGGCACAGAGGCGACGCCGGGTTGCCAGACTCAGGGCTTGCCATTAGACGGTCACGTGGCGCTCAGCGTTTGGATACGTGCTCGATTTGGCGTGATCTTGTGAGTAAAGCTTTCTGGGCCCCAGACCCGAGTCTACTGCTGAGCAAGACCTCGTTGACACAAAGAATTGGCTGGAGTAAGAACTGTGGGCGAGTGTGTAAATAGCAGCGGCCACCCCGTTGGGGTGGTTATACGATTTGTTCAAACTCTAAAACGTACTCCGGGGCGCCCCAAGGCCATCTACGGCATCGCGCGAGCGGCGCAGGCAACCGGCGACAAGGCCACGGCCCATCAGCGCTATCAACAATTCCTGACACTCTGGAAGAACGCTGACCCTGGTCGCCCTGAAGTCACTACCGCAAAAGAGTTTCTAGCGAAAGAGCCAGCCGCAGCGCAGTGAAATTCCTGGTCGCGAGCCTGAAACCCTTCATCAACGTTGTTTGCGGAGCCCCATCGGTGTACCACCGGACGTATAGTCGGAAAAACGGAGATGGTTCGCCAGGTTACTCTGGCGATTGTGCCTGGATCATGGCCTACCCAGAAATGATCACCGCGGCGGGATGCCGGAACAGGCGCCGGTACCGCCGCCTCCGACTCCCTTGTGGGCCTCGGCCTGGTAGATGGCACGTCCGATATCGACCGAGCATGCCACAGGAATATCCGTCTGCACGCCTTCCGCGCGGAGAGTGATTTGCGAGGCCTGTGGGTCATCGCGGTATTGGCCTCATAGGCCTACATCCCGGAAGTAACCCACTACAAGCGCGGAACACCCGGACCGGGCCTTCGGTCGTGATATTCTTAATACAGAAGCTGCGTCTCCGCCCATTGGGCAATTTCCCGCAGTTCCCGTAAAAGCCATGATTTCAGTAAGTAATGTGTCCATGCGCTACGGCGCCAAAGTTCTGTTTGACGAGGTATCCACAGCCTTTACGCCGGGGAAGCGCTACGGCCTCAGCGGGCCGAACGGCGCCGGCAAGTCCACCTTCATGAACCTGCTGACCGGCGAACTCGAGCCGCAGAAGGGGACTGTGGTGCGTCCGAGAAAGCTTGGCGTGTTGAGCCAGGACCAGTTTGCCTTCGACCGCTATCGCGTGCTCGATACCGTCATCATGGGCAACAAGCGCTTGTGGGCGGCCATGGAGGAGCGTGACAAGATCTATTCCAAGCCGGAGATGACCGACGCGGACGGCATGAAGCTGGGCGAACTTGAAGGCATCGTCGGGGAGGAAGATGGTTATAGCGCGGAGAGCGACGCGGCCATCTTGCTCGAAGGCCTCGATATTCCCGATGCCTTGCACGAACGAAAAATGGGTGAGCTGCAAGGCGGACAAAAAGTCCGCGTGCTGCTGGCCCAGGCTCTCTTCGGACATCCCCAGGCGCTACTGCTCGACGAACCCACCAACTACCTCGATTTGGATTCAATCCACTGGCTGCAGGGTTTTCTGAATCAATATGACGGCGTGGTGATAGTCATCTCGCACGATCGTCATTTCCTAAATCGGGTTTGCACCCACATCGCCGACATCGACTACGAAACCATCATCACCTATAGCGGCACTTATGACGACATGGTGGTGGCAAAGACGCAGATTCGCTCGCAGATTGAATCGCAGAACGCCCAGCGCGAAAAGAAAATTTCACAGCTCAACGAGTTCATCGCGCGCTTCTCCGCCGGTACTCGCTCGAGCCAGGTCCAGTCGCGGCGCAAAGAGGTGGAGCGCCTGCAGGTCACTGAACTCGCCAGGTCAAACATCCAACGTCCGTTCCTGAAGTTCGAACAGAAACGCCCCTCCGGCAAGCATGTTCTGGAGCTGGAAAGCGTGAGCAAGTCGTACGACGATACCCAGGTGATTCGCAGCTTCACAGCCAGCGTAGTGCGCGGAGAGAAGATCGCGTTGATGGGCCGGAACGGCGCTGGCAAGACGACACTGGTGAACGCTCTCCTGGCCAATTCTCCCACGATTCCAGATGGCGAGCTCCGCAAAACCAGCGGTTACGACGGATCATTTCTGACCGACGGAAAAGTCATCTGGGGACACGAGGCTGCAGTGGGATATTTCGCTCAGGATCACAAGGCGCTGATTGAGGCCGGGACCACCGCCTTCGAATGGCTTCATCAATGGGACCCCGGGGCCTCGCACGAAGAGATTCGCGGCCTGTTGGGGCAAATGCTTTTTCCCCGCGAAGATGGCGACAAGCGCACCGAAGTCCTCTCCGGTGGAGAAGCTGCCCGCCTCCTCTTCTGCAAGCTCATGTTGCAAAAACCAAACGTGCTGGTATTCGACGAGCCCACCAACCACCTCGACCTCGAGTCGATCAATGCCCTCAATATTGCACTGCAGCGCTATCAGGGAACCGTGCTCCTGGTCACGCATGACGAGGACTTGATCGATGAAGTAGCGACCCGCATTTGGCACTTTGAGGGAAACCACCAGATTACCGACTTCAAGGGCGTGTACGAGGAATATCAGGCGGCGGTGGTCTAGTAGTCCCCAGGATATTTCCGGCTTCTTCTCCCTGACCGTAGTTTACAGCAAGCGAGCAACTTTCCGCTGATTCAGTCATCTGATAGGTTGACAGTTCCTGGGATGGGTGTCCTGGGCTGAATTCGTCCGTATCAACTACGAGGAGGGCTGCAGATGCTCGCTGCGCAAGACGGGGTCACAGTCCAGCACGAATTGCTTGCTCGTCTCGATCAGGCGCGGGCGCAGAGCGACCGTCTGTTTGATCTGGTTAGGCCCGAATTTCTTTACCAGCGTCCCATCCCCGAGCGGCATCGCATCATCTTTTACGTCGGGCATCTGGAGGCGTTCGACTGGAACCTCCTCCGGGAACGAGTTTTCGGGCGAACCAGTTTCCATTCGGAATTTGATCAACTCTTTGCCTTCGGCATCGACCCAGTTGACGGAGGACTGCCCTCGGACCAGCCCGCCGACTGGCCCTCTCTCACACGCGTGCGCGACTATGTAAGCCAAGCCCGGCAGGCAATTGACGCCGGTCTGGCCGCGGCGGCGTTCCATGCTCACAAAGAATCTTCCCCCGGGCTGCTGTTGAACGTGGCCATCGAACACCGGGTCATGCACGCGGAAACACTTGCCTACATGCTGCACCAGTTGCCGCACGACAACAAAGTTCGAAAGCCCCGTCTGCCGGAACTGAAGGTGCGTCCAGTCGCTCCGGGCATGGTGGAAATCCCCGCGGGCTCGGCGAGGCTTGGTCTTTCCCGGGGCGAGGCAAACTTGCTTGGCGGGCACGACTTTGGATGGGACAACGAATACGAAGCGCACACCGTCCAAGTGCCGGCGTTTTCCATCGATCAGTACCAAGTAAGCAACCGCGAGTATCTCCAGTTTATGAGCGCGGGGGGATATGAGGACCGGGTCTTGTGGAAGAACGCTGACTGGAACTGGAAAGCCGCGCAAGCAATCTCGCACCCGGTTTCCTGGAGCCGCGCAAATGCCGAGATCAACGGCGCTTGGCACTACCGGACGATGTTTGAGGATATTCCACTGCCGCTCGACTGGCCGGTTTATGTGAGTCAGGCGGAAGCCAGCGCCTACGCGCGCTGGGCAGGAAAGTCGTTGCCCACCGAAGCGCAGTGGCACCGAGCCGCGTACGGCACGCCGCACGGACAGGAATATGGAACGGAGCGGCTATTTCCGTGGGGCGCGGAAGCTCCCCAGAGCCGGCTCGGAAATTTTAATTTCGAGCGTTGGGATCCCACGCCCATCGGAGCTTTCCCCCAAGGGAAGAGTGCCTTCGGCGTCGCTGATCTGCTGGGAAACGGATGGGAGTGGACGGCAAGTCCATTTGCGCCCTTCGCCGGCTTTCAGCCGTTTGAGTTTTATCCCGGCTATTCCGCCAATTTCTTCGATGGGGAGCACTACGTGATGAAGGGCGGCAGCGCCCGCACCGCTGCTTGTATGCTTCGCCGTTCTTTCCGCAACTGGTTCCAGCCGCATTATCAGTACGTCTATGCGGGATTTCGCTGCGTGAGCAATTAGATGAATCACAAGGGGCATTTCATGCTGACCCACGCCATTACTGCTGATCCGGTCCTGGAATTTGCCTCCGACGTGCGCGCCGGACTCACCCGCAGCGGGCAGAAAGAACTGCTTTCCAAATATCTTTACGACGATGTGGGATCGGCATTGTTTGAAGTCATCAGCGTTCTACCCCAGTATGGTCTGACCCGGGCGGATGAGCGCCTGCTACAGCGCCACGCGCATCAGATTGCGGAGCAGGTTCCGGGGCCGGTGGCAGTGGCGGAACTGGGCAGCGGCAGCGGCAAAAAGACGCGCTGGATTTTGAAGTCACTCTGCCGCCATCAACATATTTCCTATTTTCCCATCGAAATCTCTCCCACCGCGCTGGCCATGTGTCAACGCGAACTCGGCGACATTGAAAGCATGAGTATCGTGGGCTTCGAGCGCGAGTACTTGGACGGCCTGCTGGAGGTGGCGGCGCGGCGTCGCCCCGGCCAGAGCCTGCTGGTCTTGTTTCTGGGAAGCACGATCGGAAATTTCGACCGACCGGCTGCCGCGAAATTCCTCCGGGAAATGCGTCGTATCCTGCAGCCGGGCGATTCGCTATTGTTGGGCACGGACTTGGAAAAACCCATTGCTCAACTGCTGGCGGCCTACGACGATCCGCTGGGAGTCACGGCGGCATTCAATCTGAATCTTCTCGCCCGCATCAATCGTGAACTCGATGCCGATTTCGTTCTGGAACAATTTGAGCACGTCGCCAGATTCAATCCAGGGGCGCGCAGCGTGGAGATGCACTTGCGGTCCAGGAGAGGTCAGAGCGTAACGATTCACCGCGCGGGACTGACGGTCCCGTTCCGCCAAGGCGAGACGATCTGGACCGAGAGCAGTCACAAGTACGGCCGGACGGAACCACTACAGATCGCCAAAGACGCGGGTTTTTTCTGCAAAGCGCAGTGGATCGATCAGGAATGGCCCTTCGCCGAAAACCTGTTCGTAGCGGAATGAATGAACTTTGTGGCGGTGTATCTGATGATGCTGGACGTGTGGTACATCGTTCCGACCGCACAAATCGCAGGCCCAAAGCACGGCCGGTACAAAGAAGCCTAGCACCTGCAGCGGCAAACCGCGCGGCGCTCCAAGGTCGACATCGTCGGCTTCGACGATTACCCCAGCCACTGCGGGTTCTGGAACGTGCCGTCGAAATTGTGCGTGGTCTTGTAGAGTTCGTATTCTCCTTTGGCCGCGGCCGGAGCGGTTTTCGCGAGTAGCTGGGCAACTTCTTCCTGGCTCATCGGCTTGAAGCTGCGCGCCGCATCGAGCGCTTGCTGCAGAATCTTGATTGACTCGCAGCCGGTAATGACCACGCTGGTGGGCAGGCTCATGGCGTAGTGCAGACATTCGACCGGAGTGGCTGCCTTGCTGCGCAATATGATGCTGTCGCCCATCGGCTTCATCCCGAGCACACCGATCCCGTGCTTCACCAGCACCGGCAGAACTTTCTTTTCAAAACTGTTGTAGTGAGCGTCCATGACGTTAAGCGGCATTTGCACCGCGTCGAAGGTGAACTGGTGCGCGAACGCGGTTTCCAGCATCTTGAGATGAATGTCGGGACTCTTGTGCCCGGTAAAACCAATGTAACGAACCTTGCCTTGTTTTTTCGCCTCGAGCACTGCCTCCATGCCACCCCCGGCGCCCATAATCCGCCCGGGATCAGTCTCGCGAATCACCTCATGAAATTGCAATAGATCAACATGGTCGGTTTGCAGGCGGCGGAGAGATTCTTCCAGTTGTTGAGTCGCGGCTTGTCGGGTTTGGCCGTCAATCTTGGTCATGAGGAAAGCCTTCTGCCGATAGCCGTCCCGCAGCGCCTTACCCATGCGGATCTCACTCTGGCCACCGTTGTAGTCCCAGCAGTTGTCGAGGAAATTCATGCCGTCGTCGAGTGCGGTGCGAACCAGGCGGATACTCAACTGCTCGTCCTCGGGGTGGCCAATATGGTAGCCGCCGAGTCCTACCATGGAAACCTTCTCGCCGGAGCGGCCCAGTGTTCGATAGGGAAAAGAGTCGGCGCCCAGCGCCACTTTGTCGCTCAACGACGTCACAACGGTAGCCGCCGCCGCGGTTTTTAGAAATTCTCTGCGATCCATGTGAGCCTCCTGTTGGTTTCAAGCTCGAAATGCGGGCAACCGGGTTCTTCACCGACGAGTATAACTCTGCCGCAAACATCTGTGTCCGTTGTACAAGACGCCATCGGTCGGCTTCTGCGCGTCTGTGTTAGATTTAGATTTCTGCCATGAAAGACATCGCTTCGTGGGCCCTGAACTCCGCTGCGCTGCGTGGCGTCTCCTACGCCGATGTCCGTATTACCGACGATCGCCACCGCGCGCTCTCCACGAAAAACGGCAAGCTGGGCAGCGCTTCGGTTTCGGAGTCGTTCGGTTTTGGAGTGCGCGTCATTGCCGATGGGGCCTGGGGATTCGCCGCTTCGGACGATCTGAGCCGGGCAGGCGTCGAAGGTACCGCCGTGCGTGCGGTGGAAATCGCGAAGGCTTCCTCACGGGTGAAGCAACGCGACATCCAGATGGCCCCGGAGAAGCCGGCCACCGCAGAGTGGACCTCGCCATTTCAGATTGACCCTTTCACCACGTCCGTCGAGCAGAACATCGAGTTGCTGTTGAAGATTGATGCGGAATTGCGCTCCGTGCCGGGCGTCACCCTGGCCGAGACCAACCTGAATTTCCGGCGCGAGGAGCTGTGGTTCTTCTCTTCGGAAGGCGCCAATATCCATCAGACGAAATACACCACTGGCGGGGGATATGCCGCACACGCCTTTGCCGGCAGCGAGATCCAGAAACGCTCTTATCCCAACTCGTACGGGGGACAGTGGCAAAACAAGGGATATGAACTGATTGAAGAGCTGAAACTGGTGGAAAATGCCCGCCGGGTGGGCGAAGAAGCGGTGGCGCTGCTGAAGGCCGACCAATGTCCGGAGGGCGTCTTCAATATCATCCTGGACGGCTCGCAGCTTGGACTGCAAATCCATGAATCGGTCGGGCATCCCATCGAACTCGACCGCGTCCTGGGCATGGAGGCAAATTTCGCTGGCACCTCATTTCTCACTTTGGACAAGTTGCGCACCCTCCGTTATGGCAGCGACCTGGTAAACATCGTCGCTGACGCGCGCCAGGAGCATGGCCCGGGCCTCGGCACGTTCGCTTTCGACGACGAAGGTGTTCCCGGGCAATGCACGCCGATCATTACCAACGGCCTGTTTACAGGATATTTGAGCTCGCGTGAAACTGCGCACACCATTGGCGCAAATCGCTCTGGCGGGACTCTGCGCGCCGAGTGCTGGAACCGGCTGCCCATCATCCGCATGACCAACATCAGTATTCTGCCCGGCGAAAAACCGCTCACCCGAGACCAACTGATTACCTCAACTGACAACGGCATTTACATGGAGACCAATCGCTCCTGGTCAATCGACGACAAGCGCTACAACTTCCAGTTCGGTTGCGAAGCGGGATGGGAGATCAAAAGCGGCAAGCGCACGCGAATGTTAAAAAACCCATCCTATTCCGGAATCACCACTACCTTCTGGAACTCGATGGACGCAATCTGCTCGCGCGATGAATGGACGCTGTGGGGCACGCCCCACTGCGGGAAAGGCCAGCCGCAGCAAGTGATGGGAACCGGGCATGGAGCAAGTCCGGCGAGATTTCGAGCAGTGAAAATTGGAAGTGCGTACAAAGGCACTTAATGGCGCTAGCGTGGCACCAGGTGACACCAACGATGGATGGAAACGATAGCAGGATGGGTCACTTTCGATACTTGGTTTGGCTCTTACTGCTGTCCCTCCACGCTCTCTGCCGCGCCCAGAGAATGACGATCCGTTTGATCGATGTCGGGAATCGGTGTCCACCGCCGAATCGACAGGTCTCGCTTTCCCTACTCTGTGACAAGGGCGAAGGCACCCCGGCGAAATATGATGCAGCTTTACACTCGAAAACTGACAGCAGCGGCCCCGCGGAGTCTAGGGTGCCGGAACCAGAGCCAGCGCATCGGTCGGCCTGGGCTGACCTAACAACCTGGGAAAACTGGCGGTCCGTCTGCAGCATACTCGTGGCGACGCAAGATGTGATTCAGAAGGGATACGTAGCACCTCAGCCGGGACCCTGGGCGCAAAAAAGCCAAGTTCCGCTAAGGCGGTTCCGGGAAGTCCTCTTTCTTGCCCGCCCGCAAAATCTTCATTGAACGGATTCTGACACCGCTGGCAAGGGATGAATAAATACCCAGTGAAGCACTCAAAATGATGACGTCCGATCAAGCCGCCGACATCTTTTCCCGCATCAAGAAATTCTCGACTGCAGATGAGGTCGAAGCCCTGGTCTATGGCGGCAAGAGCGCGCTTACTCGTTTTGCCAATAACACTATTCATCAAAATGTGGCAGAAGAGAATTATGGGATCTCGGTGCGGACCGCGTTCGACGGCAGGACGGCTCGGGCTACCACCAACAAGTTCGATGATGAGAGTTTGGAGCGCGTGGTGCAGGCTTCGGAGAGTCTGGCCAAGGTTCAACATCCCGATCCCGATTTGCTGCCCATGCCGGACGTGGGCGAGGGTGCCCGCGCCACACGGGCCTTTCCCAGCCGTTATTTTGCGCAGACTGCCGCGCTTACGCCTGAGTTGCGCGCCGATGGCGTAAAGAAGATCGTGAGCGTCGCCGACCGGCACAAGCTCACCACGGCCGGGATTTTTTCTGCTGCGGAAGGGGTGGAAGGCGTCTTCAACTCACGTGGTCTCACCGGTTGGCACACTCAGACTTCCTCGGAGATTTCCATTACCATGCTGGCGGGCGATTCCTCGGGATGGCAGAAGGCGAACTATCCCGATGTGAGCCAACAGGACCCGGCCGCTCTGGCCGAGATTGCGGCACGCAAGGCTCTCGAATCCGCCAGCCCGCGCGAAATTCCCCCGGGAAAGTACACCGTCATTCTGGAACCGGCGGCGGTGCTCGACATGGTGGGCTTCATGTTCTTCGATTTCGGTGGCCTGTCGATTCTTGATCAGCGTTCCTTCCTGAACAATCGCGTGGGCGCGCAAATCTTTGGCCCCAATATCAACGTCTGGGACGACGCGGCGCACCCCCTCCAGTCAGGTACGCCGTTCGATGGCGAGGGCATCCCCCGGCAGCGCGTGCATCTGGTCGAGAATGGAGTGGTTAAGCGCCTGGTGTATGCGCGCGCAACCGCCGAAAAGATGAAGCAGTCCGAACACAAGGACAAGGTTGGTCTCGTGACGGCCACGGGCCACGGTTTCTCCCTCCCCAACGAAATGGGAGAAGCGCCCGTGAACATCGTGTTCGGCACGCCCGAAGACGCAAAGACTGTAGACCAGATGATTGCATCCACCGAACGTGGCGTGCTAGTCACGCGGCTGTGGTACATCCGGGAAGTCGATCCCTACGAAAAAATTCTCACCGGCATGACCCGCGACGGTACGTTCTATGTGGAGGATGGCCAGGTCCGCCACGGCATCCTGAATTTCCGCTTCAACGAAAGTCTGATTCACATGCTTTCAAATGTGGAAGCGATGGGCACTCCGGTACGAGCCAGCGGCGAGGAATCCTTCGACATGGTAGCCCCGCCGATGAAAGTGCACGATTTCAATTTCACCGAAGTGACGAAGTTTTAAAGGAGTTCGCAGCCCTCGGCCGTCAGCCTTCAGCCCCGCCACGGCTTGGTGCATCTCATCTGGATCGTTCCAAGCTGCAAGAGCCTCGACTTCTCCCGCAATTCCATGATGTGCAAGGCTTTACGCCTACTAGTTCCATGACTTCCGTAACTTTTGCAGCGTGGTTCGGGGGTGTAATCTGCGTCACGTAATGGCGAATTATGGGCGATTTGCGGAGGACGGGAATTCCGGCGCCGAAGCCGAAGATCGGGCCGAGGTTCGGAAGCCAGACTCGCCGTCAGTGTCGGCTGAAACCGTGACTCCGGAACCGGCGCAGAAAAAAGCTAGCCACGCGCGTTATCCCGATATGCAAAGCGCGGTGCGATTTCCCATCAAGCTGCCGGTTTCGGTGAAATCGAAGTCCGGCGACAACCTGGCCGAGACGCAAAACATTTCCGCCAATGGTGTGCTGTTCCGAGTGGACTCGGAAATGCCCATCGGTTCGCTAGTGGACTTCACCATCTCGTTGCCCGCGGACGTGGTGGGAGCAGAGGCGGACGTGCAACTCGATTGCCGCGGCCGCGTAGTGCGCAATTTTGAAGAAGATGGCCGCCGCGGAGTCGGTGTCGTCATCGATGAATACCGTTTTGAACGCCGGTAAGCAAGGAAACCGATGGCCAGCCCTTCCGCCAGCATGGAGATGAACGTGGAACAGCCGCACGAAAGCGACGGCCAGTTCATCCGCGTGATCGTCGCGGACTCCCAGGCCATCTACCGAGCCGGCCTGCGCAAAATCTTTGCTCTCGAAGACGACATTCGGGTGGTCGGGCAGTCGGAAACCATCTCCCAAACGCTCTCCGCCGCCAAAAAATTTACCGCCGATATCCTGATTTTTGAGGCTGCACTGTCATCCAATCCCGTGGAGGCGGTTGCCGATCTGCTGCGGCAAACTCCCAGCCTCCGCCTGGTGGTGGTCACTGCGGAACCCGACGAAGAACTTACCCTGGAGCTGCTGCGCCGGGGCGCACATGGAATTGTTTCCCGCGAAGTGGAACCGGAATTACTGGTGGACTGCCTGCGCAAAGTGTCCGAGGGCCATCCCTGGCTTGACAGCCGTGGTATTCAATGGGTGCTCGAAGCCTACCGCACGCAAGGCGTGCGCCCCATGTCGCCGCGGCCCAAGGTGCAATTGACCCCCAAAGAATCGCTCATTGTCTCCTGCGTAACCCAGGGCATGAAGAACAAGGAAATCGCCCTGCGCGTGGGTACCACCGAACAGGTGGTCAAGAACTATCTCCGCAAAGTGTATGACAAGCTGGGTGTCGCTGACCGGCTGGAGCTGGCGCTGTTCTGCCTGCACAACCGGGTTCTGGACAGTTCTGCGAAAGTCCCAGCGGCCCACGAGCCGTCATCCGGAAATGGCAGCGCACCGGAGCTGTCGCCTGCCGGCGTTGAGGCTTCTACAAAACTCTCCTAAGAGCCTCAGGAAAAGCGGTATGGTTGATTACCGAGGACTTTTATGAAGCGCATTCTGATGGCGCTCGCAATCGGGATGGCTACCCTGGCTGTGGCTCAAGATAAGCCAAGAGTCTTCGTCGCCGGCAAGGGGAACGCAGAACGTGTCCACCAACGCCAGCAGCGGCGGCAATCGCTGGTTTAGAACTGGACATGCCGAAAGCACAATTGACTCTCACGACGAGAGTATGGAAGTGACAAAGGACTTACAAAGGGATTGCTCTGGCATAACGGTCACCCTTAATCAATCTGCGGCGGACTACACCGTGATGCTGGCCCGCGAGTCCAAGCAGAAACGTGGCTTACTGCGTACCAACAATCAGATGCAAGTGGCCAATCGTACTGGGGACGTGCTCGGCTCTAACACCACCAGGACTGTGAACAACGCCCACTAGAGATGCCTGCAACTTGATACTTTCCGACTGGGCACAGCACGGCAGAATCACCGCCCAGTCAGAGCCACCCGCTGCCCCGCCCTTGCAGGCTGAAAAACCGGCGCAGCCAGTAATGGTGGCAGCCCGTGGTTACTTCGGTTCCAGCTACACAGGAAACGCCGCAAGCGGAACAGACGCGCGCCGATCGCAACACGGTAGTTGTTTCCGCCCCAGCGGTGTCTTCAGTTCTAAGTGACAGCTTAGCTGAGGCAGCGAAACGGGCAAGACAGCGTCAAGCCTGTCTTAAACTTGCGGCAGACAATCCAAGCATAACGTGCAAGTGAGTATCAGAACACTCTTCACGATCCCCCGGCAGACCCCGGCAGATGGCAAAGTTGCGGTTTCCCGTCCGGGAGCCATAGAATCGTAAAGCGGAAGCAGAAGTCTGGGCGTGTACTTGCTGCCCACGCTTCCCGCAGCAAACCCGGAGAGATGGCCGAGTGGCTGAAGGCGCACGCTTGGAAAGCGTGTTTACTCGAAAGGGTAACGTGGGTTCGAATCCCACTCTCTCCGCCATACCTTTACCCGCATAAACACTGACGATGGCACGTTCGGGCCATGTATTCGTGTTAATCGGTGTGTTAGCTTGTCGGACATGCCAACCGTCCGCTCTCTCTCAGTAGTCAGTGTTTACGTCCGGCATCGAGCGACTTGCAGCCATGCAAGCCGGGGCGAATTCTACCGGGGCTGCAACTGCACGAAGTGGCTCCGCTACTCGCGACAGGGTCGCCAGCACCGCAGACCAGCCGGAACACGGACGTGGGTCATCGCGGAAGAGAAGGCGACAGACCTCCAAAGGCAGCTAGACGCGGGCGGGGCCGGGGTCATTCCCATCATAATCAAGGCTGAACAGCCGACCATCACAGAGTGCATAGAGACCTTCATCAGTGCAAAGGAGAGCGAGGGCATCTCTCCGCGAAGAATCAAAAAACTGCGACACCAGTTGACCGCGTTCGAGAAGTTCATGTCAGCCCGGTCGAAGCTATTTCCGTCTCTCCTGACTGCGACAGATGTCATTGAATTTCGATCAGGTTGGGACACGATGTGGAGTTCGACGACAACCCGGCAGAAGGCCCAGCAGAATATTCGTGGCTTTCTCAGGACATGCTGCCGCGAGAACCTAAACGATCTGCTCTCTGCGTTAAAGACGATCCGCTTATCGAAGGATGACAAGAAACGGCTGGAGCCGAAGCCGTTTACCGAGAAGGAACTCAAGACTCTCTTCGCCCAGATTCCCAAGACGTTCGACCCAGCGAAAGCCGCCCAAGCCACGCTCCTCGTCAAACTGATGGTTGCTACCGGACTCGCGATCCGTGACACGGTGCAACTCGAACGGAAGAACATCCGAGACGGCTGGCTCAAGATCGACCGCCAAAAGACCGGGCGACCTGTTCTCCAACAACTCGATCCTGATCTGGTACGAGACCTCGATGGCGAGGGGGAGCACATCTTCTGGGATGAAAAAACTCTGGTGACCTCGCTAGTGACAGCCTGGCAGGATGACCTCCGCGTCTTGATGCAGGGAGCGAAGCTCTGGATACCGGGGAACGTCTCTCATCGCTTTCGAGATACAGCCGTCGATTTTTGGTTGGGCCAAGGATGCAGCCTGACTGAAATCGCTGCGATGTTGGGTGACACCGTCGCAGTGTGCGAACGGCACTATGCGAACCTCGCATCGGCCCGAATGAAAGAGAGGTTGGCGAAGATGCCGAAGCGTTCGTGGGGCGTGACCAATGTCTGAATTACTCACAGTCGAGGAAGTCGCCCAGATTCTCGGGGTATCCCCTGATACGGTGACCCGTCGATTCGCGAAGGTCAAGGGGGTCATCGACCTCGGTTCTCCCGAGACGCCGAAACGTCGTCGGTATCGCGTGCTGCGAATCCCGAAGTCAGTTGTCGAGAAGTTTCTGCTGACACGCGGCGGGCCTGTTGAAATCACAACTCCGGTGAGACCGCCGAGACGCAAGGCAAGTGCCAGTGATCCACTCGACGAAGATGAACTCGTCCGGCAACTCGCAGGGATGACGAGGCAGCACGGGGCTGAAGCCCAACGAACGCTGGATAGGATTGCAGAGCGTGCGAGGCTGTTGAAATTTGTTCCTGAGTCGCAGTGGCAGGATGTGGTCTGGGTTGATGAGGAGAGTGACTTGTGATGCACGACCGTTCGCAAACTCCGATCCAACCGCTGTTGACACCGGAGCAAAATGGGAGTCAGTGGGCAAAGAGCCGCCCGTCTCCTGCGGGAAGTGCAAAAGCCCATACTGGAACAGACCCCGCCGCCAATCGTCGAAGTAGACTGCCGCGTGCCCGGTGACCGCGTGCTGTGATCACGGCCTGTTCCTTCTGTCCGGCCCCGTGTATATCTACTGCGTCACGCGACCGTGACCAGAGTCGGCCCACCCGAGCGGTACGAGAATCCACCAATCCGGCCCATCCACACATCAGATTTCCCCGTGGGCTGGCCGCTCGGGGGAAGACGAGAGCAGAGCCGAAGTGCGATGCGTGCGGGAGAACTTTTCAAACCGGGCCCAACACGCAGGTGCGGACGGTGAGGAAGCGGGGACGGAGAGAACTGCGCTGGCGTTCCAGCGGTCGGCGCAGGTGGGAATCGGTACAACGTACAACGGAATGCGGCGGCGTTCGGCGGTCGGCGCAGGGTGGGAATCGGTACATATACAACGCTCGCTCCGCTGGATGAGCCGAAGCGATGGCAACTGGGGCCCACGATTTTGTTCGACCGCCCCCGCCCAGCACCCCCCACTCCTCCTCCATCAGATTTCCCCGTGGGCTTGGCCAGAGCCCGAGAAATCGCCTAAATGAGCGTTCATAATGACTTCAAATGATTGATGAGTAACTACTTATGATTAAAATGGTTATGGACGATCCTGAGCTTGCAAAGCAAGGGCGAACCTACGATATATCAGGTTAACTGCTTGATTGTACTAGTATTGAGTGCGTGTGTGAACCTGCTTTAATCCTACAAAATATAACAAAAGTACGCTAAAAGGCGTCAGAAGCCGTCTAAAAGTCTGATAAATATGCACAAAGGTAACTTTCCTGTGGAATCGGGTCATGGTAATAGTCGCATGGCCAGGTAGTGGAAGGATATCGTGATTTTTTGGGTAGGCACCTAGTCACATCCTACTACTCCTCCCCATTTGAATCAGTTTTTCAAGTCGTTGCGCCAAACGGCGTAGCGCAACCGAGTACAAGCATGGGGCGAATTAACAAACGCTCAGAGGTCGCGTTGAAGGCGGCAGCTGAGATGCTGGAAACCACCAGGAATCAAAGCGTCAAAGCGCATCTGATAAGGGCTATTCTCGAATACGATCGGCGCCAGCAGGACCGTGCCGATTCTAATAAGGCCGAACGCCGAAAACGGGCAGAGAATAAGGAACTTGCTGGATCTCGCTCGAAAGTACAGGAGCTGACTTCCGCCACAAGGTCCAAGGATGAGGAGCTGTTGGGTCTTAAGTCCAAGCTGGAGGATACAAATCGGACGCTCGCCAAACTGAACCAGGCTCTCACAGACGCAAAGAAAGAGGCAGACATGGCGCGTAAGGCAGCCGGCGAAATGCAAGATCAACTCAAAGTCGCAAAAGAAATCATCGAACACGTCGCGCGCAGCGTCTGTGCAGAAAAGAGGTCTAACTGCGCGGCGGAACTATTTCAGAAATTGAAATTGGATGCACGCCAACCTCTCGCTCAAGTCTTTGAAGCAATGGGGTTCGACCTGAAAAAGTGGTACTCGTGGGACAGTGAGTACGGACAAAATAGTGACCTAATGCTAGAAGGGCTGCTATGTCCGGAGAAGCATGAACCAGAAGAGCTATCTTTGCTCCGATTGAAGCTCGCTGCTATGGGCATGGACTGCATTGATGCGATAAACGCCGTGCGCGACTATCGCGACCTGAAGATTGGCTTTACCCGACTGAAGGAACTTACCCATCCTCATGTGACGTTTTTTGACCTTGATACTCGCATCGAAAACCGTATCCCTGAGAAGTTCATGCCCCGTTTGACTGAAAAAGCTCTGCGGGACGCGTCAGCAACAATGCAAAGCGATCCAACCGAAAAGCTGAAATGGCTGGAGGTTGTGGAGAAATTGCTCAAGCCCGACAGCGGCATAGGTTCCCTGCTCTCGATGGAACTGGGAGCGACTCGTCGTGCAGTAGACAAGTCCAATTGAGAGACCGGACGATAATAAAAGACCTTTAAACCGGCCAAGAGCCGGGGCCGCCCGACCCCACCCGGTGACCATCCGGCCGACCTAGCCGGCCAACGCTGTCCGGTGGAGTCGCCGAGCCGAGAATCATCTTTCCTTGCACCTGTTATCAGTATTTATGATCGGTTGACAGTTCAGCGTGTGCCAAATCGAGGCTGAATTGCGAACGGATGTTTGTCTAACGTCGAGAACGTGTTTGGGCACTGGCGCACCTGCCTGTTACTTATCTGTTAGCGATCATCTGAAAACGTAGTTTTCTGAACGTCTGCCGGAGTGGGTCCGTTACCGATGTTCTTGCCGCAGGCGATGCGGTGCA
>Ga0070697_100000390_pt1 | contig 34089 bp, 23 predicted proteins | sample KBSK1501metaG_FD_65475 | JGI IMG/M metagenome (GOLD analysis project Ga0070697, IMG submission 65475) | Corn, switchgrass and miscanthus rhizosphere microbial communities from Kellogg Biological Station, Michigan, USA - KBS K1-50-1 metaG | ecosystem: Host-associated > Plants > Roots >...
GGTTGTAGTGCATCTCAGCGGACCGCGGGTCGTATCGGATTCCCTGCTCGAACTCGGTCTGCGCCGCATCGAATCTACCGATGATCATCAGATCCCTGCCCAGGATTTTGTGGGCTTCGGCGTTCTTGATGTCCAGTTGGAGAGACTTTGCCAAGTCCCGAATGGATTCGCCGATCTTTTGCTGCGCGAACAAGCTGTAGCCGAGCGCATACCAGCCCCAGGAAGACTGGGGATGTTCCTTGACGTAAGTGGTGAGCAGGGGCTCGACCTCTTTAAACCGGCGGTCTCGAATGTAACCTTCAAGATCAGCCATCCGCGTGGGATCGTCGGTGCTGACGGGGATATCTAAAAGTTTCTGAAGGCTCTGTCTGGCGGCCACGTCGCCCGGGTTGAGATCGACAGCCTTTTCATACGCATCGGAAGCGCCTGCAGTGTCGCCCTGCTTCTCCAGGACCACGCCGAGATAGCGTTGAGCGTCCGACGATTCGGGCTGGAGCTTGATGGCGTGCCGGAACTTATTGGCAGCTTGATCCAGATCGCCTTTGTCCAGCGCAGCACGGCCTTCTCCGATGTCCAGGTTGACGTTCTGGTTGCGATCGTCCGCGGAAGAGAGCTCACGACCCTTCTGGAGTTCCGCCGTCCCCTCATCCTTGCGCCCCGCTCGCGCCAGGGCCAGACCTAGTTGATAGTGGGCTTCGCCGCTTTGGGGGTCCAGCCGCGCCGCTTCCTGCAGCTCCCCGATCGCTTCCGGCGCGGTTCCGTCCTGCAGAAGCGCCTTGCCGAAGGCTAAGTGAGCGCGGGCGAACCCGGGGGACATCGCGATCACCTTGCGCAACAGCTCGATTTCTTTGGTGGAACCATACTTCGGGCTGGCGCCGTAGGCGGTGGCCAGATTGAACTGGGCCTTCACTGACGCCGGCTCGAGCGCCACTGCCTTCTCGAGTTCGCGAATGGCTTGCTCACCGTCGGTGGGGATCAGGGCCGCACCCAGATTCGCGTGGGCGTCCGCATAATTTGGCCGAATCCGGATGGCCTCGCGGAAGGCTGCCATCGCTCCTTCGTCTTCGTCCGCCTGGGTCAAAACCAGCCCGAGGTTGTTTTGGGCTTCGGCAAAGTTCGGGCGCAGCCGAACCGCCTCGCGAAATTCAGCAGCGACCTCGTTGGTGCCCGCACCTTTGCGGCCGAGCAGCAGGCCCAGCATGTTGTGCGCTTCTGCTTGGTCCGGTTTCGCGGCCATTGCTTTGCGTAGGTCAGCGATGGCATCGTCCCAATCCGGCTTCGGAAGCGATGCCGCTGGGGCGTTCAGCCCGGCTTCAATCTGTCCCAGCGCCTTATCGAGATCGCCGGCGCGAAGGTAGACGATCCCCAGGTCGATATAGGTGGCGGACGTCGGCGCCAGCAGCGCAATAGCGCGTTGCAGGCTCAGTCGCGCCGCGGTTAAGTCACCTGTTTCCCGCAGAGCGGTTCCTAGAAAGGCATGGCTGGCGCCGGCCGCTGGATCGAGCCGAATGCTCTCCCGTAGCTCGGAGATGGCTCGGTCCATCGAGCCGCCGTACCACAATGCGACCCCAAAATTGTAGTGGGCGTCGGCCGATTCCGGCCGGAGCGCAATGGCGCGCTGCAAATGAACCAGGGCGGAAGTTAGGTCTCCCTGCTGGCCCAGGACGAAACCGAGCAGGTTGTGCGCCTCGGCGTCCCTTTCATCGAGGCGAAGCGCTTCCGTGAGATGTTGCCTAGCCGCATCCAGCTCCCCTCGTGCGGCGGCTTCCTGGCCGCGCTTATACAGATCGTCCGCAGCGCTTGCCGGGAGCGGGCTCGGCCTGCGTGCCGACGCACTCTGCTGCTTCAAGGCCACACCGAGCGCGTAATAACCTTCGCGCAGCTCGGGATCGATCTGGAGCGCGCTCTCGAAGGCGGCAATCGCTCCGGCGAGATCGCCGCTCTGGCGCAAGGTCTGGCCCAATTCGTATTGGACGTTGGCGTTGGCTGGGTTGGCACTGGCAACGCGGCGCAGATGTAGCAGCGCGCCTTCTGCGTCGCCTTTCTCCCGCAGGGCAACGCCCAGATTCATGTGCGCTGCCAGGCTGTTCGGCTCCAGGGCCAGCGCCTTCTGAAACGCCTCGACTGCTTCGGCGAGTTCGCCACTCTTGGCCAGCGCCGAGCCCAAATTCGTACAGGCTCGCGTGGACTTCGGGTCGAGTGAGACAGCCTTCCTGAACTCGGCTGTAGCACCGGGCAAGTCGGCCTTTTCCAGAAGAGCGACTCCCAGCCAGTTATGCGCCTCCGCGGAGGACGGTCCCGCCTTCACGGCGCGCTGGAAGGCCGCTAGCGCATGCGGATAGTCGTTCCGATCCCAATACGCCAGGCCGAGGGCAACGTGAAGCCGAGGATTGTTAGGATCGCGCTTGATCTCGCTCTCAATCTGGCTTATCGAGATTTCGGCTGTCGATGGGGGAACGTTTCCGGGCTTCTGTGCCTTGGCCGAGAACGCCAGAGCAAGAACGAAAACTACAACCGCCCACCTTCCCGGGATCGTCTGGGTACAAATCATTGGTCGGGGTCTAACAGTCGAAGCTGTAAGCGCGAAGTTGCTTCGTCTTCGGTGCGAAGAGACTTCGCCATCTCGAGCTGCTTATCCGCCTCCGCCTTCTTGCCCATGCGGGCCAGCAGCAAGCCGAGCTGATAATTGGCTTTGACGGACTTCGGGTTCAGGCGGATTGCTTTCCCCAGGCTACTTTCCGCCTCAGCATAGCGGTGAGCACTCATGAGCAAGCTGCCCAAAGCTTCACAAGACGAAGCGTGATCGGGGTAGCGCCCGAGCAATTCCTCCAAGGTCCGGATGGCCTCGGCTTCGTTGCCCTGGTCCCTGGCCACCAGAGCCAGATAATAGTAGGGCGCAAGTTGCTCAGGCTGCAAGCGGACGCTCTCGCGCAGATGGGTGGCCGCCTCGGCCAGGTGACCCTCGAGATACAAGACCGAGCCCAGTGCGTATTGCATCTGCGGATCGCTCTCCCTGGTTTTGAGAACCCTTTCGAGCAGACCCTGCGCGGCTTCAAACTGGCGTTTTCCGACCTTGGTTGCAGCCAGTGTGTATTGATAAGAGGGATCGTGCGGCCGCAGGCTGGCGGCTCTGGTCAAAACCGGTTCGGCATCGTCTAAAAGGTCCATCTTCAGGCAGACGCGGCCAAAACCCAGGAGAATCTCGGGATTGTCTGGCTCGATCTTTTTGGCCCGTATCCAGTAGGACAGGGATCGTTCGAGTTCCCCCTGGTTCTCCGCGATTCCGGCGGCCTGCCGCAGCCCAGGAACTGCCTGGGGATTCAGGCTGAGAGCCAGATCGTAGTATTCAAGCGCGCGAGCCGGGTCGCGCTTCAGCACATACATGCCCGCCAGATTGAACGCCAACTCATAAGAAGGAGGGCTGCTCTGTTTGGCACGCTCCAGGATATCGATGGCTTCGGGGACCACGCCCTCCCGGGCAAGCAGTAACGCGAACTTGATCGACCAGTCCGTGGGCGTGTCGGTGAGATTCGTCCAGTCCTTCGCCAAGCCAACCGCCGCGGCGCGGTCGCCGGTCTTCAGATAGTCTGCCGCCAGTACGAATAGTCCGTCAGGAGACTGTTTCAGGGTGGGAAGGACGGGTTGCGCCACTTCCAGCGATCGGCGGTAGTTTCCTTTTTCAGTCTCGAAACGCGCCAAGGTTAGCCTTGCCGTCGCATTCGATGGATCCAGTTCGAGGATTCGCCGGCACAGAGCAAGCGCAAGTCCCGTTTTTCCCTGGAGCGTGTAGACCTGAGCGAGGCTAAGGTGGGCGCCCAACAGGCGAGGCTCCAACCGGATCGCCTCCCGGAGCAAGCTGACGCTTTCCGGAAGTCGTTTCTGCTGAAGACGGATCGCACCCAGGACCGAGTAGGCGACAGCGCGAGTTCTTGGGTCGGAAAGGGCAAGCTGCGCTTGCTGATCTGCCTCCTGGAGCCGCCCCTGCTGGACCAGTGCGACCGCTTTCTGAAGAGCCTCGCGCGAATCGGCTCTCAGATCAGCCACTGTACCCAAGAGTAAGATCGAGCACAGCAAGGCTGTCGCGGCGAACGAAATTGCCCACCGAAATTTTTCCCCGCCACAACTACGAGTCACCGATTGCCCCCAGGCTCCGCCGCTTCCGACGGCCGGAGCCTGGTACCCATTATCACTAGTAAGTGAACTTCAAGCCAAACTGAATCGAACGCGGCTGATTGCACTGCGTACTGACGGTTCCGAAACTGCCGTTGGTGAAGTTCCGGTCCGGATCGCAGAAGTCGGTCCGGTTGAAGATATTACCGAACTCGGCATCAAACCGCATCTTAAGCTGTTCCTTAAGCGTGAAAACCTTGAACACGCTCGCGTCTTCGTTGTAGGTGGGGAATCCGCGCACCGATCCGTCAGCGCGAGGCGCGTTGCCAAACTGATCCGGGCCAGGATCCGCCCACGCGTTCTTGTCGAAATAATTCATGGTGAGCGGATTAAAGAAGCCACTGTGCGAGGCTATGGCACTCGTGCCCTTGACACGATTTGGCCGCTTCTGTCCATTGAATATCAACCCGCCCAAGTCATTGTTCATGAAAATGTTATAGGGCCGTCCACTTTCGTAGCGTAGAACTCCGGAAACGTTCCAACCACCCAGCAGCGCTCCGGTAGCTCCTTTGAATCTCTTGGCCCCGGGCACCTCCCAACTGTAGCCAAACAGGAACACATGCGGCGTGTCATCCTGGCTGAGCCCCCACTCACACACATGCGGACACGCGGGGTTTTGGATGACGGCATTTACGCCGTTGCCGCCTTGTGCACTCTCGGCTCCGTCGTTATTCAGCTTGGAGTAGGTGTAGCCCGCGCGGAACTGGAGTCCGTGTGCGAAGCGCTGCTCCAAGACAACTTCCAAAGCATTGTAGATACTGCTGCCAGTCGGCACATCGCGCCACAGGATGTTCTGGAACTGGGGATAGCGTCGCAATGCCTGCGCCACGGTCCCGTTGAAGGTGCTATAGGGTAGCGCGACTCCTCCCGGGCAAATGCCGGCTGTCGCCGTGGTGCTGTTGCAAGCCGAGCCCAAGGTATTCGCTCCCAACGCAAGAACGCTCGGATCAAGCATATTGGCGGCAATGCCCATCGATTGCCAGTTATTGGTGAGGCGGCTTCCGCGGTTGGCGATGTATGAAACATCCAGCCGCATGTTGTTGGTGAGCTGCTGCTCAAAGGTGAGCGAATAGTTCTGGTAACGCGGTAGCGTCAACCCATTCTTCGCCACCGCGATCGGTGAGGTGTTGTTAGCGAACGTAGGATCGATGAACGGCGGAATTTTGATACAAGAACCACCCGCGCAGGCCGGGTTAGTTTGCGGGAAACCATTGTCCAGCAGGAAGGCCGGTTGCTGCCCATTCGAAATGTTCGAAACCGTCGGATTCGACTGGAAGCCGATGGTCGGCTGACCTATGAACTGGTCGAACGAAATCCCGGAGTAGTAGATCCCGTAGCCACCGCGGATAGCTGTCTTGTCTCCCAGTCGATAGGCAAAGCCCAGCCGCGGGCCCCAGGCGTCGTGGTTCGGCTTTTCAAAGGTGCGGACTCCGGCGCGGCCCGCTCCCTTGCCCGCAAAGATCATGGCACCCGGGAGGTTCCCGGCGCCAGGATTGAGCGTGTTGGGATCGAAGGTGGAATACCGGTCCTGGGTTTCGGTGCGCGCAAATTGGTAATCAAAGCGCAGCCCCAGGGTTATGGTCAGGCGGCTAGTCGCTTTGTACTCGTCGTTAATCCACGGAGCCATGTAAGCTTCGTAGAACATAGGATGGAAAGGAATGGTCTGGGTGGACGAATGAACCTGACCGAGCAGGAACGAGGCAAATGAGTCGCCGGTCTGACCATTGACATTGTTGCCGGCGGCGTCGTAGCCAGCTGTCTCCAGACTGCTAAAGGCGAATTCGCCAGCCTGGTTGGCGGTTGCCCAACCCGAAAACGGGAACTGATGCCAGCGGTATTCGAAGCCGACCTTAATGGTGTGCTTCGCCTTCACCCACGACAGGTCGTCAGAGAACTGCCACCGATTGTTCGTCAGGAAGCCAAATTTTCCCCAACCATACTGACCCAAGGAGTTATACGGGATGCTGTTGCTGGCTCCATTATTGTTGCAGCAAAAATCGAGTAACGGTGGCCCCGCAGTGCCGTCGAGGAGTCCGCCACCTGCCGCCACTGACGCCCCCGGAGTCCCCGCCCAAAGGGTCTGCGGCCAGCCCGCCCCGGCAGACAGCGGATTTCCGCCCATGAACCAGCGATCCCAGGCGATGGTGGTGTGGTTCAGCAGGTTCGGGCGAATGATCCAGTCGAACTGGGTGTGCGCGTGATGCGTGGTAATGCGCTGGTAAAAGCCATTTCCATAATAACCGGTGTTCTTCTGTGGTGAAGTCTCGCCATTGAATTGAGTGACGCAGCCGGCCACTTCACCGCAGTTTCGGATGGACGGCCGGTGACCCCAGTAAAAGCTTTCGCTCATCCGGAAATTCGGAGTGAACGCATGGTCTACTCGGAACTCTATGGTGCGAGCATTCAGGAGCCAGGTCTGATCGCCGGCGGGGTTGCCAGCGACGTTGAAGGCGTTGCCAGGCCGATCCGGGTGAACCATGAGGGCAGAAACCCTCGAGGCCACGGTGCTGAAGGCAGTGGACGGAACAATGTTCGCTGCCCCGGCGATCGGCGCACCCGTTGTCGGGTCAAAGCCGTAGCCGGTTCTCACCGGCACACCGCCTACCGTTGTCGTGGTCGCCGGGTTGAAAATTTCTCCCTTATATACGGGTCGCCCAAGAACGTCGTTGGCGACCACGGTGCTGGTATCGAGCAGCGAACTGAAATCTCCGGCCTTGAAAGCGTCAGTCGGAGTGGTGTTGCCGAAGCCAGGCAGAACCCCGGAGCGGAAACGCGTCCAATCGATATTAGTAAAGAAGAATGTCTTGTTGTGCCCGTTGTAAACCTTGGGAATACTCACCGGACCGCCCAGAGTGAACCCGAAGCTGTTGTTGCGTACCGGGGTCTTCTTGCGGGACGTGCACTGGCCGGTGACCGAATTGCAATCGGCGTCAAAAAAACCGCGCGCATTCAGCGCATCGTTGGCGAAGTACTCGTACGCACTTCCATGCACGTTGTTGGTGCCGGACTTGGAGGTGTACTCGATGAATCCGCCGCTGGTATGGCCGTATTGAGCCGAGTAGGTCGTGGTGATGACCTTCATTTCCTGGATGCTCTCGGCCGGAGGAGAGCTCTCATGGCTCTGCTGGTGACCCACGGCGTAACCAAAGGCGGCGCCATCGAAAAAATTCTCCGTAGCCATGGTTTGGCCGCCGTTGATGCGAGAATTGAACTGGCTGCCACGAAACATCGGGTCGCCATTCGGCTTCATGGGGAGATAGCCAGGCTGGATCTGCAGCATGGACTCGGCGAGACGAACATCCGCTGCGGTGATTATGGGGATATCACGATAATACTTTTCGTCCACGGTGTGACTGACGTCAGGTGTGGTCACCTCGAGTTGTTGCGCGCCCGCCTTGACCTCTACAGACTCCGAGACCGAGCCCACCGCCAAAACGACATCCTTGCGGATGGTTTCTGCCCCCTGGAGCAGGATCCCCGAATTCACCGCCGTCTTGAATCCGGCGTGGTCGACGGTCACCGAGTAACTGCCCAGCACCAGCGGCGGAGTGGTGTAGGCTCCGGCGTCATTGCTGACCAGAGCCGTCTCGACGCCGGTCCCCTCATTGCGGACCTTGACCGTCGCGCCCGTAACGCTGGAACCGGTTGGGTCGGTCACGATTCCGCTAATGATCCCTCGGTCAGATCGCTGTGCCAGAAGCAGACCGCTCAGGCAAACAACAGCAAGGACAACACGTAGCCCTACTGCGAGGTAGGCTCTCATGGTCTCACCCTCCCGTTTGCATTTCCCCAGGGTGCAATGCAGCACCGCGCGAATAGAAGTCTGGAGACTCAACAGCGAGTCCCCTGGTTCGAGGCAAGTAAACGATTGCTACATCGCCACGCACGCTACGCTCACTGAATATGAGTTGTCAAGAAAAATCTAGTGGTTTTCTATTATTAGGGCCGAGGCTGCCATGTTGATCATCATTCCCGCGCCAAGCCCATGTTAAACAATGATTTAAGCTGTAAACGGTGCAGAACCTACCAGCTGACTTGTTTCTATGCGGGGGCAAGCCTGCCAAGTGCTTAGAGGCCCCTGGACGGACACTTGCCGTCTCCGAGACCAAGCCTGGGACAACGTTTACTAGACACATCTGGAGTGTGCGTATACCGTAGCTATGATTTGCGTCATTGGTCTATTCCAATTTGAGGAGGCCCGATGCGCTGTGCGATTTGCCGCTACGCGTATGTGATTGCACTGACGCTCTCCGGTGCCGCTTTCGCTCAAACCCAGCCCGCGGCGGAAACCATTATCCAGGTCGATGCCAGAAAAACTGCAAACTACGCCATCCCTCGATCCATTTTTGGCACATTTCTGGAGCCCATTGGCAACTCCACCTATAACGGGCTCTGGGCGGAACTTCTGCAGAATCCCAGTTTCGAAGACAATCTTTGGGATGTGAAGCAGGTCGCAGACCTGGTCAAGGACGATCCTGAACTCAATCGCGCTTCGGAAATGGCCCTGCCTCTCCCTTGGGAGCCGCTCCGCTATGCCCAGGGCTCGCGTTATGCGCCGCAGTGGAACGATGTGGCGAACTCCTATCGATCATTGTTGCTGATGGCCTTGCCAGATAAGCAGACCGGCATTCGACAGAAAGTCTACCTCCCAGTCCACCGGATCTCGCATTACGTGGGAAGCGTTTATCTAAAACTGGTGAGTGGACCGGCAAGAGTTGAAGTCTCTCTACGCGAGCGGAACCATCCCGACCACATCTTTGATAGTCGTGAAATACAGCTCGGAGCCGCCGGCTGGCGGCGTTACGAATTTGCGCTCGAAGTTCCTCCTCATCAACTGGTACCGCTTGAGCCTTCCGACTTCGTCGTCGCCGCCAGTGACGAAACTCGCGTGCTGATCGACCAGGCTTCACTGCTTCCGGGCGACAACATAGATGGCATGGATCCGGAAATGATCGCCATGTCGCAGGAGTTGAAGACGCCCATCGTGCGTTTCGGCGGAAATTTCACCTCCGCTTACCATTGGAAAGACGGCATTGGGCCCCGCGACCAGCGGGTGAGCATGTTGAATACTGCCTGGGGCATTCCGGAGTACAACCAGTTCGGCACGGATGAATTCCTGCGTTTCTGCCAACTGATCGGGGCGGAACCGCAAATCGCCTTGAACCTCGGTACCGGCACTCCACAAGAGGCTGCGGACTGGGTGCAATATGTCAACGCTCATTGGGCAGATCACGCCGGCGGCCTGCTCTGGGAACTTGGCAATGAACTCTGGGGCGATTTCCAGGTCGGATACCCCACTCGGCCTCGGGTAGCGGAGAGAACGAAATCATTCAGCGACGCAGTGCGAAGAGTAGACCCGAAGGCACGACTTATCGCCACCGGCGGCGACCCCGATGCCTTTCACGACTGGAATGCCGCGCAATTGGCAAACCCTCCCCATACCTTCAACTATCTTTCCACCCATTTCGTGGTGACCACGAACTCGCTGCAGGCGCTTCATCCCTCGCCGGATCTTGTCGCGAAAGCAACATTTGCGCTGCCCATTGAGCTGGAGCGCCGGTTGCGAAGCATGCACCAGCAGTTTCAGGACGCTCGGGGGAGCGACGTGAATACCGCCTTCACGGAATGGCTTTTTTGGTCAGCGGAGGACCAGTTCTCTCCGCGCTACGACAATATGGGCGGTGCCATCGGAACTGCGGGATTCCTAAATATGCTGCTGAGAAATGCCGATATTGTCCCAATTTCCGACATGACGGGCATCATTGAGTTTGGTGGAATCTGGAAGAAGCGTGGTCGGGTTTTTGGCGTTCCCGCGTATTGGGTTTTTCGGATGTATTCCAATGCCGACGCCACCCGGCTGGTCGAGACCCAAAGCAACGGCCAGAGATACGACGTGGACCAGGGTTCAACTCGTCTGCCCAAAATCGCCGATGTGCCGTATCTCGACGTAGTCGCGGCGCTGAATAGTTCCGGAAGCAAACTGACGCTGCTCTGTGTGAATCGTCATCTGACGCGTGACCTAGAAACAAAGATCAAGCTCACTGGCTTCCGTCCCACCAAGGCCGCGGCGCATTCAATTTTTGCGGGAAGTATTTACGAGAAGAATGACGAGACCGAACCCGAGCACATTCATCCCCAGGAGGTTTCTTGGTCGGTGACATCCCCTGAATTGAAATACACGTTCAGACATGAGAGTGTGACCGTGATTGAACTGGGAAGATAGCCGGCCTAAGCGGACTGCCTTCACCTTCATCCTCAACAAGGAAGTAAGAGCCGCGAACGCTTTGCGTCAGCAACTCCGTCCCCCCAGCCATCACCGGCCTGGCCGGCAACCGTCTGAGCGTACGCGGCCCGCGCCTGAACCAAAAAAGGCTGGCATGCCGGTTCCTGCTATGCTGTCCGGGATAACGCCAAAAAAAAGTTGGACAAGGATCGCCATGAACAGAATCTTTGCATTCGTCTTAGCCTCCGTTCTGGTGGCCGCAGGCGTCGGCTGCAGCAATCCCCGAGCTGTCGCGCGCAGTGATTCCGGGCCCCAGTCTCGCCAGCAGGAGAAGTCGCAACCCATAACTCGCCCCGCCATCGTCGGTGTGGCTCACATCGGTTTGAGAACCGACAACCTTGCCGCGGCCCGTAAGTTCTACTCGGGCGTCCTGGGATTTCAGGAACCTTTCACCGTCGACGATCCTCCCGGCAAGTTGCTGCTGACTTATTTCAAAGTCAACGATCATCAGTACATCGAAATTTTTCCTGAACTGAACGATGCCAAACAGGATCGATTGTCCCATATTTCTTTTGAGACCACCGATGTCGAGCAGATGCGCGCCTACCTTGCCAGTCGTGGCGTCAAAGTGCCGGAAAAACTGGAGCCCATGCTGGATGGAAATCGCGGCTTCGATGTCTTCGACCCCGACGGTCACGACGTTGAGTTCGTGCAGTTCATGCCAGGTTCCTTGCACAGCCGTAATTTCGGCAAGTTTCTCCCAGAGACGCGCATTTCGCAACGCATCATTCACCTGGGCGTAGTGGTCCAGGACCGGGCTCGGGCTGACACCTTCTATAAGGACATTCTGGGTTTTCAGGAGACCTGGCATGGTGGCATGACCGACAAAGAGACCGACTGGGTGGACATGCGTGTGCCTGAGGGCACCGACTGGCTCGAGTACATGCTGAACGTGCACAACCCTTCGCCGAAGGAACTCGGAGTGATGCACCATTTTGCTCTAGGTGTTCCAGGGGTGAAAGCCAGCTACCAAACCGTCCTGCAACGCGGTCTGAAGCCCGAGAAGCCACAGATTGGGCGCGATGGGAAGTGGCAGTTGAACCTCTACGATCCCAACTACACGCGAGTGGAACTCATGGAGCCAACGCCGGTGCGCGAGCCCTGTTGTTCGCCCTTTTTGAAATAGAGCGGGACCTTGCCGGGGATTGATTGATAACCCTGCCCGGAAAGCCGGTCCGGACGGCCAGTCTGGCGCTTTTCTGGCCCAGGAGGCGTCGGGAATCTGGGCCTGCAGCGGACTTTGCGGGTCTTGGGTCTTTTGCTGCAACTGCTTTCACCTTCTCGGTTCGCCTTGGGTTCTCATCCCCCGTATCCTCCGAAATCCGCGACACTAGCGCCTTTTCGGCGATGGCGGTTGATTTGCAACAGATAAGCCGAAAGGTGCCATGTGCAGAGCTACGCCCCCGAAAACTCGGTGCAAAATCAGCTGTTTGGCCATTTTGGCCTGCGGGAGAACCCCTTTGGGGGTACCCCGGACCCACGATTCCTCTTCCACAGTGAAACCCACCGGGAGGCGCTCGCTTCGCTGATCAACGGGATCGATTGTGAGTTCGGCTTCCAGGTGCTGGTGGCTCAGCCCGGGATGGGCAAGACCACTCTCCTTTTTAATTTCCTGGAGGGATTTCGCGCCACCGCCCATACCGCATTCCTGTTTCAACCCCAGCTCGAACCGCACGAACTGCTGCAGTCACTGCTGTACGAACTGGGAGCAGGTTCTGAAGATACGTCGGTGCGTAAATTGTCCGAGCAAATCAACCAGCTGTTGGGGCGTGCGGCAGAAGAACGCAAACGCGTAATTGTGGTCGTTGACGAAGCCCAGAACCTCGATTTCGCGGTGCTGGAAACTTTGCGTCAACTTTCGAACTTCGAAACCGCTCACGCCAAGCTGATGCAGATCGTTCTGGCCGGGCAGCCGCAGTTGGTGAAGAAACTGGCGGCACCCGAACAGGAACAGTTGCGCCAGCGGATTTCTGCCATCGGCCGGCTCAGCCCGCTTGATTTGAACGAGACCCGCGCCTATATCAATCACCGACTCAGAACCGCGGGATACAGAGGAAACGAACTCTTCACTCCGGGTGCGGTACGCAAGATCTGGGAAAACGGCAAAGGTGTTCCCCGCAATATCAACACGCTGTGTTTCAATGCGATGCTGCTGGGGCTTGCGGGAAACACAAAATCGATTGACGAGATCATCCTCGAGGAAGCGGCCCTCGATCTGGATATGCCAAGCGTACTGGCTGACATGTATCGCATGCAACCCTCGCTCGCAGTTTCACAGCGCGATGGCGATGCCAGGGGCAAGGTCCAGCCAATCAGGGAAACCCGACCTTTCGAGACCGAGAATGCGAAACTGGGGAACCCGGCCGCGGCCCAGGGCAGCACGTCGCGGAAAGCAGAAATCAATCCTGCCGCCCTTTCCGGCAGTGGAAACAGCGGCGGCGCGGGCGAAAATATTCCGCCGGCCCTGGTCGAAGCCATCATGCGCATCAGCCAGACCCTCGAGGAACAGAAAGTCCTGCTAGCGGCAAAATCGCGTCCGTTAGAGGAAGCGCGTCCCGCAGCCGTTCCGGTGCCGGCGACACCATTGGGTACCACCGCAGCAGTCGCCAGCAAAGCTCCAGCAAAGTTCGGTGGGGTGTTGCAGCCCACGCTCTCGGTGCCGGGCACGAATGCAGCGACGTCGATTCGGAGTGACACTTTGACGAGCGTGAAAAAGGGGTCATCGCTCCAGCCGGAGAGAACTGTCCCCGAGCAGAAACTGGCCGCATGCGCGGTTCGGCCGAAGCCCGAAAAAATTGCTGGTCTCCCGGAGTCTCCCATTGTCCCTAGTTATCATTCCGGAGCGAAGAAGAGCTCTGAAAATGGAGGCTTCTGGCTGAAGGCTCTGGCTTTGGCCGCGATTACCTGCATTCTGACCGTGGTGGTCGTCGAAAGATCGCCGTGGCAGAATCCGGCGCAAGCCAACGCCGGAGAGCCCGGTCGCTCTGCATCGGAGCAAAACGATTCGGCCTCAGCGTATTCGGTACCCAAAGGATCCCCGGCCTCGCCCATGGATGCGCCGATCCGACCGTCCAAAGGCACGTCCCCGGACTCACGCGCTCCGCGAGAATCTGGTTCAGATGAGTTCAACGACGTGACCGTCCGGAAGTTTCCATCGGAGTCGGTGACGACGACCGGCGGGCAAAGCCCGAATAGCATTTTCTTCGACCAGGACAGCGCCGCAATCGCCGGACGGTACCGTCTAGTTCTGCGGCAGATCGCCGAGGCGCTTGCGAAAGATCCCGAGACCAGCGCGATTCTCGAAGGCCATACGGACGATTCCGGCTCCGAGACTTACAACCTGGACCTCTCCAGCCGCCGTGCCACCGCGGTGCGGAATGCGCTGATCAATGAATTCAACGTTCCCAGCCCGCAGCTCACCGCGATGGGTTCGGGAGCCGCAGCTCCGGTCAAGCCGAATTCCAGCGCCGCGGGGCGCGCCTACAACCGCCGCGTGGCCGTCCGCTTCGTGCGCTTGGGGGATTAATCGTTTAATGGTGGAGTGTACCGAGGTTCCACACAGAAATTCTTGTGACGACGTTGGGCGGTGACCACCCGCCGTGCATCTTGATCCTCTAAGGGTTAGGTAGCTACCGCGGCCGCGTAATCGCTCCTTCCGAGGCCGATGATACCAGCGAAGCATATTTGCCGAACACGCCGCCGGGATATCTCGGCTGCGGAGGCTTCCACTGCGCCATCCGATGGCGCAACGCGGCATCGCTGACCTCAACCTCCAGCACCCGCTGATTGATATCAATGTGGATGGTGTCGCCTTCATGGATCCCGGCGATGGGCCCGCCCAACGCCGCCTCTGGAGAAACGTGTCCCATCATCAGGCCGCGAGTGGCGCCGCTGAAGCGGCCGTCCGTCAACAGGGCTACGGAGCCGCCCAGCCCTTCACCCACGATCGCAGCAGTCACGCTCAGCATCTCGCGCATCCCGGGACCGCCTTTGGGCCCTTCGTAGCGGATCACCACCACATCGCCGGTCTTGATGCGCTTTTCGGTGACCGCAGTCATTGCATCTTCTTCAGATTCGAAGACCCGCGCCGGCCCACGATGACTCAGGCGTTCGTGGCCACTGATCTTGGCGACACATCCCTCGGGCGCGAGATTGCCATGCAGAATCACCAGGCCGCCAGTTTTCTTTAGCGGCTTGTCCAGCGGCGCAATCACTTCCTGACCGGGAGTTTCGACCGCACTCTTGCCTTCGGCGGACAAAGTCAGCCCCGAGACGGTCAGTGCGGACTCGTGGATATGCCCGTCTTGGAGCAGGCGGCTTAGCAAAAGACGCACGCCGCCGGCACGGTGCATGTCCGTGGCCACGAAGCGGCCGGAAGGTTTCAGATCGGCCAGCAGCGGAGTGCGCTCGCTAACTCTTTGGAAATCATCAATCTGTAAAGGAACGTCGGCTTCGCGTGCCATGGCCAGCAAATGCAGAACCGCGTTGGTCGAGCCGCCGGTTGCCGCCACGCTCGCAATGGCATTCTCAAAGGCAGGCCGGGTCAGAATATCTTTAGGCGTGATGCCCTTGCGCAGGAGATTCAAAACCAGTTCGCCGCAATCGTACGCAATCTGATCCTTCTTGGGGTCCATGGCGGGAACGCTGTTGAACCCCATCGGGGAAAGGCCGATCATCTCCATCACCGTGGACATAGTGTTGGCGGTGTACTGGCCGCCGCACGCGCCCGCGGCGGGACAAGCTACATTTTCCAGTTCATGTAATTCGGCGTCGGTCATTTTTCCAGCGGCATTGGCGCCGACTGCTTCGAATACATCCTGAATGGTCACATCTTTTCCGCGGTAACTACCGGGTGCGATGGTGCCTCCGTAGAGCACCAGCCCCGGAATATTCAGTCGCGCCAGCGCCATCGCCCCAGCGGGAATCGTTTTGTCGCAACCCACCACGCAGACCACCGCGTCAAACATTTGCCCCCGGCACACCAGTTCGATGGAGTCCGCAATTAGCTCGCGGCTGACCAGCGAAGCCCGCATGCCCTCCGTGCCCATAGTTTCGCCGTCGCTGATTGCGATGGTGTTGAATTCCATGGGAGTGCCGCCGGCGGCCCGGATACCTTCCTTCACCTTGGCCGAGAGCCGCCGCAGGTGAAAGTTGCAAGGCATGGTTTCGATCCAGGTGTTGGCAACGCCGATGATGGGCTTGGCCAGGTCGCTGTCGGTGAATCCGATTGCCTTGAACATGGCCCGGGCCGGAGCCTGGTCGCGGCCGTCGGTGATGCCGTGACTACGATGCTTTAGATCCATAAGAGAGAGATTATGACAGAGGATCGTGGTTTGCGCCTTTGCCGATTTCCTTTGCGACCTTTTGCGGTTCATGAGAAACATAGAGTCATGAACAAAACAGAAGAATTTTTCCAGATTGATCAATTAGAGAAGGAGCGGGAGCGGGCAGGGAAGTCGTATCTCGAGTTTCTGCGAATCCCGGCGATGAGCGCTGGCTTGTATACGTTGCCGGCGGGCAGCGCCGATCCCCAGAAACCCCACCAGGAAGACGAGATGTATTACGTGGTCCGCGGCCGGGCTCGCATGCGGGTGGGCTCCGAGGATCGCATGATCAGCGCGGGCAGCGTCATCTTGGTGGCGGCGGAAGTGGAGCACCGCTTCCATGACATTGCAGAAGAACTGGTCGTGCTGGTCTTTTTCGTTCCCGCCGAGAGCTGAGAGCTGTCTCTGGCTAGGGGGCAGTTTCCTTGCCCGGGATCCAATAAATTTCTTCCTTCAGTACTTCCTTGATGAAGCCGATTCTCTGAAGCATTCCTTTGCCACGCTCAATCATCTGTGGATGCCCGCATAGATAGCCTACCGAGTTTGTGCCATTAAGCCCCCACATGTCGGTGTATTTCCGGATCAAGTCGTCCACGCGGCCTATTTCACCGGTCCACTTCGCATCATCCCAGGGGCGGCTCACCGTGGGCACGTATGTCAGCCAGGGTAGTTCCGCGGCAAATTGCCGCAACTCGTCGAGGTAGCCGAACTCCCACGAGCGGCTGGCGCCATTGAGCAAGAATAATTTGTGCTCGCCGGCAAACTTGCCTTCCTTCCAGTCTTTATGGAGGGTGCGGATGTAGCTGACGAAGGGCGCAATGCCGGTAACGGTCGAGACCAGCAGGTGATTGGTGCGTCCGCTTTTCGTGTCGAGGGTGAAGCGTCCCTTGGGAACTTTGCGCATGAGCATTTCATCGCCCACTTGCAGGTGGTAGAGGTCGGGTGTCAGCTCGCCTTGCGGCACCAACTCAAAAAAGAACTCGATTTCGCTCTCATAGGGAGAAGATACGATGGAATAAGGCCGCTCCGTGCGCTTCTGCGGGCGTTCCACGCCCAAGGTGGCGTACTGGCCTGGCGCGAATTTGAATTCGCCGCCAGCCTGGACGCGGATCATCCACAGGTCGGAAGCAAAATCCCTGCGCTGGGTAATTCTGACGTGATAGAACTTGTCATCCGCGGTGCTCATGGCTGCCGCCTCACGATCGGCGAGCCTATAAGGTGCCTCAGTGGGCCGGAATATGGCAAGCCGGATCTCCTTGGTGGCGGGTTACTGATTGAGGACAAGCGGCTCTTCCCCGGCCTGCGAGACCGCACGCTGCTTAAGCTTTTCCAACTCGTCCTGCAATTTCTGCCACGCCTTGGCGTTCTTCCGCGTAGCCACGGGGGCATTCGGATCGGAATAGAAGTGAAGCAGATCGTCGCGAAGGGCCGGGTTTAGGGGATCGCTGGTTTTGCTGGCCAGGTCGTCAACCAGATCGGCGTATGTCTGGTCGGTCAGCGCATATTCTCCGGCACGAGTTTCGCGGCCAGTATCGCAATCGCGGTTGGGCAGATCAAGCTTGCTGTCGTTTGCCTGGTGCAGCAAAAGGGCGTAATTCTCCACCGTCGCATCCACGCTCTTGATGTACATATCCTCAGTTTGTTTGGTGGGGATCTTAAAGTTGACGGCCTTGAACGGACCCACCTTCGGTATCAATTTCAGGAAGAACGCGAGGATCCTGGTGCCCATGCCCGGCTTGCGATACACCGTCCCCCATTCGTGCTCGTAGTTGCTTCGCGACAGATAGTAGAGAAATTTCTTCTTGTCGAAGTTCGGCGTATCTTTCACGATCACGTCGCGACGTGACAGCAAAGCCACCCGGGTCATTTCCGGAATCAGAGTGCTCACGCTGCGCCGGTAGCTGCCAATGGTCAGGTCGACACCGCCGAAAACATCTTCGAGCTTCAAACCATAGGTTTCCTGGAAAGCCCGCTGCAGAAGCGGTTTAGAGACTTCAAAGCCAATCATGTCATGATATCGATCGGAGGTGTATCGGTTTTTGGCTACCTGGACCATGTCGAAACCGAACTCCGTCCGGATGTGAGCCTTGGGGTCGTCGGCGTAAGTTACGATGTTTCCGTATTTTCTCTGCAGTTTGGGAAATTCCAGGGCCACCACCTGGTTGATCGTCGGATGGCCGCTGTTGTCGGCAGCGTAGTGGGATAAAGCTCCCAGCGCGAAAGCGTATTCGTTCACATCGGAGGAGTCGCGGAGCAGCGCTTCCACAAAGTCGCCGCTGCGCACGTAATGAACCAGATTGCTGAAGAACTTGCTGCCAAACGGATAGTAGCCCATGTCCTGCACCAGCGAGCCCCCGTAGGCATAGGCGTGGGCTTTGAGCAGGTCGTCTTCCGTCGCGCCCGGGAAGCGCTTCAGCAGCAGCGGTTGAATCTGGTCCTTCCACATCAGGTCGACCACCTGCTCATGGGTCAGGACGGAATAGCCCGAACCTGGACCACAGAAGACGGCGACCAACAGCAGCAACGCAACCGCGCGCGCGAAATAGTTTCTCGCTGATCGCATAAACCCTGATCGAATAAACCCAAACCGCATTAACAAACGCGGAAACAAAGCTTAGGATGCAACAGGAGCGCAAAAGGCAAGACTGGAGGCTACATTTTTAACACAGGGCGAGAAAAAAGGAGTGCTCAGGCTCCCCTAGCGCGGCTTCCGGTTTCAGCCAGGGCAGCCACACTCGCATCCGACCGGTGGCGAAGCCTCTGCAGCGAAGTTTTGATGGTCTCTTTGCCGGCGCGGTTGTCCTGGTCACTGGCCTGGTCCATCACTTCTGCGGCATGTTCCGACAAAGCACGAGCTACTTCCAACAAAGCCACAAGCGAGTCCCCATGCAGCTTCCACAAGGAGGGTGAGTTTTCCGCGCGCTTCAGTTCTTCCAGTTCGGTGCTGACGCGAGCGACCACGGCCACAATCCGTAACAAGACTCGGGCAACGCTTCCGCGCACACTCTTTTCCTCGAGGTAGTCCCCGCTGCAGGCGTCCGCCTCAGCCGGGGTGAGCGTGAGATTGAAGAAGCGCATGGGCACCACCTGCCGGAATTTCGGGTCGGCGACGCGCACAAAAACCCGGATGGATTCCTCAACCTGGCGCAGCTTGGTCTCTTCCGTGGAAGCCTGCTGCGGCGTAACCGCCGAACGCATGGCCTGAAGATCGAACACCGGACGCGGCGCGGGCGCGGATGGCGTCTTGGCCGCGGGAGTCTTCACCGGAAACGAAAACCGGCGAATGGGCGGGCGCCGCTCCAGAGCCTGCTTAAGCTTGGACACCCGGCGAAACTTCTCGAGCGCCGTGCTGTAATCGACTTTCAACAAGTCGCTTTCCTCGAGCCCAGCGACATGCTCAACCGTGACGTCCACACCATCTACGTTGCCCAAAATACTGCCGCCCTGTTCCTGCAAGGCGGACGCGAATTCTTTTATTTCGGCTGCTGCGGTATGAAACAATTCATCGAAACGCTTGCCGAAAGCGGCATTGTAGGGAGCGATCGTGGCCAGAACTCCGGGATGATAAAAAGACGAATCCAGAGACTGTTTGAGGTCACGGACCCGGGTGATGATTTCCGAGTCCAGCAGCGCGTTCAGGTCCTTGTAATTTTGTGCTTCTTGGCGCAGGGGATCGAAGCGCCGCAACTCTTGCACGTGTTCCTCGGGCAGTGAGGGCACGTCGCTGTCGGCGAGAATTTCGATCAGGGCAATCTCGAAGGGTGAAAGCGGAAGCGAGCCGTCGAGCCCATAACCGCGGCGCTCCCACTGTCCCGGTACACGCGGGTGACGGTAGAGAAAGGTGGCGACCAGGTCGGTCTTGTCGCGATTTACATCGCTGGTATCTTTCTGGCGGGCGAAATAGCGCAGCACCGCTTCCGCGATTTCGGGATCAGTCTCGCTCGTAAACGCCCGCCGCAGCATAGCCGGAGTGATGGCCTGATCGAGCAGACGCAGCCAACGACGCATCTTGTTTAGCGTCGCATGCACTTCGCCCTCGCCCTGCTGCAGGGAAATTGCCTCTAAGCCCGCCGGAACCGGGACTTCGCCGCCGACGCACTCCTGCAGGAGCTTCTCATAGAAGCCCTGCACGGTCGCCAGGATAGCCAGCTCCCACTTTGGATCTTCTGCCACTTACGTTGTCACTCCCGCTGCTCCAACCCGCGGAATGCTGTGAACACAGGTTAGGTTTGATTTAGTAAATCTTATCCCAGGCTGCCCACACAATCGTTTTCCCAAAGGGGTGGCACTAAAGTCACCAGCGAGGACGGGTCGGACCCAGGCAGGGAATTTCCGCTGCTTGATTTCAGATTTCAGATTTCGATCCAAAATCATCAATCTGAAGTCAGCGATTTTCTGCCACTACTTCTTCAAATCTTTCACGATTTCGCGGGCCGCGTTGGTCCCCGAGCCGCCGGTCAGACCCGCCCCCGGGTGCGTTCCCGAGCCGCACAGATACAGATTCCGTATCGGGGTCCGGTAACGCGCCCAATCCAGCAACGGACGCATGGTAAAGAACTGATCCAGCGCCAGCTCCCCGTGAAAAATGTGCCCCCCGGTAAGCCCGTAGGTTTCTTCCAGATCCTGCGGCGTGATGATCTGGTGAGTCAGAATCAGCTCCGGTAGATTGGGCGCATATTGGGCCAGCGTCTTGACCACGGTGTCGCCGAGCGGGACGCGCTGCTTTTCCCAGTCACTGCCTTTTAGCTTATAAGGAGCGTATTGCATGTAGATCGACATCACATGCTTGCCCTGCGGCGCGAGCGAGGGATCGGTAAGCGACGGAATCGCAACTTCCAGATAAGGCTGTTTGGAGAAATTGCCGTATTTGGACTCGTCGAAGGCGCGCTCGAGATAATCAATCTCCGGGCCAATATGAACCCGGCCGCTCAGTGCACGATCATGGCCTTCGCCTTCGAGCGCGGTGAATCTAGGCAGCCCGGAAAGGGCAAGGTTCACCTTGGCCACGGTTCCGGGCATGCGATAGTGCTGCAGCTTCATTATGAAATCCGGCGACAGCTGCGCCGGATCAACCAGTTTCAGCAGCGTGCGCTTGGGATCTGCGTTCGAGACAACGGCTCTGGCGTTGATTTCCTCTCCGGTCGAGAGCACGACCCCGCTGGCCACGCCGTCCTTGATGCGAACCTCAATCACTTCTGCGCCACTTCGGATTTCGGCTCCAGCTTGCTGCGCGGCTGCGGCCATGGCCTGGGTGACGGCGCCCATGCCGCCAACGGCGAAGCCCGCAGTTCCGGCGGGATGCTCGTCCGCGGCAGCGCGGATGAGAAGCACCAGACTGCTTCCCGCTGACCAGGGGCCGAGAAATGTCCCAAAGATGCCGCGGGCTGCAATCGTGGCCCGCAGCAGTTCAGTCTCGAAATACTCCGCCACCAGATCGGCAACCGCCATCGGCCCCCAGCGCAGCAGCCGGTACATATCTCTGCGACCGAGTTTGCGCACGGCGCGGCCGGTGTTGAGCATGCCCCACAGATCGCCCGAACTCGGGTTGTCAATGTTCGGAGGGGCTAGAGCCAGCGCCTTGCCAATCACTTTGCCCATCCGGCCCAGCGATGCCTGGAACGGGGGATACTTCGCCGCGTCTTGCTGCGAGAACTCGGCGATTTCCTGCGCACATTTCTCCGCGTTCTTGTAGAAAATGAGGGCCCGGCCGTCGGGGGACAGGGAAGTCATCTCAACCTCGGGCGTGATCATCCTCAACCCGTGCTTTTGCAGTTGCATGTCGCGGACAACGTCCGGACGCAGTGGCCCCGCCGAGTGCGCCAGTGTCGAACAGCGGAAGCCGGGATGGAATTCGTCCGTGATAGCCGCGCCGCCCGCTTGCGCTCGACGCTCCAGCACCAGGGTCTTGTACCCTGCCTTGGCCAGGTAGAAGGCGGTGACCAGACCGTTATGCCCTCCGCCAATGATGACCACGTCGCGGTTCGCAGCCATGCTGGTCTTTTCGGGCATGGGCTTAGGCCGCTCCCTTGAAGTCCTTGAGGATTTCCAGTGCCGCCAGCCTGCCCGGCCCGCCCATAATGCCCCCGCCCGGATGGGTCGCGGATCCGCACATATAAAGGTTCTTGATGGGCGTGCGGAATTGCGCCCAGCCCGGTACTGGTCGCAGGAAGAAGAGTTGCTCGAGCGAAAGCTCGCCTTGGAAGATATTGCCTTCGCTCAAGCCAAAATCGCGTTCCAGATCAAGCGGCGTGACCACCTGCCGGTGCAGGATGATGTCCTTGATATTGGGCGCGTACTCGGCAATGGTATTGATCACGTTGTCGCCGAAGGCCTCTTTTTGGTCATCCCAGTTCAGGCCGGGACGCAGCTTGTAAGGAGCGTACTGCACAAAGCACGACATGATGTGTTTTCCCGGCGGCGCGATCGAAGGATCGGTCAGCGTGGGAATCACCATGTCAATGTAGGGACGGCGCGAGAAGTTGCCATACTTGGCGTCGTCGTAAGCTCTCTCCATGTATTCCACGCTGGGAGAAATCGAGATCGCACCGCGCAGATGAGGGCCCGGCCCCGGCATGCACTTGAAGCTGGGGAGCGCATCCAGAGCAAGATTTACTTTGCCCGACGAGCCACGGAACTTGTAGCGATTCACTGCTTCCAAGAATTCGCTGGGTAGGGTGCCTTCCTGGATAAATTTCGTAAAGGTGAGCCGGGGATCGACGCTCGACGAGATGATGTTGGCATAAATCTCGTCGCCGTTGGCGAGGACAACGCCCGTGGCTTTGCCGTTCTTAACCATGATCTTCGCAATCGGCGCCTGCGTGCGGATTTCAGCGCCCGCTTCGCGCGCAGCATCGGCTATCGCATAGGAGATGGCGCCGGTGCCGCCGCGGGCAAATCCCCAGGAACGGAACGCGCCGTCAATCTCTCCCATGTAGTGGTGCAGCAACACGTAAGCAGTTCCCGGCGAACGCACGCCCAGGAAAGTTCCAATAATGCCGGAGGCGGACATCGTCGCCTTAAGCACATCAGTCTCAAACCACTGATCCAGGAAGTCGATGGCGCTCATGGTCATCAACTGCACCTGGTTATATTTATCCTCGCTGGTCATGCCCTGAAAGCGGCGGCCGATGAACAGCAACTTCATCAGTTCTTTTGGATTGAGAGTCGCCGGATCAGGCGGCACCATGCTCAGGATCGGCTTCACAAAACGGCACATGGCCTGCATCGCCTTGCCAAACTCGTCGTATGCTTCTGCATCGAGTTTCGAATGCCGCGCAATTTCGCGGTGCGTCTTGCCGTGATCATTGACGCGCCACAAATAGTCGCCGCTGGGCATGGGAGTGAAAGTGCCGTCGAGCGGCAGGATTTCCAAACCATGGCGGGGCAGGTCGAGATCGCGAATGATCTCCGGCCGCAAAAGCGAAACTACGTAGGAGCACACCGAGAACTTGAAGCCAGGAAACACTTCTTCGGTGACCGCGGCGCCGCCCAGCACATGACGGCGCTCGAGCACCAGAACTTTCTTGCCGGCGCGGGCCAAATAGGCGGCGGTGGTAAGGCCGTTATGCCCCCCGCCAATGATGATTGCGTCGTACTTGTCTGAATCAGCCACTAGCTCTTAGCTCCTAGCTTTCAGCTTCCGGGAAAAAACAAGGGACAATCGCGACAGCACCGTCTTGGCATCTGCTTGGATCAGAGCCCGCTGGGTAGAATGCTCCACTGTATAAGGCGGCGCATGGCAAGGAAGATCGGCCCCCATTCTATCCGAGATAAGACGCCCTGTCGCCAGGAATAGTGAGTCGAGGATCGATGCCCGGGGTTATCGCGGCACTCGACTAGCAAAACATCGCGCCGGCGAGCCGTCCGAAAATCCCCTGTGGATCGATCTCTGAGGCTTGACCAAAGTGATCCTGATTCTTTTCCAGCATCTTTAGCGCAAGTCGCTCGGTTTTCTGCAGAGCTAAGGCGTAGTCCCCAGCGCGATACGCGGCCGCGACGCCTTTGATCGCCCTCATCATTCGAATTTCGCGAGCGATGGCTCCGTTTCCCACGACCCCAGATCGCGTAACCAACGAGAACAGCGACCGCTATCCAGATCAGTGGGTTTGGATGCATTTTGATTCATGTTTTTCAGGGGTTGAATATTGTATCGTTCTCGCGTTGACTTCATCGAGCGCCGTCCCTAAGATTCCTTGTAGTCCAGGCACCTCAACAAGCAATCCGACCTCAAGGGAGCCATCTTGCCCGTTGGAACCGCATTTCACGAGAGAACTTTTCCTCTCTGCCAGAGCCTGAATTACCGCGAGTGGTCGGGATATTACGCCGTCAGCGTGTACGAAGTGCACCATGAGCACGAGTACAACGCCATCCGCAACGCGGCCGCGCTCATCGACATCTCGCCGCTCTACAAGTATCTGATCACGGGCAAGGACGCCACCAGACTGGTAAACCGCGTGATCACGCGCGACATCACCAAAGTGAGGGTGGGCCAGGTGATTTACTGCTGCTGGTGCGATGAGCAGGGCAAGGTCATCGACGACGGCACCATCACGCGCCTGGAAGAAAATAAGTACCGCTGGACCGCAGCCGATCCCAGCCTGCGCTGGTTCCGCCAGAACGGCTTGAACATGGACGTCCAGGTCGAGGACATTTCGGAGCAACTCGCCGCCCTCGCGCTGCAAGGGCCAACCTCAGGCAAGCTGCTCAAGTCGGTTGTGGAAGCAGCCGATATCGCCAATCTCAAGTATTTCCGCATGACTCGCGGCAAGATCGGCAACGTTTTCGTAGACATCTCCCGCACCGGATACACCGGCGATCTCGGTTACGAGATCTGGGTTCCGTGGAACGACGCGGTGAAAGTCTGGGACGCGGTTATGGAAAAGGGGAAGCAGTTCGATATCCACGCCGTTGGGATGCTGGCGCTGGATGTGGCCCGGGTCGAAGCCGGCCTGCTGCTTATCGAAGTGGACTACACCAGCAGCAAGAAGGCGCTGATTGCGTCGCAGAAATATTCACCCTACGAGTTGGGCTTCGCCAAGATGGTCCACCTCACGAAGGAAAATTTCATCGGCAAAGCCGCTTTGGCCGAGCAGCAGAAGCACGGCGTGCCACGCCAGTTGGTAGGACTCGAGATCGATTGGCCCGAAGTCGAGGAACGGTACGAAAAATTCGGCCTCACGCCCGCCGCACCCAGCCAGGCCTCCCGCGTGCCTGTTCCCGTCTACCTGGGTGACAAGCAGGTAGGCAAGGCGACGACCACCACGTGGTCGCCGGTGCTGAAAAAGATGATTGCGCTGGCCAGCGTAGAAACTCAGCATTCAAAACTCGGCACCAAGCTGCAGATGGAAATCACCATCGAAGCCATCCGGCAAAGAGTGACGGCCAAGATCGTGAAGATGCCATTCTTCAACCCGGAGAGAAAGACAGCGCTACCGGTTTAGCACGGACCGCGTAGGGGCGGCGCCCGTCCCTACGTGTTTCGGCTTGTTGCCTTCTTCTTTCCGGCCCAGTAAATCCACCCGCCCGCCGCCATTAACACGGCCGTGCCGCCCACAATCTTGAACACCGCCAGCGGCTGGTTAGGATCATCCGCTGGCGGCACCACCGACAGCAGTATTGTCGCTGTCGTCGTGAGCAATCCAATCACGGAGATCAGAACCGCAACCGGTTTCCCCCCCGGAACCCGGATTACCTCCGGTCCTGCGGGCTCGCGCTGCAATCTGATCATCGCGGCAAATACGTACAGGTACGGAATAAAGTAGGTGATCACGGTCATGCTGGCGAGCACGTCGTATGCGCCTTTGACGCTGGTTCCCGCCTGCCCCAGAAAAATGAACAGCACACCCAGAACATATTGCGCGAGCAGAGCGACCCATGGCGTTTTCCAGCGCGGATGCAGCGCGCCAAACGCTGGCGGCAGAAAACGGTCGATGCCGGCCACAAAGGGCAGTCGCGCCACCGCAGCCAGATACCCTCCGGCCGCGCCCACGTTGCTCAATGCAATCAGGAACGCCGCCACCGGCAGAGTCCAGAAATACCCCACTCGATCCACCGTCTTCGCGATCGCCTGCACCAAGCCTTGCAAGTTGCTGACCTCGGTCGATGGCAGCGCCACCAGCACGCCCACAGTTCCAATGATGTAGCAGAAGATCACGGTCACGCCCGCGAAGAACACCGCCCAGGGAATCGTGCGCCGCGGATTCTTAATCTCTCCGCCCAGGAACGAGCCGGTTTCGCATCCCCCGAAGGCGAACACCAGCAACGACCAGAAGATAATGTCCTTGAAGTGCATGCTAGGCGTCATGCTGCGCAGGGTAAAAGCGTTCGCCGAGCCAAAGCGGTGCAAGGCGATTCCGCCCATTACGATCACGATCACGGCCGGAATCCACATGGCGACCGCGCCCAGGTTGTGCAGCCACTTGCCGACATTCAAACCAACGACGTTCACCCCGGTGGCGAGGGTCAGGGTGAGCAGTGAGAAAATAATGTAGAAAGTTGCATCGTTCGAAAGATGTCCCCAGACGCTCTGCCGTATGTAAATAACATTGCTGGCGGCGAAATAAAGCACCGCGGGAAAATAAGGCAGATTACTGGTCCAGTAAGCCCAAGCCGACATGAATCCGGAGAAATCACCGAACGCCTTCTTGCTCCAAACGTAAAGCCCGCCCTCGTCGGGATAGCGTGACGACATTTCTAGGACGGAAAGCGCCAGCGGGAGGTAGAACACCAGCCACGTCCCGATCCAGATCACGATCGAACTGGGCCCGGCGGCGGCCGCCGTCGCAATCCAGCGCAGGCTAATGCCCGTCACCACGTAGAACAGGAACAGGTCACCGAAGCCCATCACGCGCTTGGGCTGGTTGAGGTTCTCAGCCTCGCTTGTGGGCAGGCTGCTGGTGGGAAGGCTGGAAGAGAGCGATCTGATTTCGGACTGGCCAGACGCGGGTTTTGGCTGGGACATTCTCCGTGCCCTCTGTGTCCTCCGTCGCAAACGCAAAATCCCCGGTCCTAACCACGAGAACACAGAGGGCACGGAGGACCCGGCCTAGGTGGTTGCTCTCCGGCTCGTCCGCTTCCAGTACAAATATCCCGGCACACCAATCAGCACAATCACTGTTCCCGCCAGAGACTCCATGGGCCGGGTGACGATGGTATTCAGCGTCCAAGCGCCGCCGATCAACACGTAAATCGCCGGCAGCCAGGGATACCCGGTGCAGCGATACGGACGCGGAATATCCGGCCGCTTCCAGCGCAAAATAAACAGGCCGATCACAGTCATGGTGTAAGACAGCACCATGCCAAACATTACATATGTATAGAGCTGGTCGTAGCGGCCGCTCACGGTCAGAATCGCGCCCCAGATGCCTTGCCCGATCAAACTGAATGCGGGCGTGCGCCACTGGGGATGCACCTGTGCCATCTTCTGAAAGAAGGCTCCATCGCGCGCCATGGCGAAATACACGCGCGCCCCACTCAGGGTGCAGCTGGCCATCGCGCCGAAACAGGAGACTGCAATCAGCGCAGAAAGCCACAGCGCCGCCGCGGGAGAAAACAGTGCCGTGGCCGCGGCGTGCGCGATAGTCTCATGCTTTGCCACTTCGCTGAGCGGCAGGGCGTAGACATAAGTCATGTTCATGGTCATATAAATGACGCCGACCACGATCACGCCCAAAACCATAGCCAGCGGCACATTGCGCCGTGGTTCTTTGACCTCGCCCGAAACCCATGTGATGTAGACCCAACCGTCATAGGCCCAAAACACGGCGATCAAGGCGACCCCGAACGCCGAGATTAACTGTCCCGGACTCAATCCCAGGCCCAGGCTTTCCCCCGGAGCCGCCGCAAAATGATGCCAGTCGCCCTTGCCGATGGCGAATCCAAAAATCACAAACGCCGCCATAGCAGCGAACTTCGCCCAGGTGGCCAGGTTTTGCAGTATGGTGCCCCATCGCAGTCCGACTACGTTGATCCAGGTCACTCCGATGATGGAGATCAAGGCGACTACATGAGCGCGGGTAAGAACGATTCCTGCCGCGGAGAAGACCACGTGCTCCTGGGCAATGAGGGGAACTATTCTGCCCAAATACGCCGCGGAAGCCACCGAGAGAGCAGCAATGGTGCCGCCATTGGCAACGCTGAACAGCATCCAGCCATAGAGGAACGCCGGCAAATCGCCATAGGCTTCGCGCAGGTAAACGTACTGTCCGCCGGAGTCGGGAAACATCGAACCCAGTTCAGCAAAGGCGACGCAAGCACACAGGGAGATCACGCCGCCCAACGCCCAGACCAGCAGGAACAACAGCGGATGGGGCAGCGGGCCGGCAATATCTTTTGCTGTCAGGAAAATCGAAGACCCAATAATGCCGCCCGCCAGCAGCAATACGGAGTCGAGCAGCGAAAGGCCACGAACCAGGCTGGGCTGCGCGTCGTTTTTCGCAGTCGGAGACGGAGAAACCGAAGGCAGGCTCATTCGTAGTTAACCCATTCCGAGTTCGTCGGGCGATTCGAGCGGAGTCCCGCAGCGTCGGCAAATGACGGCCGAGCAGTCGCCGCAAGTGAGCGGATCGGTAACTTCCTGGCCGCATCGGGGACAGTACAGTGGCTCCGGGTCAGGCTCCGTCTGCGGGTTTGGCGCCATGAAGATGGCAAATGTAGCATAGAGACAGCACCGCCGTCCTTACCCGACGAACCGGGACGCCCCGTCCGGGCAGGCGAGCGAAGCTTCGCCAGGTTTTCCACACCTGGGCCGTCAACTCTGTCGCGCGGATGAGAGTCAGCCCTGAGAGCCAAGTCGAAGGGACCTACGCTCCTACATGTGCATCTGCGGCGTTAAGATATGAACATGCGCGAAAACTCCCCTACGCCTGACGAAAAGCTGCAGCATGAGTTCAACCGCTGGGCCCAGGCCGGCGAAGCCGAGAAGATGGAGAACCATCATCTCGATATCACCGAGAAGACCCTGCGGCTGATGAACCTCCGCCCCGGCGAGCGCGTGCTCGATCTTGGATGCGGCTCCGGCTGGGCTACGCGGCTGCTCTCCCGTCTGGTGGGAGACGAGCCTGAAGGTTTCGGCCAGGTGGTCGGTCTCGACGTCTCCGACGAAATGATTCGGCAGGCTCGCGCGGCTTCGAGAGATTTCGAGAATATTTTGTACGTTTGGGGATCGGCGCAGCAGATTCCCTGGGAAGAAAATTTTTTCGACAAGGTATTGTCGGTGGAGTCGTTTTACTACTACCCGGACCAGGACCGTTCGCTGGCGGAACTTTTTCGTGTCATGGCGCCGCACGGCCGGCTGTTTATCCTGATCAATCTATACAAAGACAATCCTTACTCCCTGCAATGGGTGGACAAGCTGAAAGTTCCGGTCCACGTGCGTTCCGAGGCGGAATATGTTGAGCTGTTGAGAAAGCACGCCTTCGAGAATGTGGAATCCCGGCGGCTTCCGGATGACACCCCCACCCCCGATGACTACCAGACGAAGTCCTTCCACAGCTTGGACGACCTGCGGGCGTTTAAGCAGATAGGCGCGTTGCTGCTGATGGCATCGAAGCCGGATCTGCGCACCCCGGCACCGGGATACACGATTTATTAAGACCGTGGGGCCGACACTGTTGTCCGCCGCTCTGGACTTCGATTCTTGGGTTTGGGGATCGTCGCTTTCTCCGTAATTACGTTTGGCTGTAATTACCTAGGGAGCGAATGACTCTTGCCGAACAGTTCCGGTCAAACGCGGCGGACCGGACTGTGCGCCCCACACGAATCGCTACTTCTCCAGCCGGTTGTACTTCTTCAATACCTCGCGCAGGCGATCATGGGGCAGTCCAATGACCTCGAAGTCGTTAATCCCCTTCATCGTCTTCGCCGCGACCATGGCATTGACCACCGCTTCTTCGGTGGCCTGCACGGTGGCTAGAAAAATGAGATTCAGGCGCTGGTTGGGAAGCATGGCGAGCTGGTGCAGGCCTTTCGCTCCCGCGGCGCCGGGGTTTGCGGTGGAGAAGGCAATGAAAATATCTCCTGAACCGTCACCCGAAAAGCTGCCGTCCCTGCCCAAACCCAGTGATACCCGGCGGGCGACACGCTTCAATTGGGTCGGAATCAAGGGCGCGTCCGTGGCCACCACCACGATGATGGATCCGATATCTTCATCGCGAACCGCGTGCTCGGGAATTTCCCGACCCACCGGCACTCCAGCGATGCGCAACTGACTTCGACGCCCATAGTTACATTGCACTAGGACCCCTACCGTGTAGCCGCCAAATTTCGCATCCAGCACGCGAGAGGAGGTTCCGATTCCACCCTTGAACTCATTGCAGATCATTCCGGTCCCGCCACCCACATTGCCCTCCTCGACCGGGCCTGTTTGAGCAGTGTCCAGCGCATGGAACACGTGCTCGGGCTTAACATGAAATCCATTGACGTCGTTCAACTCACCGTCCCAGGTCTCGGCCACCACTGGCAGGGACCAAGAGTAGCCTTCTTCATCCGGTGGCGCATGCTTTACCCGCCACGCAATCACCGCGTCACGCACCACGCCCACGCTGTGGGTGTTGGTGATCATCACCGGACCGTCCAGGAAGCCGGAGTCTTCCACCCAGGTCGTGCCGGTCATTTCTCCGTTACCGTTGAGAGTGAACCAGCCCGCGAAAGCTAAATCCTGGGAGTTCTTGCCACGAGGCAGAATGGCGGTCACTCCGGTGCGCACTGGCCCCATGCCCACCTTCAGAGGTCCGCTCCCGGAAATCAGCGTGGTCTGTCCGACTTCCACTCCCTTGACGTCGGTGATGGCATTTAAGGGCCCGGGGGTGCCGTCAAAGGGAACGCCCAGGTCCCGGGCTCGAGGGCCAGACTGGGCCTTGGCCATGGTCACAAGCCAAAAAAAAACTAGTGCAGCAATCCACACTCCGGGACGGCCTTCCAGCATGCGATATCCTCCATGGTAGCTTCGGGAGTATAAAGTAATCGAGGGCTAAGCGGGGCATCGATCCTTATCCTGCGGAGGGCGGAATGGAGAACTGGAAGGTGGCGTTGGTAGGCGGTTCGGCAGGCGTGGGCACGGTCATGTTTCTGAAGAAAAAGTGGACGGCCGGCATCATTCTGGCGGGCATCGGTCTGGCGACGTTGGCCTCGGAATATCCGGAGAAGTTCGAAGAAGTTCGCCGGAGACTGCCCGACTTTATCGAGCGCGGCAATAACTTTCTTGAAGTCGCATCCCGCGTGGGAGACCGTCTGGCCGAGGCTGCGGAAAACCAATCTAGAACCTGGTACGAGTCGCTGCTGAGCCGCTGAACTAGGCTCTGAATTATTCGATGCCCAGGGTTTTTCGGGCGTCCTGGCTCAACCGCTCCGGAGTCCACGGCGGAGTCCACACCACGTTGACGGTGGCATTGCGCACTCCCGGCATCTGTTCCACGCGCGCCTTGACTTGCTCTCCGATCTGGACGTGTGAGGGGCATCCCTGAGCCGTCAGCGTCATTTCCACGGTGACGTCCTGCTTCTCCTCCGGGGCGGGCTCAAAACGCACCCCGTAAATCAGCCCCAGATCGACGATGTTCACCGGAATTTCCGGGTCGTAACACTGTTTCAAAGCGCTCAGGACCTCGTCCTCGGTAACAGTAGCCATGGCTTCTCCTCGAAATCGGGCGCCCGTAAAACAATCGGAGCGCACATCAATATCTTACACTTGCCACTAGGTTCAGTGTTTGCGGTAGGCCTCGAGCTCAGAACCATGATCTGAGAACTATGACTGCAGAAGCGAAGCAAAAAATCCAGTTGGCGCTGGCTTTGGCGATTGCCGTCACCGCCATTCGTGCCGGCTACATCGTCTACGAGCGCTATTCGGAGCGGGCTGAAGAAGCCGCCCAGGCCAACAAGAAGGCTCTGCCCCTGAATCCGGACGATTACGTCGTTCCCAGAAAGCTCTATCCCTACGACTTGAAGTCGGCGAAACAGCTGACCCGCCAACCGGTCTGGGTCAGGGAAGGCTACCACCATACCTATTATCCTTATGACCCCACTCGAGGCCGCAGCGACTTTTCGCGCGAAGCCGGCCTCTTGCTTCCTTTGCAGAAACTTCAGATCAAGGACGTGGTGACCGATGCCGCGCCCCATTCGGCACACACGCAGCAGATCATGGCCGTCTTCGAACAGGAGGGCAAGCCTTTCGCTCTTTCCATCGGATCCGTTACCGGCAACAATTACAGCATCTACTCCGACGATTTTTTCTTCATCGAGGATCCCCACGAACTGTACAAGCACTGGCCACCGGATATCTGGGGAGCCATCGATCAACACCAGGTCAAACTCGGCATGAACGAACTTCAAGTGGATTTCGCCCTGGGGATGGGAGTTCTGGATCATTCAGGCGATTCCGCAGTGAAGACCGCGCACTATGCCAACGGGGGCAAGCCGTTGAACGTCACTTACCGGAACGGCAAGGCAGCCGAGATTCGGCCAGGAGGATAAAAACTGGTCAGGGATCAGTGGTAAGCGGTGAGCAAGACGCTCCCAGTGACTGAGAATTGAGAACCGAGAACCGACAACTGGCAACCCGTTACCGCCTCACTTCACCACCGGAGACTTCTCACTCGCCGAACCCTGATCATCCCCATGAATCACCCCATCCTCGCTCGCGTAAAACGACCGGTGCTCGGCATCCAGTTGTTTGGGCGTCATCGTCAGCTCGAATCCGTCTTTGTTGGGCCGGAAGCCGACGGAGTAGTCGCCGCGGTCCGTTTTCACCATCCGCTTAGTAAACGATCCCGTATGCACCAGGTCCGCCAACGATGCCGCGAATTTGTCGTTCTTTTTCTTATAGAGTTTCTGCGCCCGCAGCACCGTGCGCATGTAACCCAACGCCCCGGCTTCCGAGTCCGATTTCGCCGGGTCGCCCTTGAACTTGGGTTGATAGATTGTCTGTGCGCCCGCAGTAAAGCACACCAGAAGCGCCATCACCGCCGTCCGCCGAACCAGTTTCCTGTAGTTGGTCACCAGACTCCCCCTCCTTTTCATGAAGAGACTCGCCGTGTCTTCGATGCTTACCAGGTTACCGGCGTAATCGCCGATGTACTATCGAATGTTCTCATCACGGGCAAATGTAGTTATTCTAGGTCAGATTCTCGCATCAAACAGGAACCCTATGAAGGCTGCTGCGACCGCAATGAAGACGTCACCAGCAAAGAAACCGGCCATCCGTCTTGCCGTAGTGGAGAGCGATCCACTGCGCTTTGTGGGATTCCGCGCTTTATTTGACTCGGAGAATGACTTCGAGCTCATCGCGGCCTCGCTTCCCGATATCGGAACTCTGCCCAATATAGACCTGGTGTTGCTGGGCAACCGCAACGGCCAGAACCTGTTCGATCTCATGGCCAGCCTCAAAGCCAGTCGCCCCGACCTGCGCATCATTGTGACAGGTTCCGGCATGGACGAGGAAACCATCTTGAAAGCAATTGCTTCCGGGGCCAAGGGCTACGTGGATGAAGCCGCGTCGCCCGCCGAATTCGTCCAGGCCATTCGGGTCGTGAACCAGGGCTCGGTCTGGGCCCCACGCCGTGTCCTCTCCATGTTCATTGAGCGCGTAAGTTCCGCTCCCGGCCGAATCTTCCCCGCCGGCCGCGTCACCTTTACCGACCGGGAGAAGGAAGTCCTGGAAATGCTGGTCGCGGGCCGCTCCAACAAGGAAATCGGTTCCGCCCTCGGCATCGAGGAACGCACCGTCAAAGCCCACGTGGCCAAGTTAATGCGCAAGGTCGGAGTGCAAAACCGGATCGCGCTCTCGGTCCATGCCATCACGCACTCGCTGGTGACCGCAAAATAAGCGGGGTTCCTGGCGTTTGGCTCGCGGATTACTTTAGGACAATGACCTAGGTAATCTTGTCGGTTCGTCGGTCCCAACGCATACTCGCCTCACCTACCACAGAACCTGGGAGACGGGGTTGGAAGCGGAGATTTAGGGTCACCGCTGCTAACCCCGATTTTGTTGCCCCCCGCCGCGGTCCGCTTTCCTCTGCGAAATCCGATAGAATTAATCCGCCGAGTTACAAACAAATTCCATAAGCTCCCGAAAGTGTAGAAGATATGAAAAGACTCCTGATTCTGTGTGTAGTTACCTGTTTAGCGATTCCGGCCTTTGCAGCCGACGACGAAGCTAAAAACAAGGCGGAAGACCGTGTCAAAGCGGCCAGCACCGTTCTGGAAGAGATCGAATCAGCTCCCGACCAGGGCATTCCGGAAGAGGTTCTGGGATCGGCTCAATGCGTGGCGGTGGTCCCTACGATGCTCAAAGGCGGATTCATTGTCGGCGCCCGTTTCGGA
>Ga0070697_100000392_pt1 | contig 33968 bp, 30 predicted proteins | sample KBSK1501metaG_FD_65475 | JGI IMG/M metagenome (GOLD analysis project Ga0070697, IMG submission 65475) | Corn, switchgrass and miscanthus rhizosphere microbial communities from Kellogg Biological Station, Michigan, USA - KBS K1-50-1 metaG | ecosystem: Host-associated > Plants > Roots >...
CGAGGCGCTTCGAGTAATACTGCGCGAAATGTAATAGATAATCCAATCGAGGGCTCGGGAGTTTAATCCAAGCTAGCTTGCCTGCTCAACAATCAGCAACCTAAAGGTTGAACTCTGAACCTCTTGACTTCTTAGCCATCGAGCCAGTCGCGCGTCACGTCACACCAGAGTGCCAGACCGCGCCATTCTTTGAAGCGCGAGTAGTAACGTGCAATCTTCTTATCCGTTGTTTTCCGGCCGTTGTTCCGCACCGAATAGAACCTGGCTCGAGTCCATGAGTCGAGCGCCAGACCGTCATAGCGCCCCAGAAGTTTGAGAAGATTTTCAGCGGCATAAGGCCCGACTCCTTTTACTCCTCTCATTTCCTTAGCGAGATCCGGCGTCGAGAGCCGACTCCCGAGCCACCCTTCCACGTCGAGCTCGCCGGAAGCGACCCGATCAGCCAATTCCTTCAAATAAGCAGCCCGGTAACCCGAGCGGACCTCGTTTACGTAGAACTTCACTGGCATCAAAGCCATAGCTTCTGGTGTGGGAAACGTGCGACTTCCATCGTCCGATTCGCGCCCCAGACTTTCGACGAGTCCGGTTACCATCTTCTCGGTCAGAGCCCAGGAGCAGTTAGTCGTGCAAATCATCTTCACCAGATCCTCAAATACAGTTGGCGACCTCAGGAGCCGGCCCGCTCCCTGTGCCGGGATCCAACTAAAATCGCCGTCCTGGGCTAATAAGCGATAAAACTCGCCCATGTCATCATCAAGCCTGAGCATATGACGTACGTCATTAATGACCTTTTTAGAGGCTTTCTGGCTGAGCCGGCGAGATGTGTTTATTCGTAACGCTCTTTTCGTGGCTGTAATGGACAGGGTAACGGGTGCCGAATTCTCCAGATCCAATGCTCTGGACAAGACCCAATGCTCCCGATCCATTCGAAATGGAAGCAGTTCGCACCAGCCATGACTAATAACTGTCCGCTTGAAACTGAAAGTAGGGGGCGTAGTTATAGAGATTTCCATGATTTCGGCTTAGATGAGCTTCGGAAATAAAAGGCGTAACTAATTACAATGAGTTTCCAATTTTTTAGATCATATTCATGATCAAATTTGTTCGCAGTTTTGGGACCTATCAGTCCTGCGCCCATGTTGCTTGGTTGGCCGCTAAAACCGACAAAAATCTCTGTGCCACATGGCTTGTATGCTTCGGCTACAGTCAAGCTGATTCTTGACAGGACCGCTCTACCAGCCTAGACTAAGCCCACTTGAAAACAGAATAAGGAAGGCTGTACTCGCCCATCCCTAACACTTGGGAATTAAGGCGAGAGTGGAGTCCAATACTGCGACGCTCTACAGTATTACGGTGAACGTAAGCACCGCTTCCGAACGATAATTAGAAATCCGGAGCTTTCCGGTTTCTCGCCCCATCAGGCCCCTATCAACGACCCGGTGGGGCGATGTCGTGTCTGGAACAAGATCCTTAACCGCCAAGACGCCAAGACCGACAAGAATTGAAAAATAACAGTTACGCAGCAGGCAGAACCCGGCTTGCCTTTGACTTCTTGGCGGTCTTGGCGCCTTGGCGGTTCACTTCCAATTCAGCTATCTGACATATATCGGATTGGAAATAATCCACGGTTGATCGCTGACAGGCTGCGGCAGTTGCGGCAGGTAGATTTCTACGCGATAAGTTCCCTTCTCATTTACGACAAACTCCCTTCCTTTTGTCCCACTTTCATCCTGAATTGGCTTCCCATCCTTCAATAAAACAATGCGGCTCGTGACCGGCGTGCTGGCTGTCAATCGAACCTCCTTTTTCAGCTCTATTTCGTCCCCCTGGATTCTGTTATCCATCCCATTTGATCCAGAGAAACTGAACCCCGCAGTGTCGCCGAAAAGGTCAAATCCCATGAAGCAATGGCCGTCGGCCAGAGCCTTAAGCAAAGTCTCCGAGCTAAGTGGCTGGTCCTTAGGAATAAGAATATGGACTCTCACTAGATGAAAGCTTCGTTCATAAGGATCGAGTTGCAGACCTAGTAGAGTTTTGCCTGACGAATCGTTCAAGCTTATGCCGACGTTTGCATGCGCATCGTTTCCAGCTACGGCCACCAGCTTTCTACCGGTCGACGTTATCGCCTCATCCCATTTCTGCAAATTTTCACCAGGTCTGCGGTAGAAGTTGGCAAACAGCAGATCGGGAAAACTGCCGAAAGTCCAGAGGCCATCGAAGAACATGACGAGTGGTTTGATCTGGCGTGCGTTCGTGTACACATTGTAGACCTCTACTCCATCGTAACCGTTCGCTCCCCAGCTTTTGAAATCCTGGGGATAAGCCACCAGCGCCAGAGAGCCCCTGGACTTTGCGTTCGAAATAATGTCCTGCGTGGTTAACTTTGTCCCACTTGCCGACTCATCACCGGGCAGCAGCAGCAGGCGATCGGCGTTAGTTGCGCCGGCTTCATTGCCGTTGACGAACAAGATCCCCGCGTGCATTCCTTTCAACGTCATGGCGGCGGTATTGAAGTCTTCCGAAGTGTGTTCGGTTAGCACGACGAAGTTAAGCTGGTTTGATTTTGCCGCGGCGATAATGTCTTCAAAGTTCCCATTGCTGTGACCACCCAGAAAAGAATGAACATGGACCACACCTTTATATTCGGCAAAGGCGGAGTCGTTGGTTGCCGCGGTGCGCTGGGAATTCAGGGCCTGGATAGCGGAATGAAGTCGGCCCAGCTTGTAACGACGGTAAGCGAAAGGTAACTGTGAAAGCAGGACCGCGAAAAGCAGGACCAGTAACAGTTTCTTCCAACGCTTCATAACTAGACATTCACTCAGGTAGTTCAGAGTTCAAGTATTGAGTGATGAGTGATGAGTGATGAGTGATGAGTAAGAACCGATAGGTCCTATAAGACTTATTGGTCCTATACTCATCACTCATCACTCATCACTCATCACTCAATACTTGAACTCTGAACTATTTGAACTCTGCGCTACTTGAGCCGCCGGTATCAGTCTTCGAAATCAACTGAGGCAACGTGCTCGCTGATGCTTCTACCAAACTCCGCAGCTTTCACGTGCTCAACATGAACTGTATAAGCCTGGAGGCCTGCCCGATCCTTAAAGGTAGCCACCAGGCCGCTGTCGTATGAGCGAGGGAGTCGCAACACGTCAAAGCCTACCGACAGGCTCTGAATCTCCTTGATGGTGGAAGGTAAGTTACGAAGCAAACGCACGTGCTCCTCCCTGACCTCCGGCTCGACCTCTGCGCGATATTTCCAAATAACAATATGGGTAAGCATACTTAAGTAGTTTAGAGTTCCTTTCCTTCGCACCATTGACGGGTGACTTCGTGCCGGTAGTCGAACAGTTTTTGCAGTCGCTTCTGAATTAAGAACGGGGCAACCAGACGTCCCAGGAAACCAAACGGCGGCTCGTAGTCGATTTCATCACGCAGGACGGCCCAATCAGAAGCCGGTGCGACGATGTGGCGGTGACGCCACTTGCGAAACGGTCCCCTGAGCTGAACATCCTCGAACATATGGGGCGGATCGTAAACAGTATGTTCGGCAACCCATTTTGATTTGATTGGTCCAAGAATCCTGGTTTCGACTATCGTCTGTGTGCCAACCTGAGAAATCTTAGCAGATTGAATCACGCGGGCGCTTTCATAAGCTGGAGTCAAGAGAGTGAGCACATTTGGTTGTTCATGAAATTCGAACACGCGCTGGGGACTTGCTCGGATTACACTCTCTTTTACGAAGCGCATAACAGCTCAGGGTTAGGAAGGTGGGCTTGCCCCCGCTGCCTGCCAGGCCATGGCCCTTATTAATCAATCTGACTTTGCCTTGGGACTTGGCTGCGGTTGAGGCTTCGGCTCTTCAATCTGCAGACTGCCGCGGATAGTGTCCCAGGTCGGCATGGCTTTTTTGAGAGCTTTATCGGGACCAAAGAAAGTGAGCACCACCAGACGCTTTCCTACTACGCCCCAGTAGATCTCTGCAGCACCGGGCTCACCTCCCAGGTTCGCGCGAATTCTTACTCCATCGGTTTTAAATGTGCCTATCTCGGTTGCTGCCGGAGAAGATTCAGGCTTGGCCCCTGCATCCGCAAAAGCTTTCGTGGTTGACTCGACATACTTATCAACGAGCACACGTTTCGCCTCAGCCAGCTTCTCGGGTGTTGTGATTAGAGGACGAAAGACAAAGACCTTTACCTGGGCGTCAGAGTCGGCCCGCCCAAAGGTTATATCCTGGGCGTCTGAATTGCTGTGGTCGTTAAAGGACCAGCCCGCAGGGTAGTTAAGTGTTAGTCCGTCTTTAACGAATTGTTTCGTGTCTGTTGTCTGGGCGATCGCCGCGGCGCTGCAAAGCAGCAGCAGTGCCAGGGTTTGAAACAAGTTAACAAATGATTTCATGTAGTCCTCCCGTAAAGCAAACTGTTAGTTTGCGGCTCGCGGCGACGAGGTGCTTGAAGACAAACAGTTTGCCTTCCAAACCAGAAGCAAACTAACAGTTTGCTTTACAAAGACAGCTAAGAGTCTTTCCGAAGCAACTTTAGTTGCTCATTCAATAAATCCCAAACCTGGCGCACATGTTTCTCCGTGGTGCGAATATTGCCGATCGAAAGGCGGAGCGTAAGCTTGTCGTTCAACTTAGTATGGGAGAGCAACGCTCTTCCCGTTGCGTTTACTCCATGCATGATCGCTTCGTTTAAGACATCCCACCGGCCATTGCGTGCAGCTTCTGACTCCGCCTCGATAACGGGTCGGGCCCGAAAGCATACCAACGCCAGCGGCACCGGAGCCATCAGTTCCCAATCAGGCGATTCTTCTACCCACGAAGCAAATAGTTTTGCCAGACGACAGTGTTCACGTATCCGCGCCGCCAAACCTTCATGACCGAAGTAACGAATGACCATCCAGAGCTTCAGCGCGCGAAAGCGGCGCCCTAACTGAATACCATAATCCGAACCGCTGCGGACCTGCTCCTGCTCGGGCGTGCGCAGGTATTCAGGGACTAATGAGAAGGCGCGACGTAACAGATCCAGGTGGCGGCAATATAGAACCGAAAGATCAAACGGGGTGAATAACCATTTATGGGGATTGACGGCCACCGAATCCGCCCGTTCACAACCATTCAGGATATGACGCAGTTCCGGCACCACGGCTGCCGACCCCGCATAAGCAGCGTCTACGTGGAGCCACATGGCGTACTTCTCACAGATAGGAATGATTTCAGCGACCGGATCGATGCTCGAAGTTGACGTAGTTCCGACAGTGGCAACAATACAAAAGGGAACGTACCCGTTTCGCTTGTCTTCTTCAATGGCCTCGGCCAGTGCCCGCGGGTCCATTCGAAATTCCGCGTCGGTCGGAATTTTTCGCAATCCTTTCTGGCCCAGGCCCAGCGTTATGACCCCCTTCTCTATTGAGGAATGAGCCTGCTCGGAAATATACACACGCAACAAAGGCAAATCTTTCCGTCCACTCATTCCTTCTTCGCGAATCCGCAATTCCACGCCTTCGCGGGCCGCTGCGATAGCATGCATGCTAGAAACCGAAGCCGTGTCGTAGATTATTCCGCTGTAACCCGCGTCGAGTCCCATCATCTGGCGCAGCCAGTCGAGCGTGACTTCTTCCAGCTCCGTCGAGGCCGGCGAGGTGCGCCACAGCATCGCCTTATTGTCGAAGGCAGCGCTAAGGAGTTCGCCAAAGATCCCCGGCGCTGATGTGGAGGTGGCAAAATAGGCAAAAAACGAAGGATGGCTCCAGTGGGTTAACGCCGGCACGATCAAGCGATTAACGTCGGCGATGATATCCTGCATCGCTTCGCCCTTTTCCGGCGGCACTACTGGAAGTTGGGCCTTTAGGTCTCCGGGTTCGATCTGTGCCAGCACCGGCCGGTCCTCGATGTGCTCGAAGTAGTCGGCGATCCAATCGATGAGCTGGTGGCCAAACCTGCGAAACTCTTCCTTTTCCATGTCGCCCAGAACTGGCGACAGTTTTCCTTCAGCTTCCATGATTGGGCGCAGTCTAGATTAGCCGCAGCCTAAATTCCACGTTTTTCGTAACGGCACGTGGTGTCCTAATTCCGATTCTCTGTGCTTACTCTGTGTTCTCTGTGTCTCTGTGGTGAGTTTTCCGCCGTTTTCCACCACAGAGGCACGGAGAACCCAGAGGTCGCACAGAGAACAACTCAAATTAGGGCACGACCCACGGTACTTAAAGATTGCGTCATTAACGCTCGGGAAGCTATTATTCACCCTCGATTTCAGCCAATACCGAATTATCGTGTTATCAATTGACGGAAGTACCGGACACGGAGCTTCCGCGTCAGATGTCGTCACTCAACAATTTCGACCGTGAGGAAACTATGAAAAGAATTCTGCTTTCGTTAGGACTGATCGCAACTCTCCTTTCCACTTTCGCCTGTGAACGCAAAGGAGGGCCAGGGGCCGGTGGCCAAACTGGTCCAATCGTAGTCGGTTACTACGGCGACCTTACGGGCCGCACGTCAAACTTCGGCCAGTCAACCAAACGTGGGGTTGAGATGGCCGCTGACGAAATTAACAAAGCGGGCGGGATAAACGGCCGGCAGATTACAATTCTTTCGGAAGACGACGAAGGCCGTCCCGAGAAAGCGGCGACAGTTGTAACTAAGCTTATCAATCAGGACCGTGTAGTTGCATTGCTCGGCGAAGTGGCGTCCGGAAACACACTGGCGGCCGCACCCAAGGCCCAGGCAGCAAACGTCCCCATGATTTCGCCCTCGTCTACGAATCCGGCAGTTACCCAGGTCGGTGATTACATCTCGCGTGTTTGTTTTATCGATCCGTTCCAGGGCGATGTGATGGCCAAGTTTGCGGCCAACACTTTGAAGGCCAAGAAGGCAGCAATCATGCTCGACTTCAATTCGCCTTACAGTCGTGGCTTAACGGAATTCTTCGAAGCAAGCTTTAAGAAACTCGGTGGTGAAATCGTTGATAAACAGTCGTACACCCAGGGTGATCGCGATTACAAAGGACAGCTCACCGCTATCCGCTCGAAGAATCCGGATGTGATTTATGTTCCGGGCTACTACGGCGAAGTTGGTGTAATTGCCAAACAGGCTAAGCAACTCGATATCAAAGCCCCGCTGTTGGGTGGCGATGGTTGGGACTCAACCCAGCTTTGGGATCTGGGCGGCGACTCGTTAAATGGCGACTACATTTCCAACCACTACTCGGTCGATGATCCTTCTCCGGCAATCCAAAAGTTTGTAGCTGACTACAAAGCTCGGAATGGGGAGGTCCCCGACGCGCTTGCCGCTCTCGGTTATGACGCTATGAAAGTGCTTGCCGATGCGATCAAACGCGCAGGCACAACTGAAGGACCGCAACTTAAAGATGCCATCAACGCAACCAAAGATTTCGTGGGCGTTACTGGAACGATCTCTCTTGATAAGGACCGGAACGCGGTCAAGCCAGCCGTGGTGCTCAAACTGCAAAACAGGAAATATATTTACCAGGAGACTATTTATCCCGAGGGCATGACGCCGCCATCAGGCGCGCCAACCGCCCCAAGTCCGGCAACTTCGACTGCGTCTCCGGCTGCGGCTTCTCCGTCGCCAACAGCCAAGTCGGCCGCCTCGCCCGCATCATCTCCGGCTAAGGCTGCTTCGCCCGCATCGTCTCCAGCTAAGGCCGCTTCGCCCGCTGCCTCCACAAAGCCCGCGTCAACTCCAAACTAGAAGGGCGCAATGGACACTTTCGTTCAGCAACTCATTAACGGCCTGACGGTAGGCGCGATCTACGCGCTTATTGCTCTGGGCTACACAATGGTCTATGGCATTCTTCGCCTGATCAACTTTGCCCACGGCGACATTTACATGGTCGGCGCATTCGTGGGTTATTTCCTGGCGTTTCAACTTGGCTTCGCGACGGGACCTTCGCTTTTGGGGCTTAGCGTGGTACTGGTCGCCTCGATGATTGCCGCGGCGCTCGTGGGTATGGCGATCGAGCGTTTTGCCTATCGTCCTCTGCGAAAATACGCGCGTATGACGACGTTGATTGCGGCTATCGGTGTGTCCCTGCTGATTGAAAATCTTTTCGTAGCCAGACTCGGCGCCGCGCCGCGGGCTTTCCCGCAGTTGCTTAGTGAAAAGAGCTACACTCTGTTTGGTAACGCTGCCATCTCCAAATCCCAGATTCTAATCTTTGCAGTTTCTGTGGCGCTGATGCTCCTGCTGCAATGGGTTATTTTCAAAACCAAAGTGGGAACGGCGATGCGCGCGGTTTCTTTCAACCTCAACTCAGCAAAGCTGATGGGTATCAACACGGACTTTATTATCTCGTTCACGTTTGCCCTGGGATCTGCCTTGGCGGCTGCCGGCGGCGTGCTGACAGCGCAATACAATCCTCAGATTGATCCGTTAATGGGAATCCTGACGGGACTGAAAGCCTTTGTTGCTGCAGTACTGGGCGGCATCGGGAATATTCCCGGCGCCGTATTAGGTGGCCTGCTCATCGGTATTGCCGAGACCTTTGTGGTTGGATATGGACAAAACGTCGGCATTCCCTCAACGTTTCGCGACGCTGTAGCCTTCGCGATTCTAATCCTCGTGTTGCTGGTACGCCCTTCGGGCTTGCTTGGGTCAACGGTTCAGGAAAAGGTTTAATCCTGACGACGCCAGAAAACTTCGTTCAGGTGATCAACTAATAGGATGCCAACGTTTAAGAGAGTTCTATCAACCATCGCCATTATCTTAGCCCTCTATCTCGTGAACGCTTTCATGAGCAAGGAGGGCCTTTTTGGTTTTGGGTTTGGCGCCTATCCCACCGACGTCTTAATGACTCTAACCATCAACATCATCCTGGCCGTGTCTTTGAACTTGATAACCGGCTTCACCGGACAATTCTCGATAGGCCATGCAGGCTTCATGGCTATCGGCGCTTATGCTTCGGCCTATCTGGTTGTATATCACGCGCAGTTCTGGGAACGCGATTTGGCTGCAGTCGTCGGTTTCACCACCGCGCATGCGTTGATCTTCATGATCGCGATCGCATTTGGATCTCTGGTCGCGGCCTTTGCAGGTTTGCTGGTTGGCATTCCCTCCCTGCGACTGCGAGGCGACTACCTGGCAATTGTCACCTTAGGCTTTGCTGAAATCATTCGCATAGTGATTCTCAACATAGACAAGGTCGGGGGCGCCACGGGTTTCTCGGTGCCCAGTTACAGTAACTTTATTTGGGTCGGCGGTTTCGCAATTATTTCCATCGTAATTGTCTATAACATCGTGCATTCGGACATTGGCCGCGCGCTGGTCTCGATCCGCGAGGACGAGTTGGCCGCAGAAGCCATGGGTATTAACACTACCCGGTACAAAGTTCTCGCCTTTGTGATCAGCTCCGCTCTGGCGGGATTGGCCGGAGTCCTGTTCGGGCATTACAGATCGTTTTTGAGTACTAACGATTTTCAGTTTATTCGCTCATTTGAAATCATCATCATGATCGTGCTTGGCGGCATGGGTTCGCTCACGGGAGCAGTACTCGGCGCTGTTGTCATTACGATAATGCCTGAGCTGTTGCGGCAGCTGCCGGGGGATTTTTCGCGTTATCGTTTGGTCGTCTATTCCGCAATGTTGATTGTGATTATTCTGACGCGTCCACAGGGCATTTTAGGGACTCGCGAGTTTAGCCTGTCCTGGCTAAAGCGTGCGCGCAAGCGACCGGAAGGAGATCAAGTTGTAGGCGGCACGGGCGGAGTATCGATAGCTGAACAGGGACCGCCCTCGGCGATCGATCGTAAGAAAGAGGAAGAGAACAGATGAGCGGCACGCCCGAACAAGATGCCGTTAAGGCTACCAAAGAGGATTCAGTCATCACTGAAGCCGCGCGGGTGATCGGCCGTCACCAGGGTCGCCCGCTGGCTGACGATCCTCCGCTCAGAACAGTGAAGTGCACAATCCAGTTTGGCGGACTGGTGGCAGTTAACGCGCTGGACATGAGCGTGGAGCGCGGTCAAATCTATGGCCTGATCGGACCAAATGGCGCCGGCAAAACCACGGTCTTCAATCTCCTGACTGGAGTTTACAAACCCACTTCCGGCGAAATCTATTTTCAGGGGAAACGCGTTGACGGCCTGCGGTCTTACGAGATTTCGCGCCGCGGAGTGTCGCGCACATTTCAAAACATTCGCCTGTTTCCCAGCATGTCCGTTTTGGAGAATGTGATGACGGCGTGTCACCGGCATGCCACGCAGACCCTGGTGGATGCGGTCTTTCGCCTGCCGCGCTTCGAGCGCGACGAACGCGAGCATCGCGAATTCGCTTTGGAACTGCTGGAGATTTTCGATCTGGCGCGGATGAAAGATGAAGGCGGAACGAGCTTGCCTTACGGCAGCCAGCGGCGTCTGGAGATTGTTCGGGCGCTGGCAACTCGCCCCCAACTTTTATTGTTGGATGAACCGGCCGCGGGCATGAATCCTTCCGAGCAGGAAGATCTGATGAAATTGATTCAGAGGATTCGAGATCGATTCTCTCTAACCATTCTGCTGGTCGAGCACAACATGAAAGTGGTAATGGGCGTGTGCGAAAAAATTCAGGTGCTGGACTACGGAAAGTCGATCGCCCTCGGACTTCCTGAAGAAATCAGAAACGATCCGAAGGTGATTGAGGCGTATCTTGGGGACTAGGTCTTTGGTCTTTGAGCTTTGTACTTTGTACGTAGTTTGTCCGAGCAAGGCCGCGCTAGAAGAGCAAAGTACAAAGTTCCAAGGCCAAAGACCAAAGTCCAAAGACCCAAGACCAAAGTCCCCGATCAGTTGAATTTATGCTTAATTTAGAAAACGTATCTGTTAACTACGGCGCCATCGAAGCCCTGACCGGAATTTCGATGCACGTTGAAACGGGCGAGGTGGTAACGCTCATTGGCGCAAATGGGGCCGGCAAAACCACCACCCTGCGAACCATTACCGGCTTGCTCCAGCCGCGTGAAGGAAAAATAAGTTTTGAAGGCGAAGACATTAGCGGCCGGGCGACACACCGCCTGGTGGCCCAGGGCATTTCGATGTCACCTGAAGGGCGCGGCGTCTTCGCAAATCTATCCGTCAGAGAAAACCTGCAGATGGGTGCTTATCTCAAAAAAGACAAGCGAGCCATTGCCGCAGAGATGGAACGGGCGTTCCAGATGTTTCCGCGCTTGAAAGAACGAGAGTCGCAAAAGGCCGGCACTCTTTCAGGCGGCGAGCAGCAGATGCTGGCTATTGGCCGGGCGCTGATGTCGCAGCCGCGCCTGCTTCTGCTGGACGAGCCATCGCTAGGGCTGGCGCCGCTGGTGGTCCACACAATCTTCGAAGCTATCGATGAGATTAAGAGTAAAGGCACCACTATCCTGCTGGTTGAACAGAATGCCCACGCAGCCTTGAAGCATTCTGATCGCGCTTATGTTTTGGAGACCGGAAGAATTGTCATGGAAGGACCATCCGCTGAGCTTGCCGCAGACCCCAGAATTAAGGAAGCGTACCTTGGCGAATAATTCCAGTCGCTAACGTTTAGGTTTCCCAGCGCCAAACGTAACGTCTCTCGAGAGAATAAGACGATCCACGAAAGGACACGAACGGTTTTGTTCGTGTCGCTTCGTGTTGTTTCGTGGATCGTCCCTGGTTTTTCCCAACTTCCGATGCTGTAAGACTTGCCCGGAACATCGTTACTTAATGAAACTGCACGCGCACTTTTACTTCCAGCGTCGCCTATTTTTACTGGTCCTGTTTCTGCTCCTCGGTCTGGCGCTCGCTTGTTCGCGACCCAGGAATGACGATCACTCCACCATCAAGATCGGGTTCTTCGGCGATCTCTCCGGACCCACTTTCAACTTTGGCCAGTCGGCTATGAATGGTGTGCTGATGGCTGCCGACGAAATCAATCAGGCCGGCGGAATCAACGGCCACCCCCTCGATATCGTAATGGAAGACGACAGGGGAAGTCCTGAGATGGCAGCCCAGGTCGCCGGCAAACTTATTGATAGGGATAAGGTGATAGCCATCATCGGCGCCGGTGCGTCCGGAAACAGTTTGGCGGCGGCGCCCAAGGCACAGTCGGCCCACATACCACTGATCGCGCCATCCTCGACCAACCCTGCGGTTACTCAAGCTGGTGATTACATTTTTCGCGCGTGTTTCATTGACGCGTTTCAGGGCGAGGTGATGGCTAAGTTTGCGGCCAACACGCTGAAGGCAAAGAAGGCTGCCATCATGCTTGACTTCAATTCACCGTACAGCCGGGGATTGACGGAGTATTTTGAGTTTGGTTTTGCCAAACTGGATGGCCTAATCGTTGTGAAGCAGTCGTACTCACAAGGCGATGCCGATTACCGGGGCCAGTTAAGCCTCATCAAAGCCGCCTCCCCGGACGTGATCTACATTCCGGGTTACTACGGTGATGTGGCGATTATTGCCAAGCAGGCCCGCCAACTGGGTTTGACTCAACCTCTGCTCGGGGCTGATGGGTGGGATGCGCCGGAGCTGTGGGAACTTGGGGGCGACGCGTTGAACGGCTGCTACATTTCAAACCACTACTCAGTGGACGACCCATCGGAAAATATTCACCAGTTTGTGCATGACTACCGTCAGCGCTTCGGAAATCTAACGCCTGATGCTCATGCTGCTCTCGCCTACGACGCGCTCCGATTTCTGGTTGAAGCGATACGGAAGGCGGGAACAATTGAAGGACCGAAGCTGCGCGACGCTCTCGCTGAAACAAAGAACTTCGCCGGCGTCACCGGAATAATCAGCATGGATCGCAATCGAAACGCAGTGAAGCCGGCGGTTATTCTGAAACTGGAAGACACTCGTTATATCTATCAGGAAACGATCCAGCCGGCACCTGAAGTTTCACCTTCACCTTCACCTTCTCCAAAAAAACCTTGAATACAATCGCCCTGATAGGTCCTATAGGCCCTATCGTACCCCCCCTCAAACCTTTATCACCGGCGTAGGTTCAGGCTTGCCAAACTCGTTTATCCTGTAGGCATATGCCTCCTTCAATGTCTCCTGGCCGCTATTGGTATAAACCAGCAGGTGTTCTCCGTCGGTTCGGACCATCACGATGCCAAACGCCGCGCGGCTAAACGCAAAGAATCGCTTTTTTGCTTTAGCGTTGAGGACCACCTCAGTCCCCTCAATCACGGCCTTGCCGTCTTTCGAGAGTTTGTGAAACTCGGGATCGACAAAGCCCTCGACATTGAAGAATGCGACCAGCTCAGTCACAAAGATCAGTGGCTCTTCGGCTCTCGAATGCTTGCCCAATGCTCCCACGATGGTGGCCCGAGGGTGGATAAACTCTTTGCGGGCGCTTTCGTCTCCCGAAGAGATCACAGAGACCACCGGAGCGACTGACTGAATAAACGCGCCACTGAAATCGGCCGAACCGTGATGCGGCACTTTGAATACTTCCGACTGTAAATTGAGCTGGCCCTGGGCGTGAGCTGCAGCCAAGGCTCGCCCCGCTTCGTCATTCAAGTCGCCGGTAAAGAGAAAATTGAAACGGCCGTAGTTCATTCGAAAGATCACCGAATGGCCATTAATTGTATGTGAAGCGGACGCTCCGCTAAATCCGACCGGCTTCACATTAAGTGATTCCTGTCCAATACGAGGGCCCTCCGGCGGGTTACCCAGAAATTTTAGACCTTCAACGTTTCCGATGAGGGTCGGAATTGGTCCAAGCACCTGGACTTTTATGTTTTCATCAACCAGAAAATCAAAGGCAGCGTCATCCCCAATTTTCAGGTTTTTGAAATCAATGGGTCCACGCTGTTCATAGTCCTTTAAAGCCGCCTTCCACTCCCGGAAGGGCTCGTTCATTTCGGCGTCATCAACGTTGAGCAGGTTAGTCTCCAATCCCGTAATGATCGTCACGTCTTTTCCGCTTACAGGATCAGTGGCAACCTTAGTCGCGCCGAGCATCTCTTTCTCTTTTACTGTTACACCATTCTTCTTGGTGGGGCGCTTGACGAGTCCGTTGTGATAGACGCGTTGTGGATGAATGAACAGTCGCTTCCATTTCTGGTTGTCAAGATGCGCATCAGTCTCCGACTCATGAATCTTAGTCAGCCCGAGAAAGTGGTCGGCATCTCCGTGGGTGACGAGAATGCAGTCAATCTCTTTGGGCTTTGCAGCTGAGGTTCCTCGGAAACGGTTGGCCAGATAACGCGCGAACAGCTGGTTGTCGCCTCCATCGATCAATACAACTTTGCCCTTTGGTGTCTCGATAACGGAGCCGTCGCCTTGCTGCACATCCACAAAGTCGATCTTCAGGATCTGGCTGTCCTTTTTTAGTACCACTATATCGGCGGGTTTGACTGTGTTTTTCTTCGGCGTTATGAATCCGGAAACGCGTTCGGGTTTAACGCTTCCGTCTTCCTGTTGTTGAAAGATGGTGACCTTTACTTCGACCTGGCTGGCAGTAATGGCGGCCACTTCAACTTCGTCGCCCCATCCGAGAATGCGGGTCTCAGCCTTCTGACCGTCTGCTGCGGGTACTTTGATGGTAGCAAGATCTACATTTATCAGGTGTTGAGCTGGCATGTGAGAAATCTCCTTTGGTGAGTGGCAGGTTGAGTTATGAGAAGAGCGGGGGCAAGCCCGCCTTTCTGACCCCGAGCTGATCACAGTTGAGGCTGGATCTCAGCCTGAAAGGCGTTCAACGCAAAATCAACCGAGCAAGTTCAGCAGTCTCTCAGTCAGGAAGGCGGGCTTGCCCCCGTTCTTTTCCCGGCCCTAGACAGCCTCGGATGCTGAGGTGAAGTGAAATTCTTTGACTTTGAGCGCCGGTAGCAACGCTGAACTGCCGCCTTGCGCCTCGGAACTTCCTACACGTTCCGACGCTCCAATCATTTCCACGTTTCCCGGCGCCAACAGCTGAATTAGACTCTGATTGAAACGGAAATTTGTTACCGGATGTTTGATCTTGCCGTTCTCGATGTACCAGATACCGTCGCGGGTCAACCCCGTTTGCAAGGCCGTACGCGGATCGACACCACGTATATACCAGAAGCGCCCGAGCAGAATTCCACGATCAGTAGCCTTGATCATGTCTTCGAGCGCTGAAGCGGGGCGAGAGCTTTCCATAATGTTATTCACTGGGCCCGGTGTCGGTTGCTTGTCCTTCTGCTTGGCCCAGAAGCGCGAGTAGATCAGATTCTCGAGCACGCCGTTGCGCACCAGGTAAATCTTCTCCGCCGGGATCCCACCTTGCGCCGCCTGGGAACCCGGCAGTTCAGGATTCCAGGGATCGCTGTAAATGTTGATTCGCTCATCAAAGATTTGCTGTCCCACCTTGGTCTTGCCGCCAGGCAAGGAAAAAGGACTGCGCCCTTCGTCGGCATTGCGCGCATCAAAGCCAAAGGCAAACCCCGACAACAAGTCGGCAACGGCTTGCGGCTCCAGTATCGCGGGATAGGTGCCAGGTGGAAGAGTTTTCGGTTGACGGGAATCCAATGCTTTACGAATCGCTTCCCGCGCTACCCGTTTCGAGTCGAGCTTCGCGACGTCGAAGTGGTTTCGCAGGAAATAACCGGAACTGGTTCCGTCGGGTGTGCGTGCTGTGGTTGAAAGACTAACCAAACTTGAACGCGCGTAATTGAAGTTGCCGTTTTTGGTCGCCGAAGCGCCGGCCGAGCCACGCGCCTGATGAAACCCCGCGCCGATGACGCCGGCCTTTTCACAGCCCGCAATCACATCATTTATCGCCCGGGCGCGGTTCTGGAGGGAAATATTTGAAGTTCCTTCGGCGTAACCATTAACTGGCCGGTAAGTTTGCGGACCGAGCGTCGGCAGGTATTCACGATCAACGGGAGAGATACGAGCGAGCTGTTCAGCCTGCGCCACCGTCGCTCGGAGCGACTCATCGTCCATTTCATTGGTCGATGAAGAGCCGCGCTTCTTGTCGATCCAGACCGTTACCCCAATGGTAGTGTTCTCGCGCGCACCGCTGGTGGTAAAGGAATTCGCCGCGAACCGCAGGTGCGAATAGTTTTCACTGCCGACGTTCACAGTGGCGTCGTCGGCCTTCACGTAGCTAAGCAGCTTATCGGTAATCTCTCGGGCGTCTTTTTCAGTTAGTAGCATTGAAGTCTCCAGCAATAGGTCATATTGGTCCTATAGGTCCTATTCGTCTACCTTACTTGGCTGCGGTGTTAAGAACATTGACCCCGCGAAATCGCGCCACGGGGCACCCATGGCTAACCGCGTTTGATTGGCCCGGCTCGCCTTTGCCATCATTAAAGCTGCCGCCAACTTCGTAAGTCGCCGGTCCACCTAGACCGTCGCAAGAGTTCCAGAAGTCGGTGGTGCGCGATTGATAAGCGACGTCCCGCAGCATCGGGCCTATCTTTCCATTTTTGATCTCGTGGAATGTCTGGCCACCAAACTGGAAGTTGTAGCGTTGCTGATCTATTGAATAGCTCCCATCGCCATGGATCAGAATTCCTTTCTCCACCCCCGCGACCAGATCATTCAGGCTGGTATTCTCTTTTCCAGGTTGCAGCGACACGTTTGGCATGCGTGGAAATGAAATGCTGCCCCAGCTGTCGGCATGGAGACACCCATAGGACTTTTTGTTTGGGGACATGTTGGCCAGATCTCGCGTGGTTTGCCAATCAACAAAAACGCCGTCCTTGATCAGATGCCATCGCTGAGCCGGCACGCCTTCATCGTCGTATCCGACGGTCGCTAAACCCACCGGTTGAGTTCGATCCGCGACGAAGTTCATGATCTTCGAGGCAAACTGCAACTTGCCAAGCTTGTCACGCGTCAGGAAGCTGGTGCCGGCGTAGTCCGCTTCCCACCAGAGCGAACGATCCAGTTCTGTCGGGTGGCCGACAGACTCATGAATAGTCAGCCATAAATGCGAAGGGTGAAGCACGAGGTCATACTTTCCCGGCTCGACTGATTTGGCCTTGAGTTTGGCAACCGCGTTTTCGCCTGCCTGCTCAATCTCGCTTAGCCACGGGTACTTTTCCATGTATTCGTAGCCCATTCCCTGCGGCCCGCCCAGCGAGTTGAGCGCAAGAAAATCGCCGGTGGAGCGATTTGTTGCCGTCACGCTGAACTGGGGATTGGCGCGAATGATGTACTGATCGATGCGGGAACCGTCGGTCGAAGCATAGAATTTCTGTTCGTTAGCGAAGCCCATCGAAGAGCTCACAAAACTTACGCCGTTGGTTTTTAGCGCCCGCTCGTTAAGCTTGAGCAGCAGCTGAATTTTATCGTCGATACCGACGTCAAAAGGATCTTTCTCGAAGGCACTCTTCCAGGTAGCAACTATCCTGGGTGTTGGAACCATAGTGATTCGCTTGCGCTGATAGACGGAGTTTGCTCGCGCGATGTCGACAGCCTGGCGCGTGATCCGCCTCACTTCGGCCGGCGTGACATCCCGGCTCGAGGCAAAACCCCAGGTGCCTTTGAATAGAACCCGCACGCCAAAGCCGAAATTCTGGCTGCGCGAAACGTTCTGCACCTGTTTCTCGCGAGTAGAGATCTGCTCATTCCGATAGCGGTTGATTCGGATGTCAGCATAAGTGACGCCGAGTCGACGCGCTGTGTTCAGGGCAATATCGGCCAGCGCATTCTTGTCGACCGCTGCGGCAGTGGCCGCCTCGACTGCGTCAACTTCGCTGATCCAGGCTGGTAGTGCCGAGGGCAGAGCTACAACACCCGCAGCTATACCTGCAGTCTTAATGAAATCGCGTCGAGACGTTGTCATGAACGAGACCTCGGGGATGGAATTTTGAAAGGGCGGGAAGATCTAACGCAAGCGGCTGGAGATTGTCAACAATTTCTGTTGAGGTAAATTCCGAGTCTCTGTGCTTCCTTTGTGCTCTCTGTGTCTCTGTGGTGAGTGCTCTTCACCTCTTGTTCACCACAGAGGCACAGAGAACACAAAGGACGCACAGAGAAAAACTTAAATCAGGTCGCTACTTGGAATCTTTTAGGTCAGCCGCAGCGAAAGCAAAGCTGAGATTTCCGAGCTCGCCTGGCACTAAAATAATTTCGGCGGTTTTTTCACCGAGCTTCTCATGCCAAGCTGTTATTTGGTAGGACCCTGGCGGCAGGCCTTCAATTTTGAAGTTACCGTCCGTGTCACTGACGGCAAAGAAGGGGTGGCTTAAAACACTCAGGTAAGCTCTCTCCCAGGGATGTTGATTGCACTTAAAAGGTATTAAGAGTTCGGGTCGCGCAAAAGTCTTGACTATTGGCGGGGCTCCATCGGGTTGGGTTTGATTCCATTCGGCGTTGCTCTTCGGGGTGGGATGACTATTGTGATAGGTATTATCGCTGTTGATTATCATCAAGGGCTGGTTGACCTGCAGGCCAAGCACATGTGGTTCATAGCGGCAACCCTTATGCTCCAGCACGACTGCCGTACTCGGCGGTTCGAACGAGTAATTGTCAAGGGAGTCACTCGCAACATACACAAGGACATTGGCGAGTTTCTTGTTGCTAACCATAAACCACTCGGTTTTAGGATCAGGATCGTACTCGTAACAACTAGGATCGGCAGCCATCTCGATCTTTACAGGCTTAGGTGGCTTGCCTGTGAACGTTACAGTGCCTGACAGAGTCGCCTCCTGACCTGTTCGCACGTAAGCTTTCTTGTTTGATGAAGGTTCTTGTCCCGGTGACTCCAACGCAATAGTCACCATAAGAATTGAGGTTACAGCGATAGCGAATATTTTGAGATGAGGAACCATGATAGTTCCCTTTAGTCGGAAGTTTAAAATCTGACGGCGTAGCATTGTCAACAATCTACGCGGTGATCAGTTCCCAGCGCCGAGCTCGCTCGATCAATGCAGCTTCAAGCTGAGGCCAGTCGTGCAAGGTGGCGGGATCAAAGTCCGCCCCGTTTGGCCAAACCAGTGTGTGAACCTCGGTGTCTAACTTGACCTGATTGAATACTTTCAGATCTATTAGTGGCCTGTATAACTCGCCTGCAAGGACGGGTCGAAAATCAATAGTCTGTTCGCTCTGATCGTCGAACTGTATGAGGAGTGTGTACGGTCCTACGATCGTAAATCGCGTAACCCGATATATGGGGTGAATCATAGGTTGCCTTCTCTCATCTCAATGGCTCAATCGGAAGAGGGGCACGACCTACTAGGAGTCTTTCCCAATCCGCTTGCAACTCTCCCTGATGTAACTCCGCCCATGCCTCTACCAACCTCTGCTGCCTTCTGGGTAATGACCCGGAAATAATCTCGACTGGATCGATTCCCATGACAACAACGTCCGCCTGATGGTAGGCGTGGAAATGTGGCCTATGATGAGGTGCGCCAATTTCCGAGTACATCCGGATAATTATGCCAAAAAATCTGCTTAGTTCCGGCACGGCGCCCTTAGCTTAACAGAGACTCGCGAGCTGCTACCAGAGCCTCCGCAACCCTTGCCGGTGAGGTGCCGCCAGTTTGTGCTTTGGTTTCAAGAGTCTTCTCCAAAGAGAGCGTTGCAAAGACGTCCGCATCAATCAATGTGGAGATCGAGCTCAACTCATCCAGCGAGAGGTTCTGTAATTCAACTCCCCGCTCGATAGCATGCACGACAATACGTCCCACCGTGTCATGGGCTTCGCGAAACGGCATGCCTTTGCGTACCAGGTAGTCGGCGAGCTCAGTTGCATTCATCATCCCGTGAGACGCAGCATCTCGAGTACGGTCCTCCCTGATTTCAACGTTTTGCAGGACCAGCGTGGCTACGTCGAGACACGCGCCGGTAGTATCGAACGCGTCAAAGACAGCTTCTTTGTCTTCCTGCATGTCTTTGTTGTAAGCCAGCGGCAAGCCTTTGAGCATCGTCAGCAACGAAACGCTACGACCGAAGACCCGGCCCGCTTTGCCACGGACCAGCTCCATCGAATCCGGATTCTTCTTCTGTGGCATCAAGCTGGATCCCGTGGCCACCGCGTCGCCGAGCTCGAAGAAGCCAAATTCCGATGTCGAATAAAGGATGACGTCTTCAGCCAGGCGCGACAGGTGGACCATGATTAACGAACAGGCATTTACAAACTCCACACAGAAATCACGATCGCTGACTGCATCCAGGCTGTTGCGAGAGATGTCTTCAAAGCCCAACTCGCGCGCCACCGCTTCCCGGTCAATTGAGAAGGAAGTACCGGCAAGAGCAGCAGAACCCAGCGGCGATACATTGACTCGCCGGCGAATCTCAATCAGCCGGTCGCGGTCACGGGCAAACATTTCAAAGTAAGCCAGACACCAGTGCGCGAAAAGTACCGGCTGCGCGCGTTGCAGGTGGGTATAACCCGGGAGTACTGCTTCACGTTTGCTTTCGGCTAACTCAAGCAGCGCTTCCTGCGTCGCACGCAGCCTGGCTCCCAGCTGATCAATTGCGTCCCTCAACCACAAGCGCAAGTCAGTCGCAACCTGGTCATTTCGACTACGGCCCGTATGCAGCTTGCGGCCCGCATCGCCAATCAGTTCGACCAGACGCCCTTCGACGAAGGAATGAACATCCTCTGACTCTAATTCATCAAAGTAGCTGCCGCCCTGACCACGATCAAGGATCGTCTGCAGGGCCCCCTTGATCTTGCCGGCTTCGTCAACGCTCAACACGCCGGCGTCAACCAGCCCATTGCAGTGGGCGACACTGGCGCGGACATCCACTTCAAACAATCGTCGATCGAAAGCGAATGAGTTATTGAATTCCGCAAACGAGGGATCAGCGCCGCCCTTGAATCGTCCGCCCCATAAGTTTTTGCCTTTGCTCATTACAACTCCTCATCCGAGCTCGTATTCAAGTATCGGTTGTGAGTGCTGACCTAAGTTCAACTCTTTGCGTGACCTTTTTGCGTTCTTAGCGCTCTTTGCGGTTAATTGTTTTGTCAGCTTTTTTACCGCAAAGTACGCAAAGAATCGCAAAGGCGCGCAAGACAGTCTTCACATTCGGGCACTCCCCGGTCGTGCTGCGGCTTGACGCGCAGCCATCTTAACTGCTAGTTTATGCATCTATGCACTTGTTATGCAAGTTAAATGCATAGTACGGACGGATGCAGAAAACTTTACGACAGAAAAAGCTCTTGAGTCTGATTAAAGCCAAGCCGTTTGGCACTCAGGCAGAGCTGCGTGATTACCTCGAACGCGCCGGCGTTCCCACCACTCAATCCAGTCTCTCGCGGGACATGGAAGAGCTGGGGATTGTAAAGCATCGCGGTCATTACACCACGCCGCGAGCAAATGGCGCGGCTGCGCGAGGACTATTGAGTCTCGATCTGGCCGGCGAAAATCTGGTCATCGCGCATACTGAACCGGGCCTGGCGTCTGGCGTGGCAGTGGAGATTGATGGCGCCGCGATTCCCGAAATCGTCGGCACGCTCGCGGGCGAAGACACCATATTTGTCGCTGTTCGTGACCCGAAAGCGCAACGAGTGGTAATGAAGAAAATCTGGGAGTTGTTTGGATAAATTGTCAGTGGTCAGTAGTCAGTGGTCCGTGGATGAACCCTGACCACTGACTACTAACCACTGACCAAGAACAGAGGGAAAAAGAGTGACCGAGAAAATTAACAAGATAGTGCTTGCCTATTCCGGCGGACTCGACACTTCAGTCATGCTCCGCTGGCTCAAAGAACAGTATGGGTGCGAAGTCGTTTGCTATTGCGCTGACGTCGGCCAGGGAGATGAACTGAGCGGTCTCGAGGCAAAGGCGCTGGCAACTGGAGGTTCGAAACTCTACGTGGAGGACCTGCGCGAAGAGTTTGTGCGCGAGTATGTATGGACCGCCGTTAAGGCCAACGCAGTCTACGAAGGTGTCTACCTTCTCGGCACTTCCCTGGCCCGTCCGGTGATCGCAAAGCGCCAGATTGAGATTGCGCGACGCGAAGGCGCCGACGCCGTCGCCCATGGCGCCACCGGCAAAGGCAATGATCAGGTGCGGTTCGAGCTCACCTACTATGCGCTGCAGCCGGACATCAAAGTGATTGCTCCGTGGCGCGAGTGGGAGTTCAAAGGACGCAGCGATCTTATCGCCTATGCAAAGGACCACAATATTCCGGTGACGGCGACCCAGGCGAAACCGTACTCGACTGACGCCAACCTGATGCATATCTCTTACGAAGGTGGAATCCTGGAAGATCCCTGGGCGGAGCCGCCCGAAGACATTTTTCAACTTACACGCTCTCCTGAGAATGCAAAGGCGGAAGCCGAATACATAGAAGTGTCGTTCGAGCATGGTGAGCCTGTGGCAGTCAACGGAGAGTCGCTGGATCCGGTCGCTTTGCTTGAAAGTCTAAACAGATTTGGTGGCGAGCACGGCATTGGCCGGGTTGATCTGGTTGAAAATCGCTTTGTCGGCATGAAGTCGCGCGGGGTTTACGAGACGCCTGGGGTCACGATTCTGCAAGCCGCGCATCGAGCGCTCGAATCGATCACGCTGGATCGCGAAGTGATGCACCTGCGCGATTCGCTGGGAGTGAAGTTTGCGGAGAGCGTTTACTATGGTTTCTGGTTCGCTCCGGAGTTTGAATTGTTGAAGAAAATGATCGACGAAACGCAGCACAACGTTTCGGGCGACGTCCGGCTCAAACTCTACCGGGGCAACGCAATTGTAGTCGGGCGTCGCTCACCATATTCGCTGTATGACGAGAGCGTGGCGACCTTTGAGGCCGACACGGTTTACAACCAGCGCGATGCCGAGGGGTTTATCAAGTTGAATGCACTCAGGCTAAGACTAGGGAGCGGAAGACATGAACGCAGAAATTAACATCATCAATGCCGACAAGATCGGTTCAGCAACTTCTCCGCTTGGTCTAAGCAAAACGGTTGCGGTGCTTCCATCTTCTGATTCGCCTCGCGCCGGTGATGTCGTCGTGGTGCGCGCCCTAACCGACAGCGCCACCTACAACATGCTCGAACTACCCACTGGACGGCTGGCCAAGATTAATCCCGGTGACGTGCTCATCGGCGTACTCGGCCGGCGTCGCGCCTTGAAGGGTTTCGTGGGTGATGTTCCGTCTACGGTTAGGGCCGGCGATGAGCTGCACCTGCTCAACATGGGCGGCGTTATTGGAAGTTGCACTGGACACCACTCGAGTCTAAGTGACGCAATCAGAGTTGAGGTCATCGGCCTGGCAACCGATGAAGGAGCTGGAATACTCAACATCGCGGACGCGGCCCTCCCGCCGGTAACCAGCCTCGGCGAAACTGCTCCCCTGATCCTGATTGCCGGGACTTGCATGAACAGCGGAAAGACCTATGCCGCAACTGAGTTAATTAAGCAGGCCACGCGCGCCGGAATGCGCGTAGCGGCCGCCAAGCTTTCCGGCATTGCTTGCCTGCGCGATACCTTGAACATGGCTGATCACGGCGCCATCGCGATTGCAAGTTTCCTCGATTGTGGTCTGCCATCAACCGTCGATGCCGGCGACCTGTCTCCGGTTGCGAAAGCAATCATTGCCAAACTAAACCAGAGCTCCCCTGATTTAATTGTGATTGAACTAGGAGACGGAATCCTGGGCGGCTATGCAGTGGAATCTGTTTTCGACGACGCCGAATTGCGCGCCGCAACTGCCGCAATCGTCTTTTGTGCCTCGGATTATGTAGGTGCCTGGGGAGGAATCGAACTATTTCGCCGGCGCGGCATTGAAGTCGACTTGATCGCCGGTTCTGTTACCGATTCCCGGATGGGCCAGGATTACATTGAGAAGGAGTTTGGCGTTCCGGCCGCCAACGCCCGGCGCGACGGCGCGCAACTTTTTCAACGCATTAGCGGGAAACTCGAAGCGGCCTCGGCAAAAGTCACGGCGTAGCTGGAAGCGCAAGCGGGCAAAGGTGGTGCCCTAATTTGAAGAACTTCTTTGCGTGTCTTTGCGGCTCTTCGCGTGCTTTGCGGTGAAAAGCCTTTACAACAATTAACCGCAAAGAGCGCGAAGAACGCAAAGATCACGCAAAGAGTTGGACTCAGGACACTACCCTGAGCAAAGGAGAGTTGAGCAGCGATGGCGGGTGACAAGATTAGAATCGGGATCTTCGGCGGTTCGGGGTACGGCGGCTCGGAGTTACTTCGCATCCTGCTGTTCCACCCGAATGCCGAAATCGCTTTTGTCACCGCAAATGAGCAGGCCGGTAAAGCGGTCAGTGAAGTTCACAAAAATCTTTATGGCCTTACGGATCTCTCGTTTGTCCCAGCCCCGCAGGATCCGTCTGCGCTGGATGACCTGGATTGCGCGTTTTTTGCATTGCCTCACGGACAGGCTATGGACGTCGTGCCCCAGTTGCCGAAAAACGTCAAGGTAATCGATCTTTCCGGCGATTTCCGTCTTGGTGACCAGCAGGTCTTCGAAGAGCACTATGGGCGGGAGCATACTGCGATGTCCTCACAGGCTGAGTTTGTTTACGGTCTGACAGAGACAAATCGCGAGGCCATCAGAGGCGCGAGACTGATTGCGAATCCTGGCTGCTTTGCCACCTCGACGTTACTGGGACTGGCGCCGCTGGTTGCTAATAACCTGATCAACGGACGGGTCATTGTTGATGCCAAGACCGGTTCATCGGGCTCGGGAGCCAAGGCAGCGGCAAATACACATCACCCGCAGCGCATGAATTCGTTTTATGCCTACAAGCCATTTACGCATCAACACGTGCCGGAGATTGAGCAGGAATTGCGCAGCGTCGGCGACTGGAGCAACGAGTTGGTTTTCATGACGCATTCGCTGCCCGTGGCGCGCGGGATATTCGCGTCGATATATGTGGAAGGTAAAACCGAGCTGACGCAGGAACAACTGCATAACGTCTTTGCGGAATTCTATCGCGACTCTTTTTTTGTTCGACTGGTAAAGGGTTCTCCGGATATTAACTGGGTGAAGACCACAAACTTCTGCGATCTCGGCTTTGCGGTCCGCGGCCGGCAGATGGTCATATTTTCGGCCATCGACAACCTGGTGAAAGGCGCAGCCGGTCAGGCAGTGCAGAACATGAATCTGATGTTTGGACTCGATGAGAAGAGCGGTTTGATGCTGGTGGGAACGAACCCTTAAAGCTAACCGCCAAGACGCCAAGAGCGCCAAGGCGAACTGACAGCTTGATTGACTCTAACTGTTTAGATAGGGCACTTGTGCCCCGCCGGCAAGGCGGACAAGTCCGCTTTCTAAACCATGCATTTTTGATGTTGATTATTACTTGGCGCGCTTGGCGTCTTGGCGGTTAATTCATATGGCAACTGAAGCACAATCAACACTGAACGAAGTAGTAGCACTGGAAGAGCGCCATCAGCTGGCGACATACAAGAAGATGCCGATCGTCGCTGAGCGCGGCGAAGGTGCGTGGATCTTCACGAGCGACGGTGAAAAGTATCTGGATCTTTATGGCGGGCACGCGGTCGCCGGGACAGGGCATTCGCACCCTCATGTAGTTAAAGCGATTCAAGCGCAGGCGGAGAAGCTGTTGTTCTACTCCAATCTCGTTTATTCCGAAGCGCGCGCCCGCGCTGCCGAGAAACTGGTTTCAATTGCGCCAACGCAACTCACTAAAGCCTTCTTTTGCAATTCAGGAACGGAAGCCAACGAGAATGCGATGCGGATGGCGCGCATGGCGACGGGGCGCGAGAAGATCATTACCTTCTCAGGCGGATTTCACGGGCGCACCGCCGATGCGATTAGCGCCACCTTCCTGGGCAAGTATCGCGAGATTGGCAAGCCAAATGTGCCCGGTCATCTGGAGGCCGAGTTTGGGAACATTGAATCCGTCCGGGCGCTGGCGGACGAAAGCGTGGCAGCTGTCATGCTCGAGCCGATTCAGTCGATGGCCGGCGTTCGCATGGCAGATTCGGAATTCTACGAGGCGCTGCGCGAGCTTTGCGATGCGCGTGGCATCGTTTTGATCTACGACGAAGTGCAAACCGGTGTGGGCCGCACGGGCGATTGGTTCTTCGCTGGCAGCAACGCGGGAGGTGGTGTAGTACCGGATATCGTGACACTCGCCAAAGCGCTTGGCAGTGGGATTCCCGTTGGCGCTTGCTTAGTTACTGAGAAGATCGCGTCACATATCAAAGAGAACGATCTCGGAACTACTTTTGGCGGCGGAATGATGGCCATGGCTGCGGTAACCGCCACGCTGGAAGCGATTGAAAACGATGAGATGCTTGAGAATGTGAGAACCGTTGAAGCATATTTGCGCGAGCGTTTGGCTGAAGTGCCCGAGGTCGTGGCAGTACGGGGGCTCGGTCTGCTGCTCGGTTTGGAGTTTCGTGAGAAGGCCGCACCGATTCATAAAGCACTACTCGAACACAAGATCATAACCGGCACCTCAAGCGATCCGAACGTGCTGAGACTGCTGCCGCCGCTATGCCTGGAGCAACGTCAGATCGACACTTTCATTGACGCACTGAATCAAATCTTAGAGACGAAAGCCTGAGCCGCCTGAGCCACCCAGGTCCATGTCTGATCAAAAAAATAGACCCTGGTTAGGCCGGGGATGGTTTGGCTTCTTACTGATTCTGGCTTTTCTGTTTCGCCTGGGATTCGGCTTGTGCCTGCCTTTTTGGACCGACGACGAGAAGCAGATCTATTTGATAGGTCTGAAATTCTACTGCACCCGGGCATGGCCTTATTTCGGTCCAGATGTGACAAACACAATTCAGATACCCGGCGCGCTGCAGGGTCTGATTGTGGGATTGCCTCTATTCATCGCTCCTGTGCCTGAAGCTCCCTACATTCTTCTGAATCTTCTCTCGTTCGCTGCGCTCTGCTTCTTTGCGTGGTATTGCACCAGGCGCCTTCCGGAACTACCCGCCTGGTTTGTCTGGACATGGCTATTGACAGCGCCCTGGACGTTGAACCTATCAACTCATATGTTCAACCCTTCTTATGTTCTGTCAGGAGCAATATTATTTTTCATTGGCGCAATTGAAACTTATCCTTCTCTCAGCCTCGGCGTGATCCCGCGTCGCTGGGCCAATTTCATGATGGGATTCGCACTTCTGTGGGTGATGCAATTTCACTTGTCGTGGGTGGTACTGGTTCCCTTCCTGCTGGCGTCATTCTATTTCCAGTATCAGGCCCCTGACCCGGATACCGTTTCTTCGCTGGCGTGGTTCGCCGGCGGCGCAATCATCCCGGGCAGCTTTTTGATGGCGACGTATATCAAGTATGGAGTTTTTTCCGGGATGGGAAGCACCGGCCAGGTGGTACAAGTCAACTGGCAAAACCTCCGCAGTTATTTGAATCTTCCCGAAAGCATCCTGGGTCGCTTTCTATCACTCGCGAGTTTTGAGCTACCCCGTTTTATTGGGCGCGACACCAGCTCGCGGGTGGCATTCATCAGGACCAATGCCTGGCTGTTGCCTTTCGTCATCTTTCTTGGTGTCGCAGGACTGCTGCAACCCATCGTCCTGTTGGTGCTGTGGTTTCGAAAGGAGACTGGTCAGAAGGACTGGCGACCGATCAAGTATCTGACTCTTTTCACGCTGGTCTTGCTCTATGTCAGTTTCCTGTTCTCCATGAAGCCCCCTTATTCACACACTCTCTACGTCACCTTTCCTGTAGTGATGCTCTACAGCCTGTACTGCTGGAACATGTATCTTGGGCGTCCTGGCTGGCGCAGATTCGCGGCGGTGTTTCTGGTTTCCGGATTGATCTTCAACCTGGGTTTGGCCTTTAGCAACTTTCATAATCAATCTCTTTACCTTGACCGCGCCAGGGTGCAGGCAGCCATTGATGCCCGAGACTACCGGATTCTCGGCGAGCGACGCGCAGGAACCAGATATTGACCGGTGAGCCAAACAACCCGGAGGTGGAACGCATTGGATTACAGTTGGTTTGATTTAGTCGGCAACCTTGGCGTACTACTGATGGTAATCGCTTACCTGCTGTTGCAGCTCGAGAAGCTGTCGAGCTCGGCGACGAGTTACTTGTTACTAAACGCGGTTGGCGCGGTGATGGTGATCATCTCCCTGCTGTTTCGTTTCAATCTATCGGCGTTTCTGATGGAAGCATTCTGGCTTCTCATCAGTTTGTACGGGCTGGCAAAGCCGCTTTTTTCCAGGTCCAGGGTGGCTTAGAGTACAAGTAGTTCAGAGTTCAAGTAGTTCAGAGTTCAAGTAGTTCAGAGTTCAAGTAGTTCAGAGTTCAAGCTTTAGCTTGCGTGTTGTGAAAGACGCAAACTAAAGTTTGAACTCTGAACTTCTTGAGTGACGGCTGCGAACTTGTTGAGTGTTCAATATGGTCAAAAACTTTCTAACAACTGCCGACTACTCGCGCGACGAGCTGGATCGTTTGATCGAACGGGCCCTCCAGTTCAAGCGCGAGCACAATAATTCCGAGCAGCTGGCGGGACGTTCCGTAGCCCTGGTCTTTTTCAACCCCAGCCTGCGAACGCGCGCCTCAATGCAGGTGGGCATTTATGAACTCGGCGGGAATGCAGTCGTCCTGGAGCCGGGCGGGACCAGCTGGACACTCGAGCATCGTGAAGGCGTGGTCATGGATGGAGATAAAACCGAGCACGTTGCGGAGTTTGTTCGTGTGCTGGGTCGTTATTGCGCGGCGATTGGCGTGCGCACGTTTGCGCAACTAAAAAACTGGGAGGAGGAACGGACAGATCCGGTGCTCAACGCTTTCGCAAAGTATTCGAAAGTGCCGATCGTGAATCTCGAATCGGCCATGCATCATCCCTGTCAGGCGACGGCAGACATGATGACGATACGCGACCAGCTCGGCGCCGGGCGAAAGCGTGTGGTGCTTACCTGGGCATGGCATCCAAAGCCTCTGCCCATGGCGGTGCCAAACAGTTTTGCGTTGGCAGCAGCACAGATGGGCCATGAGTTGGTCATTGCACATCCGGAAGGTTATGAACTGGATGGTGAGTTGATGGAAACTATCAGGGAGCGGTCGGCGGGGGCCGGAGGAAGTATTGAAGTTACGAATGACATCGATACGGCATTTGATGGCGCCGAAGTAATCTATGCAAAAAGCTGGGGCTCGAAAGAGTTCTATGGCGCGCCCGAGAAGGACATCGCCCATCGCGCCCAGTATCGCGACAAGTGGATTGTTGACGAGCCGAAGATGGTCCGAACAAGTAGCGCAATCTTTATGCACTGTTTGCCGGTGCGAAGAAATGTGATTGTTACCGATGGCGTTATTGACTCAGCGGCTTCAGTAGTGATTGATGAAGCTGAAAACCGCCTGCATGTGCAGAAGGCAATCTTAACCAAAGTGATGAGTTATGAGGGGAATTCAACTCTTCAGAGTGCGCCAGCTTGATCCCACGCTGATCTGGCAGTGGACCGGCTGATCACTCATCACTCATTACTCATCACTCATTACTTTGAAATAACTATGACCAATACCAACGAAGTAGGCGACCAGTTACGACTCGATCTCTTGCGCGAGGCGCTGCCTTACATCCAGCGGTTCCAGGGCCAGACGTTTGTGGTCAAACTGTCAGGCAAGGCTACGGAGGATCACGCTAACTTAAGGTCGCTGGCGGAAGAACTGGCTTTGCTCCACCAGGTTGGCATACGCATTTGTGTGGTGCACGGAGGCGGCAAACAATTAAGCGAACTGGCCTCGAAGATGGGAATTGAGCAGACAATAATCGAAGGCCGCCGGGTGACTGACGATGCGACGCTGGAGATGGCCAAGATGATTTTCGCGGGGAAGATCAATACCGACATTCTGGCGGCCCTGCGGAACAGGGCGATTGAGGCGGTTGGCCTTTCCGGAGTTGACGGCAACATCGTACATGCCGAGCGGCGTCCTCCCAAACAGATCGTAAACCGGGAGACTGGCGAACAATCCGAAATCGACTTTGGACATGTAGGAGATGTGGTGGAGATCAACTCGCGCCTGCTGACTGTGTTGCTTGATCACGGATACTTGCCGGTTATCTCTTCACTTGGCGCCGACGCCGAGGGCACGGTGTTCAATATCAACGCCGACACGATAGCCGCCGAAATTGCCGCACAGTTAAAGGCCGAAAAGCTCATACTGCTCTCCGATGTCGATGGGATCTATCTTGACGCAGGTGACCCGGCCACCAAGCTGTCCCGGCTGACGGTGGACGAAGCGGAATCAATGATTAAAACCGGGAAGGCGACTGCCGGAATGATTCCCAAGTTGCAGAGCATTATTGCCTTGCTGCGGCGCGGTGTTCATAGTGCTCACATTCTCAGCGGAACTTCGCGCAATGCGCTGCTGACGGAAATCTTTACCGACAGCGGCACCGGCACCATGTTCGTGGCATGATCACTCCTTGATCGCTTCTGAGAGTCTTTTTGTTTGACACTAAACAGCCAAACACAGCAAGATTCGCCGAAATGGACAACCAATCAATCGCGAGACGGTTTTACCGTCTGGCCGCCTTGATGGACATTCGCGGGGATGATCCCTTTCGGCTACGTTCATACCGAAACGCCGCCGAGGCGATCGAGACATGGCCCACACCTCTAAAACAGATCGCGGCGGAAGAAGGCATTGCGGGCTTGCAGGGAATTCCCGGAGTGGGAAAAGCGATAGCCGGGAAGATCGTAGAGTTGTTGGACCGCGGCACCTTCAACGCGTGGGACCGACTCGTAGCCGAGACGCCGGAGTCTTTGCTTGACCTTTTGGAGGTCCCCGGCATCGGCCCCAAGACCGCTGCTCTGCTTCATCAGAAATTCAAAGTATCTTCACTTAAGGAACTCAAGCGTTTCGTCGCCGGCGGCGGGCTTGAACAGGTTGACGGCATTGGACCAAAGACCGCCGAAAGAATTAAAGAGAGTTTGGAGATGCTCTAGCAGTTCAGAGTTCAAGTAGTCCAAAGTTCAAGTAGTTCAGAGTTCAAGTAGTTCAGAGTTCAAACTTTAGTTTGCTCTTTGACTACAACGAACAAGTTTGGGAACGCTCTAGTAGTTCAGAGTTCAAACTTTAGTTTGCTCTTTGACTACAACGAACAAGTTTGGGAACGCTCTAGTAGTTCAGAGTTCAAACTTTAGTTTGCGTTGTTAAGTCAGCTATCTCTCGATGAGTGCAAAATCTCTGGCAACTCCCGCGAAGCCCAGCCTTCACGGTTCAGCTTGCCTTTCATCCGCAGAGTAAATACACATCCGTCATGTACGACTGGCGGAAGATGACGGAGGCCGATAGGGAACAAGTACTTGAGCTTCGAAGAGCCCGCGGGTTTCCTTGGCATAGTCCACCACATCTAGATTTCAAGGTATCAAAGCAGTATCTAATTTCTTCTTCGTGTTACGACCATCTACCAGTAATTGGTAAAGATCCGCGCCGGATGAGGGAGTGCGAATCAGAAGTCCTGAAGATTTGCGATGAGTTCAGTTCGCGAGTATATGCCTGGTGCATACTGCCGAACCATTACCATGTTCTGGTGAAAACCGAGCGTATCAAGGAACTGCGACGCAAACTTGGCGAGTTTCATGGCCACTCTTCTTTTGAGTGGAACGGTGCCGATAATCAGCGCGGTCGCAAAGTCTGGCACAACTGTTTTGAAAGACCTATGAAGTCCGAGCGACATTTCTGGGCTACACTGAATTATGTTCACCACAATCCCGTCCATCACGGCTATGTGAAGCATTGGCCGGATTGGCCTTGGTCCAGCGCCAGGAAATTCCTCGAGGAAATTGGGCACGAGAAGGCTAAGCAGATTTGGTTGCAGTACCCAATTCTGGACTACGGGAAGAGTTGGGATGTATAGTACGCACGCCTGAAATGACAACACCCCGCAACTAACGTTAAAACGCAAACTAAAGTTTGAACTCTGAACTTCTTGAACTCTGAACTTCTTGAACTCTGAACAACTTGAACCCTAATAAAACAGACCATGACAAAAAAAATCAAACGTCGTGAATTCATGCGCTCCGGCGCGGTCGCCGGAGTAACCCTGGCCTCGGCCAGGACGGCAATCAGCCAGTTTCCAAACATCCTGATTCAGAGTGGCGTTAAGCCAATCGTCATCTCGTCGGCCAATGGTAACCGCTTCAAAAACGGGGGCGAGGTGACGGCAGTGCAGAAGGCGTTCACGATGATCACGCAGGGCTCAGACGTTCTGGACGCCGTGATAGCCGGGGTCAATATCGTCGAGCTGGATCCGCTCGATGACAGCGTTGGGTATGGAGGTTTGCCGAATGCCGACGGTATTGTCCAGCTTGATTCATCCTGCATGCATGGACCAAAGAAGCGGGCCGGCGCAGTAGCTGCCCTCGAGGGTGTGCGCACTCCATCGCTGGTAGCGAAGGCGATTCTGGATTACACCGACCATCATCTTTTGGTCGGCAAAGGCGGGCAGACCTTCGCGCGCAACATGGGTTTCAAGATTGAAGATGATCTAAACACTGACAACTCGCGCGAAAAGTGGTTGGAATGGAAGCGCCGGATCGATCCTGATCATTATCTCGATCCCAAGACGCGCTCCAGCGCCGGACAACGAGCAGCGCTGGAAATGCTGGCGTTGGGCTTACTCAGGGAAGAAAACCTGCACGGTACCATCAACTGCAATGGCATCAACTCGAAGGGTGAAATCTGCGGCGTGACCACCACCAGCGGCCTGGCCTGGAAAATTCCGGGTCGAGTCGGTGATTCACCCATACTCGGCGCGGGGCTCTATGTTGACGGCAACGTGGGAGCGGCTGGATCGACCGGGCGGGGTGAAGCGAATCTCTATAACCTGTGCTCGTTTCTGATCGTGGAGGAGATGCGACGAGGCAAGCACCCGAAAGACGCAGGGATGGAAGCACTCAAACGGATCAAAGCGAACACGGTGGAAAAGCGTCTGCTCAACAGTAAAGGCAATCCCAACTTTGGCATCAACTTCTACATCATCAATGCCAAAGGTGAATCCGCCGGTGTGACAATGTATCCCGGACCGTCTTACGCGATCTGCAATGACAGTGGTCCGCAGACACTTAAGTCTGATGCATTGCTGGAAGGCAGGATGAGTGACTGATCACTGGCGACTTGGATGTGGCTAACACGGGCGGGGGCAAGCCCACCTTCCCGACCAGAAGCTGATCAGAGTGGTCTGTTCCATTGTCGGAAAGGCTTTCAACGCGAGCTCACCCCCACGATTAGATAATCTCGGGGTCAGGAAGGTGGGCTTGCCCCCGCTGGTTTGTGCGAGTCTAGCGAGGGCCACTGGCAGCAAGTTGTCTTGTCTCGGCCTGCCGTTTGACGATCACGAGCGTTATATCGTCAGCCGCTTTCGTCCCCTGTGAGAATTTAGTCAACGCGGACTCGATGCGATCGCGAATTCCCGCCGCTGAGGCATCTACGTTTCTGGAAACCACTTCATACAGCCGGGTAGGACCAAACTCTTCTCCACTGGGACTGGCCGCTTCAGTCACGCCGTCGGAATAGATCACCAGCACGTCGCCCATTTGCATATGAGTGCGGCCTTCGCGGTAGTCTGCGTCGGCTCTAATGCCTAAAGGCAAACCTCCGGAAGCAAGTTGTTCCACAGTTCCCGCTGCATGAACAATGAGCGGTGGGTTGTGCCCGGCGTTTAGGAAGGAAACCGCGCCCGATTCAGGATCAAGCTCAGCGTAAAAGAGAGTGACGAAGCGGTTCGGAGGAATGTTTTCGGCGAGGTATTTATTAACCGCCGAGATGGTTTCGACGATCGTATCGTGTGAACCGGTCTGGGCATGAATGGCCGCGTGCAGCGACGACATCAGTAGCGCAGCCGCAGTTCCCTTGCCCGACACGTCGCCCAGAGCAATAACCAAACGACCATCGTCGCGCTGGATGAAATCGTAATAGTCTCCGCCGATTTCATAGCAGGGAAAGCTGATGCCCTGGAATTCATAGCCGGGAATCTGTGGAGAAGCTGTTGGCTGAAACCGCTGCTGAATCTCCATGGCAAGTTGCAGCTCCCGCTCCAATCGCTCCTGTTGAAAACGTGATTCCGTCAGCCGCGCATTCTCGACTCGAATGGCGGCTACCGAAGCCAGAGTTGTCAAAACTTTAAGATGGTCTTCGGTAAATCTTCCTTCGGCGATAGGTGAATCGGCATAAATAATCCC
>Ga0070697_100000393_pt1 | contig 33883 bp, 31 predicted proteins | sample KBSK1501metaG_FD_65475 | JGI IMG/M metagenome (GOLD analysis project Ga0070697, IMG submission 65475) | Corn, switchgrass and miscanthus rhizosphere microbial communities from Kellogg Biological Station, Michigan, USA - KBS K1-50-1 metaG | ecosystem: Host-associated > Plants > Roots >...
TTAGCTGCGTCCGCCCTTCTCCCCGGATGAATCCCATCGACTCTCCCCTCGTTCGACGAGGCATTCTCTCATCTTCTTCTTTGTGGAGCTATTAACTCTTCAGAGTTTCGTAACAGTCTGCTACGCAACAGCATCGGAATTCTAGCCCACTTCTCGGGAAAGACCGCTACGCCCCGCCATTTCACCTGGTTCAGAACTCACGAGCGAACATGACAGGTCGCGTACCGCTGCAGGGTATCCCCCCTCCCCTCTGAATCTAGATGGCAAAGACTTTAGCGAATGACCGCCGCTAAAATATTCGCGCTCAATAACTTACGGGCAAAATCTTGAGCCGCAGAGACTTAGCCGTGAATTCTTTCGCTTCGACTAGAGCGCAATACACTGTCAGATTGTCAAAGAGCAAACTTATAGAATCGCAGAACGGCGAGTCATTGTCTGTGACGGATGAACATGGGGTACTGCCTTGACAGCGTGTTGCTGACTCATTGGTCTGCATCTCCCCTCGCCTGTCGGAGAGCTACGCGTTGGGAGAGCCGGGGTGGTGCGACTTACCTAATGCGGGAGCGGCGAAGATGAAGATAAGAGACAAAGCAACGTAGCTTCTTTTCTCACCACCTTTGCACAAACCCGCCGTCATGTTCACTGCCGCGTGAACCGAAGTTTCACGTAAGCTGACGTAGACAAGACTGAAGCTGATATTTGCAGTCTTTTTGAGCAGCGCGGATCATCGTCGAGCAAGTGAGCATGATCGAGGATTCATTTATTCATTCCTTTAGCAACGGCCAACACCGCCTGCTCGCAATACGCGAGACTGTTTACCCTCTTTGACCCCGGCGGAAGCTGGCCATGGGTGCCGAGGGCGTCATCAATGCCCTGTAACACGGCTCCGAGCGGCACGCCCGATTCCTTCCAAGTTTCGATCAGCGCCCAATCCGCCGCGGAAAGTAACCTAACTGGTCCACCGCGCCGACGGTGAAAGTGCTCTTCGACTCTTGCAAAGTAATTGTTGTAATCCTCCACCATGGTCCTCAACGCATTAAATTCACCTGATGAATGTCTTGCCCAGCTTTCGCCGCCGCTACGATCTTAGACAGCGATGGCGGCGCGGTTCTTGGGGATGATCTGGACATGCTTGTCGTGCAAGCCCGCGAACTTGATCGCCACTCCGAGGAGCTTGTACTCGTCCTCATGTAAGGACGTCGCGAAGGCGTCTTGGTGCATGAGAACCAGGTCGGCACCGGAGTTGCGGCACATCTCAGCGAACTCTGGAAGCTCCTGCTCTACGATTGCGATGAGATGAGATTCACGCCGTGCAAGCTCGTCCTGATCTGTCATAATTTACAAACCTCTACTCGAAATGATTCCCGTTGTCAAATTGCCTGCGACTTCCTTGCAGATGGAGTGCTTCGTGCCTGGTGCCCCAGGTTCGCGCCCGGTTTTTGGGCGCTAACCTGGGTATCACTGACGTTTCCTCATCCCTCGCGGCCTGCGACCAGCAATCTTGACAATCTCACGTCGTTAGGTGCAGCTGTTACCGCAACCCAGATTCCTGGCGCGTTCTCGCGGTCCCAAGCGGGGCGGACAGGAGTGTCCGCCCCACACGGGGGCCGTAGAACTCAGAGAACCGCCAGGATCTTGCTGACGACTGCACCCAGGTTAGCGTCCAAAGAACGGACGCGAACCTGGGGCACCGCGCAGTGGAACTACCCCACTCAAGCCAAGAACGGGCTTGAGTGGGGGCTGGTTCGAGAGTAAAGGTTTCCCAGGTCTCGAAAACCGCGAGACCTGGGGCACCCAGTCTGAGCGGGGCTGGTTCGAGGGTAGAGGTTTCCCAGGTCTCGAAAAGCGCGAGACCTGGGGCACCCAGTCTGAGCGGGGCTGGTTCGAGGGTAAAGGTTTCCCAGGTCTCGAAAACCGCGAGACCTGGGGCACCCGGCACCCAGTGTAACGGGGAGGGACACATCCCAGGTCTCGAACACCGCGAGACCTGGGGCACCCGGCACCCGGCGAGTGGCAGCGGGATGTGAAGTCCGTTATAAGAAGAACGTGGAAGCGTACTTCTGGCTGATCAAGAATTTTGTCTGGATCCTCATCGGATTTCTGCTGATCCGCCGTCCTATTCGGGAATTTGCGAGCGGATCGGAACCGTCCGCGGGAAATCAGGCGTCGCTTACCGCCGGGCACAAGGCATGGATGATCGTGCGGCTGCTCGCTGGCGTGTACTGCATTGTTGTCAGCTTCTGGAATCTGATCTCCAGCGTCGCAGTTAGTTTCTTGCATCACGCTAGATAATTGCATTGCAGGGTGTTGCGCGCGTTTTTCACAGCGGAGAATTTTCTTGCATTGATCTCTTCAATCGTCGAATCGTTGGAGGGCGCGAAAAAATCTTGCTCAGACCAGAGCAGCAAACGCGCAGGCGTAGCGGGTGCACCATATCTGGTTCACCCCTCTGTGGATGGGCTGCACTCCGTTGCAGCGCAAGCAGATACACCACCGTCATTTTCATTGACTCTGAGAATAGAAGGAGTAAAAACATACTCGTTCTTTGACAGCTTCTGAAGTTTTCCCGGTTGGTGCGGCGTCCGGGGCTCGAACGAGATCACAATCAACATCGCAAGATGATCGAATGAGGGTCCGTAAGGGTCTATAGCAAAGCGCTGGTCGAGGCGAACAAGAAGATTTGTTGAAGGCAGGATAGAGCCCCAAGGCGTTAGGCTGATTTATCCGGTTGGTCGGTAAGCCCGGAGCCCGAGCAACAGATCGCGCGTAGCATCCTCGCAAGGGAAGCAACGATTGCAGGTCTGGCAAGGGTCTAAAGCGAGCTACTGGCCGAGACGAATGAGCCTAACATCACCTTGGGGCTCTTAATTTTTGGCAGTTCTCGGTTCTCAGTTCTCAGCTCCCAGACCTCAGTTCTCACTCTCAGACCTCGGATCTCTGACCTCGGACCTCTGTTCCACCGCACGGGAAAAGATCCATTCCTGGAAGCAAACTGGCTCGTTAGGACACTCTGCGAAATAGGAAGTAAGGCACGGCAGGGGGCGTGTGTCTGCCGTGCCTCTCCAAGGGCTTGGCCGGAGGCCGCTTTCGCTTTGGCTTTTGCCCTTGAACTCAAAAACATCGGAACTCGACCAAAAACTTTGGCCGAGGAGCTGGAACAGAAGAAAAAGTAATTAGCCCAGGAGGAAAGAAGGTGGGGCACGGCCCGGCCGGGTGGTTAGCAGGACCGGCGCAGAGGCGGAAGCAGATTCCTGGATTACTGAGCCAACTACATGGCTATGCGAAGCGAAGGAAGGATAGGGGTTCCAGTGGAATAGCGGAGCAACTCCAACAGCAACACGCGCTTTCTCACTGCCGCCATCGCGCAGGCACTTGCCGCTGGATTCTTCCATGTCCGGGCGCATGGCATGCAGGTCGTCCGTCGCCGAGACGAACGGAAAGAGCAGCATCAACATGCAGCCGAGAATTAATCCGGCTCGCAACGCAACCAGGCGATGGGTTTGCTGCGAGGCTCGCGGGCCGCGCCGCAAGACCCAGTAAGCGGGTAATGCGAGCAGAATCCAAAACAGGTTGAGGAATAGTTCCATGATGCGACGCTGGGAAAACTCCCCGGGTCAGAACACCGCCGAGCTAGCCCAGAGACGCAGCATATCATAGCGGCTCAAGAGCAACAAAGGCGCGGGAGACACGCAATCTGTCGGAAAGCTGTGGGCAGCGCGTTTCCGAATAGACCGTAACCTTTTCCAAGCCTCGGATGTTTATCTATCAGGAAGGCAAGATGGCCGTCGGCAAACCTGCCAATAGAGGCGAGCGGTCTGAGGCTGAGGAACGCCTCCTGGTCCAGGCTGCGCAGAAGGACCCCGCCAGGTTCGCCGAACTTTATGAGGCCAATTTCCATCGCGTGTATGGCTATGTGATTCGGCGAATGCGAGAGCGTTCTGTCGCCGAGGATGTGACGGCAGACGTGTTTCACAAGGCGCTGGCCGCGCTTCCGAATTATGACTGGCGCGGCATTCCGTTCGCGGCATGGCTTCTGAGAATCGCCGCGAATGTGATGGCGGACGAGTGGAAGCGAACGGCGAAAGAGCAGGTAGTAGAGGACTTGCCTGAGGTGGGGGCTGACCCGAATCTCGAGGAGATCGACCAGCGAGCACGGCTGTTCCGTGCCGTCGAGAAGCTCCCTGATGATCAGCGCAGGGTTGTCCACATGCGTTTCGCGGAAGGCCGGAGTATTCGCGAAATCGCGCAGCAGTTAGGCCGTTCGGAGGGAGCAGTGAAGCAGTTGCAGTTCCGCGCGCTGCAAGCTTTGCGCGCCAATGTGGAGGGTGCCCATGCCTAAGCGCTCTCTGATCGAACAACTCGACCAGGCGATCGAGGCAATGCTGGTCCGCTCGGATGCCGAGCCTCAGCCCGTCGATCCCGCACTCAAGCCGCTGCTGCGAGTAGCAGCCGGGCTGCGCGAACTGCCGCGAGAAGAGTTCAAGACAAAACTGAAAGCTGAGTTACAAAGGAGCACATCTATGCGAAGCACCGCAGTCAATCCGATTCGTGAAGGCTTCCATACCATCACGCCGTACATCATCGTGGACCGGGCACCTGAGCTGGCCGAGTTCGTAAAGCAGGCATTTGGCGCGCAAGAGATGATCCGCGGCATCGGCTCGGCTGGCGGATATCACATCGAGGTGAAAGTTGGCGACTCGATGATGATGCTGGGCGGCGGAGGAGAATTCAAAGGCACGCCGATGCCGACGTCGATTCATCTCTATGTTCCGGACGCGGATGCGGTTTACCAGCAGGCGCTGCGCGCCGGTGCTGCCAGCGTGAATGCGCCGGTCGATCAGCCGTACGGCGATCGGGAAGCAGGGATCAAAGACGCCTTCGGCAATTTCTGGTGGATCGCAACACATAAAGGGGCGAGCTATGTTCCCGAAGGCATGCATACGGTCACTCCCTTCCTGCACCCAAAGGGCGCGCCCGCGGTGATCGAGTTCATGAAGAATGCTTTTGGAGCGGAAGAAGTCGACCGCTATGAGTCGGAGGGAGTGGTTCACCACGCAAGAGTACGGATTGGAAATTCGATGCTCGAGATGGGCGAAGCTCACGGTCCGTATCAGCCTATGCCGACCACGTTCTATCTATACGTGGAAGATACCGATGCACTCTATGATCGCGCGCTTGCCGCAGGAGCAAAGTCGCTGAGTGCTCCGGCAGATCAACCTTATGGCGATCGCAACGCGGGCGTGGAAGATCCCTTCGGCAATCAGTGGTATATCGGGACGCATATCAAGGATGTAGGGTAGCAAGTTCGAGTCGCGCCAACCTGAATTGGGAACTCGCCGGAGCGAGACATTGGCAGGTCCTTTCAATCATCAATATTCGATGTTTCTTCACTTAACGTCGGGGCGCGGGACGCACCTGAGAATACCGGAAGCAGCCAACCACGTGATCGTTAACCATTCCTACGGCCTGCATGAAGGCATAGCAGATGGTCGATCCGACAAAGTTGAATCCGCGTTTGCGAAGATCCTTGCTCATGGCATCCGATTCGGGGGTGCTTGCGGGGACTTTTTTCAATGACGGCCAGGAATTCGTCCGCGGCTGCCCACCGGTGAATTGCCAGACGTAGGCGTCAAACGATCCGAATTCCTTGCGAACAGCCAGAAGCGCTTTCGCATTCTTCACTGCGGAGGCGATTTTCAACCGGTTGCGGATGATGCCTGCGTTCTCCAGCAGCTTTTTGACTCTAGGTTCCTTGTATCGCGCCACGCGTTCCGGGTCGAAGCCATCGAAAGCCGCGCGATAGTTGTCCCGTTTGCGAAGAATCGTGTCCCAGCTCAGTCCGGCTTGCGCGCCTTCAAGAATCAGAAACTCGAAGAGCGCAGCGTCATCGTGCTGCGGCACGCCCCACTCGGTGTCGTGATAGACGACCATGAGCGGATTGCGTGCCCAACCGCACCTCACCAGATTGGCAGACTTGCGGTTCGTCACGTTATTGAAGTGACTTCGGATCCGATAGATTCTTTGGTGAATGTTTGCTGAGGACGGCCAAAAAGTCGTGCCCCGCAGCCGGCGTCCCAACCTTTCCTTGGCGAACGATCTCTTTCACGGTGAGTTTCTTGCCATACAGCTTTTCGTTAGCCCGGTTGTCGGGACGTAAGGTGGAGCCCTCCAAAGAAATGCCGGCAAACAATCCCCGTGAGCGCGAATAGGAGAGAATTTCGGCGCGCATAGCGACATCCGTGGCACCTTCGGCGCTGCGTCCTTTCGGTCCAGCGGCCGCGGCGGCGTCCGCCCCTAACTTCACTTTGCTGCCCATCAGCGATTCCGCACCGTGGGGGCTCATCACCAGCAATACGAAGTCGGTGGCCTGCCCGCCAAGCTGAAAACCGATGTTGCCGCCTTCCAGGGCGTACATCGCGGGAGCGCTCCACGGGCCAGTGAAGTGCTCGCCTGAGCGGCACGACATTACGCCCCGCCCGTAGCTGCCTCCAATGCCGATGGCAAATTTCTTCACCGAGGGCAGAACAATCACGCATTCGGCACGATCGAAGAGGTCCTTGGGGATGTCGTCCGGGATATTGACAATTTCTTTCAGCACCACACCTGCGTCTTTTACGCGGTCTTCTTCCTTTTCGCTATCAGCCGCCGAGGCAACACCCGTGATGAGCAGACTCATGCAAAAAACTGCGAACAGACGTTTCATGGGATTCCCCTCTTTGTGAGCTTCCTATATAACCTCTCACCACGCTTCACCGCAAGCGTCCAGACGTAATTCCAGCCCAGCCGCAAAGTCAAAAGAGACCAACGGATAAGTCTATTTGCATGACCAAACGAGTGCTCCTTTTGTAACTTGGCAGTGGACACCGGCTCCCCTAGAGTCGGGAGAGCAATGAGGCCTCATTCGCGGGCTTTCGGCCCCTCACGTGCATCTATATAAGAGGCGAGCCGTAAGTTGTTGAATTGTGGTCAAAAACTTGGACTGGAGCGGAATGAAGTACATAGGAGCTATTCTTTTCTTTGCGGTAGGTATCCTGGCGGTGCAGGCTCCCGCGCAGGCGCAAAGCTCCTTTCTGGCTTCACCAAGCAACCCAATAGCGGTTGCCGCATCCACCGACAATCCCAATGATGACACGGTTCTCACTATCAAGAAGCGCGTTGATGAGGTCAACGTTCTCTTCATTGCCACCGACAAACATGGCAAGTTTGTCCGCAATCTGAACGAGAACGATTTCTCAATTCTCGACGATCACAAGCCACCGCAATCCATCCTTGAGTTTCATCGCGAAACCGACTTGCCCATCAACCTGGCGCTGCTCATCGATACCAGCGGTTCGGTACGCAGCCGCTTTGACTTCGAGCAACAGGCCGCCATCGACTTTCTGAAGCAGACCGTCCGGCCCAATTTCGACAAAGCGTTCGTGATGGGATTCAACGCGCACTCCCAGATCATGCAGGATTTCACCGATAATGTGTCGCTGTTGTCGGTCGGAGTACACAAGCTTCGCGACGGTGGCGGCACGGCGCTCTACGACGCCATCTATCGCGCCTGCCATGACAAATTGAACAAGGAGAAAAGCGATCGTCCGGTGCGGCGCGCGATCATCATCGTCAGCGATGGTGAAGATAATCAGAGTGAGTACTCTAAGGCGCAGGCCATCGAAATGGCGCAACGAGCGGAAGTGATCATTTACGCGATTTCCACCGACGACAGCGGGCTAATCCTGCGCGGCGACGAAGTTCTGGAGCAGATAGCCGACGCCACCGGCGGGCGCGCTTTCTTCCCCTATAAGACGAAGGACATCACGCACTCTTTTTCCGCAATCGAAGATGAACTGCGCAGCCAGTACGAGATTTCTTACAAGCCGGCGGATTTCGATGCCGATGGCCGTTACCGCTCCATCCAAATTACTGCCCTGAAGAAGGACCTCCAGGTTCGCGCTCGCAAGGGGTATTTCGCTCCTCGACAGTAACAGCCAGCAGCTACTAGCTTGTAGCTACTAGCGAACTCAGAATTGGATGCTAGAAGCCATCTCAATCATGAATCGTTCCCTCAGGGGCTAAAGCCCGGATTCTCGTGAGTTTGGGCGGCACGGCGTAGGGCGTCCCAATATTCGTTGCCGATACACTGCTGATTGCATCGCCGCTGCGACGCTCCATGCGTCACCTCGTTTTCCTAATCAGTTCCGACCGCGAGGTAGACCTGAATTGTTTTCTGTCGCCCCTACGGGGCTGGAGGTTTTGGCCCGCTCACGCACGGCTTACGCCGTGGGCTGTATTTTTCCGCCGCTACGCGGCTGGGTGGAACTGCAGATTCCTCGCTCGTGCTCGCGGCGCCAGCGCGGTTCCGCACGGCTCGGAATGACAAAAGTGGAGGGCCTATCGGCACGAGTGAACTCGTGCCCTTCCCTAATCTGCTTAATCGACTTTTTCTGCAGCCTGTGAAGCCGTGCCCTTCCCAAAGCCCATTTTTGAGATAGCTTGTAGAATCCAGTCGTTTACAAGCTACAGGCTTGCGTGAGCCTGCCAAGTACGCAAACCTACCCGGATCGTTTGTAGCCGGAAAATATGCCGTCAGAGGCGCTACTTCGCTATCTTCTGCGAACCTCTTCCCGCCAGCAGCCCAAACACGCTCACCTGTTGCGTCGCGGGAACATAGACCTTCCCGTTAGCGATAGTAGGCACCGTAAATTTCACCGCCCCGCCTGGGTCGTCGCGGGAGGCATTCTGCATACTGTTGTAGAGTTCGACGCCGAGATTAGTGGCGTCGTAGGAGTGCAAGGTCGCCGAGCCATTTCCGTAGTCGTCCGTCTGCAGCGCCCAGACGATAGCGTTGCTGGTGCCATTGGCTGAAATAGAAGGCGTGGGTCCTGGAAATCCGAAGAAAGTTCCCGACTGTGATACCGAGCTCGTCGACAACAATCCGGTCACAGGATTGAAGGTGTACATTTTCAAGTAATCGAAGGATCCGCCGAAGTAGACGTTGTTGTTCCACCATCCCGGCATCGACCACAAGCCGCCCACTGCCTGGTCCAGACTCTGCACGATCTGATTATTGTTGTTGGGATTGTAGTGTCCCATGTTGTCGCGATCGATCAGATAGATAGTGCCTTCCTTGCCGGCCTGGATGAGCAAGTGCGCATGCGGACCGCTCTGATCCGGAAGCAGCAGGACGCCCCCGGAGCCCAAATCCAGATCGGCCTGATTCAGGCTGGCCTGATCGTACGGCGTGAAGAAATCGGAAGCTTTGAAGCGGGTGTTTACTGGGGGAGAGAGCTTGATAATGCTGTCGCCATAATCGCGCCCGCCGATATCGAGATCGAACGTTCCGTTGCCGGTGGCCACATAGACATTGAAGCTGGTATCCCCTGCAATACCGGCTCCGGAGGCCCAGAAACCGCCCAGGCCACCATTAGGAGTCGAATTCCACACGCCGTTCTGCTTCAACGTGGTCGCGTCATAGCTAATGACCCAGCCGTGATAGGGGCCGATATCGCAATGTGAGGCCCAACTGATCAGCACGGACCCATTCTGCAGAAGAAGTCCAGGGCGCTGGCCTTCGCGAAAGGCGTAGAAGCTGATGAAACCGTTCCGGGAGCCATCGCCGGTGCCCTTGATCCGCGCCTGGATAGTCACCGGGCCGCCAAACTTTTCTGCTCCAGTAGTGATGTCGAGTGCATGCAGGCGTTGAAAGTACTTGCCGTTCTCTTTAGTCTTGGCAACGACGTACAAGGTGCCGCCTGCGGTGTCGATAACCGGAGTGCCGGTGACGCCGATTTCCGGCACCAGGTCGCCGCAACCCACATCCCCGCTGGAAACGGTGGTGATGCCCTTGGAGGGATTGATGAAGCTGGTGTGCCACAGCGGCGAAGCATTGCTGCCGGTGCTGTTGTCCGCGTCGAATGCATAAACGCTGTCGTGTTCCGTGGCCACGTAGAGGACGTTATGAGTGCCGAGTGAGGGAATATTTACATTGGGCACATACAGGGGCTGCGCATAGATGTAACCGTCCACGGCCTGCGAAAACAGTTTGCCAAACGAGTTCACGTTGACGTTGGCAGGCGTGAGGGTTATCTCGTTTGTGTCCTGCCCAGTACGGCTGTTGTCATTGTGCTGCGTGGTGACGCTCACCTGCGCGGAAGTGGTGAGAGTCAACACAATGACTGCGAATGCGAGAATCGCCGAGCGGAATGCCTTCATGGTCACGACCCCTGGTTTCATGGTTGGGTTCGGTGTGGTGAACTACCTGAAAAAGCAGCCTGGAACCCTGATCAGTGTTCCTCCCCGAAGGGGAAATGTCAAGGAAGTGCATGCTGCATAAGGACTTTCTTCTCGTGCGGGCATCGCAGTGAGGATTTCCCGGAAGCTACTTTCCTTGAAAGAAATTCGAGGAAAACAGTGCAATGTTGACGCGCGGCGACGTTCCTTTAGTTGCGGGCGATGCTACAATTTTCCAAGCAAGCGTTTTCGCGAACGGCGGTTTGGGTGTCAATGTCCGGTACACGACCAAAATTCGGATCTGCAATCATAGTCAGCATGCTTTGTGTTTTGGTCGTGGGCCCGACTTGGGCGGCGCAGCGGAAATCTACGCGAAAGGCTGCCAAGCCGGCGCAAGCTGCTCCTATCCCGGCGGCAAGGCCGGAAGCTCCTCCCCAGCCGTTAACTCTCGCCCAGCAGCCCGCCACGCCTCCGCAAGTGTCATTTCAGAATGGCCAGCTAACGATTGTCGCGCAGAACTCAACGCTCGGAGACATTCTGCACGCAGTGCATCGCCAGACAGGGGCTAATTTTGACGTCCCAGCAAGCGCCACGGAACGCGTAGTCACGCATCTGGGGCCGGGACCGGCGCGGGATGTGCTGGCGTCTTTGCTGAACGGATCGCATTTTGATTACGTCATGGTGGGATCGCCTAATAATCCAGGCGCTTTGGACCATGTGATCCTGATGCAAAAAGGTCAGGAGAACGAGCCGGTGAACCAGGCCAGCGGAGCAAATCCACAACCGCAGCCTCCACAAGTAGTCACACCTGCAGAGAATCCGGAACCCAACGCTGCGGATGATTTCACGGACGAGACTGCGGATCAGGAAGTCCAGGCCGATCAGCAGCAACCGGAGGAGCAGCAGCAAGCGGACCAGCAACAGCAGCAAAATGGACAGCCGGGCGTAAAGACACCGGAACAGTTGCTCCAGGAACTGCAGCAGCGGCAACAGCAGCAACAACAGCAACAGCCGAACGGCGCACCGACGCCGGCAGCGCCGCAAGGCTTCCCCATTCCTCCAGGACAGCAGCCACCGCCACAGCAGCAGCCACCGCCACAGCAACAGCCACCGCAATAGAGCGGTTCTCAGTTCTCAGATCCCAGCGTTGAAGTGAAGGCTCCAGCTTTCATCACGATGGCACTTTGCGCACCAGACATGCTCCGAAGGTGTGCGATCAAATGGAAGGCAAAGGGTGAGACATCAGGGGCGTGAAGCGTCAGATCGGGGAGTTAGTCGCCGCTAGCGTGGGTCTGGCTGGGTACCAGGACCGAGAACCGGCTGGTTTGTGGCGCCAGGGCGTGCAGGATAGCGATCACGGAAGCGTACGCCGTTATAACCCCAATAGAAACTGCGGTGAGAACGGTGAGGGAAATTACTAGACCGGCAATCAACCCGCTCAAGTTCGGCCCCTTTGGTGAGCTCTCGCACACACGGCTCACATCCGCCGATTGGATGCGAACGAGCCCAACCACGAAATCCACACTTTACCCGCGTTGACGCTCCCAGCTATTTACAACTAAGATACGTGAGTAAAGGTGCGCATCCCCACTCTCCAACAATTCTGGGGTCCCGTCCACATTACGGAAGGTCAATCCGGCGTTCATGGCTATCACCAAGATATCGGTGCGCGGGGCGCGCCAACACAATCTAAAGAACATAGACGTCGAAATTCCACGTAATACCCTGACCGTGATTACCGGTTTGAGCGGGTCAGGGAAGTCCTCGCTGGCATTTGACACTATCTACGCGGAGGGACAACGCCGTTACGTAGAGACGCTGTCAGCGTACGCGCGCCAATTCCTCGACCAGATGGAGCGGCCTGACGTCGACGCGATCGACGGCCTCAGTCCTGCCATCTCTATCGAACAGAAGACCACCAGCCGCAGCCCACGTTCGACTGTGGGTACGATTACCGAGATTTACGATTATCTTCGCCTGTTGTTCGCCTCAATAGGAGTGCCGCATTGTCCCCAATGCGGACGCGCAATCAGCCGTCAATCCGCCGAACAGATCGTGCAGCGCGTTATGTCGCTTACTCCCGAAGACCGCGTCATGGTGCTGGCTCCGATCGTGCGAGGGCGCAAAGGCGAGTTCAAGAAAGAGATGGAGAAGCTGGTCCAGCATGGCTTCACCCGAGCGCGGGTGGACGGTGAATTGGTGAACCTGGAGGACGATCTTCGCCTGGATAAGCGCAAGAATCATACGATCGAGGTGGTCATCGATCGTCTGCTGGTGAAGCCGGGCATTGAGCATCGCCTGGAGTTGTCTGTAGGTCTGGCGATGAAGTTGGCCGGAGGACTAGTGCAAGTGGCGGTCGTCGGCGGCGAAGAACAGCTTTACTCGGCACGATTGGCGTGTCCCGATTGCGGCATCAACGTGCCGCAGCTTGAGCCTCGATCGTTTTCTTTCAACAGCGCATATGGGGCGTGCCCCGAGTGCCACGGTTTGGGTAGCCGTTACGATTTCGATCCCGCCAAATTGATTGTCGACTGGTCGAAGCCTCTGCTCGATGGAGGACTGGGGCCGGGCTCGGGATCTTCCAATCTGCAGCACATGTTACAGATCACGGCGACGGCCCACGGCTTCGACCTAAGCACTCCGTTTGAGAAACTTCCCGAGAGGATTCAGAGTCTGCTGCTTTATGGCGAAGCTGGCAGGGGCGGAAAGACAGGTTTCACCGGCATTCTGGGTTATCTGAAGCAGATGATGGATGAATCCACCTCGGATAATTATCGCGACTACCTGCTCGATTACATGTCGGCGACGGAGTGTCCGGCATGTGGCGGCAGGCGACTACGTCCGGAGAGTTTAGCGGTTAGGGTAAACGGGATGTCGATTGCCGACTTTACCTCCATGCCGGTCGTGCGTTCGGTGGAGGTTGCGGGCAAGATCAAGCTGACGGGACGGGAAGCGATAATTGCGGGCCGCATCGTGAATGAAATTGTCGAGCGGCTGCAGTTTCTGAATGCCGTTGGATTGGGTTACATATCGCTGGATCGTTCGGCGGCGACGCTTTCCGGTGGAGAGGGCCAGCGGATCCGCCTGGCGACGCAGATCGGGTCGAAGCTGCGCGGGGTTCTATATGTGTTGGATGAACCGTCGATTGGACTGCACCAGCGCGACAACAATCGCTTGCTGACGGCGCTAGAGGAATTACGCGATTTGGGAAACACGGTTTTAGTAGTCGAGCACGACGAAGAGACCATCCGCCGCGCGAACTACGTAATTGATCTTGGGCCGGGCGCCGGCCGACACGGCGGTGAACTGGTCGCGCAAGGAACGCCCGCAGAGATCGAGAAAGCCCCAGGTTCTTTGACCGGAGCTTACATTTCCGGCAAAGCGCGGATCGATATGCGCGCGGAACGCCGCCAACCGAACGGAATGGCGATCACCATTCTGGGGGCGCGAGAAAACAATCTGAAGAATCTGGATGTGACTTTTCCGCTGCGGGTGATGACGGTGGTGACCGGGGTCTCGGGCTCGGGGAAGTCGACGCTGGTGAATGACATCCTGTATCGCGCGCTGGCGAAGCAGTTGTACCGCTCGCGGGAAGAGCCGGGCACGCACAAGGCCCTCTCTGGTACAGAGAATATCGACAAGGTGATTCGCATTGACCAATCGCCTATCGGACGGACTCCGCGGTCAAATCCCGCGACCTACACCGGCGTGTTCTCCCACATTCGGGATCTTTACGCCATGCTGCCGGAATCGCGCGAGCGGGGGTACAAGCCGGGACGATTCTCCTTCAACGTTCCGGGGGGACGTTGCGAAGCTTGTCAGGGCGAAGGTCAGCGGCGCATCGCGATGAATTTTCTACCCGATGTATATGTGCTGTGCGAAGTCTGCGGCGGGCGGCGCTACAACCACGAGACTCTCGCGGTGAAATACAACGGCTATTCGATTGGCGATCTGCTGGAGAGTCCGGTATCAGACGCACTGCCGGTGCTGGAGAACATTCCCCAAGTGAAGCAGCGATTGCAGACCCTGGTGGATGTCGGCCTGGGGTACATTCACCTTGGACAGTCGGCCGTGACTCTCTCCGGCGGCGAAGCGCAGCGTATCAAACTGGCCCGCGAGCTGAGCAAACGCCAGACGGGCAAGACGCTGTATTTATTGGACGAGCCCACCACGGGTTTGCACTTCGATGATGTTAAGAAGTTGCTCGATGTTCTCCATCGGCTGACCGATCTGGGCAACAGCGTCATCATCATCGAACATAATCTGGATGTGATTCGCAATGCGGATTGGATTATTGACCTCGGTCCGGAAGGCGGCGAAGAGGGTGGACGGATTGTGGTACAGGGAACGCCCGAGCAGGTAGCGCGATACAAGAAATCCTATACAGGGCAGGCTCTGGCGGCGCACTTCTCCAACGGAAGCATGACTGGTTCTGGGAATCAGAATGCAATTGCTTGAGGTGCGTTGCGTGACTTGGGCTGTCGCACCATCATTAGGGGCCTTCGTGTAGAGTCAAAGTAAGTCTGCAACTCTTGGGATCGCTTTTGTCCACCTCACAAAATCCGTTTGAGGTCCCACCGGCGCTGGAGGCGGGTCCGCAGGCAGCGCCCCCGCCTGCGGAGGAGAATGTTGCGGTCGAGAATCCGCCGTGGAGCGGTTGGGGTGCGCTGCTGATAGTCCTATTGACGGTAGTGGCGGTGATCATACTGCCCAGTCTGGTCGTGCCCCTGGCCCACTTGACGGTGTTCAAGCAGAGCTCTTTGCAGCAGATTGTGCGCATTCCTGAAGTTCTCTTATTTAACGAGTTGCTAATTTATGTTGTGGTGTTCGTGGTGATGTATGAGGCAATCAACACGCGCACCGGTAGTTTTTGGGCGTCACTAAGCTGGAATTGGCCAAGTTTTTCCTGGGCGCGTTACGTCGGCGTGGGCGTTGTGATGTGTTTCGTGCTGAGTTGGGTGGGAGCGTTGCTGCCGGTTCCGCGCCATCTGCCAATTGAACGCTTCTTCGAGACGGCTCGCCAGGCGACGATAACCTCGATCTTTGCCGTGACTCTGGCGCCGCTCATGGAGGAGTTGTTCTTCCGTGGTCTGCTTTATCCCACGCTGACACGCTGGCTTGGCCAGGTGAGCAGCGTCTTTACCCGGCCCGCGGTGGCGCGCCAGTTCGGGGTCGGCGCAAGTATTCTGATGACGGCTGCAGGTTTTGGTCTCTTGCATGGCGCCCAACTGGGCTATTCCTGGGCCGTGCTGATCATCTTCCTGGTCGGACTGGTTCTCACCCTAGTACGGGCGATAACGAGATCTGTGGCGGCTAGCTTTCTGGTGCACGTGGGCTACAACACTACAGTAACGATCATCGCTTTGATTGCTACCGGCGGATTTCGGCATATGGAAAAGATGAACCAGTGAATTGCGGGTTGCGGATCTCAGGGTCCGGCGTTCCGATCGACAAGTGGCATCCCACGATTCTGGTCGTGTCCTGACGTCTTCGGCCGTCGTGGTATCGTAGATTTTCATGTCATCGGCTCGACAGGACTTGTTGCGACTGCTGGCGGCGAAGTCTTTTCGGCTTGGGGAGTTCAAGCTATCCTCCGGCGCGACCAGCGATTACTACATCGACTGCCGCACTACCACGCTGGATGCCAAGGGTTCCCGATTGACCGGACAGGTGTTCTGGGACGAGATCCGGGCTCGGGGATGGAAAGCGCAAGCCGTTGGTGGACTCACGATGGGAGCTGACCCGATCGTGGTGTCGGTCGCAGTGGTCAGTGGAGAGGTGCATGGATTCCTGGTGCGCAAGGCCGAGAAGCAGCACGGTACAGGCCAGCGGATCGAAGGGTTCCGGCAGCAAGGAGCAGGCGTCGTGATTGTGGATGACGTCTGCACCTCGGGCGCTTCGACGGTTCAGGCCATCGAGGCGGCGCGCGAGTTTGGGTTCGAAATCCTGGGCGTGATGTGCCTGGTTGAGCGCGAAGAAGCAAAAGGACGCCCGGCGGTGGAGAAAGCCGCAGCCCCGGCGCAGTTCGTTTCGATTTTCACCGCGAAGGATGTTCGTGAGCAGCACTTGGCAATTAGCACTTAGCATTTGGCCGTTGAGCTCGGTGAGAACTGAGAACCGGCAACCGATAACTGATTTCCATGATTCAAACTCTCGAATGGACTGACTCCGGGGTGCGCTTCATCGATCAGACGAAGCTGCCGACGGAAGAGATCTACGTCACATGCACGACGTACGAGCAGGTCGCGGACGTAATCCGCAACATGGTTGTGCGTGGAGCGCCGGCGATCGGCGTGGCGGCGGCCATGGGGATCGCGCTGGGCGTGAAGAACTCCGAGGCAGGAAACGGCACCGAGCTGAAAAAAGATCTTGACCAGATTTGCGATGTGATGAGCAAGACTCGTCCGACCGCGGTAAACCTGTTCTGGGCAATCCGCCGCATGCGCGAGAAATTTGAATATCTGCGGATGCGTCCGGTCGCACAGATCCAGCAGGCACTCATCGAAGAAGCGCAGCGCATGCACGCGGAAGACATCGCTGCGAACCAGGCTATGGGACGCCACGGCGCACCGCTGATGCCGGCGAGCGGCGGGGTTTTAACCCATTGCAACGCCGGTGCGCTGGCTACCTGCGGTTATGGGACGGCGCTGGGCGTGATCCGCGCGGCGGTGGAGCAGGGCAAGAAAATTCACGTATTTGCCGATGAGACTCGCCCCTTTCTGCAGGGCTCGCGTTTGACCGCCTGGGAGTTGATGAAAGACGGAATCCCCACCACCGTGATTTCCGACAACATGGCAGGCACCATGATGCGGCAGGGCAAGATTGGCGCTATTGTCGTCGGGGCCGACCGGATCGCTGCGAACGGTGACGTGGCCAACAAGATTGGGACGTACAGTGTTGCGGTATTGGCCAAAGAAAACGAGATTCCGTTTTATGTCGCTGCGCCCTTCTCCACGGTTGACCTGGAAACTTCAGACGGAAGCAAGATTCCCATCGAACAGCGCAATCCGAAGGAAGTCACGCACATTGCCGGGCGACAGATGGTGCCGGATGGAGTAGAGGTGGAGAATCCCGCGTTTGATGTGACGCCGGCGAAATATGTGACCGCAATTGTCACGGAACGAGGAGTTGCGCGAGCGCCTTACCAGGAGACATTGCGCCGGCTCTCGGAAGAACCGGTGAAGGCTGGCGCATAGCTTGCATTCCGTAATTCAATCTCAGACTACATTTCAGAGTGGCGGCAAACCGATTCGGCTCGACTGCTTTCTTCCCAGCACAAATGGCCAGCGCTTTCCGGCAGTGATTGCGCTGTACGGTTCCGGAGGAGGTTTCGCCGGGATGTCGGAACCCGCAACTTTGTTGGCAACCCAGGGATTCGCGGTCTATGTGTTGCATTATTTTGACCGGACTGGGACCACGTGGGCAGACAAGCAAACCATCTTCCGGCATTTTCCAGTGTGGGTGAAGACTCTGTGGGATGCGACCAGCTACGTCGAAGGCCAGCCGCAGGTCGATCCGCAACGCATCGGATTGCTGGGATTTTCGTTGGGCGCCTATCTGTCTCTATCCGATGCCGCTGTGGATAAGCGCGTGCAGGCCGTGGTTGAGTTCTTCGGCGGGCTGCCCAAGGAGATGAAGTTGTTCATGCGGCGTCTGTGTCCCACGTTGATTCTTCACGGAGACGCGGATGACACAGTGCCCGTCGAGGAAGCCCATGATCTCAAAGCAGTCCTCGAGAAGAAGGGCATTCCTTACGAGATGAAGATCTATGCGGGAGCCGGACATGGTTTCAGCGGAGAGATTTGGCACGATGCCGGGCTGAGGACGCTTGCCTTCCTGAAGAAACATCTGGCGGAGAGACGGGAGTAGCCTACGCCGCCAGAATGCGCTCGATTTGCTGAATGTGATTCAAGTCATGCCCGGCGAACATACGGGTAATGTGTTCTACGGTTTCCTGGCCGCGCTCCGCATGCATTCCATAATGCTTCCACTGTTCTGGGGTTAGCGATTTCAGCAGGGCAAGGTTCGCTTCGCGGACGACTTGGAACTGCTCCAGAGATTTACGCGGATCGCGTTTCTCGTAGTGTCCGCTCGTGACCCAGGCGTCCTGGTCGAATGCGGCGATCGGCGTGCCGGGTGAGCCGAGAATCAAGCGTATCCGAAACCCGCCAACCATTTCAGTATCGGCTAAGTGCGCGAGAATTTCGCTTACTGACCATTTGCCTGGCGCGGGACGTTTGCGCAGCTTCGCCGTGCTCACCCCTTTGATCATGCGCTCCAGCTTTTTGGCAGTCTGGGCCTGTACTTTCAAAGGTTCTTGTCCTGCAACGTTGCCGATAATGCGCTGTGTATATTGTTGAGGCGTTTCGTTCATGTTATCCGTCCGCTGTATTTTAGTGTGGAGAAATTCTACCAGCACGGCTCCCCGAGGGAATGGAAATTGACCTTAGATGGAAGCCTATGGAACATACTCGTCAGCGGAACTTTTCAGCGTGGTAATCGTATCTAATCCTGAGAGAGTGCTGGAGAACTTACCATGCTCACATTCCTACTCTGGTGCCTTCTGTTCGTGATCTGCTGGCCAGTCGCGCTGATCGCGTTGATTCTGTACCCGCTGGTATGGCTATTTCTGCTGCCCTTCCGGATCGTGGGCATCGCGGTACACGGAGTTCTGGAGCTGATTTGGGCGGTGGTGATGTTTCCGGCCAGGCTGCTGAGCGCGCCGTTTCGGATCTAGACTTCCATCAGCTTCAAATTCGGGCTGACGATCAGCGCGGCCTCGGTTGAGCGCTGGACATCTTCCGCAGTCAGGCCCGGCGCAATCTCTTCCAATACGAGTCCCGCAGCGCTGACTTTGATGTAGGCCATCTCGGTGACAATCGTATCCACAACCTTCACACCGGTCAGCGGAAGGTTGCATTTGCGGAGAATCTTGGGCGCACCGTCGCGATTGGTGTGTTCCATAGCGACGATGACGCGGCGGGCGCCAGCCACCAGGTCCATGGCGCCGCCCATGCCCTTGACCATTTTGCCGGGGATCATCCAATTGGCCAGGTTGCCTTCTTCGTCGACTTCCATGGCTCCGAGAACGCTGAGGTCAACGTGTCCGCCGCGAATCATGGCAAACGAGTCGGCACTGGAAAAATATGCGGTACCGGGAAGTTCGCTGACGGTTTCTTTTCCGGCATTGATCAGATCCGCATCCTCCTGGCCTTCGATGGGATAAGGACCAATGCCCAACATGCCATTCTCGCTCTGTAGGATGACGTCCATCCCGCGCGGGACATGATTGGCGACGAGCGTAGGCATGCCGATTCCCAAGTTTACGTAGAAGCCGTCGCGCAGCTCACGCGCGATGCGCTTCACGATGCGTTCGCGTTTATCGAGATCCTTGCCGAGTTTGGAGGGGGTTGCCATTTAGTCTCAGGTTTCAGGTGTCAGTCCCAGCAGCCAGCAGTTAGCAACTAGCTAGCGACCTTTCTGACCGTCCTCTTCTCAATGCGTTTCTCGTAGTTTTCCCCTTGGAAAATGCGTTTCACGAACACGCTTGGTGTATGGACCATATCGGGATCCAGTTCGCCTGGCTCGACCAAGTGTTCGACTTCGGCGATGGTGCATCTGGCCGCGGTCGCCATCATGGGATTGAAATTGCGAGCGGTCTTGCGATACACAAGATTTCCCCAGCGATCACCTTTCCAGGCTTTTATCAGCGCGAAATCGGCTTTAAGCGCGCGCTCCATGAGATACATCCGGCCATCGAATTCGCGTGTCTCTTTGTTCTCCGCGACCACGGTACCAACCCCCGTGGGCGTGAAAAACGCGGCAATTCCCGCGCCGGCGGCGCGCATCCGCTCGGAGAAAGTACCCTGCGGCACCAACTCCAACTCAATCTCGCCCTTCAGAATCTTTTCTTCCAGCAACTTGTTTTCGCCGACATAGGTGCCGATGTGTTTGCGGATCTGCCCAGCGGAGAGGAGCAGTCCCATGCCGAAGCCATCCACCCCCGCGTTGTTGCTGATGGTCGTGAGATTCTTCACGCCCTTGTCGACCAGCGCACGAATCAGGTTTTCCGGAATGCCGCACAAGCCGAAGCCGCCCACCATAACAGTGGCGCCGTCGGTGATATCGCGCACCGCTTCCTGAGCGTTCGCAACCACTTTGTTCATAACAGAGCGATTGTAAATGAATTGAGCGATTGAAGGGATTGAGGCATTGAGGGATTGAGTCAACAAACTGGTGAATGAAATGAACACCTTTCAATGACCCAATGACTTAATGCCTTAATGATTCAATTTCTTCAGGTGATGTGCGCGCTCGAACTCGACTGCCAGCTCGCGTGTGTCCAGATTCTCGCGGACATGCGCCAGCCGCTGTTCGAGTTTAAGCAGCGCCTGCCGAAGATGTTTCTTGTTGGTGAGAGCGATATCGCGCCACATCGAGTAAGGACTGCCGGAAATGCGGGTCATCTCGCGCAAGGCGCGACCGCCAGCTTCCAACAGGGGAGCATCCTCTCCAAACTCGTCCACCAGACAGGCGGCCAGGGCGGTTGAGATCATCTGCGGCAGATGACTGATCCATGCGCAAAGTTCGTCATGCTCGGGCGCATCGATCAGGGCCACGCGCGCGCCGATGCGCTCGATCCATTCGAGGTACTCGCCGCTCAATCCGTTGTAGATGTTCTGTCCGGGAACCGGCGTGAAGAACCAGGCGGCACCCTGGAACAGATCGGGATCGGCAAATTCCACGCCCGCCTGTTCTTTTCCGGCCATGGGATGTCCCGCAAGATAGCGATGCTTTGTGCTGGCGCCGAAGACGCGGTTCGCTCGCGCGAGCACCTCCGCTTTGGTGCTGCCGACGTCGGTAAGCAAAGTCTTGGGCGGAAGCGACGGGCCAAGTTCTCCGATCAGATCGATGATTGCGCCCACCGGAGTTGCCAGCAAAATGATCTGGCTCCCGCGAGCGGCATCAGAGGGATTGGTCCGGCCTGCGTCGATTGCCCCCTTTTCGCGGGCTCGCTCAAGAACCGGCGCACGGTCACACCCGACGATCTTTCCCGCGAAGCCGTGCTTCTTAAGAGCCAGGCCAATGGAGCCGCCAATCAGGCCGGTGCCGACGATGGTGAGCTGGCGAATGGGCATGAATTTACGATGGACGACTTACGATGGACGATTAGAAAACCGCCTCGGGCCTGCGCCCAAAATCTTCAAATCGTAAATCGTGATGCGCAATGCCCGTTCTATCCCATCTTCCGGTGCACTGCCGGCGCGATCATTCGCAATTCATCCATCAACTGGTGGAATTGCTCGGGATAAAGCGACTGCGCCCCATCGGACAAAGCCTTTTCCGGATCGTGATGGACCTCAATCAGCAACGCGTCCGCACCAGCAGCAATCGAGGCCCGCGCCATGGGGGCCACCTTGTCGCGGCGGCCGGTGCCATGCGACGGGTCAGACGTCATGGGAAGATGAGACAGTTTCTTGATGATGGGGATCGCCGAAATATCGAGCGTATTGCGCGTATAGGTTTCGAAGGTGCGAATCCCGCGCTCGCAGAAAATCACATTGTAATTTCCGCCAGCCATGATGTATTCGCCGGATAGCAGCAGTTCTTCGAGCGTGGCCGCGATGCCGCGTTTCAGCAGCACCGGCTTCTTGATCTTGCCAAGTTCCCGGAGCAGATTGAAATTTTGCATATTGCGCGCGCCCACCTGCAGGATGTCGACGTATGGCGTCATCATTTCAATCTGCGAGATTTCCATTACCTCGCTGATCACCAGCATCCCAAAGCGGTCGCCGGCTTCGCGCAGGAGCTTTAAGGCATCAAGGCCAAGTCCCTGAAAAGCGTAAGGCGAGGTGCGGGGCTTGAATGCACCGCCGCGCAGGACGCGAGCCCCCGCCTTGGCTACCTGTTCCGCGACGGTGAATAGCTGCTCGCGCGACTCGACCGAGCAGGGTCCGGCCATGACGATGACTTCATCCCCGCCGATGCGCACGCCATTGGGGAATTCGACGATGGTCCCCTCGGGACGGAAACTTCGTCCCGCCAGCTTATAAGGCGCACTGATGCGGTGCACTTCCTGCACCCCGGAGAGCACTTCGAGATTGCGCGTGTCAAAGTCGATGCGAGCGCCCACTGCGGCCAATACCGTCTGCCGCACACCCGTGGTGCGATGTACGGAAAACCCCATGCGCACGAGATGCTCGATCACGTGCTGGATCTGCTCTTCGGTTGCGGAGTCCTGCATTGCGACGATCATAAAGTCAGCGGTGAGCTATCAGCCGTCAGCACTCAGCTTTTCAACCTATGTTGGCCACTTTGAAACTGGGAGTTGACAGTTGAAAGCCGGTTAATCGTTTACCTCCGAATCCAGCTCCGTGTCGCCGGGATTGGGTTCTGCGACCTCCATCGGTTGCGGAGACATTTCTTCCTGCTGAATCTTGCGCATGATGTCCATGATGCGCTCGTAAATGCGCTTCAAGTCGCGAACTGGTAACGGTCCGCGATTCTCTTTTTCGACGTTGTCGAATACCGCCTGCTCACGATCCGGTTCGTAGATCGGCATGCCGGCGTCGCGTTTCAATCTGCCGATTTCATGCGCAGCTTCAGCCCGCTGGTTGAGCATCTCCACCAGCTTGCGGTCAATATCGTCAATTTTCTTGCGCCACTCGGCGATGTCCATAGAAGCCATTAGCTATCGGCTGTCAGCTTGACTGTTGAGGGTACCGGCAGAAGCATTAAGCATTCCGGGCGCCCGCTTTTCGAGCTGAAAGTTGAGAGCTGTTGGCTGTGAGCCGTCTTATGAATTCTGCCACAGCCGCGGCCTCTTTCCCCGGATTACGCTCCACTGTTTCCATAATTGCACTGCCCACGACCGCGGCATCAGCGAATTTTCCGGCGGCGACAAACTGCTCGGCAGTGGAAATACCAAAACCTAGCGCGATCGGTAACTTGGTAAAACGGCGGATACGGCGCACCAATTGTTGCGCGTCATCGGTCAGTTGCTGGCGCGCACCGGTGACGCCAGTTCGAGAAACAGCATACACAAACCCGGTGGAAATTCGGGCAATCTGCTTGAGGCGTCCATCGGTGCTGGTGGGAGCGGCCAGGAACACAGTAGCCAGATCCCGGTTGCGCATGTGGCGAAGATACTCTTCCGCTTCCTCGATCGGGAGATCGGTTACCAAAGCTCCATCTACTCCGGCCTCCGAGGCCGTGGCGGCAAACTTTCCGATTCCTATGCGCAGGATGGGATTCAGATAAGAAAAAATAATCAGCCCTGCCTGCGATTGCCTACGAATTTCTTTGGCCAGACCAAGCACTCGCTGCAGTGAAGTTCCAGCGCGCAAGGCACGCTCGCTGGCACGCTGGATGACCGGACCGTCGGCCACGGGATCGCTGAAGGGGACTCCGAGCTCAATTACATCCGCGCCAGCATTGATTGCGGCGAGAACGATATCGCGAGTGGTGGCAAGATCGGGGTCGCCGCAGGTGACGTAGGCGACGAGAGACGGTCGGCGCTGAAAGTTCAGAGGCATTGTTGATTGTTGGTTCGTGGAAATCCGTCGTCAACCGTGCTCAGTAAAAGCGTCAATCCAGCGTGAGATGTTCTCGCAAGATCCCCATGTCTTTGTCGCCCCGTCCGGAAATATTCACGATTATGATTTCCGATTTCTTCATCTTCGGCGCGCGCTTGACGGCCTCAGCTACCGCATGGGCCGACTCCAGTGCTGAAATGATTCCCTCCGTCCGCGCCAGCACCGTGCAGGCTTCGAGCGCTTCATCGTCCGACGCCGGAACATACTCGGCGCGGCCGGAGTCCTTCAGCCAGGCATGCTCTGGGCCAATCGAGGGATAATCCAGTCCCGCGGAGACCGAGTGCGTGGTTGCGATCTGTCCGCCATCGTCCTGCAACACGTACGAATAGGTGCCTTGTAGCACGCCCGGAGAGCCTCCGCGGAATCGCGCCGCGTGGTCGCCGAGTGCCTCGCCGCGGCCGCCAGCTTCCACACCGATGAGCTTCACTCGCTTGTCTTTGATAAATTCGTGAAAAATTCCGATTGCGTTCGAGCCGCCGCCAACGCAGGCGACGATCGCCATGGGGAGCCTACCTTCAGCTTTTAGAATTTGCGCTCGCGCCTCACGGCCGATGACTTTGTGAAAGTCGCGGACCATGGTCGGATACGGATGTGCGCCGAGCACGCTGCCCAGCAGGTAATGCGTGGTGCGGACGTTGGTCACCCAGTCGCGCATGGCTTCGTTGATTGCGTCTTTCAAAGTGCGCGAGCCTGACTCCACGCCGCGAACCTCCGCTTCCAGCAGGCGCATGCGGAAAACGTTCAGCTCCTGCCGCCGCATGTCTTCGGTGCCCATGTAGACCACGCACTCGACACCGAAGAGCGCGCACACGGTTGCAGTAGCCACGCCGTGCTGTCCCGCCCCGGTTTCGGCAATGATGCGGCGTTTGCCCATACGCTCGGCGAGCAGTGCCTGTCCCAGACAGTTGTTGATCTTGTGCGCGCCGGTGTGGAGAAGGTCTTCGCGCTTGAGATAAATTTTGGCGCCACCTAGCTTCGCGGTCAGGCGGCGGGCGAAGAAAAGCGGCGTGGGACGTCCAGCATAGGTTCGGAGCAGTTCGTGAAGACGGGTTTGAAACTTGCGATCCCGCTTTGCCTTGGCGTACTCGCGCTCCAGTTCTTGGAGCGCAGACATTAACGTTTCGGGGACGTAGCGTCCGCCGTAAGGGCCAAAACGGCCAGCGAGCTGCTGTCCCTCCGCAGTGTTTGTCATCCTGAGCGGAGCGAAGGACCTGCTTTTTCCTTCGGCAGCCTCGTGATGATGTGTCGCCCTCATCCTAAAGTCGACTCCGTAGCCCGCACGGCAGCAACGAACGCGCGGACCTTTGCCGGATCTTTCTTGCCTGGAGCGGCCTCCACTCCGGAGGAGACGTCGACGCCCCACGGATGCAGGATGCTGATGGCATCTTTGACATTTGCGGGATTCAGGCCTCCAGCAACTACGATGTTCACCTGCTTGCGTATTCCTTCAATCATGGTTGCTGTCTTCTCCCAATCGAATGCTGTGCCCGTTCCTCCCGGTCGCTCCGGAATGCTTGAATCCAAAAAGAACGCCCGGAAAGGACTACGGCCTTTGCTACTGGCATCGGCGGATGCCCTATCGTTATTGCTGGCAGAAACGTCCGTCATCTGGATATCCAATTGGAAGCTCGAAGTGGCCCATGTTGCCGGTACGGAAACATAGATTTCAGGAAACTGCCAGAAGCATTCGGCTTCATATGCTATCTCTCCACACGCCGCAGCAACCAAATCGTTCGGCAAATGGAATTGCAAGGCCGTCAATCGCACTTGATTGAAAATTTCGACTGTGTGCTCGTTCAATCCCTCCACGAACACGCCTACCTTGCCGATTTCGGAGGGCAATTTCGTCACGATCTCGCGTGCCGCATCCGGGTGAATGTTGCGCGGACTTTTCTCATAGAACACGAATCCGACTGCGTCAGCTCCGGCTTCGACCGCCGTGAGCGCGTCTTCAAGGTTCGTGATGCCACAGATCTTGATCCAGGTCATAAAACCAGTTGTCAGTTCCCAGTTCTCATTTCCCCGTTCTCAGGGGTTCGGCTGCAACTTCAGCCAGCAATTCCCGCAACGCCATTCCGGGTGATTCTGCCTGCATCAGCGATTCTCCGATCAGAAAGGCGTCATAACCAGCTACGCGGAGTCGGGCGATGTCCGTGCCGTTGCGGATCCCACTCTCCGCCACCGTGATTACACTTTTCGGAATGTATTCAGCGAGCTGAAACGCGGTATTCAGGTCCACTTGGAACGTCCGCAGATCACGATTATTTATGCCAATCAGGTCGCATCCCGCTTCAAGCGCGCGCTTCAATTCATCCTGACTGTGCACCTCACACAAAACATCGAGCCCGAGAACACGGCTTTGCTTTTCGAGGGCCGTCAATTCCGTTTGAGTGAGTGCGGCCACGATCAGCAGAACTGCATCCGCACAGTTAGCGCGAGCTTCCAGTAACTGAAATTCGTCGATGACGAAATCTTTTCGCAGGCAGGGAAGTGTAGTACGCGCAGACGCTAGCTGAAGGTTCTCGAGCGATCCCTGGAAAAACTGCGCATCGGTCAAGACTGATAATGCCGCCGCGCCGGACTCTGCGAGCTCCGTCGCGAGTCTGCCAGGATCGAAATCGGCACGAATGAGTCCTCGTGAGGGCGAGGCCTTCTTCAGCTCCGCAATAACTGCGACGCCACTTGAAGCCGCGCTGGCGAGCTTCCCGCGTAAGCCGCGCGGGCTGTGCTTTCCCGCCTTCGTTTCGAGGTCGCGGCAGTCAGCCCTGAGCTTCGTCTCGGCGACACGAAGGCGCGTGGCAGCAATGATTTCGTCCAGGCGGGAGGCCATAGGCAATTGCGTCGATTATACGGGAGAGCCGCACTGCGACAGAGGTGTTGGCCGGTCTAGTGCAGTCAGTAATGGTGCCGAAGAAGGGACTCGAACCCCCACACCCTTGCGGGTACATGGACCTGAACCATGCGCGTCTGCCAATTCCGCCACTTCGGCAAAAGTGAGCGCGGCCGCCTAGAAGGCTGCCTGCAGGAAGAACTCCAAGCAATATTCTACAGAGGCGTCGCTAGCTGTCAAACCGCTCGGTAGTGAAGAGAGTGTCCTCCGGCACGGAGCCGGGAAAAGAGTTAAAGTAATCAGAGGCAGCGATCGCCATGCCGGATACCGCAATGGAAGAAAATTCCCGCAAGTTGCCAGAGGATGTGACGTTGCATCTCCGCGCACTGGCCCATGATCTGAGCAATTCGATTGAGACCATTCTTCAGGCTGCCTACCTGCTGACGCAGGCCAGGCTGGACGGCAACACCAAGAAGTGGGCGACGCTGATTGACACCGCCGCCCAGGACGCGGCCCGCATTAATCGACAAATAAGAGAAGTGTTGAGGGCGCAAAGCTAAGGCTCCGCAGGCACTGCCGATCTTTGATTGGCTGGGATCGGCTGGACAGCCGAGGGCGGCTGTCCCTACGTGGTTGATGGGCGACCCGCCAGTCTCTATGTCGTTCTGGACATCAACAGCAGGTTCTTCGCTCCGCTCAAAATGACAATCGCGTTCGGCTATGAGAGTCGTGAATTGGTGATCGTGCAAAGCTGATTAGTACTGGTAAAATCCTCTTCCACTCTTGCGCCCCAGCCATCCCGCATCGACCATCTTGATCAGCAAGGGACACGGGCGATACTTGGGATCTCCCAAGCCGTCGTGCAGTACACGCATAATGTCGAGGCAGACGTCGAGCCCGATGAAATCCGCCAGGGTGAGCGGGCCCATGGGATGCGCCATGCCGAGCTTGAACACTTCATCCACCGCTTCGGGGGTCGCGACGCCTTCCATCACCGCGTACATGGCTTCGTTGAGTAGCGGCATGAGCACGCGGTTGGAGACGAAACCGGGTGCGTCGTTGACTTCGACTGGAGTCTTGTCCAGTTTTATCGCGAGATCGTGCACGGTCTGAAAGCTTTCATCCGATGTCGCCAGGCCGCGGATTACCTCAACCAGTTTCATCACCGGCACGGGGTTGAAGAAATGCATCCCAATCACTTTTTCCGGGCGCTTGGTCAGCGCGGCCAATTTCGTGATGGAAATAGACGACGTGTTCGAGGAAAGAATCACCTCCGGCCGGCAGATCCTGTCGAGGTCGCGGAAGAGTTCGGCCTTGATATCGAATCTTTCGGTGGCGGCTTCGACGACGAAGTCGCAATCGCGCAGCCTGCCGCGGTCGAGCACCGGCTCGATGTTCTTCAGAGCGGCCGCTTTGTCGTCGGCGGTGATCCTGTTTTTGCCAACTTCGCGGTCGAGATTCTTGGCGATAGTGCTGAGAGCGCGGTCCAGGAATCGCTGCTCCACGTCGTACATGAAAACTTGATAGCCACTGCGGGCGAACACGTGAGCGATGCCGTTGCCCATCGTCCCTGCGCCAATAACTCCCACGCGGCGAATTTCCATTGCGCGCCTCCGGGATAAAGAAAACTTCAAAGTCTAACACTTCGTCTTCGACCGCCGCTGTGCGCCGAGCCAACCCGCAAACAGGAGAAAAGTTCTGGAGAAATTTGCGCTTAAGCTTCGCTTAAGCCTAAGAAACTAAACCAGTTCGCTTCGATTGGCGGGCATCAAAGCGCAAAGCTCGCCGCATCACACCTTGCAGAAACCGCGGTCAGGCAAACGTGGAGAAGACGAGATCGTAGTCAATTTCTTCTCCTCGTCAAGATTCGAACACGCGGTGGGAGGAGAGCATGACGAAAATGAGGATGGCAGCGTTCCTGGTCGCGTTGACGATGATGCTCAGCGGTTTGGCGATGGCGCAGTATCGCGATCGCGACGATGACGACGATTCGTATTATTCGCGACAGGGCAATTTCCAGCAAGCGCGTCAGTATGGATATCAAAACGGTTACCGTGACGGCTACGCGAAAGGCCGGCACGAAGGTGAGGAAAACGATCCCAACGATTACCAGACCCCGGATTGGCGGCAGGCCACTCGCGGATACCAGGCGTGGATGGGACCGGCGAACGCGTTCCAGGGCGCCTATCGCGATGGGTACCGCAACGGTTTCGGCGCCGGGTTCACCAGTGTGAATCGCGGCTGGGGCGACGGCGATCACGATGATAGCGTTTACAACGGCGGTGAGTATCCCAATGGATATCCGAACGGCGGCGGCTATTACCAGGTTGGGCGCTTCGGTAATCCAGCGTACAACATCGGCTACCAGGATGGATCGCAGGTAGCGCGCGAGGACGTATCTCGCGGCAAGCCGTACAACCCAAACCCGCGCGGACCGTACGATGATGCGGATCATGGTTACCGCAGCGAGTACGGCAGCAAGTCCGCTTACAAGGCGCAGTACTCGAACGGATATCGCGCAGGATATCAGGCAAGTTTCGGGCGATAGATTCGGGGTGAAGCGCTGGGGTGATGGGGCGATGAGGGCGAAGGAGCCGCCGGTTTCGGCGGCTCTTTTGCTTCCTCACCGGAGGTAGTTTGGTCTTCCGGCAGACCGATCTTAAGCTTAGCTTCAGATTAGGCGACATTTCTTTACACTGACGGTGGCAGTAAATCCGACTCGGCGTCGCATCACATTCACAGAGGCCAAGGGTCTTGAAGCCACAAGGCGAGGTGAGGAAGCTTCTTCTGAATGGTTAAGTCAAGGGCCCGGGGGCGGAGGATATTCAAAATGATTCGACGTTTGAGAATGGCAGCGATTCTGGCTACGGTAACTGTGCTTTTAGGCGGGCTCGCGATGGCGCAACGGGATGATGACGATCGCGACCGTGGGGATCGTAGAGATCGTCAGCACGATTACCGGCGAGACCATGATCGCGACCGCGATCGTGACAGAGACGGCGATGGCTGGCGTAACCGCAACGATAACCGCAACAACGGCTGGTGGAACCGGGGCAGCAGTGGGAACCGCGGCTCGTGGCGCCAGCGGGGTGACGGGGATGCCGACGATAATGGCTACGGTCGTGGCACTTACGGTAACAACTATCCCTACGGAGGCCGGGGAAACGGCGCCTGGGGCCAGGGGGGAAGTAATGCGGGCCACAACCAGGGGTACCAGGACGGATCGCGCGTAGGGCAGTCGGATTCAAGTCAGGGCAAGCCGTTCCAGCCGTATCCGCGAGGCGAGTACAGAACTTCCGATCACGGCTACCACAGCGGCTACGGCAATAAGGGGACGTATCAGCAGTCGTACCTGAGCGGCTATGAGTCGGGATATCGTTCCGGCTTCCGCAGCTACGGTGGCGGATACGGAGGTTACGGCCGGTATTAGTAGTGCTTCGAGTTGGAAAGAAAGGAGCCGTCGGAAACGACGGCTCGTTTACTTGAAACGCGGAATGCTTTCCTCCCGGGATTTCAGCACGCCCTCAGTGGTTGACGATCCCGCCGCTCCCCGGATCAAGGAAGAGCTTATCGCTGCGATGTTGGTTGAAGTCGAACATGTGATTCAGCGTTCCGGCAATGTCATCATAGGAAGAATTTCCGATTCGGCCGGTTTGCCAATTGTCTTCGACAAATTTCAGGATTGAACTCTGGTCAGTCGGGCTGCTGTCGACGTAATTCTGTTTCGCGTAGGGAGAAATGACCAGCAATGGCAGACGCGGCCCATAACCACACCGACCGGCGATGCCGTCCGTATTTGTGCTGCCGCACATGCCGGGAGCGTTCAGTGCATCCTGGCTGGTCACCGACTGCTTCACGATTGTGCTCATCTGATGGTCGTACCAGCCGTCAGAGTCGTCGTACGCGATAACGACCGCTGTGCTGTTCCACTCGGGTAGCGTCTCGAGCTGGTTGATGGCATTCACGACGAAGATCTGTTCATCCAAAGGCGAGGAGTAGCCGGCATGGCCATCCTGGGCCTTCTTCGCTTTTAGAAAGCTCACCGCGGGCAAGTTGCCTGCGTAGGCAGCGTTCCAGAAGTCGCTGATGTCGTACTGGTGGTTGGCCTGGTCGGTAAATCCGATCATGTTGGTGGAAGTGGGCGGCAGGTGGTGCTGATTTGCAGTTGAAGCGTAATACTCAAATGGTTCATGATGCGCGCTGTAATCGGTGACGGTGGCTCCGCCCAGGTTCGTGCTCTGAGCACCGCAGACCGCCGGATTCATGCCATCCCAATTTTGCGTAGGCTTGAATCCGCCCTGAAACCATCCCCAGGTAATGCCCTTGGCACTGAGAAGGTCGCCAATATTTTTCCCGAGCACAGCTAACTGCTCGGGACTCCCGCAATCGTCATAAAAGGGATCGGGGTCGCCAACCACACTGTTCGCAGCGACGTCGCCGGAAATGTCGCCAATCGTGTGCGCCGCGTCATAGGGCGAGGTGTTGCCAGAGACAAGGTTGATTGCGCCCGGAGTCGACGGTCCAAACATCGTACCGTAGGAGTTGTCATTCAGCGCAAAGTCTTGCGCGTAGTGCCACAGCGCTGTGACGGTATTGCCATCGTAGTAGCCCATCACCAGATTCGTTCCATAACCGTAGTCCGGGCAAGTTCCGTCGGAGCCCACTCCCAGGAATTGCACAAATTTATCCATCAGCCCGCTGTCAAATGCCTGCTGTTCCGGCATGTAGTCGTGGTTCTGATCGCAGGTATAGTTCTGAGAGCGATCGAGCCGGAAGGGATTGTAGAGGTTCGGATTGTGATTCAAGAGTCCGTTGGTGAGGCCGTTTACAGCTGAGGAGTCTTTGCGTCGGATGAACAGTGGTTCACCAACCGGATTGGTCGCCATGGGATAGGTGCCGAAATAATGATCGAATGACACATTTTCCTGGAAGATGACCACCAGGTGCTTGATCGGAGTTGTGGTTTTTGCAGTCTCACTTGAACCGCCAAAGGCAGGCGTAGCCGTAGGTCCAAGGATGATTGTGGCTGCGAGCAGCGTAGCCAGAGCTTTTCTGAGTTGTATCCGGGAAAAGAAGTTGCGCAACATCACAGTTCCTCCAGTTGGAAACGCAGATTTCGTGTGCGAGCCGCTTGCCCGCGGTTAACCGATGCTGTCTTGAATCCGCCCCAGCGACCCGAAGGACTTGGAATCAGAGCTTAGGAAGAAAAGATTGCGGCAATGTTTCGGGCGGATTAAAAGGCGGTAAATTTCCCCAGATGCTAAGAAACGGGCTTGATCACAGCGGTCGAGCCCTGTTTTATAGAGAGCGCCAAATTCATTCGCGTTCCATGCTGAGGTCGATGGCGACCTTGCCGCTTTTTTCGACGTTAACCACGCGCCGGACGTCTTTGAATCCGGAAAGCGTGATGTCGACGACATAGGTTCCGGGATTCAGGTAGAAATCGACTGGCGAAAGTTTCTCGACCATACGGCGGTTTACAGCGATCTGCGCCCCTTTGGGATTGGTCTTGATGCTGACCACGCCCATGCCGGCGGCGTCAGGTCCGCCGCCGCCAAAGACTTTCTTGAATCTGCCGACAGTCTTTATCTCGTCAGTGTTGCCCAGAGCCTTAAGCGAAGGCGCGTAGCGGAAGGTCTGCCCAGTCTGTAGATTAACTGTTGTTGTTTCCTCTAAATATCCCTGCTTCTTCAATCCCAGCGTGTGATTGCCCGGCTTATCCAGAGAAAACTGTGTCGGAGTGATGTGGCCTGTGCTTTTGCCATCGAGCAGGATCTCTGCGCCCGCAGGCTCGCTGGTTACCACGAGCGTCGCGGTGAGCTGTGCCAATTGCACTACCAGGAAGGACTTTGCACCGGAGGTGACGTCCAGAGTGCGAGTCTCGGAGGAGAATCCCGGCTTGCTAACGCTCACCGTGTGCTGACCGGGAGCGAGTCCGGTCAAATTATAGGGCGTGACCCAACTGGGATCGGTCTGTCCATCCACGTGTACCTGCGCGCCTTCCGGAGTTGAGTTGATTGCCAGTTGACCAGGAGTAACGGCCGGTGCGAGAGCTGATCCCTTGGTAGAAGCCCTTCTCTTAGGCGCGAACTTGGACTTGATTGAAACCGCGGGGGCTGTCTCCAGAGGAGGCTCGGGGGTCACTTGTGCTGGAGCTTGTGGCGGTGGAATCACGACCGGATGCGCCGCTGCGGCAGTCGATTGCGTCGAGGAAGCCTGCGCGGAGCGAGAGGGCGCGGGACCGCTGTCGTCATCACTTTCGTTGCGGATATGGAAGGCAATCCCCACAATGATTAACAGAATTACTCCCACTGCCACGGCAATCGAGTACATGAAGAGTTTAGGAGGAGTTTTCTTGATCTCGTGTACCGCTTTCCTGGCTACTTCTCGCGGCTGCACCTTCGGCTTCTCTGGTGCGGACGGGCGAAATACAGCCTGTTTGACTGCCCCGGCTGGTTCTACAGGCGCGGGCGGAGGTGGTGTTGGAGGCGCCACATAGGCTTCCTTCAACGGAGGCAGTTCATCGAGATCCGAAAAACTACGGCTTCCCTTCGGGGCCTCGATGCTGCTTTCGTCCATCATGGGATCGACAGCGATCTTGGGCGCCTCAACCTCGGGTTCAGCTACGGCTGCCGACATGTTAGCTTGTGGCTCGCTCAATGCGTCGACGGAAGCGTTCACGCAACTACCGACAAATTGCGCCGTCGGATCGAGCTTCGGCGTTCGCGAAAGATCTGTGCTGGGGCCACCCCGTCCCGCAGCGGCGGCAGCGGCCTTGGCCTTGGCTGGCGGCTGCGTGGACGATGCCTGCGGCGAAGGCTTCACTTCTGGCTCCCGCGTAGCTGTCTGATCCGGGCGGACTGCTTCCGGAGCTTTTGTGGCCGTGATAGGAGGCTTGGATCTCGCCAGCGTCGACGTCCTTGCCGGGACAATCGGCTTTGAATAGGCTGCCGTAGGGTTTTGTGCTTGGGGAGCTTTCACTTGCGGTGCGGCAGTATTGGCCGCGCTTTTACTGGCGCTTTCCTTGCACTTCTCCAGATCGCCAATTAGTTCTTGTCCCGATTGATACCGCTCTTCAGGTGCCTTCGCCAACGCCTTCATGATTACGTTATTCAGCGCGGGATGCACTTTGGCTTTGACGTGGATGGGCGCGACCGGCATCTGCTCCAAAATTCGGGTGCGAACCTGGTCCGCATCTTCTCCATCAAAAGCTTTTCGTTCGGTCACCATCTCGTACAGGATC
>Ga0070697_100000394_pt1 | contig 33837 bp, 26 predicted proteins | sample KBSK1501metaG_FD_65475 | JGI IMG/M metagenome (GOLD analysis project Ga0070697, IMG submission 65475) | Corn, switchgrass and miscanthus rhizosphere microbial communities from Kellogg Biological Station, Michigan, USA - KBS K1-50-1 metaG | ecosystem: Host-associated > Plants > Roots >...
AGATCGACCACCGCACGGGCGGACGTATGTTCGTTTGGTCAAGAACAGTAGGTCACTATTAACTTATCCTTCGGCAACTCGTCGCTGCGTTTCACAACTTCAGCTTCAGGAATAAGCTTCGCCCCTTTAATATGAGAGTTTTTGTAAGACTCTTCGTTTCGCACGTCAATAACCACCGCCTCGTTTCGGGCTAACAAATCCTTCAGCTCAGCGATGGTGACGCGCCGTGCACCATCGGCAGGAGTCGTCGCCGGTGCGGCCGGAGCCAGGGGCGAGCTTTTTGACGCCTTCTGTTCGGCTGAGTTACATGCGGTCAAAACTAAAAGGCCAAATACACCAATACCAATAACGGAAAGGATATAACGCATCTACTAACCTCCAACACCAATAATGACGATGAGAACCAAACCGACGAAGCTAATTTCTTATGCTCATGTGCTTTTGTCAACAGCCGGTTGCCATATTTGCGACTTTATGAGGCAGCAGCGCCTTTTTGCCGGAAAAGGGTCATGTTTTCTTTACTCTGTTGCATGATATAGTTCGCTCTCACCAAAATCCTAAACTGACGGAGTCCTCCTGCGGACAGCCCGCGCCGATAAGTGCCGATTCCATGCTTGAAGAACCACAAGACCGTGCGGTGAAGTGGGCTAAGGTCATCGACCAAACCCGGTGCATTGGTTGTCACGCCTGTACCACCGCCTGCAAGTCAGAGAATCTGGTGCCCCTTTCAGTCACCCGCACCTATGTGAAGCATGTAGACGTAGGTGTCTTTCCGCAAGCTCGCCGGGCCCACCAGGTCACGCGTTGTAACCAATGCGCCCATGCGCCTTGTGTCACCGCCTGCCCCACCACGGCGATGTTCAAACGCGCAGACGGGATTGTCGATTTTGATAAATCGATCTGCATTGGTTGCAAAGCCTGCATCGCCGCCTGTCCCTACGACGCGATCTTCATTAATCCTGAAGACCATTCGGCTGAGAAGTGCAACTTCTGCGCACACCGCATTGATGTGGGTCTGGAACCCGCGTGCGTGGTTGTTTGCCCCACGCAGGCGATTCTGATTGGCGACCTGAACGACACTGGCTCTTACGTGTCACAGATTATTAATCGCGAGCCGGTCGCCGTTCGACGTCCCGAAAAAGACACGCTGCCAAAGCTCTTTTACAAAGGCGCGCATCAGGCGACACTGGATCCACTCGCAGCGCGGCGACCTGATGGTGGACTGTTTATGTGGAGCGAACAGCAGCAGGGTCCATCACAGGTCGTTTCAGGCAATCCAAACTACAACAACAGCTCCGCCGCGGCCCTGCTTTCCTACGATTTAGCCCATTCAATTCCGTGGGATTGGCGGGTGAGTCTTTATACCTGGACCAAAGGCATCGCCAGCGGTGTGTATCTCGTCGCGGCTTTCCTCGTGTTCCTGGGTTTCATAAACCAAAACAACTGGATGTGGCTCTGGGCGACACCGGTGATCTCCGGGGCTTTCCTGGCCATCACTGGCGGATTGTTGATCTGGGATCTCGAACATCCGGAGCGGTTCTATCTCATCTTTACTCGACCGCAGTGGCGCAGCTGGTTAGTGAAAGGCGCCTTCATTATCGCGGGCTACACGCTGGTGTTGGCGCTTCATTTCTTCGCCAACTGGTTGGGATCGAATTCCATTCAACGCTGGCTAATGATTCCGGGAATACCTTTGTCGTTGTTAACCGCGGTCTACACGGCCTACCTGTTTGCGCAATCGAAAGCGCGCGATCTGTGGCAAAACCCTCTACTGCCGCCGCATCTGCTCGTGCAGGCATTGTTGCTTGGTTCAGGGGTTCTGTTGCCCGTCGTCTCCTGGTTCAAAGGCACGATTCAATTTGATGATTTGAGTGGCATGATCGACACCGTTCGTCTGGAATCTTATCTACTCTGGATATTGTCTTTTTCAAGTTTGCTTCATCTGCTGATGGTGTGGGGCGAAGTATCACTGACGCACGCGACGGCCCATGCGCGACTCGCGGTTTGGGAGATGGTCAGGGGCAGATACAAAAGTGATTTCTGGGTTGGAATCGCGTTATCGATTCTCGGAGGCGCTATTCCAACGCTGGCGATCTTTGGCATGGTGAGCACATCACTCGGCGTGGCCGCCGCGCCGATGGCCTTGATCGGCTTGATGCTTTACGAGAATGCCTACGTGCAGGCGGGACAGTCGGTGCCGCTGGCGTAAGGTCGAGTCTGGTTTTTCTACCTGAACTTATAGTATCTTCATTGTAGATACCAGGGAGGAAAAGTGGTAATGAAAGCTACGATTCAAAAATGGGGCAACAGTCTGGCTCTTCGAATTCCCAAGTCATTCGCGACGCACTCGAGGATTGAGCAGGGCTCGGTGGTAGATTTATCGCTGGACAACGGAAGGATGATCGTCGAGCCCATGAGAGAACAAGAGTATTCCTTAGAAGATTTGCTGGCTCAAGTAACCAAAAGGAATCTTCACTCGGAAGTTGATTTCGGCGCGCCGGTTGGAAAAGAGGTGTGGTAATGGCATATCCCCCCGACCAGGGCGATGCGGTCTGGGTAACTCTTAACCCGCAAGCCGGACACGAACAGGCAGGCAGGCGACCGGCGTTGGTGTTGTCGCCAGTTGCGTACAACCGTAAAGTCGGCCTTGCTGTTCTTTGCCCGATTACGAATCAGGTCAAAGGTTATCCGTTCGAGGTAATAATCCCTGACGGTCTCAAGGTGACGGGAGCAATCTTGTCCGATCAAGTCAAGAACCTCGATTGGAAAGCTCGCGATACCAAACTGATTTGTAAGCTGCCGTCATCTGTAACTGCTGAGGCGTTGAAAAAGCTGAGTGCCTTGTTGCGATTGAACTAAGTTATGCACCATAACTTTGATGGATCAAACCAACCTATGAGCGCCTCAGGCGAAGAATCAAAGGCTGTCGGCGAGACGTTCTATCCCGGCCCGAGCCGGAGCCATCTCGCGGCGTATCCGCCAAAAGAACGCTGGGATAACTGGACCGAGCTTGATTCGCAGGCCTGGCCGCGGCGCAAAGAACGCCATTACTCGCTGGTCCCCACCACCTGTTTCAACTGTGAGTCCGCCTGCGGTTTGCTCGCTTATATCGACAAAGTCACCGGCGAGGTGCAGAAGTTTGAAGGCAATCCCGAGCATCCCGGATCGCGTGGACGCAATTGCGCCAAAGGTCCGGCTACGCTCAACCAGATACATGATCCCGATCGCATTCTCTATCCTCTAAAACGCGCCGGCGAACGCGGCAAGGGCAAATGGGAACGCACCACCTGGGACGCGGCCCTTGATGAGATTGCGGCGCGAACCCGCAAGGCGATCGTCGAAAACCGACGGGATGAAATCATGTATCACGTCGGCCGCCCCGGTGAAGATGGTTTCACCGAGCGCATACTCGCTGCCTGGGGAGTTGACGGTCATAACTCGCACACCAACATCTGTTCATCAGGCAGCCGCGAAGGTTATCAATTGTGGATGGGTCTCGACCGCCCCAGTCCCGATCATGCAAACGCAGAAGTCATCCTGCTCATAAGTGCTCACCTCGAGTCGGGCCATTATTTCAACCCACACGCGCAGCGCGTCATCGACGGCAAAGCAAACGGTGCGAAGTTGATCGTCTTTGATACCCGGCTCTCCCACACGGCCACGCATGCAGACTACTGGGTGGCGCCCTATCCCGGCTCTGAAGCCGCAATATTGCTGTCGATTGCGAATTACCTGATTCAAAACAATCTATACAATCGGGATTTCGTGCGGCGCTGGTGGAACTGGGACGAGTATCTCGCCATCGAGGGGCCAGAGCTCGAAACTACCTTCGAAAACTTTGAGCGGGTCCTGCAGGCAACTTATGAGGAGTTCTCCTTCGAGTTTGCCGCCCGGGAATCCGGCGTCGACGCGCAAGTGATAGAAGAGATTTCGAAGCTGGTGGCAACTGCCGGCACGCGTTTTTCAAGTCACAACTGGCGCAGTGTTTCTTCTGGCGTTAGCGCGGGCTGGACCGTCGCGCGCGCTCTTTTCATGATCAATGCGCTGTTGGGCGCCGTGGCGACGGAAGGTGGTGTCTTTCCGAATGCCTGGAACAAGTTTGTCCCGAAGCCCATCTACACACCGCCGCATCCTAAGATGTGGAATGAGACCACCTGGCCTCGCGAGTATCCCCTCTCGATGAACGAGATGTCGTTTCTGTTGCCGCATCTGCTTAAGGACGGAAGAGGCCGTCTCGAAGTCTACTTCACCCGCGTATACAACCCGGTCTGGACCAATCCCGACGGCTTCTCATGGATTGAGATGTTGACCGATCCGAAACTGGTCGGTTGTTATGTCGCATTAACACCGACCTGGAATGAAACTGCCTATTTTGCCGACTATGTTCTGCCGATGGGCCATGGCTCAGAACGTCATGACATTCATTCTTATGAAACTCACGACGCGCAGTGGCTCGGTTTTCGCCAGCCGGTAAAAAAGGCAGATCGACAGCGTTCGGGTGAGCAGATTAACGACACCCGTGAGGTGAACCCGGGCGAAGTTTGGGAAGAGAACGAGTTCTGGTTGGAACTTACCTGGCGTATCGATCCTGACGGGTCGCTCGGCATTCGCCAGTATGCTGAGTCGAAAAAGAATCCGGGAACGCGTCTGGGCATTGATGAGTACTACGAGTGGATCTTCGACAATTCGGTTCCGGGTTTGCCCGAGAAAGCGGCGGCCGAAGACCTGACACCCCTCGAATTCATGCGTCGCTATGGCGCTTTTGAAATAAAACAAAAAGTTGGAGCGATATACGACGAACCGGTGCCGGCGGAGGAGCTGAAAGATATTCGCGAGGACCGTTTCGGACGCGTCTTTACGCGCTCAGCAAAGCCTGCTTCGTCAAACATCGTGCCCATTCCGAGTCCTGATGGCGACGACGATGGCCGCCGGTTGGTTGGTGTAAGGGTCGACAGCGAAATCAAGCGCGGCTTCCCGACGCCCAGTGGGAGATTGGAATTCTATTCCCGCACACTGGCTGAGTGGGGCTGGCACGAGTATTCGATTCCGGCCTACGTGAAGAGCCATGTCCATCCTGACAATCTTGAAGCCGATCAGACAATACTGATCTCGACTTTTCGTTTGCCGGTTCAAATCCATACGCGCAGCGCCAACGCTAAGTGGCTCGACGAAATCGCGCACACGAATCCGCTGTGGATTCATACCAGCCACGCAGCCGAACTCGGAGTCCGCACCGGTGACTTGTTACGGGTAGAAACAGAGATTGGACATTACGTCGTGCGCGCCTGGGTGACGGAAGGCATCCGTCCCGGCATTGTCGCTTGTAGCCACCACATGGGCCGCTGGAAACTGAGTGACCAGGGAGCACAGGCCCAACGCCAGTTGATGGCGACCGTTAAGCTGGATCACGAGGGCAGCGAATGGGGACTCAGGCGCGAAAAGGGTGCGGAGCCTTACGAGTCTAGTGACCCGGACACGCTGCGGATCTGGTGGAGTGATGTTGGCGTGCATCAGAACATGACCTTTCCGGTCCATCCCGATCCGATTTCCGGAATGCATTGCTGGCACCAGGCAGTCCGGGTGAAGCGAGCCGAGCCGGGAGATGGCGTCGGGGATGTATTTGTTGATACGCAGAAATCGCGGGAAGTTTATCGGAAGTGGCTGGCCATGACGCGGCCTGCGGACAAGTACTCACCCGACGGCACCCGACGTCCGTATTGGATGTTGCGACCGTTAAAGCCGGCTCGAGAGTTTTATGCTTTGCCACAGGAAGACGACCTCGTTCATACATAGTGAACCGCCAGGGCGCACCGCCAAGGCGCCAAGAGCGCCAAGGACTATCCGCAGATTACACAGATTCAATCCGACGGCAGTTAACTTGAGTGACGAGACCTTGCAAACAGGTAACCTAATCACTCAACTTAGCTGCTGCCTTAACTCTTAATCTGCGTAATCTGCGGATAGTCCTTGGCGTTCTTGGCGTCTTGGCGGTTAAACTTCCCGCAGCCCTCTGCCTTGAACGCTTTTTTTTCTGGTTGAATCTGCGTAATCTGCGGATATTCCCTTGGCGCTCTTGGCGTCTTGGCGGTTAAACTTCCCTAGCCAATATGTACTTCAAGCAATTCTATCTCGCGTGTCTCGCTCACGCCTCTTACCTGATCGGTTCCGAAGGTGAAGCGGCGGTTGTCGATCCTCAACGCGACGTGGACCAGTACATCACCGAGGCGGAAGCCCAGGGCCTCAAAATAAAATACGTAATTGAGACCCATCTGCACGCGGATTTTGTCAGTGGTCATGGTGAGCTTGCCGACCGCACCGGTGCAGAGATTGTGATTGGCGCCAAAGCCGGAGCCACCTTTCCCCATCGCGGTGTGCGCGAAGGCGACGAAATCACCCTCGGCGAAGTTGTGTTGCGCATTATGGAAACGCCAGGTCACACGCCGGAAAGCATATGCGTGCTGGTGAGCGATACGGCAGACTCAGATCACTCTCGAAAGGTACTGCGATCAGACGATGCGGGCGAGGGCGCCCGCGTTCCCAGTCCGCAGAAGGTTTTGACTGGTGACACCCTCTTCATTGGCGATGTTGGCCGTCCCGATCTCGCCGGCGGGAAGGGCTACACCCCGCAGATGATGGCCGGGATGATGTACGACACACTTCACCAAAAACTGTTGCAGCTACCTGACGAGGTGGAGGTTTATCCGGCGCACGGGGCGGGCTCGATGTGTGGCAAGAGCATGTCGACAGAAAGATCTTCAACAATCGGCGAGCAGAAGAAGACAAACTATGCACTCAAGCCGATGTCGAAGCAGGAGTTTGTGCGCATGATGACGAGCGATCTGGCGGAGGCTCCGGCTTACTTTCCGCAAGACGCTGAAATCAATCGTGGCGGCGCTCACTCTCTGTCTGAAGTGTCGCGACCTGCAGCGCTCTCGCCGCAGGAGGCGAATGAGCTGGCCACGCATGGACACGTAGTTCTCGATGTTCGTTCCGCTCGCGAGTTTGGCGCCGGCCATATACCCGGCTCATTGAATATCGGACTGGGCGGCCAGTTCGCCAGCTGGGCCGGCATCTTGATCTCCATGGGAACTCCGATCGTCATCGTGGCTGAGTCGGACGAGAAAGTGGACGAAGCGGTGATGCGCCTGGCACGCGTGGGTATCGAGACTGTTAAGGGATATTTGCATGGCGGAATCAGTGCCTGGCGCGAAGCCGGATTAGGGATGGCCCACCTGACCCAAATCACCGTCGACGATTTGCACAATCTCATCGAGAAAGAGAGCGAATTGCAGATCGTTGATGTGCGCCGTCCACCCGAATACGAAAGTGGGCACGTGCCCCATGCGTTCCACGCGCCACTGGCAAATCTGCAATTGAACCTTCAAAACCTAACGCTCGACCCCGCCAAGCCCACCGCAGTAATCTGCGCCGGCGGTTATCGTTCGAGCGCCGCCACCAGCATTTTGAAGCAGCACGGTTTTAAGAAGCTCCTGAATGTAACGGGTGGCACCGGCGGTTGGATCGATGCCGGATACCCGCTTGAGAAACCCTAAGAGTCGAGGCAGCTGCCTTCGGTAGAGTTACCCGGTTTGACGCCTTGCACGCCTCCGTCTAGCATCTCACCGTTCCCCCAAACCAAGCTCCCTCCCCCAGAGAGGTCGCAATCATCGATCCATTTACGTTCAAACTCGTAATCAGCATCGCGATCGTCGTTATTGCCACTATTCACGGTTATGGAGCGGCCTGGCTGGCGATCTGGATGCTGTTTCACCCGTACAAGCCGGTGAAACTTCTTGGAAGAACCATTTGGCCTCAGGGAATGATCCCGCGACATCGTGAGAAGCTGGCCAGCTCTATCGGCAACGCCGTTGGTAATGAACTTGTTTCACAGGAGACAGTTTTCAACGCGTTGTTCGAAACGAGTTTCTTTCAACGCAAAGTTGAAGATTTCGTAGAGGCGTATACAAACGATCTGCTCTCAACGGTTCATCCTTCATTCATCGATGCGCTTCCGTCGCAGGCGCGGGCGCCCATTCTCGACACGATCTCAGCGTTGCAGTATCGGCTGGCGGAATACATCGCGGCGATATTGAAAAGTGACGAGATTGCCAACGCTATCTCCAGTTTTGTGGACCGCCAGATTGACGAGCTGCTCTCACGCAAGGTCGGCGACACGCTTAGCGATGAAGCTCTGGCGGAGATTGTTGGCTTCATTGAGACCCGGCTCCACCGTCTGGTCAATGAAGAAGGTTTCGAACAGAAGATCCGCAATTTTGTTTCTGGACGTCTGGACGATCTGGCACATAGCAACGCTACTCTGGCCGAAATGTTTACGCCGGAGACCGTTGCTTTCATAAAAGAACGCATCGATCAACAGGTGCCCCCGATCGTTTCTCACCTTGCGGACATCGCCACCAGTCAAAACACTCGCAAACAAATCGGGGCGTTGATCAAGCTCGAAGTCGACGAGTATTACGAACATCTTTCCCTGATCAAAAAGATCTTCATCTCTCGCGAACGCATTCATCGCGAAGTAGACGAGCTGGTTAACAAGACGTTGCCAAAACGTATAGAAGAATACTTGCGTGGGCCGGCATTTGAGCAGGAAGCGGAAGCCTTCCTGAATTCAACCATCGACAATGTTCTGGCGCGGCCAATGAATGAGTTGATCGGCCAAATTGAAGGTGAACAGTTTGACTCGATAAAAATACAGGTAACAAACCGTCTCCTGGAGTTTGCCAAGAGCGAGGAACTGTCCAGCTCGGTTTCAAACTACGTCCGCGAGGCCATGGAACGGTTTCGACCGCAAACACTTTCGTCCGCCTTGCAGCATGTCGACCCCGGTGCGATCCAGCGGGTCAAGCAGTTTCTGAGCCGGAGTCTGATTGAACTCTTATCCCGCGATGACACGGCGCGCACGATTAATGCGATCCTGAGTTCGCAGATCGAGCGGCTGCTGGTCAAACCAATAGGGCGACTAAAAGACCACGTCTCTGAAAGTGCAATGAAGCGAGCCAAAGAGGCACTGGTGGAACGAATAACCGCCGCCGCGCGCGAACGGCTCCCTACCGCGATTGCTGAGTTTGATGTCGGGGGGCTGGTGCGTAAGAAGGTATCGGAATACCCGATGGAAAAACTCGAGTCGCTGGTGCTGTCAGTCGCTCAACATCACCTGAAGACCATTGAACTCTTTGGCGCGATAATTGGCTTCTTCATCGGCGTGGGACAGGCGATCTATTTCTGGCTTACCTATCATCCGACTCGCTGACAGCGCTACAAAGAGCGGGGCAAGCCCGCCTTCCTGACCAGTGAGATTCTCGAGATGCAATCAGTGATCACGTTAAAAGCCGCTCGATCCAAAATGTAAGCTCGACTCTAAACACCTCATGGTCAGGAAGGTGGGCTTGCCCCCGCTGCTTTGCTGTCTCAAGATCCACTTTGTTTTTGCGAATACGCTTCCATGCGCTTCTTCATCTCTTCGGGCGCGACATCCTCAATATGCGTCGAGACCAGCCAGACATGACCAAAGGGATCTTCCAGCCTGCCTGAGCGATCGCCATAGAATTGGTCCGCAAGCGGATACAAAACCTTCGCACCGGCAGCCACGGCCTTCTCAAAAAACGTGTCCACATCCTCAACATACATATGCAGCTTCACAGTTGAGCCGCCCAGAGTCGGAGGACTGAAGTGACCCGCCTCTGCGCTCTCATCGGCAAGCATTACGATCGCGTTACCGATCTTTACCTCCGCATGGCCGATCTTTCCGTTCGGCGCGGGCAGGCGCATCAATTCAGTTGCACCAAATCCTTTCTTGTAAAACTCGATCGCCGCGGCAGCGTCCTTCACGGAAAGATATGGTGTCACGCCGGCATATTCCGCCGGAATTGGTTCGACCTTCTTTTGAGGGGTACTCATGATTCACTCTCCTTTGTTTTGCGTTAGTTAGATTTTAGGACGTGTATATAGTTTGATAGCCAACACAACGTATTTCGGTAGTGCGCTAGGTTGGAGAATTTCTTTGCGCACCTTTGCGGCTCTTTGCGTACTTTGCGGTTAAAGAAGGCTTTAGAACAATCAACCGCAAAGAGCGCCAAGGACGCAAAGATCGCGCAAAGAGTTGAAATTAAGGCCAACCCGCATTTCTTAGCACGAACCAGGCGTCCCGGGAGCTATTTAGTCTTAGGCGCCGCCAGGTACCAAATGTTATCCCACGCGTCTTTGACCCAAGCCGTGCGACCGTAGCCCTGATCCGTCGGAGCCAGCATGGAAGTGGCACCCGCGTTGATTGCGCGCTCGTAGGAATTCTCCAGATTCTCTACGTTCATAAAAAGCGCCGGCGGCATCGGCTGGGCTTCGCCATGCGCTTCGCCCATTTCGATCATCGAATCCCCTATTCGCACCGTGGCGTGATGGATAGCGCCTTCCGGCGATTGCTCACGAGAAATCACCTCCGCTTCAAAGGCCTGTTCCAGAAATTCGATTAACCCCGCGGCACCGACCGGGTGCAGGAATGGCGTCACCGGGCGCATCCCTTCCGGAATATAAGTCTCCGCCGGGCCAAGCTTGTGAGTCGCGATCCACCAGACGTTACCGGTGGGATCTTTTACTCCTGCCTCGCGATCTCCGTAAAACTGATCGACCGGCTCTTCCAGGGACGTGGCGCCGGCTTCGAGGGCGCGTTTATAAACCGCGTCGGCATCCGGCACATAGAGATGAAGCGCCGTGGGCTTTTCTTCAACTGTCGCGTAGCCGCCGATCATAAGTTTGGATTCGCCTATCAAAACTTCGGCATGCAAGCCACCGGCTGACCCGGTGGTTCGCAATACTTCGATACCGCCGAACACCTGCTTCACAAATTCGACGAGATCCTCGGCACGCTTTACAGTCAGGTAAGGCGTGATGGTTTGAGGGCCGCCTCGTCTACGTTTCGGAGAGGTTTTGGTTCTGGTTGCAGTAGTGCTCCCGGATTTTGCCATAGCTGTGCTCCTTATTAGCGTTTCTTTCAAATTCAATTTGAAGCTCTCGCGCGGCAGCAGCTGGAGATCAGTTCCCAGACTGATGAGGCCAGCCAGATCTTCCCCGGCCGCAGGTACAACCGGCTCGTCACGCGCGACGATCGCGTCAATAGACTCGTTCAACTGATCGATAAAAAACTGCTCAGACATGCTCTTCACTCATACGCGCTCTTAAGTTTTGCAACGCGCGAAACTGCAACTGTTTTATTGCTCCTTCGCTTCTGCTCAGCTCCTGAGCAATCTCGCGAATACCTTTTTCTTCGGCGAACCGCGACCGAATTACATAACGCTGATCCCAGGGCAGTTTGTCCACAAGCTGGTAAACCCGTGCGATTCTTTCAATCTGCTCAAGATCGGGGGCAGAGAGGGCGACCGGATCCGGCGGCGGCACGGAAGATTCACGCGCGAGGCGTCGAGCACGATCGGCGATCGAGTTGGCGGCAATGCGAAACAGCCACGATGCGAAAGGTGCGCCGCGCCACGTGAACTTACCCAGGTTTGAGATAGCCTGGTGAAAAACGTGCGAAGTCAGCTCTTCGGCAGCCGACCGTTCACGCACTCGCCGGGCTATATACGCGTACACACGTTCGAAGTGGAGTTCATACAACTCGGCAAAACGGCTGGGATCTTTCTGTGCCGCCTCGATTAAGGCTCGTTCTTCGTGCTGCTCCGGACCCTTCAAAACTCGTCCTCACTCCGCCGTCTTCCAACTATATAAACAGTTGGGGGACGAAAAGGTTACGGCATAAACTGAGATTAACCGCCAAGGCGCCAAGAAAGCCAAGGAACTATCCGCAGATTACGCCGATTACACAGATTCATTAAGACCAGGAAAGCATCACGCCAGAGCGCAAAAGAGTCTATTTCAAAGCCTCCTTTTAGATCCTCATTGCTAATCTGTGAATCGGCGTAATCTGCGGATAGTTCCCTGGCGTTCCTGGCGGCATATAACAAAAGGGCGGCGCATCGATGGATGCGCCGCCCTTTTCATTAAACCTCCAGGCCGTATTCTTAGTTGGCCGGCGGAATTAGTTCTGCCGATTGCCCGGCTTTGGGATCGAATGGAGTTGCCAAAAACTTCTTAGCCACCGTCAGCGCATTGTCATAGTTGATTCCCGAGGTCACGGCCTTGTTGTATTCAGAGACTGCCCGGTTGCGCTCACCCTTTGCATCGTAGGCGTTGCCGCGCTTGATGCGGGCCCAGACCTCAATCCACGAAGGCTTCAAAGTGCCGTTCAGGGCCGCTTCAAAGTTATCGAGGGCCTGTTGCCAGTTACGCTGCTCGAGAAAGAGCAGGCCAAGGTTGTAGTAGACCCACGAATTCGAACGATCCAGTTTCAACGCGGCTTCAAACTGCTGTTGGGCCTCAGCGTAGAGACCTTCCTTCATCTGTTCGATGCCCCGTCGCGCAATTATCGAAACGCGCAAATCTTCCGACATGCGCAGGATTTTGTAATTTGGATCGACAACTACTTCCAGTGGCTGGCCATTCGATTCGAAATCAAAGTCTTCACTCCGGCCTTCAATCCTGGTAACGATGGTCTGGTTATCACCTTCCGCACGCAACATCAATTGCACCGGCATGCGCAGAGTTTCCAGCGTTTGCTTCACCGTCCCGCGCGTTCGAAATTTCCCTGCTTTCGTGCGAATGATCTGATAGTCGACAGTAAACTCAGGAACGCCTGTTCCTTCGACCCACTGGGCAAAGAAATAGCGCATATTTTCGCCGGCGGCCTGCGAAGTCAATTTCTCGAAATTGTCGATGGAGGCATTCTTTCCGCGATATTGCTCCAGGTAAGTACGCAAAAGCCGATCGAATTTATCCTTGCCCACCGTCTCGCGCAGCATCCGGAAGACCATTGCGCCTTTGTGAAAGACGATCGATTGATAAGCAGCCGACTGATCATCCAGTGCACCCGGAGCTCTCGCAATCGATGCGGTCTGCTCAAAAGTAAGCGCCCGCTCCTGTTGCTCCCGTTGGGCTGCCTCGAGCGCGCCCCCCGTTAAGGTTGCTTCGCGAAACGCGAACGCACTCCACTCAGCCAGGCCTTGCGAGAGCCAGGAATCGTCAAAAGACTTCAGCCCGACCGTCTGTCCCCACCACTGATAAGCCACTTCCCGAGCGAGCTTCTCCTCGGGTATCGGGCGCGAGGAATCGAAAAGCTTCGAAGCAAGAAAAATAATTCCGGGCCCTGAGTAAGTGTCCAAACTGTCGTCGTCAACCTGGACTACAACCAGGCGATTTCCAAACAGTGCCGCACCATACTGCTTTGAGTAAAACTCCAGTACCTGTCCCATCAGCTCGGCATAACCATCGATGCGCCCCTCGCTGCCTGGCTTGGCATAAAACTGGATTTCATAATTTCCAAAACGCCTCGGGCGGTTGATGTACTGGCCGGCCGCAAAGTTTCCGATCAGCACCGGTTGGCGATGCACAAAATGGAAACGCACCGCGCCTTCCTTGGGTGATGACATGGCGCTGACCGGGTCATCGCTGGTGCCGGCCACCTGCACACCAGCCGGAACAATCAGAGTGATGTCAGAGGTTGCGCGATCCGCGGCATAGTCGTGAAACGGGAACCAGCGCGAGGCATACATCAAATACGAACCTTCAGGACCGACATAAGCCAAACGCTTGGTTGCTAATGGTCCACCTTCAGGCGATTGCAAGGCCCCACTCCAACGGAAGCGAAGAGTCAGCGGCTGGTTGGCAGGCACAACCTGGCCGAGGTCGACCCGGACGCTCGGCCCTAAAGAGCCGACGCCCACGGCGTCCTGCACGTACCCGGTCAGCGGACGGCCGTCGCGTTGAATCTCTTCAACGTGCAGGGAGCCATTAAGCTCGAACACCAGCGAACGCGTTGCTTCCAGGGGTATGACTGTGACGTCGGCGCCGGCACGCAACGTATGCTGTTCAGGAATCAATTGAGCTTCGATGCGGTAGTTTGTGATATCAAAACGCGAGGCGCTTGGTTGCTGCGCGGGCTGCTGGGCGGTTGCGGGCAACGCGAAAACCAGAAACAAAACCGGCAATGAAAAGGCTTGGGAAAACACTCGGGGAAAGGTGGGCCTGGATATCTTCATATTCTCTCTGCTTTTCGCTTTATTCCACGGATTATACAACCGCGATGTTATTACAGAACAGCTCTGCTGGAGACTCATTTTTCGGGTGTCCGCGCGGGGTGACCGGCTGGAGTGTCCGAAATCAGTAGAAGCTTTCTGCGTCGGGCTTTTGGATGGTAAAGAGGTGCGGGCGGTTGGCTGATTCCGGGGCGGGGCTGAGAATTAAGGCGTCGAGTGTCGGGTGCCTGTGAAATCCATCCTCTTCCAGTCGTCGGTCACTCCAATCAGAACCCTGTCAACGGGTTCAAAAGTAAAACCTTCCCGGGAAGGAATGATTCTGTACCCGGGGGTCGATGGCGCAACCGTAAATGAATAATTTCCTTCAGCATTAGTCGTCGAAGTAAGCACCGCGCCCTGCGCGCTAATCAGAACCACCACGGCATTTGTAATTGGATTATTGCTTGAGTCTTTTATCTGGCCGGTAATCTTGACAGTCGCCCGCGGTGTTACTGCTCTTTCTGTGCGTTCCGGCCTGGTCTCGGGGCTTGGGGTTGCGATCGCTGGTTTTTCCGGCGACGGAGCGGCGACCGGTGGGGGCGTGGTCTCTGAGGCAGGAGTAGCGGAAGGAGTTTGAGTGCCCACGGCAGCCCCGGCTTCCGGAGCAGACCCTGATGTTGTGAGGCTGGCCGGGGACGAAGCAGGTTGAGTGGGCACACTGGCTGCTTCGTTCTTCACCTCGTTACGCGGGGCTGACTGCACTTCGGCCACCGTAGTTTCAGCCGGACCTATCTGTTCGTCCAGTCCGGCAAGTGAACCTTTAATCTTCCGGTAAAGTGTCTCGATTACTTTGCGCCGAATCGGATCAGGTTCACCGGCGTTGTAGCTTTTTATGTAATTCGCCAGCGCCTCTTCCTTTTTGCCCTGGCGTTCAAGCGCGGCCCCGAGATGCCACATGGAAGTGCGCGAAGCTGGTGTACCCTCGGGCAATATGTTGACTGAGCGCTTGAGGTGGTCCACTGCTTCGTCCAGTTTGTCCTGATTGAAAAGCGCCCAACCTGAAAGATCTTCGATACGTCCGCGCAAAAGATTTGATAGAACGTTACGCGGGGCCTCGGGAATATCGGGCGTGCCCCCTGAAGCAATGGCTTGAGCTCGAATTCCGCGATATTCATCAGCCTGAACAGCTACTGTTACGGCGGGCACATCCATCGCCACGTTGGCGCTACTTCGCGCTGCTTCGGCGAGCTCAAAGGCCGTTTGAAAACCAATACCTCGTTGCAGAAGCCGGCTGGCAGCATAAAGCTCGCGATAGACGCGCGCCGGATCGTCACCCCCAGCAAACCCTTTTGCAGCGGCAACGGCGGCGTCCTCATTTATCGCCCCGCCGTTATTGGGCTGACTAACCAGAGTAGTAAATGTCAGCAGAGACTTGAGCATCCTGGCGTTGTTCTCCGTGTCAGCGGCGGCAAACTGGAAAACACTCGCGCGGCGCTCGGGTGCGAGTAAATCGATAAAGTTCGTGCTGCGAGCGGAATCCCGGCCGGCCAGCTGCGTCTCTATCTGACCGTCCTTGATGCTAAAAGATTGCAGGAGAATTTCCGAGGCTTCATCGTAGAGTCCCGCGGATGCAAGCGCGGTCGCTAACTCGTAATCGAGGGTGGGAAACTTTCCATACTGCCTGGCAAAGCGAAGTGCGCGTTCCGCCTCAAGCGGCTTCCGCTTTGCTATTAATGCCCGCGCTACTGCGACATGGGACCACGTGTAACGCGGCTCAATCTCAACAGCTTTGTTTCCATGCAGGAGAGCCGCTTCGATATCGTTATGTGCGGCAAACCAGTATGCCGCACCGGCCAGTAGAGCAAGATTACGCGGGTCGGCCTTGAGCGCCGCGTCGAATTCAGTTTTTGCTTCAGCGGACCGGCCGAGATCGAAAAGCGAAAGAACCAAACCCGCGCGTGCGGCTTTATCATTTGGCTCCGCGACTAGTTGTTGACGATAGAGGGCGAGCGCCTCCTCTGCCTTGCCCAGAGCTCGGCTGAGGTCGGCAAGTCCGCGCCGGGATCCCTTCGAATTTGAGTCTAGTTCGAGCGCCCGCTTGTATTCGGCCGCCGCCTCTTCGAGTCGAAGGGAAATGTGGAGTGCCAGACCCAGTCCCTGATGTGCTTCCGCGAGATCGGGCGCCAGCGTGACGGCCTTCGTGGCTATCCGAGTAGCTTCGCCACCTTGTTCAGTGCTGATATAAAAAGAGGAAAGAGCCAGCAGTCGTTTCGCGTCACCACCGAATTTCGCTTCAATATCCTGAGCGGCTCTTATCGCTGCGGCGCCCTCACCACGCACATATAAATTTAATGGAATCTGAGAAATCACTCCGGAAAACAACTTCTCCGAACCATTGACCGGCGCGTTGGCAATTGCCAGCATTAGCTGTTCAATGCCGCCCGCGCTATCGCCTTTCTTCAACTTCTGGTCACCCAGGCCTGCATAAGCGCTGATGAGAAGTTCTATCGCGCGTGGCTTCGACTTTGAATCAGGGTTCTCGTCGATAAACGATTTGAGCTTGGCAACGCGAGCTGCGAGAGGAAGCGTTAATGTCAGTTCCACTTCTTCGGATTCATCTTCATCAATCAGCAGTTGGTCTGCCGCACTTATTTTCGTTGCACTCTTTTCATCACGAGGCGCAGAGGTTTTTACTGCTGTCGGAGCTGCCTCGGTGACAGCCGGCCTGGACTCAATGGTCACAGGCTCAGCGACCTTGGTCTCCGGCCTGACTTCGGGAGTTGCTATCGCTGTTGGCTTCGTCACCCGCGGCCTGGTCCCATTAGACGTCTTAACCAGAGAGGGATCGGTTGCCGGGGAGGTTGCGGTAGCTGAGTCAGGGATCTTATTGAAGTCGGCTGGATCGACCGCCAGTTTCTGAGCCAGCACACTCACGAAACGCTGGATGCCTGCGTTTAGACCTTCACTGAATTTTCCGGAATTAATTAGCGTGCGCATACCTTGACTCAGCGCGCCTAAAACACCTTCAGGCAGATCGCTTTGAGCCGACCTGCTAAACAAAGCAAACGACTGCTTTTCCTTAACAGCTACAACCAGCAACAAACTCTTCTTAGGGCTGGTGCGGACTCCAATGTCCCAATCCGAAGCAAGCTGTCGTGAGAAAACGAAAATCTCCTGCCCTGAGGTTGACTCAACAGTAGCAACGACAAACTCGATTCCCGTTTTTTGCTTTACATTGTCCAGGGTGTTTTCCAGTTGCTGTCGCGTCCTTTCGTCAACAACTCCGGCAAAGTCGTTTACATGGCCCACTCTGGCCGGCATTCGCAGCGTAGTCTGCGCAAACTGGTCCACTCCAACGGAGAAGAAGAGAACCGCGCTACAGCTCAAAAGTAATGCCCACTTCGATTTCCGGTGATCTGATAATTTCATGCTTTCAACTCTTTAGGGTTTCGGTCTACTTCTTGTTGGGCTGAAGCGCCGATTTCCGGGTGCCGGTTCAGTTTGGTCTTTCATTCACACCGTGGCTTCAGCCCGGTGTATCGCATCACTAATCAGTTGATTAACCGTTTTAACGGTTTGCCTCGGCAACTCAAGCGGAAACCGTTGAAACGGTTCACCATTGTCAATCGCGGGCCCACACCGGGCTGAAGCCGCGGTGTGAATGAGAGGGCTCGAAAACCAGAGTTCACCAGTGCCGATCTCCAGCTAATCTAATGGGAGACGTTGCGGCCATGATAACATCGCGTGCTTTTCTCAGCGAGAAGGCGTTTCGGTCTAGAACTTTAGGATTAGAGTTAGGTTCTGTCTTTCTCTGTGCATCCTCAGTGTTCTTTGTGTCTCTGTGGTGGGTGTTTTTCTCACCAATTCACCACAGAGGTACAGAGTCCACGGAGGTCGGACAGAGCAGGCAATTCTCCATCATGGAAAACGATTCGCCTGAGTTTCATGTTAGCGAACTCGACGAAGCCTGGGCACTCGCTCTGGCCGAGGCCGAGCAACGCGCGCGCGCGGCAGGACGCACGGACATCTCCGCTTATCTGGCTCTGCGCACGTCCAACGACCTGTTGCGAAAAACCGGACGTGATTGGTTGCAGGAAACGTTTGCTGTCGTGGTCGCCAAAGCGAATCGGGCCGGCGCCGGCATTAAAGTCTCAAGAGAAGACGCTCACCGATTCAAAGTTGGCAATGCCACTATGGTCGGCATTCGCTTAAGTTTAGTCAGAGGGGTGCGGACGCTTTTGGTCGAAGTAGGCTGGCCGCGTACCCCGCGCGATGGATTCATTCGCGGAGGAGGGCTGGCCTGCGCCAACATCAAGCATCTCGGAATCAAATCCGCAAGTGAACAGCTTCGACTGGTAGTCGACCCGTCCGGCATCCCGCGTTGGAAAGTGGAAACCCACGGCACCGACGCAGCTGAGATTCATGAAGCTAACATTCGAGATCACATCGCCATCCTTGTTAACGACTCGCGAAACCAGCCTCCCCGCTCCTGACCATTTCCGCCAGCCTCTGCACGTTTTCGAACCACTTCCATTATTCCAACGATTCATTTTTGTCCAAAGAATACTCGCGAGCGGAAATAATTAGAGCAAAACGAGCGTTGCGAACCTTGCCGGACGTTTGGGCACACTGCTTGCGAAAACAGCGACGCGCGACGCTCGACTGCATAGGTGTTCCCCCGAGCCGAGCGGTAAAACCGAGTTGGCCAATTCAGTGACCATAGCCGACTCAACTAGGATTTGAGGAGGGTACGAATGAACCGACACACATTGAATTTCTCAATTTTGGCGGCCGCGGTCCTGGCGCTCTGTTTGCCGATACTTGCAGCCGCTCAAGGTGGTTATGGATACCCGGATTACGGGCGTAACCGCAATGGTAACTATGGCCGTTACGATGAACGATACGTTAAGGATTCGATTCAGAGACTGGATCGGCTGGCCAAGGATTTCGAGAGAGATTTAGACAGAGCTCTTGATAACAGCCGGGTGAATGGAACGCGAAGGGAAGATCGGATCAACGCCCAGGGCCATGATTTCCGCCGGGCCGTCAGCGATCTGAAATCACGTTTTGGAAACGGGCGTGATTTGAACCGCAGCAGAAACGAAGCCCAGCGCGTAATGCAGGAGGCGCAACAGTTTGACCGGATAGGGAGGTCAAGAGGATTCGACAATCGTGTCGCTTCCGAGTGGTCGCAAATTCAACAGGAGTTGAACGTAATCGCAGATGCTTACGGCCTGGGCTATGGCGGTTACAACAACGGTGGCTATTACCCAAACAATGGTCGCAACGACGACTATCGCAGGAACGATCGCAACCGGCGAAACAACAATAACGATTGGTTGCGAAGATTGCCGTTTCCGACCAACTGGCCCTAACTCGTATTAGCGAACTAAACCCAGGTGAAAGCCTCGTCCCGGCCAGGAGTCGGGACGAGGCTTTCGCATGTTCACTCTTGATGACAGAATAGCCGCATGGCTGGAACGCTCTATCTCGTTTCAACTCCTATCGGCAATCTCGAAGATATCACTCACCGGGCGATCAGACTGCTCGGCGAAGTGGAACTCATTGCCTGCGAAGACACGCGGCACACGCAGAAGTTGCTAAAACACTACGGCATCAACACGCGGACCATTAGTTATCATGAACACAACGAACAGGAACGCGCTACCCAACTGTTGAAATTGATCGACTCGGGATCAGACGTGGCAGTCGTCTCCGACGCAGGTACCCCCGGTATCAGCGATCCTGGGTTTCGCCTCGCCCGACTGGCCATTGAAAGTGGAGTGCGTGTGGTTCCGGTGCCTGGAGCCAGCGCTTTGATTGCGGCCCTGGTGGCTTCCGGCATGCCTACTGATGAATTCTTTTTCGGTGGTTTTCTTCCGTCCCGTTCAGGCGCGCGGCGCATGCGACTTAGCGAGCTTCGCTCGTTTCCCGCTACCTTGATCTTTTACGAAGGTCCCCACCGCATTGCGGCGACGCTAAAAGATGCTCATGAGATCCTCGGCGAGCGTGAAGCTGTGGTGGCGAGAGAGTTGACGAAAATGCACGAAGAGGTCGCGCGAGGACGGTTGAGTGATCTTGCCGAAGTCTTTTCGTCTGCCGAGAAGGCCCGGGGCGAGATGGTGCTAATCATTGACCGTACTGAAATCAAAACCGAAACAGGGACAGACAATTCTGTTCCGAGCATCGCAGAGTTGGTTAGTGACCTGGAAGATGAAGGTCTGGATCATCGCGCAGCGCTAAAAAAAGCGGCGCGCGAACTTGGACTCTCGCGTGATGAAGCCTATCGACGCCTGGTCGCTGAACGCGGCCGCGAATAAGCTAATTTCCACCCAGCTGTGCCGGCAATTGCTTATCAACTTTCGGGCGCGTAGGCCGGTTGGCGATCTCCCACAGCATCATGTAGACGGTGCGCGCGACCTTCTCCATCTTCTGATAATCGATCTTATCCGCCGAATCGCCGGGACGGTGGTAGTCTTCGTGCACGCCGTCAAAGAAGAAAACTATAGGAATGCCTTTACGGGCGTAGTTGTAATGATCACTACGAAAGAAGAACCGGTTGGGATCGTTGGGATCGTCGTAGCGATAATCGTAGGTAATATTCAGATACTGCTTGTTAACAGCGTCCGTCAATTCCCCCAGCTCGGTGCTCATCATCTTTGAGCCGATTACATAAATCTCGTTCGGCCCCGAGAGCTCTTTGTTTCTCGGGTTCGTATCACCTTCCTTTTTGCTGCGACCAATCATGTCGATGTTAATTTGCGTTACGATCTTGTCCAGCGGAATGGTGGGATACTCAGTGAAGTAACGCGATCCCCACAATCCTTTTTCCTCACCCGCGTGCCAAACTAAAAGCACGGAGCGTTTGGGTCGCGTGGTTGCTTTGCCCAGCGCCTCGGCGATGGCCAGCAGCGCGGTGGTGCCGGAACCATCGTCATCGGCCCCGTTGTAGATCGCATCACCGTTTGCGGGCGTCCCGATGCCAACATGATCGTAATGCGCGCCGAGGGCAACGTATTCTTCTTTCAGAACCGGGTCGCTGCCTTCGAACACGGCCACCACGTTCTGAGTTGAGAGTGCATCGGATTTGTTTTTAACGGTTATAGAGAGTTTCTTTTCGGGGTTGAGTGCAAAAGGCTCCGGAGACTGGCCCCCGTAAGTTGCCTCGAAGATTGAGGTGGCGTTCTGCTTCTCAGCCTGAAACAAAATATTTGACACTCGGGGCGAGGCAATGAATCCGGGTATTGGTGGGCCGGCAGCTGCCTGGAACTTTTGCACAGTTGGATTCCCCCGGTCTGCGATTCGAGCATAGTTGCGGGACCAGTTTGCCAGATACTGAAAATCGGGAACGATAACGATGCCGATCACTCCTTGCTTTCTCGCATACTCGGCAGGGTCCATCCAGTCTTCCCCACGCTTGCCTGCAAGATCACTGCGGCTAATGCCACGGGGCAAGCCCTCGGGCGGAGAAAAGATGATTGCGATCTTTCCCTTCGCATCAAGTCCTTTGTAAGCATCGACATTCTTAGACTTGATAAACCAGCCATTTCCGGCAAACACGAGCGAGCCGGAAACGTCACCGGCCCGGGGAAATGGAATGTAATCCTCACCGATTACCAGCGGCTGAGCGTTAAGCAGCACCCGAGTTTCGGCCTTGTCGATAACGTCTTTGCTCAGGGCTATTTTCTGGAAGTAACTACCCTCGTCACCCGCGGGTTTGAATCCCCAGTGTGACAAATGGGTGGCGAGAAACTGGGCGGTAATATCGAGTCCGCGCGAGGGCGTGTCGCGACCCTCCATTAAGTCAGAGGCGATGAATGAAAGGTAATCTCTCATTTGTGCGGCTGTGATTGTGTCAACGCCTCGTTGCGAAGCTACTGAAGCCGCTGCAGTTTTTGGGGTCTTGCCCGCTTTGCGTTGGGCCAGGACTCGGGGCACTAATGGAATTGATGAAAAACCCAGGACGAGAACGCTTGTCAGGGCAATTGTTCTAACTAATTTTTGCATATTGTCTCCGCTATAAATGATGTCGCTCTTGTAATGTCCCGTCTTCGTTCCTTCGTCCTTTACCGCCAAGACGCCAAGAGCGGCGCAGCACAAAAAGTGAAATCGAGCGGCAGCCCCATTCGCTTGCGTTTTTCTCTTGGCGATCTTGGCGCCTTGGCGGTTGTTAAGAACTGGGTAGCTTGCAAAAGTTTTAGGCTTGCTGGACTGCCTGAATCAGCCTGGTCAACGTGTCTTTCGCATCGCCATATAGCATCCCGGTCACCTCTTTGAAGAAGAGCGGATTCTCGAGTCCCGAAAATCCTTTTCCCTGGCCACGCTTCAGCACCACGACTGATTTTGCCCGGTCTACTTCCAGAATCGGCATGCCGGCAATGGGGCTTCCGGGATTATCCCGTGCGTCCGGGTTCACCACGTCGTTGGCCCCGATTACCATCGCCACATCTGTCGAGGGAAACTCCGGATTGATTTGCTCCAATTCATATAACGACGAATAGGGAACGTTGGCTTCGGCCAGCAGGACGTTCATGTGACCCGGCATGCGTCCCGCAACCGGATGAATTCCATATTTGACTGTCACGCCTCGTTTCTCGAGTGTGTCAGCCAATTCACGTACTGCGTGTTGCGCCTGCGCCGTTGCCAGGCCATAGCCCGGGACGAAAACCACTTTGTTGGCATAAGCCAGTTGCACCGCAATGTCATCGATGCCCACCTCGCGCATCGTGCCTTGCTGGTCGCCGGATTGCGCCGACGTCGCCGCAGCGCTGCCGAAAGCGCCGAACAAGACGTTTGTCATCGAACGATTCATTGCCCGGCACATCAGGATCGAGAGAATGAAACCTGAGAAGCCGTCGAGCGTGCCGGCGATAATCAAAACTTTGTTCGACAAGACAAAGCCCGTGGCGGCGGATGCCAGACCAGCGTAGGAATTGAGCAGCGACATGACCACGGGCATGTCTGCGGCTCCGATGGGCATCACGAGCAATAGACCAAAGACGAACGCCAGACCCACCATCAGGAAGAACAGTGGCATCGAGCCGGGTACAAAGATCAGGTAGACAAAGATTCCGACAGTCGTCACCAGCAATGCCATGTTAAAAAGGTTCTGGCCTTTGTAAGTCAGCGGTGTGCCGCGAACCAAACCCTGCAACTTTGCAAACGCCAGTAAACTTCCGGTTGTGGTTAGTGCGCCGAGCATTACTTCAAAGCCCAGCGCTCCCATCGTGATCGTTTCAAGATGGCCGCCATGACGATAAAACTCCGAAATTCCCACCAGCGCGGCTGCGAAAGCACCAAAAGCGTGTGACAACGCAGTTCGCTGAGGCATCGCCGTCATCGGCACCCAAAGACCCATCGCCAGGCCAACCACCGAACCCAGCACCAGCCCAATAATGATCCAGGTGTAGGTGATGATCTCGAGGTGAAGTAGCGTGCCGACGATGGCCATCAACATGCCAAACTCCGCCAGATGCATTCCGCGTTTGGCGGTTTCCGGATGGCTCATTCCCTTGAGACCGAGAATGAAAAGGACTGAGGCCAGCAGGTAACTTAATTCGATGAAGTAGGTGCGCACAGTTGTTCTGTAACTATCGGGTTAGCCGCCAAGACGCCAAGAACGCCAAGGCGTGTTCGGCCAATTTCTAACTCGTATTTTCTTTAACTTGGCGGCCTTGGCGTCTTGGCGGTTAGTCATTCCTTCTCTTTCGCTGTTGGCTTGCGCTTAAACATCTTGAGCATGCGGTCGGTGATTACGAATCCGCCGACGACATTCGTCGTGGAGCAAAACACCGCAGTGAAACCGAGGATGGTGCTTACCGTGTTGTATTTGGCGCCGGCAGTCACGATGGAACCGACCAACGAAATGCCGGAGATAGCATTCGTCGCCGACATCAAAGGGGTATGCAGCAACGGCGGCACTCGCGAGATGACCTGGTAACCAAGAAACGCCGCGAGCGCGAAAATGTAGAGCGCCGTGATTAAGTTGTCTGCAGACATTGGTAGCTAGCCTCCAAAGTACGCTAATAGTAATGCCGGGATTGCAGAAAAAGTGCATCGCCGTCCAGGATTTGCGGCTTGCCGCCTTAAGTGCGGTATGGCTGCGCCTTACCGAAAAGCCGTTTGCTACATCTGGAGGCTATGCCTCGTCCAGACTCGCGGAGGCATAGCCTCGAAAGTAAGATCTGGTCACCGGCAAGGCAGAGCCTTACCGCACGGAAGGCGGCAAAGCCGCTGAACTGGCTTACGCATCTTTAAGCGCAGTAGCCACCCGGCTGTTAACAATCTGCCCATCATGAGTCACACACGATGGTCCAACCACATCATCCTCCAGGTTAATGCTTAGCTCTCCGTCTTTGATCAGCAGGCTGAGAAACGAGGTGACGTTGCGCGAATAAAGCTGGCTGGCATGCACCGGAACAGTTGCGGCCAGATTCGTCGGCGCCATGATCGTCACGCCATTGCGTTCGATGATTTCATCCGGTTTGCTGAGGGCGCAGTTTCCGCCCGTTGAGCCGGCAAGGTCAATGACCGCGGCACCCCGCTTCATTCCGTTAACCGCTTCTTCGGTCACCAGCAACGGCGCGCGCCGGCCCGGAACCTGGGCAGTGGTGATCACGAGGTCTGCCGTTTTCGCGTGTTCCGCAATCAAATCCCGCCCTCGCTGCAAAGCCTCCTCCGACAGCTCAACGGCGTAGCCCCCAGCGTCTTCCGTTTTAAGTCCACCCAGATCGACCTCCAAAAATGTGGCGCCGAGTGAACGCACTTGCTCACCTGCGGCCGCGCGCACATCATACGATTCGACTACGGCTCCTAGTCGCCGGGCCGTCGCAATTGCCTGCAGTCCGGCCACTCCCGCCCCTAACACCAACACTCGCGCCGGCGGAACAGTTCCCGCCGCAGTCATCAACAGGGGGAACATTCTGGGAATCTGCGAGGCGCCAACAACGACGGCCTTGTATCCCACGACCGTGGCCATCGACGAGAGTGCATCCATGGCTTGCGCGCGTGTGATTCGAGGAATCAGCTCGACGGCGAAGGTTGTGAGTCGCTGGGCAACTGCGTGGGTAAGGGCAGCGGGCTCGTCGAGCGGTCGCAAGAAACCCAGTACCACCGCACCGCTCTGTAATGAATGGAAGTCTGCCTCGGAAGGCCTGTTAACCACAGCAAGCAAGTCGGCTGCTTGCAGGATCGCACTGCGATCCTCAGAAACCTCGGCGCCGGCTTCGCGGAATTCATCGTCCGAACGCGCTGCGCCGAGACCGGCACCGCTTTCAACTATCACCGACACCTTAAGCGCTACCAGCTTCTTGATCGAGTCAGGCATCAACGCAACGCGCGCCTCTCCGGGCAAGGTTTCTTTGAGTACGGCAATCTTCATTTCAGTTTTGCTGGACCCAACCGCAGGCGTTTGACATCGCCATGGCGCAGCAGAGCGCCAGGGTGATCGATGTCACATTGTTGTGCTGGCAGAAAGATGGGTCCAAAGAAGTTTTCGCGAGTCCGGGCGAGCCGATTCCAAGATGTTGGTGCGAGCGGAGTATAGCACCAGCGGCAAATGCGCCCCAAAATTGTGCGCCGGGGCGATCGCCCTGACAGATTGCTGAAAAAGCGTTGGCCGATTCTCAGAGGCATCGGAGGATCCACGAAAGCACACGAAAATGACTCGAAACAAGGGACTCTTTTCGAGCCGCTTCGTGTGATTTCGTGGATCGTGATTAGTTTTCAGCGCCACTACTCGAATTGTCGTGGTTTGCCAACCTTTCCATTGCACACCTATAATCACCTTTGTTTTCACGGCGCATTGGTGTAGTTGGTTAACACGCTGCCCTCTCAAGGCAGAGATCACGGGTTCGAGTCCCGTATGCGCTACCAATTTTTGAGAAACATCGCGACCACCCCCAGTGAACAAGATAGGCCCGAATTAACCAAAAGGTTGCTTGATTGCGGGCCAATCCTCGATTTCTGATTTCACTCCTTCTAACAACTAAGAAGTATCAACGTAAGCTTAAGGAGAGACGATGACACGACTGAGAAAGATAGTTCTAATCGGCGCGTTTGCCGGGCTCGCTATGTTGCCGCTAGCCGGCCGCATCGCAAACATTCCCGCGGCCAATGCTGAGACCCTGCAGGGCAACAAGGCTAAACCAACTAAAGTCAGCTATTTGCCAATCGCCGGCGGCGACTACACGATCGATCGATCGCATAGCGTCATCGGGTTCACGATTCGGCACAACGAGCTCACCCTGGTAGGCGGTCGCTTCAAAGACTTCACTGGTACGATTCACCTTGATGATAAGGACGTGACCAAGTCTTCGGTCGAGTTCAAGGCCAAAGTCGAGAGCATCGACACGGGCGTAGAAGCACGTGACAAACACTTGCGGACCGCGGACTTTTTCGAGGTGGCCAAATACCCTGAATTGACTTTCAAGAGCAGCAGGGTCGAGCGGAAGGGTAAGGACCGCTACGTTCTCTATGGCGACTTAACAATCAAGGGAGTGGCGAAGCAGGTTGCGCTTCCGTTTGCCATTACCGGTGCGATCAAAGACGGCCGGGGCAATACCCGCATCGGCATCGCCGCGCAAACCATGATCGATCGACGGGATTACGGCATCACCTGGGGTCACGCGCTCGCGGGCGGAGGTTTCGACGTCGGCCACGATGTCACGATAGATCTGCACCTGGAAGCGTTGCAGCCTGCACCGAAGCCGGCCGGTTAGTCTCTACCGGAATATTACTTGTAGGGGTGGCACTCCGTGGCCACCCCTTTGGCTTTCGCTAAGGAAGTCTGAGCCGAAACCAAGGGGCGGCCACGGAGTGCCGCCCCTACAGTTGGTCTCACCTTGGTTTTAATTAAGCAAAGGCCCTCCAAAGCAAAGAAACTCAGAAGCATGCGGGGTTCAATCTAGTGAGCTGAACAAGGAATGGTCGCACGTTTTTGGCTACTCTCCATCGCTAACTCGATAATCCGAATCGTATTCATCGCTTCCTCAGGCTTAACAATCAACTCTGCTTCACCGTTTATTGCCTTAACCAGGTTCTCGTAATAGGACTGGTAGCTCCCCGGGATTGTTTCTATTCGTCCGTCCATATGCAACTCGCCTATCTGCGTCTTGAGCGTGCCCCACAGCTCTTCAGGCTCTTCTCCCCACCTGGGCGCACCCGGTGTCACACCTTGTTTAAGAGCATCTTCCTGTACGTCGAGACCGTATTTGACGAACGAGCCTTCGGTTCCATGCAGGATAAAACGCGGCCCCGGCTCACGCACCAGCATTCCGGCTTTCAAAGTCACTTTCAGGCCTTCATAGTGGAGGATCAGTTCAAAGTTGTCGGGTGTCCTGGCAAAGTCTCTCTGGATTCTGATGTCTGCCGTGATCGACTGTGGAAGGCCGAACAAGACTTGCGCCTGATCAATCAGGTGTGAGCCAAGGTCAAAGAGGATCCCGGTTCCCGGTCCATCCTCCTCGCGCCAGGCGCCCGGCTGCCGGGTGTTTCTGAAACGATCAAAATGAGACTCATACTCAACCAGGCGGCCTAACAGCTTTTGGTCCAACAGCCGTTTTACCGTTTGGAAGTCCCCATCCCACCGTCGATTCTGATGGACGCTGATCATTCTGTTTTGCTGTTTGGCTAGATCTATCAGTTTCAGCGCTTCCGCTGACGTGTTGGTGAAAGGCTTTTCCACGACTACGTGCTTCCCGGCTAATAAAGCGTCGCGGGCATTCTCGAAGTGAGAAGTGTTGGGCGTCGTGATGACAACCAGATCGATCTCGTCATCTTTTAGCAGGGCGGCGACGTTCCGCACCACCTCCACTTCGGGGTAGCGCTTGCTCGACTCGTCCGCGTGGCGCTCGACAACTTTTTTCAGCCGCAGGCCTGGTACCGATTGAATGACCGGCGCATGAAAAACGCGACCTGCCAGGCCGTAACCGACCAGTCCTACGTTGATTACTTCAGCCACAGTGCCTCCGAATGATTTAGTTTGATTGGAGTATAAAGCTCAACGCCGGCCAGCACGCAACCGAAGCACAATGCGCAAACAGCAAACGGCAAGCAGCGGAAACTAGCCGCGAGGCCGTTTGCTGTTCGCTGTTTGCTGTTTGCTGCTTGCGGTCTCTTTAACTTTGCCGCCGGCTGTAATAAAGTCGTTAGCAATCTTTTCCATTCTGTTTGCGAAGAGGACCGATGAAAACGTCTCTATCTGAAAGCGCCCTGCGTGATTTGGTGGCGCCGCTCGCTCAGGCCAACAAAGACTTCGTCGCGCGATATCCGGGAGAAACCGGGAAGCGCCAGCCGGTGCACACCGTCTACGGCGGCGCCCATCTGTTCAAATCGGATTCGGCCGGGCGGCTGGGAGGACTCGCACGCCGCTCACTGGATCAGTTTGCCCCGGATTATCTCAGCTTCGCCAAGGCGATCGCATTGTCAGGCGCCGAGACCTTGCCCGACTCTCTCGAAGAGGATGACGGGTTGACCGCACGCCTGGGAACAAACCCGGACGAGGTACGCCGGACAAACAAAGCTGCCTGGCTGGCCCATTCCATCTACGACCGGGTCAACGAAAAGCTCCGTCGGGAACCGGTCGAGGATTTTCGGATCGACTTTGAAGACGGCTATGGCAACCGGCCTAACGACGAGGAAGATGGACACGCCGCTTCGGCAGCAAGCGAAGTGGCCCTGGGAATTCAACACAAAACCCTGCCTCCGTTTATCGGAATCCGTATCAAGCCTTTCAACGAAGAGCTGCGCGAACGCAGCATGCGCACCCTCGACATCTTTGTTTCCACTCTGGTAGAGAAGTCGGGAGGGAAGCTGCCTGAAAACTTCGTAGTCACGCTGCCCAAAATCACGATTCCCGAACAAGCCACAGCTCTGGCCGAAGTTTTTGATTCACTTGAAAAAGAAACCGGCTTGCCTGCGGGTTCGTTGAAGCAGGAGTTAATGATTGAGACTACCCAATCAATCATTAATGCGAGGGGCCAGATCAATCTTCCTTTATTGCTGGACGCTTCGCGCGGGCGTTGTGTGGCGGCCCATTTCGGCACCTACGATTACACGGCGAGTTGCAGTATCACCGCCGCGCACCAACACATGATGCACCCGGCTTGCGACTTCGCGAAGCACATGATGCAGGTGTCATTTGGGGGCACCGGGATCTGGCTTTCCGATGGGGCCACGAACATCATGCCCGTCGCGCCGCATCGCTTTAGTGAAGGTGGAACACCATTGACGCCGGAACAGATTGCAGAGAACCGTTCGGTGGTGCACCGGGCCTGGAAATTACACTTCGATCATATCCAACATTCGCTCGAGAACGGTTATTACCAGGGCTGGGACCTCCACCCGGCCCAATTGCCCACGCGTTATGCCGCAGTCTATTCATTCTTTCTGGAAAGCCTGGACGCAGCTTCCGAGCGGCTGAAGAATTTCGTAGAGAAAGCGGCGAAGGCAACGCTGGTAGGCGATGTGTTTGATGATGCGGCCACCGGCCAGGGCCTGCTGAACTACTTTTTGCGCGCCATCAACAGCGGCGCTCTGACGGAGGAAGAGGCGGTTGGGCTGTCGGGCCTGACGGTGGCGGAATTGCGTTCGGGTTCCTTTGTCAAGATCTTGAACAATCGGCAGAACTTGTAGTTCAGAGTTCTAGCTTGCGTTTTGCCAAAACAAACAACCGCAAGGGAGTGATGCAGTTTGGGAATGAAGGTTGAACTCTGAACTTCTTGAGTCCATTCCAAGGAGATCCACATGAGACTTTTTGTGAACTTGCTGCTCTTGTCGACATTGTTGTTGACGAGCATTTCGGGAATGCAAAGACGTGGTCGGAAAACGGCTGCGGGTGATCCTGAACTGGCTAAGAAGATTCGGCGGTTCTCTCCCACCGTACTAACCGCCAACACTTCCCGACTCTCAGCCACCGATCGCAAAGCTCTGCAAAAGATCATCGAGGCTGCCAAGTTGCTCGATCCTTTGTTCCTGCGCCAGGTGTGGAGCGGAAACGATGAGCTGCATCGTAAGCTCCAGGCTGACAAAACTGTCGCGGGACATCAGCGTTTGCATTACTTTCTGATCAACGATGGACCATGGTCGCGCCTCGACAGCAATGAGCCTTTTATCGAAGGCGTGCCACACGAGAAGCCGCCGCACGCGAACTTCTATCCCGACGACATTACCAAAGAAGAGTTTAATTCCTGGCTCGAAGGCTTGCCGGGCTCGGAGAAAGAGAAAGCTACCGGCTACTTCTATACGATCCGCCGGGATGCCAGTGGCAAGTTAATGAGCGTGCCTTACAGCCAGGAATATCGGGAGTTTCTCGAGCCTGCCGGGAAATTGCTGAGCGAGGCCGCGGCATTGACCACCAACCTGACTTTGAAAAACTTTCTCTATGCACGCGCAGAAGCCTTTGCCTCAAACGATTATTATGCGAGCGATGTCGCGTGGATGGATCTCGCTGCGCCGATTGATGTCACCATCGGGCCGTACGAAACCTATGAAGACGAACTGTTCGGCTACAAAGCGGCGTTTGAAGCATACGTGACGCTGACGGATGCCGCCGAGAGCGCCAAGCTGAACAAGTTTGGCCAACACCTGCAGGAGCTGGAAAACAATCTGCCGCTCGACGCGCGTTATCGCAATCCCAAACTGGGCGCGTCGTCGCCCATGCGCGTGGTGAACGAAGTCTTCGGTTCGGGTGAAGGAAATAACGGCGTGCAGACCGCAGCCTTTAATCTTCCCAACGACGAGCGGGTGGTGAAGGAAAAGGGATCCGCGCGCATCATGTTGAAAAACGTTCAGGACGCGAAGTTCAACAAGGTCCTAATTCCGATCTCACACGTGGTCCTGACCCCTGCCCAGCAGCGCGACGTAGCCTTCGATTCGTTTTTCACACACATACTCATGCATGAGCTTATGCATGGCCTGGGACCACATAACATCACCGTCGACGGCCAGCCGACAACTGTTCGCCTCCAGCTCAAGGAACGCTATTCATCGATTGAGGAAGCCAAGGCTGACGTTACCGGTCTCTGGGCCTTACAGTACCTGATTGATAAGGGCGTGATTGGCAAGCAGATGCAGCGCACGCTCTACACCACTTACCTCGCCAGCATGTTTCGCTCGGTTCGATTCGGACTTACCGAGTCACACGCTCGCGGAGTTGCGATGCAGTTCAACTACTTCACGGACGAAGGTGGGATTAAGTTTGACGAACGAACCGGCAAATTCAGTATCGACAATACAAAGATCAGAGAGGCAGTGCGCAAGCTGACCCATGAGTTGCTCACGCTTGAAGCTGAGGGCTCGTATGACAAGGCGAAGGCGATGCTTGAAAAATACTCTTTGATTCGTCCCGATATGAAAGGTGCGCTTGATCGGTTGAAGGATGTGCCTGTGGATATCGAGCCGATCTTCCCGCTGGCGAAGTAATAAAACGTCTGGGCTGTGCCATGAAAACCAACTACATCCGGATCACTCTCAAGGAGGCGCAAAGAAGCCTTGACGACTTTTGCACTGCTGTTGCCTCTAATCGAGACGTAGTAATCATAAAGCGGCCTAACGGTTGCGATGTTGCTCTTGTTGCCGCGAGCGAATTCTCATCCTTGGTCGAAACATTGTATTTGTTGAGCTCACATACAAATGCTTCGCGGCTGCTTGCCGCGCTTAAACGCGCCCGGCGCCGCCGAAGACGGGATTGATGATCTTGAAGAGGTCTGGGTGGATAACGAGCTTTTGTCTTTCTTACTAAGCCCGCCGAATGAATTTGGCCGCAATCCAGCCAATTAGAATAAGCACCGCGAGAATGGCCCAGCTGTAGTGCTCCCCATACGTAACGCCGGGGAAATGACTGCTAATCATGATGAAGACCACCGGCACCGCCATGAAGGTGTTTTGTTTTGAGCGCAACTTTGCCTGGGCACTCAACGCATCATCCGGCTTTCGTCCTTCATTGATCGCGGCGATCATTCTTTTCTGCGCGGGGAGGATCCGCATCCAGACGTTCCCGACCATGATGGTTCCCATCATTGCGCCGAGATGAATATATGCTCCGCGACCGCTAAACACGCGGGTGAGTCCATAAGCGGTGGCGACGAGTAATCCATAGAAGATCACCGCCACGACTTTTTCATTTCTGCCAAGGGCCGAGATCATGATCAAGTCGTAAATAATCCAGCCCGCCAGCAGCAGTCCAATTCCCAATCCCACAGCTTTCGCCAGGCTGATATCGTAAACGTCCGGATCGATGAGCGCGCCGCCGCCGAGGTAGTAGACGATTATCAGCAGCGCCATGCCGCTCAGCCACGTCGTGCCGGCTTCCCAGCGAAACCAGTGAAGCGTGCGCGAAGCCAGGTCAGGGACCTTCCGTTTCTCGACCACATAAAAACCGCCGCTGTGGACCATCCAGATCTGGGCCGCTGTTCCGGTGTTGGCCACCGCCTTTTCTTCCTCAGTCAAACGCGCGTCAAGCCAGGTGAAGTAGTAGGTTGTGCCTACCCACATGATGCCGGCAAACACGTGGATCCAGCGGAAGATCAGGTTGAGCCATTCGCTGATGGTTGGGTCGATGGTCATCTTTCTTCGACAAGCTCTAGAGTCAGGCGTCGCTACGCGACGCGACCGCTTCGTTGACATGTCCCGGCCTTGAAAGGCCGGGCTAAATTCATGCCGACGCTACGCGTCGAAGCACCAAGCTTCCTGACGTTAGTCGGACCTGGGTAAAACTAGCTTCCGCGATAAGTAGAATAGCCGTAGGGGCTGATTAAAAGTGGAATGTGATAGTGCTGCGCCGCGTCGTCAATCTTAAATACGATTGACACTTGCGGGAAAAAACACTCGATGTTGATGCCGGAAAAATAAGGCTCAGTATCAAAGACCAGCCGGTAAGTGCCGCCCGAAAGTGGTTCGCCGACCAGAAAGAAAGGCTTGACCCGCCCGTCGTCATCGGTCCAGGCGTGACTGAGTTCGGTCCAGCTCTCGTCTGTATTCTGCGCTTCCAGATAGACCTCCACGCCACCGGCAGGCGCACCGCGTGAAAGGTCAAGTATGTGGGTGGAAATAGTGCTCATGCTTTTGCACCGCGGTGCCGCTACCCGCCGGGGACCTGCGCTTAGGTCGGCAGTCTAGAGCGTAAAGCCCTAACTGTCGATCAGTTTTTTCAATCTCAGTTGCGTGATTTTGGCCTGTTCAGCCGCCGCGTTACCCAGCTCTTCATCCGGATTATTTCCCAAACGCCGGCGCAGGATGGCCAACATCTCGTCAGAACCCTTGCCCGTGGCGCAAACGATGAAGATGTAACCAAACTTTTCCTGGTACTGGCGGTTCAGGTCTGACAGTGTTTGTAACGTCTCTGGTGCAGCAGTGTTTACGGCCGCCTGCTCCGCTTCAGACCACTCTCGCGATTGAGTTGAAGTTGGCGCAGCCGCCTTCCGCTCTCCAATTTTGGGGTGACTGTGAAAAGCTTCCAACCAGGCGTGTGGATTCAGTGACCACCAAATTTGATCTGCGCTGGCGAGCAACTCGTTCAAATTCATGAAAGGACGCCCGGCAACCATCTTTTGCGCCCAGGTATTTGAGCCGCAGCATTTCAAAAACTCGGAAGCAGCCTCATTCGCGTCCAACGAGTTCAAACGTTCAAGGCGTTGATCATCCCTCATGAATCAAAACCCATTGTTGGTGCCCTGACTAGCCTGGCGGGAGATTTACAACCTGTCTTTCTCTGTGCACCCTCACTGTTCTTTGTGTCTCTGTGGTGAGTGTTTCTCCTGGCAAA